>Ga0182024_10014856_pt1 | contig 14998 bp, 11 predicted proteins | sample P32metaG_FD_120480 | JGI IMG/M metagenome (GOLD analysis project Ga0182024, IMG submission 120480) | Permafrost microbial communities from Stordalen Mire, Sweden - P3-2 metaG (Illumina Assembly) | ecosystem: Environmental > Terrestrial > Soil > Wetlands > Permafrost | place: Sweden: Stordalen... | reverse complement strand
CTGGCGGTCCGAGCGCAGGTCCTCGTCCCGCATGCACCGGGCGATCTGGTAATACCTGTCGAATCCGGCGACCATGAGCAGCTGCTTTGCGATCTGTGGACTCTGCGGCAGGACGTAGAAGGAACCCGGCTGGAGCCGGGACGGGATGGCGAACTCCCGTGCACCCTCGGGCGTCGGCACCCACAGCAACGGTGTCTCCACCTCCACGAAGCCCTGCCGATCCATCGCCAGGCGCAGTGCCGCGTTCAACTTCGACCGGATGCGGAGGTTCCGCTGCATCCGGTCGCTGCGTAAGTCGATGTAGCGGTAGCGAAGCCGCACGGGCTCGTCGGTCTCGGCCCTGGCGTCGAGGGAGAACGGAGGCGGCTCCGCCACGGCGAGAACCTCCACCTCCTCGGCGCCGATTTCCACGTCCCCGGTGGCGAGCGCTTCGTTGATCGTTCCTTCCTTGCGGTGCCGGACCGTTCCCGCGACGCGCACGACATGCTCGGACCGCAGGTCGTGGCCGCCGTCCACGACACACTGGATGATCCCCGTGTGGTCCCGCACGTCGACGAAGGCAAGGTGCTCGCCATGCTCCCGGCGGCGAGCCACCCAGCCGCAGACCGTGACCTTCGTGCCGGCATCTGCGGCGGTGAGCGACCCGCAGTACCGCGTGCGGAGACCGCGGGGGCGCGCGGCGTCGCGCTCGGGCATGGTCGCCTCGCTCAAATCGCTTCGGCCGAGGAAGGGCCGTGCTGGCCTGGAAGCAGCCGGTAGGCGTCGTAGACGCTGTCGAGCTGGCGCAGCGCTGTGAGCAGCGAGTCGAGATGCGCGGGATCGGCCAGCTCGAACTCGAATCGCATGCGGCTCACCCTATCCCCGGAGGTGTTCGACGACGAAGACAGGATGCTCACATGGTGCTCGGAGAGCACGCGGGCGGCGTCGGCGAGAAGGCGGGTGCGGTCGAGCGCTTTCACTTCGATACCCGCGACGAAGACGCCGGTACGATCCTCGTCCCATTCGACATCGATCACCCGCTCGGACTCGCTGCCGGCCAGTGCGATCGCGTTCGCACAATCCTCTCGGTGGACCGCGACGCCGCGGCCCTTTGTGATGAAGCCCACGACGTGGTCACCCGGCACCGGCGTACAGCAGCGAGACAGTCGCACCATGACGTCGTCGAGGCCTTCGACGTAGATGGCGCTGCTGCGACGGCTCGACGGCCGGCGGGGGGTGAGGATCGTGGATGGCAGTTGCACCTCGTTGTCGCCGCCGCGCAGCTCGCGCTCGAGCCTCTGGACGATCGACTGCCCCGAGACATGCCCTTCCCCGAGCGCCGCGTGCAACGTGTCGAGATCGCCGTAGCCAAGGTTGCCGGCGATCGAGAGCAAGGCCGGCGAGCTCTGCAACTTCTGCACCGGCAAGCCGGCACGCCGGAGCGCCTTCGCCAGCTCCTCACGACCGGCGTCGATGGCGTCCTCGCGACGCTCACGCGAGAACCACTGGCGGATCTTGTTGCGAGCCCGTGGCGACCGGACGATCTTCAGCCAGTCGCGTGACGGCCCGGCGGAGCGCGTCTTCGATGTCACGATCTCCACCGTGTCTCCCGACTTGAGCTGCGTGTCGAGCGGCACGAGCCGGCCGTTGACGCGGGCGCCGACGCACCGGTGGCCGACTTCGGTATGGATGGCGTAGGCGAGGTCGACTGGTGTGCCACCCGCGGGCAAGGTCATGATCTCGCCCTTCGGAGTGAAGACGTAAACCTCGTCGTATTCGAGGTCCTCCTTCAGTGTCTCGAGGAACTCCTGCGGGTCGGGGGTCTCCCGTTCGTAGTTCAAGATGCGCTGCAACCAGGCGATCTCGTCGGTCGACCGGGGGCCCCTTCCGGGCGATCGCTGAGGCGCCTCTTTGTATCCCCAGTGGGCAGCGATGCCGTGCTCGGCCCGCTGGTGCATCTCGTCGGTGCGGATCTGCACCTCGACCGGCTTGCCGTGGGGACCGACGACGGTGGTGTGCAGCGACTGGTAGAGGTTGAATTTCGGGGAGTTGATGTAGTCCTTGAAGCGACCGTGCACCGGCGGCCAGAGAGAGTGCACGACGCCGAGCGCCGCCCAGCAGTCCTTCTCCGCCTTCACGATGACGCGGATCGCCACCAGGTCGTAGATGGCATCGAACTCCTTCGAGCGGATGACCATCTTCTCGTAGATGCTCCAGAGGTGCTTCGGGCGACCGGTGACGTCGGCTTCGATCCGGAGATCGCCGAGACGGCCGCGCATCGCCTCGAGAACCTCCTCGATCTCGACCTCCCGGCGCGGCGCCCGGGTCACCACCATCTGGGCGATCTCGGCAAACCGCTTCGGGTGCTCGGTCTCGAAGGAGAGATCTTCGAGCTGCCACTTGATCTCCTCGATTCCGAGGCGATGCGCCAGCGGCGCGTAGATGTCCAGGGTCTCCCTGGCGATCCGCTGGCGCTTCCATTCCGGCAAGGCGTCGATCGTCCTCATGTTGTGCAGCCGGTCAGCCAGCTTGATGACGAGAACGCGCCAGTCCCGCGCCATCGCGACGAACAGCTTGCGCATCGACGCCGCCTGTTGCGCCTCCTTCGACCCGAATCGCAACCGGTCGAGCTTCGTCAACCCGTCGACGATCTCGGCAACTTGTGCACCGAACTCCTCGGTGATCTGCTCGAGGTCGACTTTCGTGTCCTCGACCGCATCGTGCAGGAGGGCTGCGCTGGCGCTCACGGCGTCGAGCCCGAGCTCGGCCACGATCGTCGCCACAGCGACGGGATGCGTGATGAACGGTTCGCCCGACGCGCGCCGTTGCCCGTGGTGGGCCTTCGCCGCCAGGCTGTGCGCTTTGCGGACCAGGGCGAAGTCCTGGTCAGGGCGGTGTTTCTCGAGGATGGCGATGATGCCCTCGACCGACTCCGTCGGCGGCGGGATCATGGCTCGGGCCGGGTTGTCCGTCGGGACCGCTACAGGAGCGACCTCCGACTCCATCGGGTCCGCGGACGCGGCGCCAGAGGAGTCGTGCGCGGGTGCCGATTCCGGCGTCTGGTCGTCGAGCGCCTCGGCACCCGTCGTCGGGGTCATCACTGCCGAGCGTACCGTTGAGCGTCTGCCGAGCACTGACCGTGACTGGCGCGAGCCCATGGGGCACACCACATCGGCGATGTACCCTGTCGCCAACCCGTGTCCACCACCCCAGTCTCCCGCCCTGCGAACCCGTCCGTCGGGCCTGCGGCGATCGTGCTCGGCATTGCGGTGCTCATCATGGTCTCCGGTGCGATCGTTGCCCTTGCCGGGTCGAGGTCAGCACATGCTCCCCCGTCACAGCTCGGGACGAACGTGCCCGGCGTGCCGTTCAAGGCGATCCCCGCCCGAGCGGATCTGGCGCACATCGAATCCGGCAGCGAGCCCCCTCCCGACGTCGTCAGGGCGTTGACGGTTCCGTCGACGTCGAGCTACGTGGGTCGATCGACGGAGGACGCCGGTATCGACCAGTACGAGGAGAGCGTGACGATCTCGGTCCCGGCTTCGAGCGCCTCTGTCGGCGTCTTCTTTCGCAAGGAGTTGCCCGCCGCCACGTGGTCGATCCAGTTCGACGGGCGAGCGAACGGGGCTTTCGAGCTGATCGGTCAGCGCAACGGGAGCGACGGCTATCAGTGGCGCGTGGCGATCGTGATCTCGAGTGTCGATCCGACCTTGTCGCCGGCTCTCGCTGGGTCCGGCCAAAGTCCGACGAGCTCGGTCGTCATGACGCTCTACCAGGTCGGGGACGCAAGCTGATCCCGCCGGCTCACTGCCCGCTCGATACGCGGGCGGAACGCCGCCAATGTCGCTGTCGGAGTCAGCTGCGGGATTCCTCCAGTTCAGCGATTGGGCTGCGGCGTGAGACGCAGGTACGGCTTGACGGCTGTGAAGCCTTTCGGGAACTTCTCCTTAGCCGTCTCGTCGCTCACTGCCGGGACGATGATGACGTCTTCACCGTCGTGCCAATTGACCGGGGTCGCCACGGAGTAGTTCGCCGTGAGCTGGAGCGAGTCGATCACACGGAGAATCTCCTCGAAGTTGCGCCCGGTGCTTGCCGGGTAGGTGATGGTGAGCTTGACCTTCTTGTCCGGGCCGACGACAAAGACCGAGCGCACGGTGAGCGTGTCGTTGGCGTTCGGGTGGATCATGCCGTAAAGGTCGGCCACCGTGCGGTTCTCGTCACCGATCAGGGGATAGTTCAGCTTCTGCCCCGTGACGTCCTCGATGTCCTGGCTCCAGTCATGGTGAGAGTCGACCGGGTCGACCGATACGCCGATGACCTTGGTGCCGCGCTTGGCGAACTCGTCCTTGAGACGCGCCACTTCTCCGAGCTCGGTCGTGCAGACAGGCGTGAAGTCCTTCGGGTGTGAGAACAGAATGCCCCAACCGTCGCCCAGGTAGTCGTAGAAGTTGATCTCGCCTTCGGTGGTGTCGGCGGTGAAGTCGGGGGCGATGTCGCCGAGTTGCAGGCTCATGGTTGTCTCTCCTGTGATGTTGGATCGGTGCCAGTCGTGTGAAGCTTGCCGCCACGCGCGCTTCCACGTGCCGCGGTCAATGCCGATGACATTAGTCGGGTTTCTCTGGAGCGTAGCAGGGTGCCGCGGAGCCGAGTCACGGCCGCGGCGAATGCGCAATGCGCCCCACCAGGACAACGCGCACCCCCTTCGTAGCCTGCGGGCCGATGAGACCGACACTGCCGATCGAGGTCCCCACGGGCGGCTGCCTGGCCGTGCCGACAACGGTGGAGCTGAGCCCGGCGCCGGCCGTCTACGGCATCTGCCAAGGGTGCCACGGGCCGTCGGCACCGGGCCATGCAAGGTGCTGGAGCTGCCGCCTCGTGCGCAGGCAGCTCAGGGTTCAGCTGCCGCCGGTCGTGCCCGTCTTTCTGTTCGGGCTCGGCTCGCCGATTCATCGGGCCCTTGTCGGGTACAAGGCAGGCGTCGCGCCCTTGGGGAGGGCGGCTCGGGCAGATGCTCTCGGCCGGCTCTTGGGCGAGTTTCTCGGGGCGCACGCCGCTTGCCTGCTGGGTGGCCCCCGCACCGCCGTCGTCGTACCCGTACCGTCGTCGATCGGAGGAAGGCCGTCCTGGCACGGTCGTCACCCCATCGCTGGACTGTGCGAAGAGGCCGTCGGACTGGCCCCCGGCCTGCACGTCGCCGAGATCCTCCGCCTCGGAGCTCGGCCGCCGAGCAGATTGGAAGCGAGCCTGCATGGTTACGAGGTGGCGCCGGACTCGAGGGTTGGCGGCCGCACGGCCATCGTCGTCGACGACATGTTCGTCTCGGGGTCACGGGCCCTCAGCGCCTCGGCCGCGCTGGGTGCCGCGGGCGCCCACGTCGCAGCCGTGGTGCCGCTCGGCCGCCTCGTGCGCCCCGACCACAACGATGCGACGGCGGCATTCTGGCGAGCGCGCTCGGCCTGGCCGTTCGATTCCGCCCGCTGCACCCTGTGTGGGACGGCGAGCAGCAGCGATCGCGTCGAGGCACGGCTGGCGCGGAGAGTCGCTGTGTCGGAGCGCCTTGCCGCCTGACACCCAACTTGGTGGGACAGCGTTTGCGAGCCGGCGTTTCACGGCCCACTCAGCTTGTCGACCTGGTCGTCGCCCCGCTCGCGGCAACCGTTGGCCGGGTCTCGGCGCACGGGGTCCCTCAGGCGAACGCCACTTCCGCCGCGGCCCGGAGGGCGGCGATGTGGTCGTCCGGACCGCGGAGCCCGGCGCCCATCGTGTTGATCGACACGTGACTGGCTCCCGCATCGCGCCATCTGCCGAGCTGCTCGGCCAGTTGCCCGACGCCGGAACCCGAGTTGAGGCGACCCTCCATGCCGAGGTTCGACGGATCACGGCCGGCAGCCTCGGCTCCCGATCGGACGAGGTCGACGGCCTCCTCCAGCCCGTGCCCGGGGACGACCTGAGGGAACCACCCGTCGGCCAGCCTGCCGGCCCTGCGGAGCGCCGCTTCGCTCGAGGCGCCCACCCAGATCGGGATCGGCCGTTGCACGGGCAGGGGGCAGAGGCCGGCGCCGATGACGTGCTCGTACTGGCCCTCGAACGTCACGCTCTCGTTGCTGAACAGCAGGCGCAACAGCTCGATCTGTTCCTCGAGGCGGTGTCCGCGGTTCGTGAAGTCCTTCCCGAGAGCACCGTATTCCACCTGGTTCCAACCGAGGCCGACGCCGAGCCGGAGCTTTCCACCGGTGAGCACGTCAACGGCGGCCGCCTGCTTGGCGACAAGGGCCGTCTGCCGTTGCGGGGCGATGAGGATCCCGGTGACAACCTCGAGCGAGGTGAATGCGGCCAGGAACCCGAAGAGAACGAACGGTTCGTGGAACGTGCTGTGGAGGTCATAGGGTCCGCGCCAGTCCGCATGCACCGTCGTATCGGCTCCCAGTACGTGGTCGTAGGCGAGGACGTGGGCGAAGCCGAGCTCCGCCACCGCCTCCCCGTAGGCCCTGACGCCACCGGAGTCGGAACCGATCTCAGTCTGTGGGAAGACGACGCCTATGTTCACGTCCTCGATTCTGTACGGTGAGGCACCCTCTTGGAGCACCTTGAGGGGAGACCGACGAAAGGCCGCCCACCGATGACTTCGATCTCCCGTCGGAATGTGCTCCGCGGCGGCAGCCTCGCCGCACTGGCGGCACTGTTGCCGGGTGAGCTGCTGGCTGGATGCTCCTCGAGCTCGCGGGCGACGGTCTCGCGACGACCTTCGCCGCTCCTCGTCCTCAGCGCCGCCGAGGCCGCCGTCATCGAGGACGCCGCCGCTCGTCTGATACCCGGGCCGCTGGACGATCCCGAGGAGGTGGGCCACCCCGGTGCCCGCGAGGCGAACGTCGTGCGCTACATCGACACGATGCTCGGTGCACTCTCGGTATCGCCTCAAGCGGTCTTCGCCGGCGGACCCTTCAGCAACCGCGCCGGGGGCACGACCGACGACATGGCAGAGTTCATCGGCCTCGGTCCGGCGGAGGCCGACGCCTGGAAGTCACGGCTCGAGGCCTACCGCTCCGCCTACCGGCGCGGCGTCGCCGACCTCGACCGGCTGGCCGGTGGCGACTTCACCTCCGCTTCTGATGCCGAGAAGGACGCGGTGCTCGTCCACGACCCCGAGGGCTTCGTGACCCTGCTGTTCGCTCATGCCATCGAGGGGATGTACGCGGCCCCCGAATACGGCGGCAACGCCGGCCTCGTCGGCTGGCGGGACATCAGCTTTCCCGGTGACTCCCAGCCGCGGGGCTACACGGCCGCCGAGGTCAGCCGCTCCGACGGCCGTGATCCATACGTGCCCGATCCGACGAGCGAGACCCTGCTCGCACTCATCCGTGACTCGAGCGGCAAATGAGCACCCGGACGATCGTCGTCGGGAGCGGGCCGGGAGCCTCCACGGCGGCGATGGTTCTGGCGGCCGCAGGACACGACCTGACGATCCTCGAGAAGGGACGCAACTTCTTCGCCGACCTGACATCGCTCCGCCCGGCGACGCTGTTCTCGAACGACGAGCTGAAGACCGATCGCAGCTTCGCCCTGCCCGACCCGATCAACGAGCCCCGGGTCTTCCGTACCTCGGAGACTGATCTCAAACCGACTGTCGGCCTCGTGCAAGGACTCTCCCAGACCGTGGGCGGTGGGGCCGTCCATTGGGACGCGAAGACGCCGCGCTACTGGGACATCGACTTCAAGAAGCTCTCCCTTCTCGGTCCCATCCCGGGCGCAGCCGTCGAGGACTGGCCGTTCGACTACGGGGAGATCGCTCCGTTCTACGAAGAAATCGAGCGTCTCATCGGCGTGCAGGGGGACGTGGCGGCGCTGCCGGAGTTGACGCTCCGGCACGCACCCCGCTCGGGACCGCTGCCGATGGCACCTGGACCGCCGCAGTATTCGTCTCTCGTAGTGGCAGGCGGTTGCACGAAGGTAGGCCTGCACCCCTTCCCGGCTGCCATGGCCATCAACAGTCGGGAGTACGACGGAAGGCCGGCGTGCAACAACTGCGGTTTCTGCTCGGGCTACGGGTGCCCGATTCAGGCTCGCGTCGGTGCGCTCGCCCCTTTGCGACGAGCCCTCCTCTCGGGTGCCGAGCTGCGCGACTCCTCGACAGTCGTGCGCATCGAGACCTCAGGAAGCCGGGCGACGGCGGTCACCTGGATCGACGCGACGGGTCACCGGCACACCGAGGCTGCCGACCAAGTCGTGATCGGCGGGAACTCGATCGAGACGGTACGCCTCGCTCTGCTGTCCTCGCTGCCCGACCCGCACCAGACCACGGGTCGGTACCTGATGTTCCATTGGTTCACGGACGGATCCGGCATCTTCCTCGACGAGCGGTTGCATGCGCATCGCGGCCGCGACCACACCCACGACATCGACGACTTCGCCGATCCCGACTTCCCCGGGGCGCGGGCAGCGGCACGGGCTGCCGGTCTCCCGTACTTTCGCGCCGGCAAGATCGAGCTCGGCGGTACTGATCGCCCGCTCGACGAGGCCGCGCAGTACCAGCGGATCCTGGCGATCATCTCGCCGAAACGCCCCTTCGGCGTCGAGTTCAAGCGCCTCATGCGCTCGAGCCTGCTACGCGATCGGTTGCTCGGCATCACGATGATGGGCGAAGACCTGCCGTATGCCACCAACCGCGTCGACCTTGACCCGCACGTCCGCGACTGGCGCGGGCTTCCCGTAGCCCGGATCACCTACGGCCCGGGCGCCCACGAGCTCGCCGCGCAGGCCTTCTACATCCCGTGGGTAGTCCGGCTCCTCGAGGCCTCCGGTGCTAGTGCCACCATCGCCATCCCGGCGGACCCGTCGTCGCGGTTCGCGATCGCCGAGGCGACCGTGCCCCAGACCGAGCACGTCATGGGCGGGATGAGGATGGGGAACGACCCCGCGACGAGCGTCACCGACTCCGTCGGCCGCCACCACTTCCTCGACAACGTGTTCGTCGCCGACGGTGGCGTGTTCCCCTCGTCGGGGGGGCACAACCCGACTCTCACGATCATGGCGACAGCGATGCGCAACTCCCGGCAGTGGACGTAACGGACGCGTCCGACCGCCTCGGTGGCCGCGACGGCACGACGATCATCCTCGTCGCCGTCACGCTCCTGGCAGCGGTCGCCAGGTATGGCTACGCGATCCATTCGGGTTTCTCCTCGGCGAACGACATCGATGGCCCGACGTACTTCGCCGGAGCCGTGCAGCTCGTGCACGGTCGTCTCCCCTATCGGGACTTCGCCTTCGTGCAGCCTCCCGCCGTTGTCCTGCTGGCGTCGCCGTTCGCCCTCGCCTCGCGGCTCGTGGGAACACGCGACGCCTTCACCGCCGTCAGGGTGTTCATGCCGATGGTGGACGTCGCGAGCGTGTGGGTCGTCGGCCGGCGAGTCCGCCACCGCGGCCCCATCGCCGTCCTCGTCGGCGCGGGTGGCCTGGCGGTCTACATGCCCGCAGTGCTGTCAACGCGGACGTTGCTCCTCGAGCCCTGGCTCGACCTGTTCTGTCTTCTCGCCCTCACCTTTGCCTTCGACCGGCGCGGTTCGCTCGCGAGCGGGCGTCGTATCTGGATCGCCGGCGTGTTCATGGGGCTCGCCGTCGCCGTGAAGTTGTGGGCCGTCTTCCCACTGGTCGTGCTCGGCGCCTGGTGCCTGTGGTACCCGGGAAGGGCCAGGCGATTCGCGACGTTCGTCATCGGCGTCCTTGCCGGCTTCGGGGTTCCCTCGTTCGTGTTCGTGGTCGCCTCGCCTCGGCGGTTCTTCCACGACGTCGTCGTCAGCCAGCTCAACCGGCTCAACGAACGAATCCCGTTCTCGTGGCGTATGGGCGACGTGCTCGGCATCACCAAGGTCGGGCAACCCCACGCCATCTCGACCCGCACGATCGTCGTGGCATTCGTCGTCTTGGCGGTGTTCCTCCTCGCGACGGTTCGCGCCCTGGCAGTGATGCACCGCCGCCCGACCGCTCTCGCCGTCTGTGCTCTCGTGTCCACAGCCGTGGCGTTCGCCATCCTGATGATCCCTGGCGAGTTCCCGTACCATTATCCCGACTTCCTCAGCCCGTTCGCGGCAGTGACGTTCGGACTGGCCGCCGGAACCCTCGCCGAAGCGTTCGCTCGCAAGGCGGTGGCAAAGGCAGTTCTCGCCACCCTCGTCGCCGCCGCCGTCGTGGCGGTGCTCGTGAACGACGTCCCGCTGCTCGATCCTCTCCGGGCGACCAGCTACGGGGCGATCCTCGATCAGCTCATCCCGCCGGGTGCCTGCGTGGTGACCGATTACACGGCGGTGACGATCGCCGCCAACCGCTACATCAGCTCCGACCGGAGCTGCCCCGTGATCGTCGACCCATACGGCTTGGACCTCACGCTCGACAACGGCCACACGCCCATCGATCCGGGGGAACCGACGCAAGCGGTGATCAGCGCGTGGCGCTCCGCCTTCGAGCAGACGGACTGGATCGTGCTCACGACCTCGGCGCGCGCCCGAATCCCCCTCGTGCCGTCTGTGAAGAGCTACCTCCAGACGAACTTCACGCAGGTCGGCAACCGCGGCGTGCTCGTCTACGAACGCAGTTCCATGCTGCCGAGAGCTCACGCCCTCGGCGCAGCGCTGCGGGGGAGGCTGCTTATGGTTCCGTCCCGAGCATGAGGGCGCTCGTCGGCACGCCCGTGCCTCCGGTCACGAGCACATGCTCCGCGTCCTCGACCTGGTTCACCGACGTACCTCGCACCTGGCGCACGCCTTCTGCGATGCCGTTCATGCCGTGCAGGTAGGCCTCACCCAATTGGCCGCCATGTGTGTTGATCGGAAGCCGACCCCCGAGCTCGATGTTGCCGTCGGCGATGAAATGCCGCGCCTCACCACGCCCGCAGAAGCCGAACTCCTCGATCTGGGGCAACACGAACGGCGTGAAGTGGTCGTAGAACACGGCGGTCCTCACGTCGGTCGGGCTCAGCCCTGACGTCTCCCAGATCTGGCGAGCGCACGTCGCCATCTCCGGTAATCCGGTCAATGACTCCCGGAAGTACGATCGCATCATCTGCTGCTCGTCAGCCATCCCCTGCGCCGCCGCCTCGATGACGACCGGTCGTTGCCGCAGGTCGCGGGCGCGATCCAGGCTCGTCACGAGGATCGCCTGACCTCCGTCGGTCTCCTGACAGCAGTCGAGGAGGCGCAGCGGCTCGACGACGTACCGGCTTTGTTGATGCTCCGCCAAAGTGATCGGCCTGCCGAAGAAATGAGCCGCCGGGTTCGTGGCTGCATGCCGCCTGTCGGCGACGGCGACCCGGCCGAAGTCCTCGCTCGTCACGCCGTGCTCGTGCATGATCCGGGTGGCAAACATCGCCACCCACGAAGCCGGCGTCAGGAGGCCGAAGGGGGAGGTCCAGGCGTACTGCGCCTCCTCGGCCGTGGCGAGCGGCGGCCGTTCCTGCACGCCGGCGCCGAAGCGGCGCTCCGACCGCTCGTTGAAGGCCCGGTAGCAGAGCACGAAGTCCGCCACCCCTTCGTTCACCGCCATCGCCGCCAGCTGGACGGTGGCACACGGGGCTCCACCGCCGAAGTGGACCCGGCTGAAGTGGGTGAGCTCGCCGATGCCGAGAAGACGCATGATCTCGTTCTCCGGGTTCGTATCCATGGAGAACGTCGAGAGCCCGTTTACCTTCGCCGCCTCCACGCCGGCGTCCTCCAGGGCGGCCACGCACGCCTCCAGAGCGAGCCGCAGCTCGCTACGACCCGAGGCCTTGGAGAACTCGGTCGCCCCGATGCCGCAGATCGCCGTGTTGCCGGCATACGCGTGCCGGCTCATGCCTGCCTCGGAGGAAGTGTCAGCTCGGCCGTCGCGACGGCGTGGTCACCATAGGAGTCCGCTGCGCGGATCCCGAGCGTGATCTGCCGGGATGCCCGATCCAGGGCGGTCACGGCGCCCGAGAACGTCAGGAGGTCACCTGGATACCCGGGCGCACCGAGGCGGACGCGTATCGAGCGGAAGAGCGCCTCGGGGCCCGCCCAGTCCGAGACCACTCGCTGCAGCAGCCCGACCGACGTGTTGATGTTCAAGAACACGTCCTTCGACCCTTGCGCCTGCGCCACGTCCCGGTCATGGTGAACCGCTGTGTAGTCCCTCGTGGCCACTGCGCCGGCGACGATGAGCGTCGCCGTGATCGGCAAGCTCACGAGCGGCAACCGGTCGCCCTCCGACAGGTCCTCGATCGCGAGGGTGGTCGTGTTGCGGACCGGCAGGGGCGCCCGGAATTGCGGCAACGGATATTGCCCGCCCTCGAGCCAGCACAGCTCGAGGGGCATGCCGATGCGCAGTTGGTCCCTTGTGATCCCGACCAGATTGGCAACCGTCCGTGTGCCCTCCACCTCCACGAGGGCGACGAGCAATGGGTACTCGAAACCCGCCGCCTTCGGATGCTCCGGTACCGCGTAGCTATACAGCCGGCCACGGCCGGACGCCGTGACCCAACCCATGTCGAACGAGCCGCAGTGTGGGCACCTCGGACCCGGAGGCGCCAGGAGGTGCTCGCAGCCGTTGCACCGCTGGATCCGGAGCTCCCGGTCTCGCGCGCCATCCCAGAAGAACTGGTTGTCCCGGTTGACTGCCGGCACCGGGCGCAGCGCCGGATTCGGGTCCGGGGCGGCGGCGGCCCCGGCGTCGGGACGGGCCGAGACGAGATCGCCGGCCGGCTCCGGCCGGAACACGAGCATCCGGAACATCAGGTCTCCGACGTGCTCGCCCTGCTCGTTCGTGTAGCTGTGCCGGCTGGTAACGAAGTGGCCGGGACCGCGGGCCGTGCGTTTCTCTCCGGAGACGTCGTCCAGGGTCTCGACGTTCGAGACCACCTCCCCAGGGCAGAGGTAGCGGGCGAGCTCCAGCGCGGTGTTGACGGCCACGATCGAGTCGTACCCGGCGTGCTTCAGCTCCTCCAGCACGCGCATCCGCGGCGTTGTCCCGCCCCGCGCGGACAGCAGTCCGGGTCGATCCCACACGTCGAGCATCGCCGGCGGCGCCACGATGCCGCCGTGCACGGACCTCGAGGCGTACTCGGGATCGACGTAACACGGGTTGGCGTCGCCCATGGCGTCGCACCAGTGGGCGATCATCGGCTCGTTGACGGCATGGCGGGAACGAGTGGGCGGCGCCGCTCTCCCGAGCTGAGCACTGAAGTCGGGCGGTGCCTTGGCAGCCTCTGCGGGCTCGATCCCCTCATGGACCCCCATTGACGCTCCCGCCTCCGTTCAAGCGCCTGAACATCGAGCGCTGGATCTTGTACAGCCTCGGGAACTCGTGGTAGAGGCGGTCATACACATCTCGGTTCGCTCGGCCCGGCGCGAAGCTCCCGTCGAGTGTCACGAGATCCCTCATCTCGCCGGCATCGACCGCCCCGAGCACCATTGCAGCAAAGAGCGCGGCTCCCTTGAGCCCGGCGTGCAGCGGGTCGGAAACCCGCTCGATCGTCCGGTCCATGACGTCGGCATGGATCTGGCACCACAGGTCGGACTGGGCACCGCCGCCGACGATCCGGATGGGATCGAGCCGCCGCTTGGCGAAGTGCTCGCAGGCGTCCAGCAGCCAACGATTGTTGAAGGCCACTCCCTCGAGCACTGCCCGCACGAGGTCCGGCCGGCCGGCGGCCAATGACAGATTGTGCCACCCGCCACGGGCCCGGCGGTCGTCGACAGGCGACCTCTCCCCGTTCAGCCACGGCGTGAACAGCACGTCGCCGGATCCAGGTGCCGACGCCTCGGCCTCGGCAATGATCTCGGGGAACGGCGCCGACGACGCGAGCACGTTGTCGCGCAGCCATTGGAGGCAGAGGCCGCCGGTTTCGTGATTGTTGGCGATCATGTACCGGTCCGAGGACAACCCCGGAACAGACGCGACCTGGTGGACGGCGTCCGTCTTCTTGTTGGGGACCGGTGCCCCGATCCAGGCGCTCGTGGAGATCGCCAGGTGCGTCGCGTAGTCGGTGACAGCTCCGGCGCCACATGCAGCGGTGTGCAGGTCCGGTAAGGCTGTGACGACTTGTACACCGGCGGGCAGCCCGAGAAGTTCCGCCACGGCCGGGAGAACCGGACCGATCACCGATCCGGTGGGGTAGAGCGGTGGCAGTTTCGAGGAGATCGACTCCAGCCCGGCGAGATCCAACAGGACCGGGTCGTATGCAAGCACGTCGAGCCTGCGGTTGTCGGTGAGCCAGGCAGCCGTCATCGAAGCGTGCGACGCGGCAGCCACGCCGGTGAACTGCATCGAGAGGAAGTCGACCGGCTCGAGGAACCACCGGGCCTGTCGGACGACGTCCGGCTCATCGTGGATGAGGTAGAGCATGTGACCGATCGGGTCGGCGCCGCTGGACGAAGGGGCTCCGCCGCTCCGGCGAATCCACTGCAGGGCAGGCCACGGCGCGTAGCCGGCGACCGGTCCGCCGATCACCTTCTTCGAATACTTGCCGCCCCGCGTATCCATCCACAGCACGGCATCGCCGACCGGCTGGCCCGCCTCGTCCACCGGAACCGTGGACGCCCACATCCCGGTGATGCTGACGGCTACCACGTGCCCCGGGTCGACCTTCTCCGAGGACAGCCCGCGACGGGTGGCGTCGCAGATCACCGACCACCAGAGCCCAGGGTCCTGAACGGCACCACCGTGAGGCGTCCAACGGGTCTCGATTGCGACATGGTCCTGCCAGGCCAGCGTGCCGGCCAACGAGACGAAGCCGACCTTCGGCCCGCCCGTGCCGAGATCCACCGAAAGGACGTAGCGCTCGTCGCGCACCGGCCTCAGATCCCCCCATCGGCTCACGGCGCGGGCGCGGCAGCCGTCGGCGCCGGCGGGACCGACTGCTGACGATCCATCATGTCAGCCATCACCATGCGGATGAATTCGTCGGCCTCGGCCGTCATCCCTCCTGCGACCCCTCCGTAAATAGCACTCGACGCCGGTACGGCGCCTGCAGCGTGCTGGTCCCCGGCGTACTTCACGGCGTCGGCGAGATCGGTCT
>Ga0182024_10014855_pt1 | contig 14998 bp, 8 predicted proteins | sample P32metaG_FD_120480 | JGI IMG/M metagenome (GOLD analysis project Ga0182024, IMG submission 120480) | Permafrost microbial communities from Stordalen Mire, Sweden - P3-2 metaG (Illumina Assembly) | ecosystem: Environmental > Terrestrial > Soil > Wetlands > Permafrost | place: Sweden: Stordalen... | reverse complement strand
GCGTTACGTGTTGGGATGGTTTGTGCAGGAGAATCAAGAGACGAGTCAATCGACAGGAGAGGTAGGACAAGGCGCTTTCAGCCTGATTCTTCGAATTGAAGGGGCCGATGCACAGATAGGTCTCAGATGAGATCGTTCCCGGCTCAGCGATGAATGGTGTGCTGATGATCCTGTGCGGGTAGGTGTCTTTGTTGCCTGTCCCTGGTGCGGCGTAGCCAGCGAACAGTTTCCACTTGTCGATGAGGTCAACGCCGGTCGATATCGCGTTTCTAGCCACGTATCCCGTACCGCCGTTCTGATAAACCAGGAGGTCGCTGGCGCGCTTGGAATCCTTTCCCTTGAACGTTGTCTCTAGCCCGAACGGCTTTCTGGAACTAACCAGTCGGTCGAAACGCTTACTCTCTGGCAGGGACAGTGAGCGCGATTCCCCACTCTCGACAGCAACGACCTTCTTAAGGATCGACAGCCCTTCGTTGAAGCGGATGAAAACGTCCACGCCATCTTCAAGAAGCGGGCGACTTGCTATCGAAAGAGGCCAGTCCTTGAAATGAGTCGTGACTCCGCAGGGCCCGCGATTGTCCCGGTCCCAGAGGAAGTAGCAAACGCCGCCCTTGAGCCCCACGCCTGGGAAGACGTCCGACGCGCTAAGAAAGTCGTCGATGGAGCGCAGGCGGTCGTCAGTCAGCATCGATTCTCGGAACTCATCCAGCCCCTTGCCACCGGCGAACCAACGGGCAGGAATGACCATCGACAGATAGCGTGGCTCCAAGGCTTTGGCTTGCTCTACGAAGTGCTGATAAATGGGCGCGGCACTCATGCCGAAACCGCCGTCGTCCAATTGGTAGGGCGGGTTGCCAATGATCACGTCGAACTGCATTTTGCCTCCAAATAACTCGGCCACGCGAGTCTTGATGTCGTTGGTGTGGATGAACGCATAAGCGTGGGTTTCGAGCCCTTCGCCACGGTCCAGTGTACTTCTGCTCGCACCGCAATACCTGCACGTGTCGCCCAGCCAGGTGTGCTCGGTGCGTTTGAACCAGATGTTCCCATCATCGCTGGTAAATGAATTGGCGATGGAGTGTTTGCCTTTGGCGTGCTTCGAGCAATATACGCTCCGCCGCGCAAGCAGACTCGTGACATTCGTGATGGCGATGCCGAACACCTGCTTCGTCAGGATGTGATCAACACGTTTTTGAAGGTTGGGAATCTCGTCCGCCAAGCCCTTGTTGAGACGACGGGTGATTTCACGCAGGAACACGCCGGACTTGGTGCATGGATCGAGGAATCTCACCGTCTTGTCCGCCCAGATGTTCGCGCCGCCGTTATCGGTCGCCCACGCTTCGGCCAGCGTGTCCAACATCCGGTTCGCGAATTCGGGCGGCGTGAACACTTCATCGTTGGATAGGTTCGCGATACACGTCAGCACATCCGGGTTGCGGCCGCGCAATGTAAAGCTGGCCTGAGTGCTCATACGGCCTCCTTCCGGACGTCGCCGGGCATGGCGGCGGCCAAGTCGCTTATCGTCGCCGGCGGGTACGACTTCTCCGGCGTAAAGATTTCGTGCCTGCCGAGGTTGGCGAAAAGTGAGCCGTCCGCGCTGAAGGCAGACGATTGGGTGAGGGCGGCAAAGCGGAAGTCGCGCCGCTGGAACTTACCCTTGCCCAGGTAGCCCCACTCGGCGAAGGTTATGGGCTTGTTATCGTGGGTGCGCATCGTCATCGCGTCGCCATGCACGAGGTTCTGCGACAGCACGTAGAACGCGGCGCGATAGAGTTCATCGGACTCGTCGAGATTCAGGTATTCGGCGAGGATCTCCAGCACATTAGCGCGGCTCTCGGCGATGTTGTCCGCCAGCAGCTCAATGCCGTAGATGCACATCAGCGCGAGCAGTGCATAATGCCGCCGCTCGAAGTTCGACTTTCCATACTTGAGTTCGACGGCGGCGAGCTTGCGCCGCAGGATCTGTACGAGAAAGTTGCCGCTCCCGCACGCTGACTCCAGGAAGCGGGAGTCAATGCGCTGGGTCTCGCCCTTCACCAGATCGAGCATTGCCTCGACCATCCACGCCGGGGTGAAGACCTCTCCGTGGTCGGCGACGCGGCGTTTGGATTTGACCAGTTTCATAGGCTAATGCACTCGAAGATAGCTCCGCGACGGGAAAAAGCGAACGCAAATCATCTATGACCATACCGAAGGGTCAATGACGCTTGAGCTTCCGTCGCGCTCCGTTAACAGTCGCTGGCCGTTCCCGATCAAGCCCGGGCAGAAAGTGGCCGTTCGGGTCATCAGTCAATTCGGCGATGCCATTCTTCGCCATGCCGGACGTACAGTTCCTCCCCCTGTTCAACAAAACAGGTGTTGTTCCGTTGGGTGATCGGAACCTCAATTCGGTAGCGGTCCCCGAAGCGGTTGAGGTATTCGCAAAACAGCTTGAGTGACTGCCCCGGCCAAGACCGTAGTTCGTAGGCTGTCGGATTCCCGTTCATTTGCGCTGTGGCCTCTCCCTCCAAGACTCCGCCGATTGATTTCGTCGACAATTCCACCTGCGACGGAAACGCGGGCACCCCCGAGCAGACACCGTGGCGAATGCTTAGCGCGCTCCCAAGTCCGAGGTTTCTGAATCGGCCAAGAACCATCCCATTACTGTCGGTGGCGTGTAGATAGATCATTCGCACCATCCGATCGGGACGCATCGCGAGTGTGCCGGCATATTGAGGGAATCTGTGGACGAGCCGATGAACGACTACGGGGGCGAGCTGCATGGCGTCGCGAAACACGTCGCACCAATTTGAACCTGGGGTATGGCCGGGCAGTTTTGATAGCTCGTCCATGAATTCTGCCCACGAGCGTCGATTTTGGATGCTGGCCGACTCTACCCACTTTGTCTGCGCCGTGGGATCCGTTTTTAACTTATCGCTGTACTCGTTCCACGCGCGGTCACGCACGAAGGTGAAGAGGGGCTTGCCTAATTCCTTGGCGCGCCGCACCTCAGCGTGCGTGGCCGACACACCACCATATCGTTCTGGGAGCCTCGGACCGTATCGTCGGTCCATCACGCACACGACGGCACGCGATGCGGCAACGTTGGTGAGACACGTCGCTATCGAGTCTTCCGTTCCCGGAACTTCAAAATCGGAATCAAAGGCATCAGAGAACCGAACAATGAAGCCCTGTGCCTTGAGGTGCGAATGGAGTACGGAGCGCAGGTCGATGAGGTCGTAGCATGTCGAGCTGATGAATACATCGATCGTATCGTCGTCGGCCATTCTCTAAGTCTACTGCCCGCGGCACACGGATTCACACTCAAGGCCCTCGCACTCCCGACTCGTACGAATCGGAGTGAGAAGCCACCGGGCTCAACTACAGTTCCGTTCCCGGCACCTTCTCCACCTTCGAGTTGAAGAGCCGCACGGCTTCGCGCCGCTCTTCGGGCGTCAGGCCCGCCGCGTCGAGCAATCGATTCCAGTTGTGGCGCAAAGACCGTGCGTTGGGCCGCAAGAGAGATAGAGTCTAGAGCGTGTTATGCACTAATTACTTTTTTCGCTTCTTGGCCCTTTCCCGCGCCAGTTTCCGATCAATCTTTTTCTTCGGCACTGCCAGAATCTGGCGCATGAAGTGTTTCAACTTCCAAAACGCCGCACCCGGGTTGTCCACCTGGAGGAGAGCTTGCTGACGGTGTTCGGGTGCGTTCCACCAGCGAAACTCTCCATCGGTGCGGTCTTCCATGGGAGGCCGGCAAATTGATCCGGCCTGAACCGCGAGGCCGATCCGATGCAGCATGAACCACGCGGACTTTTGCGTGATGCCGATTGCCCGGTGCAGTTGGTAACTGCTGATGGGATTTTTCGCGTTCACGTCCAACCAGACGGCGACGGCCCATTTGTCCAGACCGAGCCGGGTTTTTTCGATCACGGTTCCCGTCCTGACGGAGAACTGCCTTTTGCGATGCCTTTCGCCGCACTTCCAGTGGAGTCGATTCGGGAGGAAGTGAACCCTGGTCGATCCGCAATGCGGGCAGACAACGCCAGAGCCCCAGCGGAGATTGGTGAAGAACTCGTGGGCGACCTTGGGATCAGAGAAGTAGCGAGCCGCTTGAATCAGAGTCTTGGGATAAACGATTGCGTTCACGGCCGAATTGTATCGGGATGGGCCGGGTTAATACGGTATATTACTGCCAAAACGGTTTGTATTTCGTCAAGTGCTTGTAAATGCTGTAGTTAACGTCTAAATTTGGCGTTTTTCGCGTATATATTAGAGGGACACACTTTTTTGGAAAGGCGAACGCTGGTGGTTGGAGCGTGGAACGTGACAGGGAGGGAAGAAACGTGGAACGTGAGGGGGGAGGGGACGAGGGAAAAGGCGGAAGGCGGAGGGCGGAAGGCGGAATGGATGGGACAAAGGGACCAAGGGACAGAGGGACGGAGACAATAGCGAATAGTGAATGGTGAATAGTGAACAACGACGGCCTGCGGCCGGCCCATCAGATCCTGCGAGCCTCAATTCACCATTCCTAATTCCCTATTCACCATTTCCCGCCAGGGTCGGGCAGGCGGAAATACACAAACTAATTCAGTTGTCAATGATGGAATTGCAATTTACTCGAAAAGCGCCGCATTGCGCCGCATTGCGCCGCATCGCGGCGAGCCGGGCGGATAATGCATCGCATCACTTAATTGTCAACAACGTGGTCGGTAGATGGATTTAAAAAGTGGCTGCATTTGGTTACATTTGGTTACATTGCCCCCTGTTTTTGAGCGATAAATGAGGGTCGCGTGGTCGGGAGAAATGAAAGATCATAATGACACGCTCAGTCGCGGACCCCGGACGCTCCTCTGCGACCGTCCGGGCGCCCGCGACGCCGGCTACAGCAGATGTGGAAATGACACTCGCCCGCCAAACGCCTTACGGTTCCCCGGAAAAGCACGTGCGCCCGTTGCTTTGCGCCCCCAGGCGCTCCTTGAACATCCCCCGGAAAATCTCGTAAGATAACTCCCATGTCTCTGATTCTCCCCAAACGCCCCGGCCTCTTCCGCTACTCCTGGTGGGACGCGGTTCCTGCGACATTCGCCATCGTTCATGCGGCGTATCTTGTCGGGTGGTATCTCCTCTTCGCCCATCTGCACGCCGCGTGGAGCGTCAAAGCGCCGCTGCTGGTCGTGATGGGGATTGTCTACGCTTTCAGCATCTCCTGGAACATCAACGGAATTTCTCATAACTTCATTCACAACAAATACTTCAATTCGCCGCTGTTGAACCGGATCTTCAGCATTTTGGAATCGTTCGACTGCCAGTTCTCGCAGGTGATTTACGAGTACATTCACCGCCGCCATCACATTGGAAACAGTGACAAGCCGGGGGATGACCACACGACGATCGACTGGCTCTCGATCTATCAGCATGGACACGAGGGACACGCGGAAAACCTGTGGCATTACACCTTCAGCAGTTTCTTCCGCGAGAAGCCGATGGTGGCGTATCGGGAGATCAAGAAGAACAACCCGCGCGAGGCGGCGTGGGGATTGTTCGAGATGGGAATGACCGGCGCCTGCATGATCGGCATGGCCCTGCTCAACTGGCGGTTCCTCGCCTGCTACATTCCATTCTGGTACTTCGGCCATTCCCTCAGCTATCTCAACGGCTATTTCGAGCATTTCGGCGGCAATCCCGATGTGCCGATGGCCTGGGGCGTGAGCAGCTATCACAAACTCTACAACTGGGTCTGGTTCAACAACGGCTACCACGCCGAGCATCACTACCGCCCGCGCTGCCACTGGATCAACATGAAGGCGCTCAAGGACGAAATCCGCGAAGAGCAGCGGCGCGTCGGTGTTCGGGTGATCAAGCCGCCGCACGCGTTTGGTTTTCTCGACCAGGATTTGTGCGATGAGCCGCTGGTGCCGGTCTCGGCGATCCGCCCCGAGACGCAAATCAAGGAAGCCCCCGCCGGGCGGGAAGAGCTTTCGCAAGTGACATCCGATGCGCTGGGGGCGTGAAGAATTATTTCCTGGCAAACGGATACCAAAGCTGGCGGAGATAACTGCGCGGGACGGGATGGCCCTCGATTCCGTATTCAGCCGGCCAGCCGCCTGGGGGGAGATGATAGGTGCCGAAGAGACGGTCGAAGAGGGGGAAGTGAATCGCGAAATTCACGTCGATCGCCTCCCGCTCAATTCCATGATGCCAGTGGTGAAACCGCGGCGTGACCAAAAACCGCCCGAGATGATCGAAATTCCAGCCGAGATTGGCGTGAACGAAAGTTGAATGCACGTAAACGAGCAGAATGTACGCGTGCAACGCCAGCGGCGAATAGCCGAGAATGTACATGGGGATCACCGTCGTCCCGCGGAGGATGATGATCTCCAGGAAGTGCATCCGGGCGCCGGCCATCCAATCCATGGTCTTGGCGGAGTGATGGACGGCGTGAAATCCCCAGAGAAACGGCACGCGATGAAACGCGCGATGCACCCAGTATTGCACCAGGTCCGTCAGGAACATGATCTCCAGCAATTGCAGCACCGCAGGCTGAGATCCCACCCACTCGCGCAGCGATGTCCAGCGCGTATGCGAAGCAATGGCGATGGCCGGCGCCATGGAGATGAATGTCAGCACCTGCACCATCAGGCTGCTGACCAGGTAGTAAAACAAATCCTCGCGCCACTCGACGCGAAACAGCGGCTGGCCGCGGTGGCGCGGGAAGAGGCGCTCGACGGGGATGAAAAGCAGGCCGCTGAAAATGACGTTGAGGACAAACCAGTCGAGGCCGAGGAAGTAGCCGCCCGTCAGTTCCCCGGGCGGCTGAACGTGCGACCCGCCGAGCACCGTGCTGAGAAGCACGATGGAGATTGCCGTCAAACCCAGAACCTTGTTGACGCGAAGAACCAGACTCACAACCGACGCGGCGAACGACGCGATCAGCAGCAGATGCAATCCGATCCGAAACGCCGGCGCCGCATAGATCGTGCGGGCGGGAGGAACGCTGAGCAGGGCTGGATAGCGCAGCGACAGCACCAAAAAGAGCGCGGCCACGGCTCCGACAAGACCCGCCACGCCACTGAGCCACCCCGTGCCGGGGCGGCGCAGCTCCGGCGGGGATTCGAGATCGCCGCGGACTTTTTCCCGAACGCGGTTGATGATCATAAGTTGCCCACGGCGTACTCTGGGGGCGGAAACGGTGGGTGCGTACGCCAGCCTACAAATGATGATTTCAAATCTCAAATCTGAGATGCACAGGCGGCAGCCTGTGCCGGGCTACTTCTCCTTCAGCGTCACCACGCCATCGAAATTCTCCGGGGGGCTCTTGAGGTATTCCGCGCAGAGTCTCCGGTAGAGCTTGATCAGCTTGTCCTCCCCCATGATTGCTTCCAGCCGCGACCACTCGGCCAGGGAATCGGCGAACCGGCTCTCCTGAAACGCCGTGACGGCGGCCGTCGTGATCTGGGCGATGGTGCGCTGTTGCTCGGTGGCCTCCTCGCGGCGGGCGAGCGGCTCGTATACCTGCACGCCCCCGGTCGTGCCGATGACCTGCAATTTGGCGATCGGGCGCACTAGAAACCGATCGCCGATCAGCTCCAGCGTCCGCTGGGCGATCATCGAGTGCGTGCCGAACGGCTTGTTTCCGCTCTCGAGGCGCGCGGCCAGGTTGGTCGCCTCCCCCATGGCGGTGTAGTCGCTGGCTTCGGGCGTTCCCGCATCACCGACGATGACCACGCCCGAGTTGACGCCGGCGCGCATTTCGATGGGGGACATGCCGCGCTTGGCCAGCTTGGCATTGAACGCCGCCAGGGCCTTTCGCATGCCGAGCATCGTTTCCACGGCGTCGATCGCGTGACTCGAAGTCGGCTCGGGAGCCCCGTAGAAAAAGTAGATGCCATCCCCCATCAGCTTGGCGACGAACCCGTTGTAGGCCCGGATGACGGGGATCATTTCCGCCATGTATTCGGCGACGAGGGGAATGGCCTTTTCCTTGAGCTTCTCGGTCAGCGCAGTGAAGCTTTCGATGTCGGTGAATCCCATCGTCATCTCCCGGGTCAGGCCTTCGAGCCGCGACTGTTTGGGGTTCTGAACGACGAAATCGACCAGCGCCGGATCGACGTAGGAGCGGAATCGCCGCTCGATCCGCGCGCGTTCGAGTTTTTCCGTGATGATATTCGTCAGCGTCAGTCCGCCCCAGACGAGCCCTCCTGCCACGGTCGGACCGGCGGCGTCGACGATCAGGTTCCACTTGTCGAACAGCAGGTAGCCGTTGATCAGAAGGTAACCGCCGACCAGCAGCAGCGTCGCGAGAAACGCCCGGAAGGGGGTCAGGAGCGTGACGAACCCCATCACCAGCAATCCCGTCCCGAGCGTGAGGGCCCAGTTGATCCGATCGCTGGAGCGCCGCCACATTTTTCCGGTCATGATTGCGTTGAAGACAGCACCGTGAATGATGACGCCGAGGCAGGCGTTGTGAAGCGCGGTGGGATAGACATCGCCGATGCCCGTTGCCGTTCCACCGATGAAGATTGTCCGACCGCCCAGCTTCTCGCGCAAGTTGGCGCGGAGCGCATCGAGCTGCACACGCAGATCATCGGTTTGTTTCAGCAGATCCTGGAGCTGCGCGCGGTTGGTTTCATACAGCTTCAGACTCTTGATGTCTTCGGGATCGGTGCTGCCGACGAGGCTCTTGATCGCCACACTCACTCTCGCCAGATTCGCCCGGGCCAGCTTCATTTGTTCGGCACCGTGATGGGCCGTGCGGTCAAACTCTTCGGCGGCCTTTCTGTCGTCCTGAATCACCAGCAGATTATAAATGGCATTATCGATCGCTTTTTCGTCGTCTCGGACGCGGATGCTGGAGATCGCGGCTTGGTAGACAGCGTACATGCTGACGTGTTTCGTCCTCCGGTCACTCCCATCAACATCATACATCGACAGCGGCTCATTCTTCGGGCCGAACACCGGGACGTCCATCAACATCCCGACGCGCCCCACGTTCGTCTCGCGTTCCCCGAGCGGGATGCGGATCTCCGCCTGTCCCGGGCGGGGGATGGTAACGGCATCTGGAGTCAGTCGCAGCGATTTCACGTCCACATCCATCGCCGCGCACGCCGAGGCCAGCGCCATCTGCGGCAGCAGGCGGCCCTGGTCCTCAATGACGAGCGGCACGGCCCGAACCGCTCCCTCGACACCTTCGGGGATGTAGTTGACAAAGCCGCTGTGGTCGGTGGCCCGGCAGAGCACGAGCAACGGCATGATCTCATCGACCGCGCGCACGACCGGCAGGGGTGGATCGGCAGGCGGCAGGGAGAAGCGCTTCAGTTCCCGCACGCGCATGGCCAGGTCATACTGCTCCTGAACAAGCCGGCGCAGAACCGAGCCCGCGATCAGGGGATCATCGTGCGGGAGCAGCCGCCGATTCATCTTCTGAAGATCGAGGGTCGAATCCTTCTCCAATTCCTGCTGTATGCGCTGAAAGATCGCCAGAGGGCGAACCGCCAAATATGAATTTTCCAGATCCACCGGACTCAGACGGGCTGTCGCGCCCGCGCCAAGGCGCTGGACGCACTCGGCCTCAGTCAGCTCGGGATTGACTGTGAGCAGCTCGGTGAGCGGCGCATCCAATGGCCCGGTGGACCGGCCCGCGTCGAAACTGACCGAGATCGGCAGCAGAACGCATCCAAGACGCTTCACCGACGCCGCAAGCTGATCGGCCGGACTTGGCGCGGCGCTGGACGATGCGGCGGGACGAGCCGCTGCGGAATCGTCCGGCTCGAGGCCAAGCGGCAGCTGGGCTTGCTGATCGAACAGGATGTCCATCGCGACGACCTTCGGCTGCGCCAGGCGGACTTCATCGAGCAGCGCGGCGACGGTTTCCGGCGGCCAGGGCCACTTGCCGATGCCCTTCAGCGCGGTATCGTCGATGTCCAGGTGCATCAACTGCTCGGCCGGCACTGGCCGGTAGCGCTGGCAGTGGGCAGCCCGCAGATCGTAAAAGACATGTTCGAGCCGTGTCAGAACAAAATCCTTGTCGAGCAGCAGCACGAGGAAGGCGATGAGCGTCCCTCGCAGAACCGAGCGAATGTAATGGCGTCGTTGAAGATGGGTCATCGGCCGTGCATACAGATTTAACCGCAGTTGAACGCGGATGCACGCGGAAGAGCCATTGCTTTCACTTCACTCTTTGCTCTTCACTCTTTATGATTCCCGCTAATGCATGGACGCAAGAACTCCCTTCCGTGGGCGAGCATGGCATGTCTGCTCTGGTGCGCGGGTCAGGCCGCCGCCCAAGTCGCCTCGCCGCCGTCGGCAAACGTCCAGCGTTTTGAACGCCAGCTTGATCAGATCCAGCGCGATACCGACCAGGCGGTGATCGGCCAGGTTCCGGCGGGGAATCGGGCGCTATTCGACTACGGCGGCTATACCACCTTCAGCTACCTCAGTTTCGACGATGCGGCGCACGACAATCATGGGTTGCGCCAGTACGAACTGGTGGGATATGGCCGGCTGAATCTGGACGGCGCGCATGAATTCTACGTCCGCGGCCGCTCCGATTACCGCGACTGGAATGCCGGGGACAGCTTCGAGAACGAGCCCAGCACGCTCAGCGGCGTGGTCGAGGAAGGATGGTACCAGTTCGACTTAAAGCGATATCTTGAGGCGTATCAGCACAAGACAATCAGCGGAGATCTGATCGTCAAGGGCGGGCGGCAATTTGTCGATTGGGGCAACGGCCTGACGCTCAACCAATACGTTGACGGCATTTCCAGCGAGGTGCGGGCGGGCGGAGTAGTGCTCGATTTGCTGGCCGCGGTGACGGTCAAGGAGACGATCGACTTCGACATCACCCGCCCCGATTTCGATCACAACACGCATCGCGGGTATTACGGCGCGCGGCTAACGGTCCCCGTCGGCGCGCAGAATCCATATGCGTTCGTTCTCGCCGAGCGCGACTACAACCGCCCGCAGGCGCCAGACGCCCACATCATTCCCACGCGCTACGATTACAACAGCTATTACGTGGGCCTCGGTTGCAACGGGGCGCTGAGCGACAACCTCGCTTATGGAGCGGAGGCCGTCTACGAAGGAGGCTCGGGCCTTTCCAACAGCGTCAATCCGGTGACATCCGTCCCCATCGCCCAGACCGAGGATCCCATCTCGGCCTACGCCGTCGACTTGCGGCTGGACTATGCCTTCAACGACATTCACCGGACACGCCTGACGCTTGAGGGAATTCTCGCTTCGGGTGATACCGGCCGGGACAACACATCGGGAACGTTCGGCGGGAACCCGCCGCACTCGGTGGATCACGCGTTCAACGGGTTGGGCGTCATCTACACCGGCCTGGCGTTCACGCCGCCGGTTTCCAATCTTCTCATGCTGCGCGCGGGGGGATCGACGTATCCCGTGCCGCACGGCAAGTGGCTGCATGGCCTGCAGCTTCAGGCGGATCTTCTGGTGTTTGGGAAGACCGACCGTGATGCGCCCATCGACGAACCCACGTCCAACGGCAGATACCTGGGAATCGAACCCGATCTCGCCGTCAACTGGCAGATCACCGACGATGTCACCTTCGCCCTGCGCTACGGCATTTTCTTCCCCGGGGATGCGATGCCGTCCGGTGACCCGCACGACAGTCGGCAGTTTCTCTATACGGGGGTGACGTATGCGTTCTGAAGCACGGGCGCTCTTCATCCTGTCCCTGCTCATCTGCGGCTGCCAGACCATTCACGTCCGCGAACCGCTTCCGGATAATTGGGCGGCGAACGATGATCACGCGCACAGCGAGTTCTGGTACAGCCTCACCCACCGGCCGGTGATCAGCTACGATGAGGCGTTCCACGGGATTCTGCTCTACATGGACAAAACCGACGCATCGCCCAACTACGCCGCGCGGGTTCAAACACTGCGATCGCGGGGGATGTTGCCGAAGGATTTCAGCGGCGAACGGGACGCCGCGGCGGATCGCGGGACGCTGGCGGTGGCACTCGCGCAGGCTCTGCATATCCGCGGCGGCGTGACGATGTGGCTCACTGGTGTCACGCCGCGTTATGCGGTTCGCGCGTTGGAATTCCGCGGCATCTACCCGCTGAGCAGTCCCAACCAGATATTTACCGGCGGCGCGTTTGTCGGCGTGATGCAGAAGGCGGAGGAGTATGAACTCGGCAGCCCGGCCGATGCGCCGGCATCTGTGATGCCGGGCCAGGTACGTCATCCCGCGGGGCCGCCGCTGGCGCGGGCGGCAATCTCCGAGCCGGTGGCGGCCGATCCACCGCCGTCGGTGTTCGCCAGTTCCGTCATTCACCCCGAGAGCCTGAATCTTGCATATTCTCCGCCGCCACAAGCGGTGATCTACCTGGATACAGGCGTGGATGAAACGCCGGATGCGCCCGCGAGGGCGGAGAATTCCGGACTCGACGACCGCGTGTTTGCATTAGCCGATCCCGCTCCGGCAGCGCCCGATGCGGCGGGGAGCCCAATGCCGGAGACTGCTCCGCCGACTGGCGCCCCGAGGCGATTGCGCGCAGTGGTCACCGCCGTCGAGGGGGACAACGCGGAAGTTCGCGTGAATCCGACCGCGGAGTGGGCGAAGTGCGAAGTCGGCATGATCGTGCGGCAAGGCGCTGAATTCCGCACCGGGCCGAAGAGCTCCGTGCAGTTCATCATCCAACCCGACCAGACGATCACCCTCGATTCCAACGGATCGATCAGTGTCCTTGACGCGTCGGCCCAAGGGAACAAGGTTACGACGGACGTGGGCCTTGAGCATGGGCGCGTCCGCTACGATCTGGCGCGTCCGGGCGCCGGCGCCGGGCCGGAAACCGCGCCTGCGTTGCGGGAAGTTCGCATTGAGGAAGCCGGCCTGGAACACGATGCGTTGGTCCGCAGCCCGCACGCGGCGCTCGCCCTGCGCGGCACCGAAGTGAGCCTCTTCGAGCAGGAGGGGTTCGATCCCGAAGCGATGAGCCTCACCGGCCGTGCCCTTTACCTGAACACGCTCGGGCAAACCGTGGCGTTTGGCGCGCGCCGGCCCGCGCTGATCCGCGGCCGGCAGACCAGCGCCGTCCAGCAGGCCCTGATCCATTCCAGCCCGCCGCAGTCGCTCTATCTTTCGCGCACGGACTTTGAAACGCGCGAGATCGCCATCGTCATCCAAAACGGCGGCTTCGTCGTGGGGAACGTCCTCGTCGGCAATTTGAGCCTCAGCGATTTTCCAACGCTCCCCAACGGCAATCCCAGGCTTCCCGGCGCTCTCGATTTCGTGCTCCAGTGGAGCGGTTCGCCGCAGGTGCCGCTGAATGACTTGAATCTGGCCGTCTTCAGCCCCCTTCATACCGCGAGCAATCCCGACTTCGTCTCCAATCCGCCGTTTATTTATTCGCTCAATCCGAACAGCCCGACATCCAAGGCGATTATCGCCGCCAGTTACCCCAGCGTCAGCCGCAGCGGCGGCCGCATCACGCAGAACAGCGTCGGCCCCGACGGCCTCGAGATAGCGTACTGGCCGAAGGGATTCCCGATCGGCAACTACCGGGCATTTGTGTTCGATCTGGTCGATGCGAAACCGCCTCCCACGACAGTTACCAACCCAGTAACGTACTCCATTGATGTCTACCTGAATGGCCAGCACATCTACTCGAATACCGGTCTGACGATCGGTTTCCTCCAGACGAGCGGCGGAATCCAATTTGCAATCCCGCCCGCCACCCCGAGCCCCGCAATCGCTGCGTCTCCCAAGGCTGCTGTTCGAAATGTGCCGGCCGCACGGGCTGGGCATGGCAAGCCGGCAGGCGCAGTCTCCACAGCATCGCCGACGAGCGGCCACCCGCCGCAGGCGGCGGCTCGAACCTCAACCCATTGAATCGCTGTTCCTTCCCCAGGCTTCGCGGGCAGCGGCCACCTGTGCGCATGGCGCAGGACATGACGTGGCATTTACGGAATCTCAACCGGCCCCTTGAACGCGATATTGTTCGCAGGATTCAAATCCCTCTGGGCACCGGTATCCACCTCGGCCACGAAGTCATATTTGCCGGCGGTCAACCCGCCGGGAACCTTGATCTTGATCTTGAAGCTCTTCGCCTGCCGCGGCTTGAGCTTTAACGTCTGCGACTTGGAAAAGAGCTTTGTGTCACTCTCGCCCGCGCTCGCTGAACTGGAGAGGAACAGCTTCACCGTCACCATGCCGCTGGCGGATGCGGAACCATCTTCTGTCACGTTGATGGTGAGCGATACTGAGGCGCCGACCTTGAGCGATGCCGGAAGTTTTGCCAATAGCGATGCGGCCAGGTCAATCCCGATCGCCACCAGTTGGCCTTCCTCGGTGAACCCGCCACTGTTGCCCGCGATCGCGAGATTGCCGCCGGGCGTGGCGGCAATGATCCCTTGGGCGTTGCTCAGAAATGCCTCGAACTCCTGGCGGAGTGCATCTTGCGTATCAAATGGCGAAACGGACGGGCGGCCAAGGCTGGCGGCCGCAGACGGCGCGGCAAGCGTGATCAACGTCTTGCCGCCGTTGAATGTCGGATCGAGCGTGCCCTTGGCGGTGTAACGGGCGACTGCGATTCCCAGCGAACTGCCGGCAAAGCCGGAGGCGGCTTTGCCTGAAGCGACAATGGTCCCGTCCGACTGCACAAGCACGTTTGTGACCGCCGAGTCCTGTCCGAAACTGGTGATGTTGAATCCGCTCCGGTTGAACGTGTGGTCGAGCTTGCCCGCGCTGGTGTATTGCAGGACGGCAAAATCGGCGGCCAACGTCCCGGCGGCGAACGAACCCGTCGCGCTCACGCCGCCGACCACGATCTGTCCCTTGGATTGCAATGCGAGGCTGGTTGCCACATCAGCCACGCCGCGCAGGTTGGTCACGACCTGGCCGTTGGTTCCGAAGTGGCTGTCCAGTGCGCCGCTGGAGAGGAGACGAGCCAGCGCGATGGAAATCACACCGGTCGAGGGATTTTGCGTGGAGCCGGCGACGACAATTTCCCCGTTGGGCTGGGCCAGCACGGCATTGGCCGAATCGCTGCCG
>Ga0182024_10014854_pt1 | contig 14998 bp, 12 predicted proteins | sample P32metaG_FD_120480 | JGI IMG/M metagenome (GOLD analysis project Ga0182024, IMG submission 120480) | Permafrost microbial communities from Stordalen Mire, Sweden - P3-2 metaG (Illumina Assembly) | ecosystem: Environmental > Terrestrial > Soil > Wetlands > Permafrost | place: Sweden: Stordalen... | reverse complement strand
TAGCGCCGCAAGCACGGGTCTGTGCGGGGGGCAGCGGGCAACCGCTGTCCCTACCGCGACGGTTTTGCGGTGGCGCCGGCTTCATAGCCGCTCCAGTCAGCTACGGAACTTATAGCCCTGTTTCTCAAGGAACTATTTGCTGACGGTGGCGCATTCCAGGGCCGTCATGGGCTGGTTCGCCGACGAATCCTGTTCCACCATGATGTTCGGTTGCTGGCCGCCGGCTTCCACCAGGTCCAGCACGCGAACCAGATCCACCTTGCCCATTCCGAGCGGGCAATAACCGGCATAGGCCGCGCCGCCGATGTAATCCTTGAGATGCATGTGCTTCACCAGCGGCAGGAAATCCTCGATCACTTTGGCGGCATCGGCGCCGCCTTTCTGCAACTGGCCGACGTCGGGGGCGAACTTCAGATACCGGGTGTTCGCGGAATGCATCACGTCGTAGACTTCGTCGCGCGATTCGATGCATGTGCCGGTGTGCTGGTGCAAGCCCGTGCCGAGGCCCAGATCGGTAAGCGCCATGGCGTGTTCGTTGAGGCCGGCGATAATGCTGTCGCGGTACTCCTTGTAGTTGTACTCCGCGCGCTTCACGCCGTTGGGCGCGATCACCGCGAACGTGCCGCCGTACTTCTTAATCATCTTGCCCAGCCCGATCGTCTTTTCGACGCTCTCTTTGCGCTTGGAAGGGTCGGTGAGATTGGTTCCGCAATATCCGGATTTCAGCGGCAGATGGTTTTCGTCGATCAGCTTTTGCAGCGCATTGCGCGAATCCCAGTCCGCCAATACTTCGGGAAAAGTCTCGAACGACCAGAAGCCCAGGCGCGCAATGTCCTTGACCGCCGGGCCTGGCGTCGCCATAACCTCAGGTTTGCCCGGGAAGGTCCTCCACAGGATGCATGTATAGCCAATCTTCAGCTTGCGCTCGACGGCCCAAGCGGGCAGCGCCGCGGCGCCCAGAGCGGTCACGGCAGCTTTTCCGAACGCCCGGCGATTCATAATGGGTTGCATGGCCCGCTCCTTCTATCTTGACTGGCTACTTCTTGGCCGGCTACTTTTTGGTCAGTCTGGCGCTGGGCGTTGTGTCGGCGTCCAGATCGCCGAGAACGAACTGGATCGCGGCCAGAATGAACTGCGCCGTCTCCGGAGTCTCCAGCAGCGCCGGCGTGTGCCCGATCGCGCAGTTGAATACGCGGCCCGTGCCATAGCTCTTTATCCAGCTTATGCCGTAGTCGTTGTCGGGGCGGACGTGCCACTGGCTCATGTCCGATTTCGCCGTATCGATGGTCAGCAGTATGTGCAGCTTGTCGCGCGAGTACGAGCCTTCCGGCAGGAAATGATAGAACTCGTCGGTCCAGGCGAACTCGCGGCCGCCCAACGCCTTGGTCAGGTTGCTATCGATCAGGCTCTTGGTCAGCGGGCTGCGAGGGTCCTCCACCTGCAAAACCGCGGGCTCCACGTGGTGCGGTCCATCCTCCGCGCCCATCATCTCGCCGAACTCGGCAAGGTCCTCGGATGCGTACGTAGCGCCGTGCAGTCCGGCGACGCCGCCGCCTTCACGAACGAAGCGCAGCATGCCGTTCAGCACGTCGGGGTCGGGGAAGACCTCACCCACTACGCTGTTCAGGAAGACCGCGTCGTACTCCTTGACCTTGGGATATTTCAGATTGTTCAGATCGTTGCTGAAGACCGCCTGATAAGCGCCGGTACTCTTCGCCATCAACTCGATCGCGAGGTTCGCGTTGGCGATAGTCGCGTGATAGTAGCCGCCCACGGGACAGAGATCGACCACCAATAGTTTGCGTGGCTTCTTCGGCTTCACGATGGCTTGCTTGGGCAGCGCCGCTTCGATCTTGAGCCGATCTTCCGGCGGCACGTGGGCGACGCTGGTGATGGGGATCAGCTTCGCGTCCTCATTGATGCGATAGCCCATGGCGGGTCGGATGGCCTTTTCGAAACGGTCGACGGCGGCCGCATTCGCCTCGAGCGTCATGACCACGGTTTTCACCGTCCCGGTCTTGCGAGAGCAGTTGGCGCATTTGTCCGGCTCTTCCTGCGGCGGCGGCATCAGGCGCGCCATCTCGAGCAGCGCGCCCGCCTCGCTCGCGGCGCCACTGTCGAGATTCACCACCAGCAAACGGTCCTTCAGAAGGCCCAGCCCGTCGGCCGGTTTCACACCTTGTTTCGCCCAAACGCCCAGGTCGATACTCGCCCCGATGCGGACGCCGCTGCCCTGTCGTATGGCGGCTAGCGTTGCGGCGAGCCTCTTCGGGTTGCGCCCGTCCATAGCGACATTGATGGCGAACTCATTGGCCAATTGGTCGATGGCCGCAAGCGATGCGGGCTCCGGATCGGCCACGATGGTTTCGACGCCCAAGCTCCTGGCGAACTCGAATGTCTTACGCCCGTTCTCGTCCGGGCCCAGGCTGGCGACGCGATAGGCGGGCATCTTCAGCTTGAGCTCGGCCAGGCGGTTCTTCACGGCCGCGGCCTCGGCAGTCGAAAGGCGATAGTCGAGGTTCTTAGGAATTTCGGCGCTCACCTTTTGATCGCTGAAGCCTTCGATAAACGCCAGTCCCAACGAGTCGGCCCTGGCGGCAGCCTCCATAAAGGTGAGGTTGCGGACCGCGTTCGCGGGAATCGCGGCCTTCCACCCGAGCAGGCCGGCGGCCGAGGTGCGGACACGGTGCGAATCCGAGGGCCGGATCGACTTGGACGCGGGCGCTTGCGCACGCCCTATAATCGCGGCCATCGCGATACAAAGAATCGTAATGCGCATAAGCCTCCAAGCTTCGTGGATCGATTGCATATTATGCAATGCGATCTGCGTTGAGTTCGGAAGGGATGTTATCAAGCTCTTGGGGGGAAGTCAAGGCAAAACAGAAAGGTGTCAAGGCAAAGCAGAAAGGATTTAAAAAAAGCTTCGCCTAATTGCGGGACAACCAATTGTGGGGCAGGATGGCATCCTGCGCGGCGGTTGGCAACCGCCGCTGTCGCCCTATTCAGTGAGACTCGATAAACGGCCTGAACTTACAACTCGCGCGTGGGCTTTCATCTCCTCCAGAAACGGCATACCTGCGCCGCCGGGAGCAAAATCGCGCTCAATTTCCGTTTCCCAGGCTCGTGCTTCGAGTTCGGCAAACCAGCCGGCCAACTCGCGGCGCTGAGATGCTCGATTTCGTCATTGATGGTTTCGAGACTCATGGCCTCAACCTAAATCCCCCGGGCACGACGTTGCAATCCTATTTTCGGTATCCTCTAGTAGGAAGGATTGCGCCCCGCGCACACTGCCAATGAAGAAAACCGCTTTACAGACGCGACCCATCCAAAGTCTGGACAGGGGTTTGTTCATCCTGGAGGCAGTGGCGCAATCCACGGATCCAGTGGCGCTCGGTGAATTGACCGATCACCTCGGCATCGACCGCAGCAGCGTGTTTCGGTTGGCCCACACTCTGAAGCGCCGCGGCTTTCTTGCCAATCCGAATGGGCGGAAAGATTATGTCCTGGGACCGTCGATCTGGCGTCTCTCGCAAAAATACAATTGGAGCAAGGCGCTGATCAGCGTGTGCCATGAACGCCTGAAAGAGTTGGCCGAGGCGACCGGCGAAACCACGCATCTGGCGGTGCGCGAGGGCAGGCAGGCTCTGTTCATCGATTCCCGCGCGTCCACCAAGCAAATCGTGGTTGTGTCCGGACAGGCAGGCGAGTTCGCGCCCCTCCATTGCACGGCTCACGGCAAAGCTTTGCTGGCGGAATGTGGAATCGACGAACTCACGGTTATCTTCGGCGCCAGGCAATTCCAGCGCTACACGCCGCGGACGATTGTCTCGCTTGAGCAGTTGGCCAAGGCGTGCGCCAAGATCAATTCCGACGGTTTCGCGCTTGACGACGGAGAGTTCCGGCCCGAGCTTCGCTGCCTGGCCGCTCCGATTCGCGACAAGGCCGGCAGAGTGATCGCTTCCATGGGCATTTCCGCGCCGCGCGCGCGATTCCCGAAGGAACGCTTTGCATCGGCCGCCCGGCAGGTGTGCGCCGCCGCAAAAGAGATCGGCGCCCTGCTCGACAGCGAACTGGACTCGTAAGGGGAACCGAAGATCGCCGCCGCCCGGCCAAGCTGCCAACGATTTGAAGGAAGCTCGCAGTGTCGGTCACAGCAGTCTAAAATAAATCCGGCCTCGCAAACCGCGGCTCCACGGACGGTACTGCTTTCCCGCTCGATTCCCATTGGCAACCCGCTAAACCATCATCCAAGCCTGTAGTTAAGATTGGACTTCCGCGAAATTGGCTTTGGTTCCGCTCTTTTCTCCGGGCGCGCCAGAATCGCCCGGTTGGCAGCCGCTCTCTTAACCTTCCCGCCATCCAAGTCTCCGTATTCCACGAATTCCCCGCGCTACACTGGAATCGGGCCGCCAGCCGCGCATGGCGCCTTTTATATTTACCGCGGTGTGGGACAGACGCTTTCGTCTGTCAACCCGGCGATCTCGGCGATTGTGCCCCAGATCGGTTAAGCATCCCTGCGCATTCCGCGCCTTGACTTCCCCGGGGTGGCCTGATAGCATTCCGTTCGCAAGCGATGCAGATGGCATTGCGCTATATGCAACAGGCCGAAGGAGGCTTTCTGCGATTCCGCAAGCACCTCGATTGTGGCGAAATGAGACACCGCGATGGGTTGATACCTACATTGCCGTTCGGCGAGGAATCCTGGCCCACACAGCCGTTTCCCACCAAGCCTCCCCCTTACGCGCGGCAGAAGCTCACGGTTGACAACGTCAATCCTTATGTGGACGAGGCCGAGCATGCGCATTTGCGGGTGCAGATTTCGCAGGCGCACAATGAAGGGCTCTTTACGCCGCAAAGCGTCGGACGGGAAACCATCGAAACGCCCGGCCAGTTGGGCGGAAGCAACTGGGGCGGAACCGCGGGCGATCCGCAGACCGTAATGTTATACGTGCGGACGATCGATGGCCCGTCGAGCGCGACGCTTTCCGAGCGGACCGCAGCCCGCATCCCGGATAACGCCACGCCGGAGCAGCGCGGCTTCGCCGTTTTCAACCAGCAATGCGCGACCTGCCACGGCGCCGAACCGCCCGCGAATGTGGACGCGGCGCGAGTCCGCGCGGTGGTGCGCAAAGGGCAGGCGGAGATGCCGGCGTTCTCAACCGATGCGCTTTCGGACCAGAATCTCGAAGGCATCGTCGCTTATTTCGCCAATCCAAAGGCAGGCGCGCCGCTCCGTAGCAGTACCACGTCGGCAACCACGCCGGCTCCGCCTCCCGGACGAGAGGCCCGCTACTACGGCCAGTTCGGGAATCTGATGCACGCGAGCAACGGTCTCCCGATCATCGGCCCGCCGTGGTCTGAGCTGATGGCTTACGATCTCAATGAGGGGACCATCAAATGGCGCGTCCCTCTGGGCGTTGTCTCCCCGCTGGCGGCGAAAGGAATTAAGCATACGGGCAGCTATCGTCCATCCCGCAATGGGCCGGTAGTCACCGCGGGCGGCCTGATCTTTATGGCGACGGCGTCGGACTGCATGGTCCATGCCTACGACAAAGACACGGGCAAGCTGCTTTGGGAACAAGAAGTGGATGCGAACCCGGACGGAATTCCGGCAATCTACGAGGTGGGCGGCCGCCAGTACGCCGCGTTCTTCGCCGGCGTGGGACGCTCTTATAAGGGGATTGCGTGGAAGGCGGGAAAACCCGAGGGTCAGGGCTACTATGTTTTCGCCCTCCCAGTAGCGCGGGGCCATGCCCTGCGACGAAAGCCCGAGAAATGACGCAAATGGCTCGTACCGCAATTCAGAGGTTCATTCAGACACTATGGATCGGGCTTGCGGCCGCCGCCGTCGCCGCGGTGGTTCTCTTTGCAGCCGATACTCCGCGCCCTTATACGACGTGGAGCGACTACGGCGGTTCGTCCGATTCCATGCAATACTCGGCGCTGAAGCAAGTCAATAAGTCGAATGTGAGCCATCTGGAGCTAGCGTGGTCTTATCCCGTGCCCGGCCCCAGCGGCAGGTTCGGCTTTAACCCGATCGTGGTGGATGGCGTAATGTATGTCCTCGGCAGTGAAAATTCCATCGTCGCTCTAAATGCCGCCACGGGAAAACAGATCTGGTCGCATCCCGTCGAAGGCCGGCCGACCGACCGTGGGATCAATTACTGGGAAAGTAAAGACCGCGCGGACCGCCGGCTGATTTTTTCGGCCAACGCCAATCTACAGGAAATCAACGCGCGCACCGGCGTGACCATCAATACTTTCGGCAACGATGGCCGCGTGAATCTGCGAGACGGGTCCCCACGCCGCGAGGGTAATCCCACCGGCACGCCCGGCCGGGTTTTCGAAAACCTGATCCTGCTAGGCTCGGCCCCGGGCGAGTCGTACGGCTCGGCTCCCGGCGACCTACGCGCGTTCGACGTCCTGACCGGGAAAATGGTCTGGATCTTCCACACCATCCCCTATCCCGGCGAATTCGGCTACGACACCTGGCCGAAGGATGCGTGGACCTATGTCGGCGGCAACAACACTTGGGGCGAGATCTCCATCGACGAAAAACGGGGCATCGCTTACTTTCCGACCGGCTCCCCCACCGCCGATTTCTATGGCGCCGACCGCATCGGCGCCGATCTATTCGGCGATTGCCTGCTGGCGATCGACGCGCGCACGGGGAAGCGGCTCTGGCACTTCCAGGTCGTCCACCACGATCTTTGGGATTACGATCTGACCACCGGCCCCAAGCTTCTGACGGTGCGCCACAACGGCAAGATGCTCGATGTAGTGGCGCAGGCTACCAAGTTCGGATTTCTTTACGTATTCAACCGGGTGACGGGAGAGCCGCTCTGGCCCGTCGAAGAACGCCCCGTGCCGAAAAGCGACGTTCCGGGGGAAGCGGCCTTTCCAACCCAGCCGTTCCCCACTAAGCCGCCGCCCTTCACGCGGCAGAAATTCACGGTGGACGATATCAATCCATACGTGGATGACGCCGAAAAAGAGCGGCTGAAGAGTATCCTGCTGAATGCGCGGAACGAGGGCATCTTCACGCCGCCGAGTACGCGAAACACCATCGATATGCCCGGCGAGTTGGGGGGCAGCAATTGGGGCGGCGCCGCCGCCGACCCGCAGACCGGAATGATGTACATCCGATCGAACGATGCCCCCACCATGCACATTCTTTCGCAGCGGCAAAGGGTGCGCGTGCCCGAAGGCGCTACCCCGGAACAGCGGGGCCAGGCGCTTTTTACGGAGCACTGCGAACAGTGTCACGGAGCCGACCGCAAGGGCGTCGCGTCGCCCAAGGACGTGGGCGCAGATGGATTCCGCAACATGGTCCGCACTGGCGGAGGACAGATGCCCGGTTTCCCCGAGACCACTCTCAACCAGGCCGAGGTGGAGGCGTTGGCGGCATATATCGTCAATCCGGATGCGGGCGCGTTGCCCACGCCCGGGCGGGGTGGCCGCGGCGGCAATCAGGTTCCTCCGCCGCCCGAGGGCCAGACCCGCTACTATACGCCGTACGGGACGCTCAATGCCAATAACGGCCTGCCAGCGATCGGTCCGCCGTGGTCGGAACTGACCGCGTACGATCTGAACGAGGGATCCATTAAATGGCAAGTGCCGCTGGGCATCGTGGCTTCGCTCGCAGCCAAGGGAATTGCGAATACCGGCAGCTACCATCCAACCCGCAACGGCCCGGTGGTTACGGCGGGCGGCTTGATTTTTATAGGCACGTGGTCCGACCGTACCGTCCGGGCTTACGATAGGGATACGGGTAGAGTACTTTGGGAAAAGGAGCTGGGATCGAATCCTGAGGGGATACCTTCTGTATATGAAGTAGGTGGCCGCCAGTACATCGCATTCTGCGCGCGGACGGGCAACGTGTTCGATAACATCGGCTCCCAATCGATGGCATGGACGCCGGGAAAGCCCGAGGCGCAAGGCTACTATATCTTCTCGGTCGCAAAAACCAAATGACTCGCCGGGACCTCTTCAGAGACGCCGTCGCCGCATGCGCCACAGCGGGATTTCGGCCCGCCGCTCCATTGCTCGGCGCGCCAATGCCCGAGGCGGGTTGTCTCTCTGAAGCCGGTTGGCTCCCCGAGGCCGGTTGGCTCTCCGAGGAGGCATGGGACCCCGTGGCGGCGTGGCTCCCCGAAGATGCGTGGCTCAAGGACATCTATCGCGAGCTTCACCTCGATGCGCAAATCGGCCAGTTATCCGCGCCTTACGAAGGTTTCGACGCCGAGGCGGCCGCCACAATCCTGAAGGACGCGGGTTTTCAGATGGTGAGTTGCTTCGCCGTCTGCCATGGCGGCTACTCGTACTTTCCGAAGAAGATTGGCGTGACGCATCCGGGCCTGAAGTGCGATTTTACCGGCGAGATGACCGCAGCCCTGAAAAAGCGCGGCATCCGCGTCCTGGCCTACGTGTCGGTCGGGCCCGACCGCCGGTTTCGCCAGGAACATCCCGATTGGATGACCGTTCGCAATCCCGCAACGCCCGCACAGCCGCGCGGCGACCTGGCGCAAATGTGCGTCAACTCGCCCTGGCTGGACCAGGCTCACATTCCGGCGCTTCAGGAAATTGTTTCGCTGTACGGCGTGGATGGCTTTTTCCTCGATAGCTTAATCTCCAAATTCGTGCAGGGCGCCTGCTACTGCAAGTACTGCCAACAGGTTTTTGCCGCCGAATCCGGAGGCGCGATTCCGGCCACCGACGGCGACCCGAATGTCTTTGCGCATTACCGATGGCTCGTGCCGCCATACCCCTGCACGCTTAGCCTCGATCTTTCGCTCGAGGCCCGGTATCTCTCTTCGCAGGCCGACATCGCGAACTGGAGTTGCATGGCTGCGCGCGGGAACGGATGGGGCGATTACTCGCTGCGCGATCCTGCTTCGTTCAGGCACGAAGCCGCGGTCTTGCTCGCGAGCGGCGGCCAGCCGTATTTCGCCGACGATAGCTATCCCTCGGGCAATCCGGATCCGGTGGTATATAAGGTTTACGGCGGAGTGAACCATCGGACCGCCGAATTGGAACCATTCGTGCGCGGCTCGGTTCCGGTGAAGGAAACCGCCGTGCTGCTCTCGGCCGATTCCATGTGGTCGGCCCTGCCGTTGAATCCGCCCAGGGAGTGGATGGGCGGCCCTTCTTCGCCCGCGGTGGCCGGCGCGCACAAGGCGCTGGTGGAGGAGCACGCGCAATTCGGAATCCTGAACAGCGAAGGACTCGTCGAGACGCTGGCGGATTACAAAGCGCTGGTTATTCCCGAGCAGTGCATCCTCAGTGCGCCCGAGTGCGATGCCATCCGCCGCTTCGTACGGGCGGGTGGAGCGCTGATCGCGACCGGCGACACTGGAACGCGCGATGCCAACAATCGCCTGCTCGACGAATTTTCGCTGGCGGACGTGCTGGGCGTGCGATTACTCGGCCGCGGCGAAACCAGGCGCGCGTATCTGCGCGCTCGCGTGGATACTCACGTGGGCACTCACGTGGATACTCACGTAGACATGGAAGATTTCGGGATACCTTCTATGGATGTCCATGTCGCCGGCGGCTACTCCCGGATTCAAACCACGACCGCGAAACGGTTACTCGCGCTCGTCCCCCCTGCCGGTCCGAAACAGGCGCCCGCGGAAGCGCCGGAAGGCCCGGGCATCACGCTCAACCAGTTCGGGGCAGGGAAGGCGATATACTGCGCGGTGCGGTTGTTCGCGAGCTATCACCAGGAGGGCACTCCGGTTCTCCGCGGACTGGCCGCGTGGATGCTCCATCTGGCGCTTCCACCCGCACGGCGCGCCATCGTACTGGAAAACGCGCCGCTCAACGTCGAAGCCGCTTTCAACTCGCGCGGCCCGGATCGGTTCCTGCACCTGGTCAATTTCACGGGCGACAAGCGAATCGCGGGCGCGCAACGCCTGCAGAGTTTCAGCGCGGTGAGCGGGATTCGGATTGGCATCGCCTGCCGCGCCCGGCCCAAGAGAATTGTACTGGCGCCGGATAGGAAACCCATTCCATTCGAGTGGAAGAGCGATCGAGCGTGGTTTCAAGCGCAACCGCTGATTTTGCACGATGTTTATATGATGGAAGGCTGAGGAGGAATCGTGAGACTGAAGGGGAAAGTGGCTCTCATTACGGGCGCGAGCCGCGGGATTGGAAGAGGGATCGCCGAGGTTTTCGCCGATGAAGGGGCCGACGTTGCCGTGAACTACGTCGCCCACGGCCAGGCCGCGGAGGATGTGGCGGCGTCTGTCCGGTGCAAAGGCCGGCGCGCCATGACTGTCAAGGCCGACGTTGCGAGCCGGCATGAGGTCGAAGCGATGATGGGCCAGGTGTGGAAAGAGCTTGGGCCCATCGACGTGCTGGTAAACAATGCTGGTATCGAAACCATCGTCCCCTTTCTCGACTTGACGGACGAACAGTGGACGCGGCTCACCGATGTCAATCTGCGCGGCGAGTGGCTCTGTTCCCAGGTCTATTGCCGGCGCGCGATCGCGGAGGGCCGCCCGGGCAACATCGTGATGATCGGTTCCATTCAGGCCGGCAAGGTTCTTCCCGGGCGCACGCACTATGCCCCCACCAAGCTCGGGCTCGAAGCGTTGACGCGCAATATGTCCGCCGAGATGACGCCGCTGGGCATCCGCGTGAATTGCGTTCACCCGGGGTTGATCGACACCGATATGACTGCCTGGGTGATGAAGCGGCCCGATCTGTTACCGGGGATTCTTTCGCAGATTTCGCTCGGCCGCGCGGGGGAGCCGCGGGAGATCGGCAACGTGGTGGCATTTTTCGCATCCGACGATTCCAGCTACCTCACCGGCCAGTCGATCCACGTAGATGGGGGCTGGGTCGGTAAATGAGCTCGCCGGCGGAGTTGTTTCGCCTCGATGGCAAAGTCGCGCTGGTCACCGGCGGCTATGGCGGAATCGGGGAAGCAGTGAGCCGCGGGCTGGCCGCAATGGGCGCGAAAGTTGCAATCGCCGGCCATAACCGGGAAAAAGCCGAGGCCCTCGCCACCGCGCTTGAGCAGCTTGGCGCCGGCGCGTTCGCTGCCGTTTTCGATGTACTGTCGGTTGCCGACGTCGAGCGGATGGTGGACGAGGTGGCGAACCGTTTTGGACGTCTCGATATCCTGGTGAACTGTGTGGGCTTGAACCGCGAGGAGAAGGCCGCGGAAGTTACCGAAGCGGCCTTCGATCTGGTGCTCGATGTGAATCTGAAGGGCGCGATGTTTCAGGCGCAGGCGGCGGCGCGCCACATGATCCGGCAAGGCGCGGGCGGCAAACAGGTACACATAGGATCGGTGCGCACGCTGCTGGGCCTGCGCGGCCGGGGATACGCCGGCTATTGCGCCGCCAAGGGCGGGCTGGCCATCCTATGCAAGCAGTTGGCCGCCGAATGGGCGCCGAGCCAGATCAACGTCAACGTGGTGGCGCCAACCTTCGTGCGCACGCAGCAGGTGGCGCACATGCTTGCGGACGCGAACCTTTACAATACGCTGCTGGCGAGGATTCCGCTGGGAAGAATCGGCGAGCCGGACGATGTAAGGAACACCGTTTTGTTTTTCGTTTCGCCCGCGTCGGACTTCATCACCGGGCAGACTCTGTATCTCGATGGCGGACTTACAGCGACCCAATGACGAACCTTGTTAAGGTGAATATAGGAGCCGAAAATGCGGATAGTAGCGGTGGGTATGCTCTGGTTCTGTATGGCCGGATACGTTTACAGCCAACCGTCAGCGACGCAAGCGACATTCGAAGTGGCCTCGGTGAAGCCGAGTGAGCCGAGCGTATTAGGCCTCTTCACTCACTTTCTCCCCGGCGGGGGTTTGCAGATCACTGGGGCCACGATAAAGGATCTTGTGGCGATTGCCTACAACGTGCGCGTGTTTCAAATCTCCGGCGGCCCCGCGTGGATCGGCACGGAACGCTTCAATGTGGATTCACGGCCGGTGGATGCACGGGCGGCGACTTTGGTTGCCACCGCTCCAGGCGATCCGCCAAAGGTGAACGATGGGAAAACAGGGGAACGGCTCAGGAATCTACTGGCAGACCGTTTCCAATTGGCGATCCATCGTGAGACAGGGGAGCAGCCCGTGTATGAGCTGGTTATCGCCAAGGGCGGAGCCAAACTTCAGGAATCCATGGAAGGCAATAACCTGATACGGAAGGGCATTGGAACACTAAAAGGGGAATCTGTCGGCCTGAAAATGCTAGCTCTTAACCTGTCCAACGAGCTGAACCGCCCGGTAATAGACAAAACCGGGCTGGCTGGAAATTACGATTTTGAGCTGAAGTGGACGCCCTTTGTACTCTCGGCGGCGCCAGTCGATCCTCCGCTCCCAACGGATCCCGACAGACCTTCGATCTTCGCCGCGCTGGCAGGAGCAGCTCGGTCTGCGCCTAGAATCGAAGAAGGGTCCCGTTGAAGTTCTCGTCATTGATCGCGCGGAGAGGCCGTCTAAGAATTGACTGTGGCGCGATATACGTCGAGCCGCAACCAACACTGAGTTACGCGATTCTATGGCGCAGCGATGTCAGGATGGACTCCGCCAATCGGCAAGAGATATGACCCAATAGGATATGACCTAATAGGATATATAATGGCGCGAAAACTAATCGATCTCAGCATGCCCGTTCACAACGATATGGTCAGTTTTCCACGCGTTGTCCGTCCCGCGCTGGTGATGTACGAAACATGGCGGGAGTTCGCCGAGCGCGTGGGCGCCGCCAAATTTGGCGTGGACTGGCTCACCGCGCACTGTCTGATCGTGTTGGGAGATCATATCGGCACGCACATGGATTCGCTGCGCCACATGCGCGACAACGCTCCCGGTCCCGAGGGAATTCCGCTCGAGTATTGCTATGGCGACGGAGTATGCCTCGACTTTCGCCACCTGCCGAAAGGCGCGGGCATCGGCGTGGACGATGTGAAGCAGGCGTTGTCGAAGATCGACTACGCGCTGAAGCCGCTCGACATCGTTCTGATCCATACCGGCGCGGGCACGATCCAGCATACCGAGGCGTACCTCACCGATCACGTCGGCATGACCGGCGAAGCCACCCACTGGATGCTCGACCAGGGAATCAAAATGATGGGCATCGATGCGATTACGTTCGATCCGCCGGTGTGGGCCATGTTCGAACGGAAGAAGTTTTGGGAAGCGCACCGCGTCATGCTCGATCGGGAGTATTATCATCTGGAGAATATGGGCAACTTCGAGCAACTGCCCGCTCGGGGTTTTAAGCTCAGCCTGTTTCCCGTCAAATGGGTAAACACCACCGCGGCGCCCGTGCGCGCCGTAGCGATCGTCGAAGACTGATGGCCGATCGAAGAAGCCGCCCACGTTCCGGCCCGATCGAAGAAGCGGAGCGAACGCCAGCGTGGCCAGGAGGGAAGACTGTGGAAGCGTACGTAATTTCCGAAGTCGAGGCGCTTGACCCAGAACTCTTCGAGAAATACCGGGAATTGGCGAATGCCGCCGTCACCAAACACGGTGGACGCTATATTGTGCGCGGAGGCGTTATCGAGACAGTCGAAGGCGAGAACTCAACCGGACGGATCGTGATTATCGCATTTCCGGGGATGGAGGCTGCCCGCGAGTGGTACCGGTCCGCCGAGTACGCCGAGGCTCTGGCGCTGAGCCGACGGGCATTGAAAAGAAGGCTGATTTTTGTCAGGGGCGCGCCGCAATCGCCATAGAAGCGAGAGGAGCAGCGAATCCATCCTGACCCCGGGTCTTGCGGAGGCATCGTGAGGCGCTCGGGATAACACCGGTGATTCGAGTTGTCGAACTACCTGGCAATGAGTCGGCGGCTTCAGCGTCATTCGCGCCGGCGGCTCGCCACAATCGAGCAATCGAGTATAGGCGGAGACGCCGCCGCATGTTAACGTGAGAGCATAGGATGAACATTCTCTTTATCGGAGATATCTTTGCCTCTCCGGGTCGCCGTATTGTGGCCGATCACCTTCAGGATATCGTTCAATCCAATCGCATCGATCTGACCATCGCCAACGCCGAAAACGCCGCCGGCGGGTTCGGCATCACTCCCTCCATCGCCGAAGAGCTTTTCGCGTTAGGCCTCGACGTGCTCACCTCCGGCAACCATGTCTGGGACAAGCGCGAGCTGTTCGATTACTTCCCCCGCCAGCCGCGCCTGCTGCGGCCCGCTAATTATCCGGATGCCCCGGGCCGGGGAGCGATTGCAATCCGGGCGCGCAACGACGTGGAATGCGCCGTGCTGAACCTGCAGGGGCGCACGTATATGCCGCCCATCGATTGCCCCTTTCGCACGGCCGACCGCCTCCTGGCGGAAATCGACCCCGCGATCCAGGTGAGGTTCGTCGACTTTCACGCCGAGGTCACCAGCGAGAAGGTGGCCATGGGTTGGTATCTCGATGGCCGCGTTTCCGCCGTGGTGGGAACCCACACGCACGTGCCCACCGCGGACACGCGCATTCTGCCGGGCGGGACCGCTTACCAGACCGATTGCGGCATGACCGGGCCCTATGGGTCGGTGATCGGGGTCGAAACCGACATTATTCTGCAAAAGTTTCTCACCGGTTTGCCGGTTAGGATGGAGGCATCGAAGAATTCGCCCGAGCTGCATGCGGTGATCGTGGATGTGGACGAATCCACCGGCAAAGCGCGCGCCATCCGCCGGCACGCCGTAGGCGGAGATTAAATGGATTTCTCAAGCCCGGTCGCGGATACTACCGCGCTGTTCATCCAGGAGATCGGCGCGCTGTTGTTCGGCGTAGTCTTCCTGTTCTTATGGCGCCAATCGCGCGCGGTCTACTTCGGGCTCTGGGCGGTGGCTTGGGTGATGCGCTTCATCTCCGCCCTGTTCGCCTACCAACTGCTGCAAAGCGGCAACTCGGCGTGGCTGGCGCCCTACGCGGTTTTCGAATTCGGCTTTGTGATCGTACTGGTGGCCGCGGCGCGCGCCGGATTCGGATCTGAGATCAAGGATTGGCGGACGGTGCTGCGGCTCATCGCCAT
>Ga0182024_10014852_pt1 | contig 15000 bp, 13 predicted proteins | sample P32metaG_FD_120480 | JGI IMG/M metagenome (GOLD analysis project Ga0182024, IMG submission 120480) | Permafrost microbial communities from Stordalen Mire, Sweden - P3-2 metaG (Illumina Assembly) | ecosystem: Environmental > Terrestrial > Soil > Wetlands > Permafrost | place: Sweden: Stordalen... | reverse complement strand
CTGCCCGTAGGTGTTGAGCAGCTTTAGCCCGCCAAGCTCCATTTCCGCCAGCGATTCGGCGTGAGTCTTGAGCGCCTCGCGGATCTTCTTGTTTTCTTCACGAATCTGGTTTTGAGCCACCTCGAGCACGCTGTCGGCCAGCCAGATGGCGTGTTCGAGCTGCTGGCGGGTTTTGCGCTCGATGGGGTTGTACTCGCGATCGATCTTCCGCCGGGCCTGTTCGTGGGCGTGCTCGGCCTCTTCAACATTCGATGCGTAGCGCGATTCGATCTCGCCGCGACGCTCCACGTCCTTCTGCCGGACGGATGCCACCAATTCAGCAAAGCGGGCGGTCATCTCGGCCGCCGATTTCTCCAGCTCCTTGGTCGCGCCTTCCGTGGCCGAGCGGTATTGCTCCTCGATGCGCGCTTCGGTGGCGGCCGATTCGGTTGCCAGGGCCACCAGGTCGCGCAGCGCATCGCGCTGCACGTCCCTCGGCGAGGGACCAGCCGCCTGCGAGGGAGGCGGCGCGCTGCTGATGAGCTGCTGTCGGATCGTGGAGGTCGTCATCGGTGTGTCACTTCACTGGCAGTCCCGTCGCACGCTGCTGAGAACCACCGCCATGTGGTCCATCGCGCTGGAGGCGTTCTTCAGGTCCATCTCCATCGGGAAAATAAACTTCTCCTCAAAATGCTTGCTGGCCTCATCGTCCCAACTCGAGTGGACCTCGACCCAGCGCAGCAGGAGGTTCTTGAGGGCTTTTGAAAGTTGGCCGCGGCCTTCGTAGACGCCCATGAGGAAACTCCGCAACGCGGGAACAGGGTCGGCACTGTCGCGCCGGTCGCATTCGCTTTCCAGAAACACCCCCACGCCGGGGCAAAGCGGCGCGAGTGACCCGTGAAGTCTCGCGATTGACTCCGCCGCGCCGCCCCGGATCGTTTGCGCTCCTTCGACAGCAGGATCCGCGGCGGCGCGGCGAAAATGTATTCGCGCATCGGATGATTACCCGCGCCGCTTTGCCCCGGCGTGGGGGGTTATTCAAGATCAGCCTCGGCGCCAGGCGGGCTGTTTGCGCGCGTCGATCACGTCGCTGATCCCCGCCGAATCAATGATAACCGAAAACCCCGGCGGGAGCCCCAGCAAATCGGCCAAATCGGGCCGTGCCGCGAGCAGATCCCCCGCTCGAATCGCGCGCCAGTCCAGCCCCTCCGCCGCCTGCGCCGGCGCGATCGACCAGCCGCTGTCCTCGGCGGAGCTGCGCTCGTGGTGGTGATGAAGGAACACACGGGGGGCCTTCTCAAGCCCGATTGAGACAAAGATCCGCTTATCGGCCGCGGGTGGCCTTCTCGCGGTGACCGGCAACATCGCCGGAACCTGCTGCTCTGCCGAAATAATGGGAATCGGCAGTAGAATCTCCGTCGAGACGGGCGCGCTGGCGCGGGCATCCGGTGAAGGAATCTGGGCGATGAGCCGGCCGAACTCGTCGGCGGGCAGCCCGGGGATTCCCGCGCCGCCCCGGCCCATCGAAGGCTGCGTTGCGCCCGCGATCTGCCCGCCCGATGCGGCAGCGGCCGCTTCCATCTCCACGGCGACGTACGCTTCCAGCTTTTGCGCCAGCTTTTCCAGATGCGAAGCCGCCACGGGGATCTCGGATTGAACGGTCGTGGCAAACCGCTGCACCGAGCCCTTATACATCTCGATTTCCTTGGGCAGCACCCGCGACCACTTGCGGACCATCGCCAACTTTTGCTGCGCCTCCTCCAGATTCCGCAGAGCGATCTTCAGGGCCTTTTGCTCTTCGATGGCCGACTGCTGGCGGCCGGTGGCGTCCTTGAAGATCGTCTTCATGCGGACGGCTTCCTTGCACCGGCCGACGATTTCCTCGCGCTTGCGGATCTGGTGCTGCCAGTGGGAATCCTGCTCGGTCTGCAGCCACATCAGCACGCGGTGCATCTCCGACTCGGCATCGCCGAGCGCCACCGTCGCCGCCTCCTGGAACTTCCAGAGGGCGGTCTTGAATTCCTTCAGAACGTCGATGGAATCGACACGGACTGATTCGCCCATGGCACTTCATCCTAGCGCTGCTTGAGGTACTCCTCAACGTGCTGCGCCTTCTTTGAGAGCGACTTGACGTGCTCGTGCGAGGCTTCCAGGAAGTTGCCCAAAGCCTTGACGGTGGCCTCGAACGCTTCGCTGAATTTTCGCTGCTCCTGGTCCTTCCAGGTGCTCTCCAGGCTTCGCAGCCGGCCGTGCAAACCGGAGACGAGGGCCTGGAGGTCGTTATTGAACCGATTCAGATCCGCCGCGAACCGTCGCAGCTCGGCGGGATCGACGCTTGCTTTGGACATCGGAAATACTCCAAATGCGCCGCGAAGAAGGGAAGCACGCGAAGGAAACGCGAAGAAGATCGGATGAACCACGGAGGCACGGAGAAACACGGAGGGGCGCTTGACGGTGAGCGCGTTCTAAGAAGGATTACCGCGAAGACGCGAAGACGCGAAAAATACAAGAAAGAATGCATTCGCTCTTCTCCTTCTTCGCGTCTTCGCGCCTTCGCGGTTGATCTAAACGGTTGCGCCCACCGGCGAGCGCACCTCCGTGTTCTCCGTGCCTCCGTGGTTAATTCCCATCTTCGCGTTTCCTTCGCGTTCTTCCCTTCTTCGCGGCTGGATTCGCTCAGAAATCGTACTGATCAATGTTATTCGTCGTGAACGTCACGGGTTTGCCGAGAACGATATTGGTGTCTTCAATTGCGATCTTGCCCAGGCGTCCGCCGTCAAGCGTCTTATCGCCTGACTTGAGCGTCCCGTTCACGACGTCATCCGCGGCCAGCACGGTCAGATATCCCAAGTCCATCGTATTCCATAGCACCAAGTCAGGAGTGATGCCCGCGTGAACGTAGGACTTGTTCTCATTGGGCAGACCCAGCCCGACCACCTTCACGTCCTTGCGGCCCGATTGCTTGATCGCCTCGGCTGATCCCGGGACGGCCGGCGAGCAGATGGCCATCAGCAGCTTGACGTTCGGATAGGCGTTCATGATCTGATTGGCCTTGTCGAAGGCCACCTGCTGCTTGTCGTCGCAGGGCTCGACGGTCACGCGATGGATGTCGGGATACTTGGCCAGCCGGCGCTGCTCGATGTACTTCTGCCACTCGTTCATGTTCGTGGCGGTGAGGGATGCGGTGATGATCGCAAAATCGCCCTTTCCGCCGAGCACCTGGGCCGCATCGTCCATGAGGGTGTCGCCGATGCCTTGCGGCGTGGCCTGGGTCACGAAAAAGTCGCGGGCATCCACATCCGCATCAGAATCGAAGGTGATGACCTTGATCCCCTTGGCGCGGGCCTTCTTGAGGACCGATGAAAGCCCCCCGCCGTTCTCGACCGCGACGGCGATCACGTCCACGCCGCGGGTGATCCATGTTTCGATGATCTCGTTCTGCTTGGCCGGGTCGGGATCGGTCGGGCCGTCCCAGATCAGCTTCACGTTCGGGCCGAGTTGGGCGGCGGCCTGCTCGGCGCCGCGCTTGCAAGCGATGAAATATGAGTTTCCCTTGCTCTTGGGCATCATCGCGATCGTGATCGTCCGGGCTGGCTCGCTGGGCGCGGGGATCCCGCCCATCGAGCGCTGCTGGAGGTTCTGTCCGATCGAACGGACCAGATAGAAGTTGCTTCCGCCGACGATGACCGCCGCGGCGAGGATGACGATGCTCAGCACCGCCAACTGCGAGTTCCGCATGTCGAGCTCCTGTTCGTTTCCGATGTTCGCTGATTGAGAGGTGACCGGGCGCTTGCTCGGCCGCCAATCGAGGCCGATCGCGACGAGCAACAGCAGCCCGGTGAGGATGGCGGTCAGCTCGCGCGGCAAAGCCGCCAGGCCGAGGCCGTTGGTGAGAATCGCAATGGCAAGCAATCCCATGATGGTGCCGGCGATGCTTCCGCGCCCGCCGAAGATCGACGTCCCGCCGAGGACGACAGCGGTGATTGCTTCCAGCTCATAGCCCGTCCCGGCATCCGCCTTGGCTTGCCCCCAATGCGCGGTGTAAATGACCGCGGCCACGCCCGCGGCGAGGCCCGAGAGCACATACGCCAGCCCGATCCGCCGATTAACCGGAATGCCGGCATAGCGCGCACCCTCCGGCGCATATCCGATTGCGCTGAGCGCCCGCCCCACCGTCGACCGGTGCAGCAACACCCAAAACCCGATCGCCGCGACGATCAGGATCGGCACCTGCGTCGGGACCGGGCCGATGCTGCCCTGGCCGAGCGAGATGAACCAGGCGGGGAAGTGCGTGTAGTTTTTGGCGCCGCCGGTGATTCCCTCGGCGATGCCACGATAGAGCGAATAGGTGCCGAGCGTCACGATCAGCGCCGGAATGCGCAGCCGCGTGATGAGCAGCGCGTTGATAGCGCCGCCAACCATTCCTGCCGCGATCGCAATGCCGACGGCCAAAGGCAACGGCAGCCCCGCATCGCGCCAGAGCATGCCCATCACGATCGCACAAAGCCCGAGCAACGATCCGACGGACAGATCGATCCCGCCGGTCACGATCACCGGCGTCATCGCCAGCGCGAGCAAGCCCAGTTCCACGCTGAGCCGCAAGACTTCAAAGAAGTTGCCGGTGCTGACGAAATGATTTTGCGTCGCAATGCCGATCGCGGAAAAGACGGCGATTTCGAGTGCGAGCAGAACGATCAGGATCTTCTGCTGCGCTGGAATGGTCCACGCCGGTAAGGGGGTGAGAGGAGGCTTCTCGTGCAACGTGGAGACCGCCGTCATCACCGCGTCCTCCGCGCCAGGGCATCGGACGACACCGCGGCAAGAATGACCAGGCCCTGAATCGCCTTGGCCCATTGCGATCCCAGCGCGCTGACGTGGGCGTGAACGAACACCAGGGCCGGCCCGATCGTGGTGAGCAGCGCGACGCCGAGGAGCGTGCCGATGAGATTCCCGCGCCCGCCGGAGATGGCGGTCCCGCCGACGACCACCGCCGCGATCACCGCAAGTTCCAGCCCGTCCCCCGTGTTGGGATAGATCATGACGAACTGCGATGCGTTGAGCAGCGACGCGAGGCCGCTCAGCATGCCCATGAGGACGAAGACCCAGAAGACCACGCGCCTCGGCCGAATGCCGGCCAAGCGGGCCGCTTCGGCATCGGAGCCCACGGCATACACCGCGCGCCCGGCGGCAAGCCATCGCAGCGCCCATGCGAACCCGGCAAAAACCACCAACGCGATCAAAACGATGGCTGCCTGTCCCATCGCCTGCGATGCGCCGAGCCACTGGAAGCTGGGCGGAAAGAGAACCGCCGCTCCCTCGGTGGCCCACAGCAGGACGCCGCGAATGATAACCATCGTCGCCAGCGTGACCACGATCGACGGAAGGCGCAGTCCCGCGACCAATCCGCCGTTGATCGCGCCCATCGCGCCGCCTGCCGCCACGGTGCATAGCAGCACGACCGGGATTGGCAGCTTCGATTGCGCCAGCATGCCGGCGATGATCCCGCAGGCAGAGAATTGCGAGCCGATCGAGATGTCGATCTCGCGCGCGATAATGACCAGCGTCATGCCGACGGCCGCCACCAGCACGGGCGCCGCGCTCACCCAGGTCTCGCGGAAGCCGGCGTGAAAAAAGGCCGGATGCGATACCGCGAGCAGCGCCAGGAGCAGCAGGTAAGCGATCGCGACGGAGATCTCGCGCAAATAGCGGTGCAGAAATCCGCGGGCGCTGGCGGCCTGCGCATCGCCCGAGTTGGCTTGCGCCGTGGCGGTCATGCCGCCACCGCGCCTGCCGGGCCGCGGCCCAGCGCCAGTTCGATCACCTTCTCCTGCGTCGCCTCGGCGCGGTTCAGCACTCCTGTGATCCGCCCGGCGTGCATGACGGCGATTCGATCGCTCATGCCGAGCACTTCGGGAAGCTCGGAAGAGATCATGATAATGGCCATGCCGCGCTGGGCCAGTTCGCCCATCAGGCGGTGGATTTCGGATTTTGCGCCGACATCGACGCCCTGGGTTGGCTCGTCGAGGATGATGACCGAGGGCTCGGTCGCCAGCCACCGGGCCAGCGCGACTTTCTGCTGATTGCCCCCGGAAAGCGTGCCGACGGCGGCGTTCATCGACGACGTTTTGATGCCAAAGCGACGGATGAAGGAGTCAGCGATCTGCCGCTCCCGTGCGAAGTCAAGCAAACCACCTTTGGCGATTTTCCGCAGGACCGCCAGCGTCGCGTTGGCCGCGACCGACATCTCCAGGATCACCCCGTGCCGGCGGCGATCCTCAGGGACGTATGCGATCCCAAGTTTAACCGCGGCCGCCGGACTCTCCACCCGAACAGTTTGGCCGTTGAGCAGGATCTCGCCGCTATTGGCGGGGGCGAGGCCGAACAACACTCGCGCCAGTTCGGTGCGCCCCGCGCCCACGAGCCCCGCAAGGCCGAGGATTTCGCCCGCGCGGATAGAGAGATTCACGTCGTGTATTCCCGAGGCGATGCAGCCAAGCCCGCGCGTCTCAAGGACGGTCTGGCCGGGCGCCACCTCCACTTTGGGAAATACTGACGACAGCTCCCGCCCCACCATGAGACGGATCAGCTCCGGCCGGCCGAGCTTCTCCATCGGCTGGGTCGTGACGCGCTTCCCGTCCCGGAGCACCGTCACCCGGTCGGCGATCTGGCTCAGCTCCTCCATGCGGTGCGAGATGTAGATCATCCCAACGCGTTGAGCGCGCAGCTCGCGAATAACCCGGAAGAGGTTTTCAACTTCACGATCGCTAAGCGACGCGGTCGGCTCGTCGAGGATCAGCACCCTGGCTTGCGCGCCGAGGGCGGCGGCGATTTCGACCAGTTGCTGCTGCGGCATCGTCAGGTGCCGGACCGGTTCATCGACGGGGATGCTGGCGCCCACGCGGTCGAGCAGCGCGCGGGCGGTTCGCCTTCGCTCGCCCCAGCGCAGCAGTCGCCAGGGGCCGCCGCGCTCGAGGCGCAGGCCGATGTTTTCGGCGACGGTGAGATCCGGAAACAGCGCCGGCTGCTGATAGATCGCGGCGATGCCCATCGCGCGGGAGATGCCGGGATCGAGACGCTCGATAACGTGGCCGTTGAATCGAATCGTGCCCGAATCGGGGGCGTGGGCGCCGGTGATGATTTTGATCAGCGTGCTTTTGCCCGCGCCGTTTTCGCCGCAGAGGGCGTGGACTTCGCCCGGCTGAAGTTGCAGGTCCACGTCTTCGAGCGCGCGGGCGCCGCCGAAGGATTTGCTGATGTTTTGGATGTCGATCAGTGGGATGCTCACCGACCTGAATCTCCGCTGGGACGTTGCAGAAAAGGATACTGGAACGGCGGAGTTGCGTCGAATGGGCACGCGGGGACGAACGGAATGCTATACATTCGCGTGATTGCGCCGCTTGCGGCTTCGCGAATCGAGCACGTCCCCTCGTTCGCGAAGCCGCAAGCGGCGGTCGGAGCGCAATCGTCGGGGTCCGCACGTTTCGATGAGGCCAATTGCCCCTTTATTGAACGAGCGCACCGCCTATGATGGACGCAACCCGCGACGGTTCAGACGCGGGACGGAACAGGAGCGGCAGCGGAATGCGCGAAGAGCGAGGTAATCTGGCGGGCGATCAGCTCATCAACGAACCCTACACCCTGTGGGGATCCATCGCCGGGGACGTGACGGCGGTCAACGGCTCAAAACTCTACGTCCGGGGCGCCATCTACGGCTCGCTCACCGTCCACCCGGGCGGACGCGTTCACATCTTTGGGAACATCAGCGGGCACCTCAACGTCGCCGAGAAGGCCAAAGTCATCCACAGCGGGATCCTCGGCGGCGATGCGATCAACAACGGCGGCCGACTTTACATCGACGGCACCGCGAAGGTGCTCGGCAAAGTCAAAACGCACGCTGGGGAGACCACCGTGGAGCCGCAGGCGCAGATCTCGCAGAAGTGAGTCGTGAAAATTAGCGCTTCTCTTTGGCCCTCGGCGATGCTCGACGACGCAGCAGCGAGAACCTCATCCTATTTTGCGGTGACGTACTCGACTTCCCCGACATCCGGCACAAGGCCGGCCGCGGCGCCTTCATTTAACAGTCGCAAAATCGCCTCGCGGCCGCGGGGGCCGTAATCGAGCGTCCAGTGGTTGACGTACATGCCGACGAAGCGGTCGGCCAGATTGCGGTCGAGATCGCGGCCGTATTGCAGGGCGTATTCAACCGCTTCGTCGCGATGATCGAGGCTGTATTGGATCGATTGCTTGAGGATGTCGGTCACCTCCTGCATCACCTTGGCGCCCAGATCCTTGCGGATGCAGTTGCCGCCGAGCGGCAGCGGCAGGCCGGTGCGCTTGCCCCACCACTCGGCGGTATCCAGTAACTTGTGCAAGCCCATTTGGGCATAGGTGAGTTGGCCCTCATGGATGATGAGCCCCGCGTCGAATTTGCCCGACTGAACGGCGTGGGGGATCTGATCGAACATCACCACTTCATATTCGAATGCCACGCCGCCCTTGCCGAGGGCGAGTTGGAGGGAGAGGAACGCCGTGGTCAGCTCGCCGGGAATGGCAATGCGCTTTCCGCGCAATCCAACGATTGGATCGGCGCCGAATTTGGCGGCGTCTTCGCGGCGGCAGACGACCATTGGGCCGTAGCCGTCGCCCATGCTGCTGCCGCAACTAGTCAGGGCGTATTTCTCCGAGACGTATGGGTACGCATGGATCGAGATCGCGGTGATTTCGAGCTCGCCCTTTCGGGCGCGGAGATTCAACGTCTGAATGTCCTAGAGCACGTGTTCGAAGCGATAGGGGCCGGTGGGGATTTTGTCCTTCGCCAGCGCGTAGAACATAAAAGCGTCGTCGGGGTCGGGCGAATGGCCAAGGCGCAGGTGCATGAAAGTCCCAGCGAAAAGAGTCTTATTTCGAGCGGCGAACTATCTGCGCAACAATAGCGGCCCGCAAGGACCGACGCGGCCGTTTCAGCGAATTTGCAACGCAGGCAAAATCGTCTTTTCGTTCGGCGGAGAATCCGCTTTGAAAATCGATAGAATCCCGCGCATGGATCACGACCGGCTGTTCAAGCAACTGCTAACTCTATTTTTCGCCGAGTTCGTCGAGTTGTTCTTGCCGGAAGTCAGCGCGTATTTGGCGCGCGAGACGATCGAGTTCATGGACAAGGAGATCTTCACCGATCTGGCCGCTGGGGAACGCCATGAGGTGGATCTTCTGGTGAAGGCGAAGTTCAACGAATCCGACGCGTTCTTTCTTATCCACGTCGAAAACCAGGCCTCGGCCCAGGAAGCGTTTGCCAAGCGGATGTTCCGATACTTCGCCCGGCTGCACGAGAATTATGACCTGCCGATCTATCCCGTAGCGTTGCTCTCCTACGATTCGCCCCTACGACCCGAGCCAGATCAGTATCAAATCCGCTTTCCCGACCGCATGGTGCTCGACTTCTCATTCCGGGTGATTCAACTGAATCGCCTGAACTGGCGGGATTACCTTCGGCAGCCCAATCCCGTGGCAGCCGCGCTGATGGCCAAGATGCAAATCCCGCCGGAGGACAGGCCCAAGGTTAAGCTTGAATTCCTGCGCATGCTGGCCACGCTTCGACTTGATAAAGCGAGGAGCGCACTGCTCAGGGAATTCATGACCAGCTATCTTCGGCTCACGTCTGAGGAGAACGCACGGTACAATCTGGAGTATGAGCGGCTCGACCCCGCGGAAAAGAGGTTTATTGTGGAAGCAATTGATGAATGGGATGCCGCGGGAATCGCCAAGGGCATGAAGCAGGGAGTACGGCAGGGCATGGCGAAGGGCGCGGTGCGCCAATTGACGCACAGGTTCGCCCCCATTCCCGCGCCACTGTCGGCCCGCATTGAGGGGCTGCCAGAGCCGATGCTGGATGAGTTCTTGATCGCGATCCTGGATTTCAGGAATCTGCAGGACGCCGAAGACTGGCTCGACCAGCATCCAACCGCGCCGTAACGCCGGGACGGCCCGCGCAAGTCTGCGGGGGCGCCTCCCGCGACGAAGACTTTTTACGCCTCCACCATCTCCGCGACCTTCTTCCCGGCTTTCTTCCGCTCGGTTTCCGTCAGCTTCTGCTTGCGGAGCCGAATGCTCTGCGGGGTAGCTTCAACTAGCTCATCCTCTTCGATGTACTCCAACGCCTGCTCGAGCGTCATTTTCCTCGGCGGCTTCAGAATGATATTTTCATCGCTTCCCGTCGTCCGCATGTTGGAAAGCTTCTTGGCGGTCGTGGGATTGACGACCATGTCGTTGTCGCGCGCGTTCTCGGCGACGATCTGGCCCTCGTAGACGGGATCGGTGGGCGAGACGAACATCACCCCGCGGTCTTGCAGGTTGTTCAGCGCGTAGGCGTTCACGTTGCCGCCGGCCATCGAGACCATCACCCCGTTGCCCCGACTGGGGACGTCGCCGCGTTGCGGGGCGTATTCGTGGAAGTTGTGGTGCATCACCGCCGTGCCCTGAGTGGCGGTGAGCATGCGCGTCCGCAGGCCGATCAGGCCGCGGGCGGGAATGGTGAATTCAAGATGGACCTGGCCGCTGCGGTTGTCCATGCGGACCAGTTCGCCCCTGCGATTGCCGACCAGCTCCATCACGCCGCCCATGTTTTTTTCGGCAACGTCCACCACCAGATACTCGATCGGCTCCATGAGCTGGCCGGTCTCCTTATCGCGGTGCATGATCACGTGCGGCTTGCTGATCGACAGCTCATACCCCTCGCGGCGCATGTTCTCGATCAGGATGCCCAGATGCAGCAGTCCGCGGCCCGAAACCTTGATCGCGTCCTTGTCGGTCGTCTCCTCGATCTTCAGCGCGACGTTGCTCTCCAGTTCCTTCACCAGCCGGTCGCGGAGATTCCGGCTCGTGACGTACTTGCCCTCGCGGCCGCAGAAGGGCGAATCGTTCACGCTGAACATCATCGTCAGCGTCGGCGGCTCGATCTCCGTCGCCTCCAGCGGCTGCGGATTGATCGGATCGCAGATGCTGTCGCCGATGTCCACCGATTCGAGTCCGATCAGCGCCACGATGTCGCCGGCGCGGGCGTCCTCGACGTTCTTGCGCCCCAGCCCCTCGAATCCCTGCACCTGCTGCACCTTGCTTTTGATCCTCGTGCCGTCGCGGCGGATGATCAGAAGCTGTTGCCCGGTCTTGATCACGCCATTGTAGATTCGCCCGACGCCGATCCGGCCGACATAGTCGTTGTATTGGATGCTGCTGATCTGAATCTGCAGTGACTTTTCCGGGTCGCCATGCGGCGCCGGCACGTGCTTGAGCAGCGCCTCGAACACCGGAGTAATGTCCGTCCCTTTTTCCTCCAGCGTCCATGACGCCGTGCCCTGCCGCCCGCTGGCGTAAAGCACCGGGAAATCCAGCGTCTCATCATCCGCGCCCAGCTCGACAAACAGGTCGAACACCTCGTTGAGCACCTCATCCGCCCGCGCATCCGGCCGATCGATCTTGTTGATGACGACAATGGGCCGAAGCTCATGCTGAAACGCCTTTTTCAGCACAAACCGCGTCTGCGGCATCGCCCCTTCGGCCGCATCCACCAGCAGGAACACGCCATCGGCCATGCTCAGCACGCGCTCGACTTCCCCGCCAAAATCCGCGTGGCCCGGCGTGTCGATCAGGTTGATCTTGGTCAGCTGCTTGGTGACCGGATCGGTGTAGTTGATCGCTACGTTCTTGGACAAAATAGTGATGCCGCGTTCGCGCTCCAGCGGATTGGAATCCAGCAGCGTGTCCTGCGACACCTGGCTATCGCGGAAATTTCCGCTTTGGCGCAGCAGCGCGTCGACCAGGGTCGTCTTGCCATGGTCAACGTGGGCAATAATGGCAACATTTCGGATATCGTTTCGCACGGAATTCATGTCAAATCGTTGGGTTTCAGGGCCTGGTGTCAGTTGCTAGGTCAAACGGAGTCCGTGGCTTACAACTGACGGCCGCCACGAACGCTTCCGGGCTAGGGGCGGGTAAGATACTCGCCACCTTACTATTATACAACGCTGCGCAGCGGCAGAAGTTTGGGTGCATCCGCGCCGGATGTCAGTTCGACGCTGTCTTTTCAGAGACGAATGGCCGCCCCGATCTGCCCACTTGCCCGCTCGAGCGGCGGCCGGTGGTCGCCGTGAGCCAATGTGGGTAGACTAAAAGCCAATGGGACTGCCCGTCGAAAAACCCCGGTATACGATCGCGGAATACCTCGAAAGGGAACTCCATGCCGCAGAGCGGCACGAGTATCATTCTGGGGAAATTCTTGCGATGTCAGGGGGGAGCGATACACACAGCTTTATCATCGTGAACCTGACTGGCGAACTTCGGGCCGCCTTGAAGGGCAAGCCCTGTTCGGTGGCCGAGGGCAATCTGCGGGTCCGCAACCGTCATGAGCCGCGGTATGTGTATCCGGATGCCAGCGTCGTTTGTGACGATCGAGAGTACGATCCCGACGACCCGAATCGACACACGATCCTCAATCCCCGCGTCATCGTGGAAGTACTGTCCCCCTCCACCGAAGCCTACGACCGCGGCGACAAGTTCGAATATTACCAGGGCATTGAATCGCTCCAGGAATACGTCCTGATCGCCCAGGATCGCCCCTCCGTCCAATCATTCCTGCGCCAGCGAGACGGCACGTGGTCCATGATGGGCGTAAATGGACTTGAGGGGCATCTGAACGTCCGCTGCCTCGGAATCAAAATCCCGCTGGCCGAGATCTATTATCGCGTTCAGTTCCCCCCGCACAGGCCGCAGGCCGGAGAGGCATAAGAATGGGCCGCACTTGGCAAACAGGAGATCCGAACATGCGACTTTCAAGCCTCCTCTTCATGATCGAATTGGAGTTTCACACGGGGGATTGAGGCCGCGAGAAGGCGCAAAAAGCGCAAACGCGGGAAAGAACACTACTGCTCGTAATCGGCGGAGTTGACCATGGTGACGTTGCCGAACAGCGTCGAGCTGTTCTTGTCGGCGGTTGCCATATGACGCCGTTGAAAAGCTGTCCGGGTTCGAGTTGCTCGCAGAGCGCTCGCAAGGATGCGGATTTCCTGCGACGTTTCATGATTCCCACGCCCATTGGACCTCCCGCCGGAAAAGGAAATGATGGCCTCGTGAATGACCCCGCCCCGAGTCATTTTCACCCGGCCGTGCAGAGAGGACCACTGGGCTGATCGAGTGTCAAGGAATTCGCGCCAAGTGCAGGCGGAAACTTTACAACATCCGAACGCGTCGAATTTGGCGGGAGATTCCCATGCGGCTGGACCTGCTTGCCCTTCTCACCGCCATCTTCCTATCCCCAGCCATCTCCCATGGAGATTGGCAACGAATCGTCATGGTCGATGATCCAAGCATCGCGATCACCTTGTTGTTGAAGTCGGAGGCCTCGCCCGCGGACGAAGAGTTCGTCGGCTTCGAGTTCGATAATAAGAGCGGTAATCCGATTCGCGCGAACGGCCTGAGCTACCTTCAGCACGTGCACCTGACTCCACTGGCAGGTGGCGGCCCTGTCGTCTCGACAAGCATCGACTCGGGGAATGGATCGTCCCGGCCAACGCTTTGCGCCACGAATCGGCGTCGTTCCCGCAACGAACAAGCCCATGGAATATGCCCGCCGCGATGCATTGATCGCACAACTCAAAGGCGAGCTCGTTGCGCGTTAAATCGGCAAAGGGTGACCCCGCGCACTTTCTATATCCAAATGGATGGAATAAGTGCCGGCCGCTGCGCTACCACGTGCTATAACAGCGCCGCGGGCTCGTTGGGCCCAATGCTGAAAATGCGGCCCCACGTCCTGCCAAGGAGATCAATATCATGCGACTTCCCAGCCTCGTCTTCGCCATCGGCATTGCCCTCGTTGCTTCGCGTGCATGGGCCGAAGACGCCCCGCAAGCCGGGCCGTATAAGCTCATGCAAACGGAAAAGGTCGGCGGGGAGGGCGGTTTCGACTACGTCTATGCCGACGCCGATGGCCGCAAGCTTTACGTCCCGCGCTCGGGCCGGCCCAGCGGGCGCGTCAACGTCTTCGATCTCGATACCCTCAAGCCGGCCGGCGAAATTCCCAACACCAATGGCGTTCACGGCGTGGCCGTCGATCCCGCGTCGCATCACGGCTTCGCCAGCAGCAAGCCAGTCGTGATGTTTGATACGCAGACCCTTCAGCCGATCAAAAACATCGACGTCGAAGGAAGCCCCGATGGCATCCTCTATGAGCCGGCCACGCAGAGCATTTACGTCCTGAGCCACCGCTCCCCCAACGTAACAGTTATCAAAGCATCGGATGGCTCGATTGCAGGAACCATCGATCTCGGCGGCGCGCCCGAGGCAGGCGCCAGCGACGGGAACGGCCATGTCTACATCGACATCGAGGACAAGGACAACGTCGCCGTGGTCGATGCCAAGGCGATGAAAGTCACCGCGCACTATGACCTGGGCGGCAAGGGAAGCGGCCCCGCCGGGCTGGCGCTGGACGCGAAGAACCACGTGCTTTTTGCCTTCTGCCGCAACCCGCACGTGGCGGTGATCCTCAATGCCGAGGACGGCAAGATTCTCACCACGCTGCCGATCGGCAACGGCGTGGATGCCGGCGAATTCAACCCCGCCACCATGGAGGCCTTCAGCTCGCAGCGCGACGGCACCCTTACCGTCATCAAGGAAAACAGCCCCACCAGCTTCGAGGTCGAGCAGACCGTCCAGACCAAGCCGGGCGCGAAGACCTCCACGCTCGACACAAAGACCAATCGCATCTACCTGATCACCGCCGAGCAAGCGCCTCCCGCGGAAGGCCAACCCGCTCCCGCGCAGCAAGGGCGCGGGGGCCGTGGCGGGCGGACGGTGCCGGGATCGTTCTCGATCCTGGTCGTCGGAAAGTAACGCGGGTCTCTCCCGTGTAGCCGCCGAGCTTGCTCGCGGTCTTAGCAGCCCGTGGCGAAACCCACTTATCCACTGGAATCCGTGAGGGGAGGGCGCTAATCTGCGAACTTCGCTTCACGGAGGATCTTGGCCCATGGCTCTCGG
>Ga0182024_10014851_pt1 | contig 15000 bp, 14 predicted proteins | sample P32metaG_FD_120480 | JGI IMG/M metagenome (GOLD analysis project Ga0182024, IMG submission 120480) | Permafrost microbial communities from Stordalen Mire, Sweden - P3-2 metaG (Illumina Assembly) | ecosystem: Environmental > Terrestrial > Soil > Wetlands > Permafrost | place: Sweden: Stordalen... | reverse complement strand
CCGATTCGTGGGCCAAGGTGGTCCAGACTTTTTGTCCCGACACGATCCACTCGTCGCCGTCGCGTTCGGCCCGCGTGGCCAGCGCCGCGAAGTCCGATCCGGCGCCCGGTTCGGAAAAGAGTTGGCACCAAATCTCTTCACCAGTAAAGAGGGGCCGCAAGAACCGCTGCTTCTGTTCGCTCGTTCCGTGAGTGACGAGCGTAGGCGCGACCATGCCGTAGCCAATGACGTTGCGCATGAAGGCCGAGGGAGCGTGTAACTGCGCCAAGCGTTCCAGCACGTGTTGATGTTCGGCGGGGCTGGCTCCGAGGCCACCTTCGCCCTTTGGAAAGTGCGACCAGGCGAGACCCCGGTCGAACTGGGCGCCAAGGAATTCAACGGGATTGGCGGTGGCCGGTGGAAATTCCGCGACCAGCCCTTCGAGAAGATCATCAATGGTTGCTTCGAGCGTTGCCACGTTCTCCCTCCGTGCTCGGTCCACCATTTTTGTGGGCCGTCAGACCGCGTGCAGTGAATTCTAGGCAGCGTTCGAGCGCTCGAACGACGTTGGTTGGACTAAACCGGTGAGATGAAAACTTCACGAATATTGGCCACCTCCGGAGGTTACGTCGCTGGCCCGATCCAAGAGTCGGTGCGGCTCGGTTCGATGTTGCTCGACGCTCTTTCGTTGACCGGAAAAACTCGTCCCCGGGTCTGCCTATTAGAAACCGCCGATGGTGACTCCAGTCGCCGTTACGCCATGTCGTACGAGGCTTTCAATCACGCCGGATGCGACGTCACCGAATTGAAACTCTTCCTCCAGCCTTCGGCCGACCCCGAAGAACGACTCTGCGGCAGTGATCTCGTCTGGGTGGGCGGGGGTTCGACCGCCAATTTGCTGGCGCTCTGGCGCCTGCACGGCGTCGACGTCGCCATGCGGGCGGCCTGGGAACAAGGCGTCATTCTGGGAGGCGTCTCGGCCGGCAGCGTCTGTTGGCACATCGGGGGCACCACCGACTCGTTCGGTCAGGTTTTAGAGCCATTGACCAACGCGCTGGCCTTCCTGCCCTACGCCAACGGTGTGCACTACAACGCCGAGGGCCGTCGCTCTCTGACGCATGAACTCATGACCAAGAAGATATTGCCACCAATGGCCTACGCCACCGACGACACCGTCGGCATCTGGTACGAAGGCACGCAACCGACCTCCGTGGTCAGCGACTTCGCGATTGATCCCCAGACCGGTCCGGCCGCCTACCACGTGGAACTGGTGGAGGGTGCAATCATCGAAACCCGCTTCGGGGCGGGGCGCAACTTCAACTAGTGGGTTGCAACGCGGGGCCGGGCAGGGACTGGCGAATCTCGCGACTGCGAGCATTGAGCGCGGTGGCGCGCTGAAGCGCTTCAGTGGAACCGCACGTCGTGAGCCAGTTGGCCAGCAGCAGATAGCCGTCCTGGGTCAGAACGGATTCCGGGTGGAACTGCACTCCTTCGAGGGGTGCCTCACGATGGCGAATTCCCATGATGAGGTCGCCACTGCGCGCGGTCACCTCGAACACCTCGGGTAACGACGCTGACGAGACCACCAGCGAGTGATAGCGGCCGGCCACCAAGGGCGACGGGGCTCCGGCGAATACCCCCAGGTGGTCGTGTTCAACCAAACTGGCCCGTCCGTGCACCAATTCGGGCGCCGGAACGATCCGCGCGCCGAATGCTTCACCCAATGCCTGGTGCCCGAGGCAGACTCCGAGCATGGGCAGCGACTGCGCGAAGCAGTACAACACGATGTCGATGCAGTTGCCCGCCGTGCGCGGATAACCGGGACCGGGCGAAATGAGCACACCGTCGAGGTTCATTGAAGCCAGGTCGCCAGCGCTCACCTGATCGTTGCGCGCTACCTGGACACGCGCGCCCAGTTCACCGAGGTACTGCACCAGGTTGTAGACAAAGGAGTCGTAGTTGTCCACCACCAGTATCGAAGGGCCCGTCGCCATCAACGCATTCTACGGTTCGCGCCCATTGTTACTAACCTCTCTTAATGGCCGACCTCGACCTGCCCGAATTTCTCCGTCTCATCGACTCCGACTTCAACGTGGTGCCCCTGCACGAAACGTTGCAGCTGGACCGCGAGACACCAGTCTCGCTCTACCAACGCTTCAGCCAGGGCCGGGCCATTTTTCTGCTCGAGAGCGCGGCGCTGGGCGACGAGACGGGCCGCTACTCGTTCATCGGACTCGACCGAAAATGGCGGGTGACCAACGACGGCCCGACCACGATCGTCGAAGGGGCCGAAGCGGGCGACGCGGGGGGCCGAGGTCCGCTGGAAATACTGCGCGCGCTGCTGGGCCGCTACCGGACGTTTCTATCCAGCGAATTGCCGGACTTCTTCGGCGGCGCCGTGGGCTTCGTCACGTACGACTACGTACGCCGGTTGGAGCGACTCCCCCGGGTCAGGGTCGAACACATGTGGCCTGACGTCGATTTCTCCTTTCCCGGCGCCGTCTTGATCTGTGATCACCTGCGCCACTCCACCACCGTGGTGGTGAACGCCATCGTGGAACACGGCGACGATCCCCGCGCGGTCTTTGACGACGCGTCGAGCCGGCTGCGAGGCATCGTCGACGTGCTCATCTCGCCCGCTCCACCCACGGACGCCACCACCGAGCGACTGGTCGCCACCGCACCGAGCGCCCGAACCTCCATTGATATCCGCTCCATCGCGGCCAAACTCTCCAATTTTTCCCAGCCGGAGTACGAACAGGTGGTGGAGCGCGCCAAGGAGTACATCTACGCGGGCGACGTCTTTCAGGTCGTGCCCAGTCAACAGTTTCGGCGTCGCACCTCGGTAGATCCGCTCACTCTTTACCGGGTGCTGCGCGCTCTTAATCCGTCGCCCTATATGTACCTGCTCGACACCGGAACGAGTCAGATCGTGGGCGCGTCGCCCGAGATGCTGGTGCGCGTGCACCACGGGCTGGTGAGCACCCGACCGATTGCCGGCACCCGACCACGGGGCGATACGCCGGCCCAGGACCTCGCGTTGGAAGAGGAGATTCTGCACGACGAGAAGGAAATCGCCGAGCACGTAATGCTGGTGGACCTTGGACGAAACGACGTGGGGCGCGTGGCGGCCTCGGGCACGGTGCGCGTGGAGCGTCTGGCGCACGTGGAACGGTTCTCTCACTTGATGCACCTGGTGTCGCAAGTGACGGGAGAGCTGGACGAGGGCTTGGACGCGTTCGATGCGTTCAACGCGCTTTTTCCGGCCGGCACGCTCACCGGGGCGCCCAAGGTTCGGGCAATGGAACTCATCGACGAATTCGAGCCGGTGCACCGCGGACCATACGGCGGCGCGGTGGGCTATTTCTCGCTCACCGGCGACGCCGACTTTGCCATCACCATTCGCACTCTTTCACTGCGTGACGGCGTCGCCACGGTGCAGGCCGGTGGGGGCATCGTCGCCGATAGCCGGCCCGACGTCGAGTTCCACGAATCTATCAACAAAGCCTCCGCTCCCCTGCTAGCCCTGGAAATAGTTGATCCCCAGATCCGCTAGTGCACCGTTTCACTAACCAGAAGGTGCCCGCCCGCAGTAGAAATCTCTCTTCACTCGCGCAATGGGACCAACGACCCTAGACGAGCCCAGAGGCGTCGATAAAACTTGCGCTTACTCTTAAAGAACAGAGAACGAGTCGATATGAGCGAAGCAACCGCCCGCGACGAGCGGGACAATCCCTGGCTGATTCAAGGTGGCATGGGCGTTGCAATCTCCGGCTGGCCGTTAGCCCGCGCCGTCGCGAGTGCCGGGCAACTTGGCGTGGTTTCGGGAACGTCCATTGACAACGTCTTCGTTCGTCGCTTGCAGGACAACGGCGTCGACGACGACCTGCAGCGAGTGTTCGATCGCTTTCCGCTGCCCTCCATCGTCGAGCACGTAGTGGCCCGTTATGCCGCGAGGAAGCGCAGTCCCCATGAGCCCTATCGAACGTTACCGATGCTGACCCATCGCGACGTGCAACTCTCCCAGGACGTGCTGGTGCTGGCCTGCTTCGTCGAAGTGGCCCTGGCCAAACAAGGCCACGCAGGCAAGGTAGGAATTAACTTGCTCACCAAAGTGCAGATCCCGACGCTGGCCAGTCTCTTCGGGGCCATGCTCGCCGACGTCGACTACGTGTTCATGGGCGCCGGTGTCCCCACCCACGTTCCCGGTCTGCTCGAGCAGTTGGCCCAGGGCCGCGAGGTCGATCTGGCGCTCAGCACGGTAGGTGACGGCGTCGCCAACGAGGCGCCGGTGCTGCACTTTGATCCCTCCCGTTACACTTCGGCGCACGCGTTCACGCGACCGAAGTTTGTGGGCATTGTCTCCTCGCACGTACTCGCCACGGCCCTCGCCAAGCGAAGCAATGGACCGGTCGACGGGTTCGTGGTGGAGCGACCCACGGCCGGAGGGCACAACGCGCCGCCTCGGGGCAAGATCATCCTGGACGCCGACGGTAACCCAGAGTACGGCGAGCGCGACCGGGTGGACTTTGAGGTCCTGCGCGAGCTCCACGTGCCATTTTGGATTGGTGGTGGGGTCACTTCTCCGGATCAGGTCCGCGAGGCGTTTTCACTCGGCGCGGCCGGGGTGCAGGTCGGCACGCTCTTTGCCTACTGTCGCGAGTCCGGCATGGAGCCGCATCTGCGCGAAGAGATCATAAAGCGCGCGCAGCGCAGCACCATCGAGGTCAAGACCTCGATGGTCGCTTCTTCGACCGGCTATCCCTTCAAAGTGGCCTCGATCGACGGGACGATTTCCGACGAACATCTCTACCAGCAACGAGATCGCAAGTGTGATCTGGGCTACCTGCGCAACGCGTACGTGAGGGCGAACGGGAGCATTGGCTATCGTTGCGCCGCCGAGCCGGTCGACGCGTACGTGCGCAAGGGCGGTCTCGTAGAAGAGACGGTGGGATCCGCCTGTCTCTGCAACGGCCTCATGGCCACCTGCGGCCTGGGCCAGGTTCGCGGCGACGGCCGCCAGGAACTGCCGCTAGTAACCAGCGGAGACTTCGTAAACGAGATTCGTCCGGTGGCGGCCGGTAACGCCAGCTACGGCGCCCTCGACGTCATTGAGTACTTGCGCTCGGGGCTCGACGATCACGACACCGCCGTGGTGGACGAACGCGCACCAAGCGCCACGGCCTAGCCTTCAACCAATCCCCTAACGCAGTCTCCCCGCGAACCGCCCACACAACCCGGCCAAGAAGACGGCTGTCGAGAAATATTTCCCGAGGAGGAAAAGTGACCGATCGAGTAGTGGTCATCACCGGAGCGAGCGACGGCATCGGGGCGCAGGCCGCGCGACAGTTGAAGGCGCAAGGCGATCAGGTGGTCATCGTGGGCCGTTCCGCGCAAAAGACCGAACACGTCGCGCGCGATCTCCGCGCACCCTTCTACCTCGCCGACTTCGCCAATTTTGATGAAGTACGCACACTGGCCGAGCGGCTTCAGTCGGACCTGCCTCGCATCGACGTACTGGCGAACAACGCCGGCGGAGTGATGGGAGGACGTCTGCTCACCATCGACGGTAACGAACTGACCATTCAAGTGAACCACCTGGCGCCCTTCCTCTTGACCAATCTCTTGCTGGAAACGCTGGTGGCTTCGAAAGCCTCGGTCATCGCGACCTCGAGCCTGATCAACCGACAAGCGGGCCCGCTCGACCTGGGCGACCTGACGCTGGCCAAGGGCTACAGCGCCCCGGACGCGTATAGCAAAGCCAAGTTGATGAACATACTTTTTACCCGAGAACTTCACCGACGTTACCATCCGCGAGGTCTCGCCGCGGCCGCCTTTCACCCGGGCCTGGTGCGCACGAATTTCTCTAACGAGTTTGCCGGGGGCTTTTCCTTCCTCTATTCATCCGCCTTGAAGTACGTTCTTCGGTCGCCGGAAAAAGGGGCCGAAACGTTGGTCTGGTTGGCCACGGCCTTACCCGATCAGGACTGGCAGTCCGGTGAGTACTACAAGGACAAGAAAATATCGAAGGCGAACCCGCAGTCCTTCGATGCCGACCTCGCAAGCCAACTCTGGGACTGCTCCTTGAAGGCCACGGCCCTTACTTAAGTCGGACCGTTTTGCCTCTCGTCGAAGCCTCGTAGCTTCACCCTGTAGGGTGACAATCAATGGCCCAAATGGACGGTTCGTACGATCTGACCTTGGCGGCGGCCTCGTTGCGCTCCAGCAGTTCCGACGTGCACCTGCTGCTAAAGGCCCTTTGCAGTGAACTGGCCGACACGCTCGGCACTCGGCTCAAGATACAACGCGGCACCGGGCGACTGCGCAAGTCCGAGACCATCACGTCAGTGCGGATCACCATGGCCAACGAACTCTTCGAAGCCGCCATCGATGGCTCCTCGCTTCGTTGCGGCGTCGGTCATTTCTCGGGCGGCATTCGCATACGCAGCGAGTCCGTTGACATGGATGAATGGATCATCCGGCTATTGGGGGCGTTGCAGGACGAAGCGGCCCATAGCGAGTCGGCGCGACGGGCGCTCGAAAACATTGTCATCGGCGGCCACGAATGAGCGGAGCCCCACGGGCCGCCAACAGCGTCGGGCCTCGCAGTCCCGTCAGTGCAAATAGCGAATGACGCAACTTCGCCATCGGCTTTATCGCCGGCCGTAGGCCCGCGAATGGTCGGTTGAGCGAACACTAGGAAGGGAAGAAACGAATGAACGAAACTTCAATGTGGGACCTGATTCACACCGAACGGGCCAGACTGTCCGACACCCTCGCCGCGCTGACTCCCGAGCAGTGGGAGCATTTCTCCCTTTGCAAGGGCTGGAACGTGCACTGGACCGCGGGCCACGTCTTGGCCGGTGCGGAGCAGACCACCGCGGGCTTTCTTTCGCGTATGGCCGCCAGTCGCTTCCGTTTTGACGTCATGACCAAGACCGACGCACAGCGCTACGCACTGCTCGCTCCGGGCGTCATCGTGACGCGACTTCGCGCCACCGTCACCACCACCAATCATCCGCCGGCCCCGATTGCCGCCATGTTGGGCGAGGTGGTCGCGCACTCCGAAGACATCTGCCAACCGCTGGGCCTCAACAGCGGCGTTGCCGACGAGGCGTTAATCGCAACATTGGAGGCCTTCGCCAACACCGGCTTTCCCCTCGGCTCCAAGAAGCGGGTGGCCGGGCTCACCCTAAGTCCCAACGACCTGGCCTGGTCGCACGGCTCCGGTCCCAAAGTCGAGGGACCGGGCAAATCGCTGGTGCTGGCCATGGTTGGAAGAACCTCGGCCCTCAAGGACCTTTCCGGCGACGGCGTCGGCGAACTCACCCGCCGCCTTGGTTAGCGACGCGCACACCATGGCGTCGTAACTGCGAGGACTTCACCTAGTAGGAACGAGCGTTTCCTCTCCGCGATTCTCCTCAGCGATGCTGGCGTCAGTCTTAGCCGACGGTCGTGGTGGTGGTCGACGACGTCGGTGTCGCCGTGGTGGTGGTCGTCGAAGTGGTGGTTGTCGAAGTGGTGGTTGTCGAAGTGGTGGTTGTCGAAGCGGAGGTCGTAGTAGTGGTGGTGGTTGAAGTGGTAGAAGTGACCGGAGAGAAGGCAACGACGTAGAAGTTAGAAACCCCTACGCCGTTGGATGCTCCGGCGACCCGGTCATCGGAGAAACGATAGAGGGGCCTACCTTCATAGGTGACTTGGCGTTCGCCACCCCGTCGAACGAAGAAACCCAGGCCCGCGACACCCCTACCCAGCGGCGTCACTCCCGCCGCGACGGTGAGCGCCGGCCAGTTAAGAAGGCACTGTCCCGTGCACTTTGAATCATTCTTCGTATCGCGGGCGTAGGTATAGAGCGTGTAACCCTGAGTCGTCACCAGGATCTTGCCGAACAGCAAGGTCGAACGAAACTCGACCACGGCCACGGTCCTTTTGATCGCCGCGGCGACCGTTGGCGAAGGAACGACGAACAGCCCCGCGACCAGGCTGACGAGGGCCACGGCCCACGCGAGGGCAAAACCCACCTCGTGGCGCCGCCTCGTCGTCCCTCTTCGCACCGCCATCTGCCCTCCCTGGTTGTTTTGTCCTCGGCATTGTAACCCCCCGAGGTTAGATGCCAAAAGGATTGCCCCACCGGTTGGTCGAACTGATGACGACGCAAGGAAGTCCTCGCCTGAGTTGCCAAATGAAAACGCTCCATCCAGTTGTCCTGCGAATCGAAGGGCGTGATATCGCGGGACAACTGGATGGAGCTCTTGTTGCGGGTCATTCGACTTTCTGAGAATTACTTACTTTCCGATGGTGACCGTGGTGGCATCCAACGTGGTGAGGTCGGGGTCCACGGTACCTTGGGCCGTGATGAAGGAACCCACGATAACGTTGGCCAATGTTGCGGCCGCGCCACCCTGGGTGTACGTCGTCGCGCCACTCACCACGATGGTGCGGTCAAATCCCTTGCCACCCCTAATGGTGATGGTGTTGCCGGAGACGCCAGTCACGGGACCGGACAGCGTGGCCAGCAAGATGTTGACGCTAAGGGCCGTCGTAGGAGCTGACGAGTTGACACGGACGTCAGCACTATCACCAACCACCAACGCGGCGAAGGTCAGTACTGTTGAGCCCTCGGTGAACGTGGTCGACGGCGTGACCGAGAAGGTCGTGGTCGTGCCGTTCAAGCGGTTGAGAGTGAATGAACCAGTGGCGACGGCCGTCACCAGACCGTGAATGGTCTCGGCGTGACCACTGGTCTTGATCGAAACCGCGGTCGCGTCCAGCGTCGTCATGTTGAGGTCAATGGTGCCGACGGCGATGATGTCCGAACCCACCGTGACGTTGGCCAAGGTGGCGGGGTCGCCACCCATGGTGTAGGTGGTGGAGGCACTGACTTGAATCATGCGGGCGAATCCTTGGCCACCGGAGATGGTGATCAGGTTTCCGACCACGGCGGTCACTTTGCCGGCCAGCGTTGCTTGCACGACGTTGATCCTCAGCGCGACTGTGGGATTAGCGGAGTTGACTTCAACGTCTACCGTGTCGCCCACCGTTAACGAAGGCACGGTCACTGATGCGGGGCCCTCGGTGATGATGGTCGACGGGGTGATGGTGAAGGTCGTCGAATGGCCGTCGTTGCGGTTGAGGGTGACCGAGGTGCTCGAAACGGCAGTGATGACGCCGCGATAGGTCACCGCGTGTCCGACTTCACGAATAGCCACTTTGGTGGCGTCCAGCGTCGTGAGGTTAGCGTCGATGAGTCCGACGGCGATGATGTCCGAACCCACCGTGACGTTGGCCAAGGTGGCGGGGTCGCCACCCATGGTGTAGGTGGTGGAACTACTCACCGAAATCGCCCGACTGAATCCCTTGCCCGTGGTAATAGTGATCGAGTCACCGACGACGGCGGTCACCCGGCCCGTCAAAGCCGCCAATTCAATGCCAACGCTGAGCGCGGTAGTGGGGTCCGACGAGTTCACGCGAACGTTCACTCGATCGCCGACCACCAGTGAAGCCGCGGTCAACACGGTTGAACCCTGGTGAAAGGTGGTCGTGGGGATAATCGCAAACGTCTCGGTGACGTGGTTCAATCGATCCAGCGTGACCGAAGAACTGGTAACCGCGGTCACCCAGCCGTGATAAAGGATGGCGTGGCTCTCGGAACCAATCCTTACGCTAAGCGCGTCCAGTGAGGTCAGGTTCACGTCGATGGTGCCTTGAGCAAAGACATCGTCACCGACCAGGACGTCGGCCAAGGTCGCGGGATCGCCGCCCTGGGTGTAGTTCGTGGCGCCACTGACCACAATGGTGCGAGCAAAGCCCTGGGGTCCGGTGATGGTAATCAGGTCGCCGACGACCGAGGTCACTTTGCCGGCCAACTCGGCCAGCTCGATGTTGATCCTTAGCGCCGTGGTGGGGGCCCGGCGAGCGAGGCGAATGTTGATCCGGTCACCCACTACCAGTGAGGCGGCGGTCGTCGAGGTGGAACCCTCAGTAAAGGTGGTCGTCGGCGTAATGGTGTAGGTGGTTACCTTGCCATCCCAGCGGTTCACCGTTACGGACGTGGACGTGACGGCCGTTACTAGGCCACCTTCGCCGATACGTTCGTAGAGAAACCGCGAAATCCTCGAGCTAGCGACATTGTGGTGGTCAAATCGATCCCCGTGCCGTGTGCCCGCGGAAGCGAGACCGGCAGCGCTGACCAATAAGGCCATCGATATGGCTACTGAGCCAACTGCTCGACCCGCCCACTTCATCTTGTTTGAATACATGGCGATCCTCCCGTTACGTTCGTTCAAGATGATCTCGAACAATGGTCAGTATCGCCTTGGAATTTGTGAGGATTATGTGAAAGAGCAGTGGAACCGCTCATTGTTTCTGTGAATTGACAGAGAGTTTTCTGCCGCACCGCGAATGAAAATCTTCGCGACGAAAGCGGTCGATTGTCGAACTAAGTCGCACCGGTAACGTCGGCGACGTGAGCCAACTCGACAACTCAGTCCTGGCCGAGCTGCTCGACGACGAACTCGCCAGCGATTCCACTACCGCACGTCGACTGACCAACCACCTGCCTATGGCCCTGGTGGCCAAAGCGAACCTAGGGGCCGACGAAGCCGAACTACGGCGATTCGCGACCAACTATTCCAAACGAAACGTGCCGCTGACTCCGGTTCAACACGAGTTGGACGGCTCCTCCTGGAAACTGGCGATCGGTCAAAAAGGCGCCTCGGGCGACCTTCGCGACTACTTTGTACGTTTCGTCAATGATGAAGGCATCAACGAGACCATGAGGACCCACCTGCCCGCTCTGTTGCCCGGCATTAGTGGCGCCGCCTTTCACGGCGCGATTCGCCTGGCCTACGCGCTGGAAGTCGAGTCTCCGGCCCGCGTGGCCGCCGGGTTGGGTTACTTAGCCGAAGTGGCGACGCCGCTGGGACCGGTGGTGTCAAGCGGTCACGTGTCAAACGATCCACTTGAGCTAATCGTGAATTTCGCCACGTCGCACCGATGGGCCGCGGACGCCGACGATCAAAACATCGGCGACCGCATGCACACGGTGGCCCAAGATGAAGATTTCCAATCCTTGACGCTGTCACTGCAACTAGACAACCACACCGAACAAAAACTAGCGCACGCCGCGCTGCGGATCTACGCCGCCACTGACGACTTCACGGCGCTGCACGGCGTGACCGGACTAGCGGCCATTTCGTCATTACGCCAATGGATCGACGAACCTTCCCGCATCGATCTATTTGCTTTTCAAGCCCTGGCCGCCGCCTACTTCACCATTGACGCTCCCCCGCTGTGGTCCGAGGACCGCGTCGACGCGTTCGTGGCCACCAATTCCGCACCACAACGCGACGTTGAAATAGTAGGAGCCAACAGCGACGACGAACACGTCTCCAAGCTGATCTATACGTGCCAGCGCAACTGGGAGAAAACCAAGGACCCGCTGTACCTCGCCGTAGCGGCCCGCCGAGCCGACTTGTTGCCGCGCCTTGCAAATACGTAATCGCGTCCTCTGATATCGCGAACCGATCACGTGACTATTTCATGGGACCCGCGACCAGCGCACCACACACAACAACGGCTCGCGTTCGCGAGCCGTTGTTGTGTGTTGCATCTAAGCCAGGGGGGAAAGCGCTTAGACCGATTCGACCAGGCCCTTACGGACACTGGGTTAGTTCAACCAAGAGTCCCTCGACTACACCGAGACCTTTTCCCTCGTTGGATCAAAGGCCGTGTTGGTGGCGTCGATGGAAACTCGCTTCTCGACCTTGGTCGTCAGGTCGGACCCAACCTTGTCGTTGCTCACTACCTTCGTGCTGGCGTGACGCTGACGATAACCGGAGATGAGTCCGTCAACACCGATCCAACTCGACGTCCTCCACATGGCCAGAATCACCAAGGCGAAGAACGCGTAGAAAGCACAGACGCTGGCCGTTCCCGACATCACGTAGGTGAAGAGCAGCAACAAACTGCCGAGACAGGCGACCGGGGTAAGAAATCCCACCGCCAGAGCGACACCGATGGCAAATTCCGCCAGAGCCACCAGGATGGCGATCCAGCCCGCGTTGGGTGCCACAAAACTGTGCAGGAAGCTAGCCCACCAGCTGTACGCCGCGGCACCGTGGAGGGCAAAACCCTGCACGCCGGCCCCACCGTTGTGCATGAAGGCGGGATTCTCCGCGCCCCAGATCTTGGCGATGCCGGCTTGCAGCCACATCACGCCGAGCCAAATACGCATGGCGTTCCATACGAGCGCCGCACCCTTAGAGCGCTGTAGCCAGTGGAGGCTGCGCGGTGTTCGAATGTTGGAAGGATTACCAATTAGCTTTTCAAGGTTTTCCATGAGACTTCCTTCTTTCTTTTCTTATGTACTTACATCTTGTAGTCATTTTGTACATATGGGAAGAGAATCGCTAGGGTACAAAGTCTCAACGTGACCCGTCGAATTTGGACAACGATTGATATCGCACAAAACAGTACGCGCGGCCACGAATTAATTCGCCCCTGATTACCGTTCGAGCCAGTGCATTCGCCCGTCGAAACTTCGTGGACACCAAGAGGGGCGTAGACGCTTGATTCATCTCAAGTTCGTCGAGAAGCGAAGTGACGTCGTACGCACGGGCGGGAATCGACAAATTCGTCGCATCTTCAAACGACGGCCAACTGTCGTTTCAATTACTTAAAATTGATGCCCGCTGATTGATCTCCCAAGGAATTAGCGAAGAACGATTCTTGGACCAGGCTTGGAGTAAGTGGCGCTGGAATCGATCTTCGAGCATCAACACCGCGGCGGCTCCAAAGAGCAGGTCCGACTCCAAATGCGGCTCGGCGCGCAGTAGCCCCGCCACTAAACGATCGCACGCAATCTTCGCGTGGCACGGGTCGGCGTTCGCGCGCACGTCGTAGTACCGCCGACCTTCGAGGCCAATGCCAAAGCGGGCCAAGGCTTGACTGTGGCGAAACATTGATTCCACCAACGTCATCTCGGAGATGGCCAGACGTCCCACCAGCGCCGCGCGCCACCGGCGCTGCAGAGCGAACATAGACGTCAGATTGACCATGGCCAACGTCACTCCGGGAAGGTTCTCTATGTACGAGCCGTACGAAGCGTCAAGTCCCAGTGCCGTCATGGTGCCGGCGAACAGCGTGGAATGCCTATGCTCTGCGTTGGCGTAGCCATAGTCGTCGTACTGAATTTCGACCAGCGCCACTTTGGCTTCTCCGCTCAGTCGGGGAATGCCAAAGGAATGAGAGTCGGCCGCGCGCAAATGATAGGCCGATCGATGCACGCAGAGTTCCCGGAACTGGTCCAAGGTTCCTTGGTTGTAGAGATAGTCCGTCAGCAAGAAGCCCGAGCTTTCGAGAATCAACTCTTCCAGGGCGGCTGCCACACTAAGGGAGACCCCCGGGGTGACCCAACCGACCTCGTCGCGCAGGCGGTCTTCAAAGACGTGCTCCATTCTCCTTCTAAACCTCAGCAGGTCCGGATCCCACTCCCAGTCCGCATCGGTCAAGTTCCGAAAATGCACCTCGTAACAGAGGTACAGGGCCAGACCGAAATCATCGCTTCGCAGGGCGTCGACATCCGAAATAGGTGGAGTAGCCCCGAGCGTTCCGGGCCGGCGTTGCAGCGCCGATATGACGAAGTGACTTAAGGGCCCCCTCGACCATGGCAGCACCGGCCAATCAAACACGTCGTTCTGGTTCGCCTCTGACGACGTCACCGTCGCGTCACCCACCGGTCCGTTTGCTTGGTTGGAAGCGACCGCGACGTACGACCGAGTTCGAACTAGTCCCGCACGCCTCACGGCGAACCCTCGCGGTGGGTCGGATCGGGCGAGGCTTCTCGGGCAACAGACCACCGCTGAAACTCACCGTGAGGAGCCCTCTCGTCACTACTAAGGTCCGCCTTCTCCTGGCCGGCCACTGAGCACAGCCTCAAGCGACGATCGACCTTTTCGGGGCGCCGCTTTCCTGGTTGCATGCTTTTTCCTCAGTCTTTACTGTTGACCAATTTCTCGGGAGCCACAAGAGTCCGCGTCACGTGGAACCCGCTTCGGCTAAGGCTCAGGGCCTTTGGTTCTCTTGGAAAATTGAAGTTGCCTTCAAATCAGCGCCGCCCAGCTCACCCTCACCGTCGAGAGAGACCGAAAGGGGGGGAATACAGTCTCTTCCGACGGTGAGCGTGAGATGGACGAGGCGAAGAGTTAGCTACTCCTTGAAGGCATCCTTAACTTTTTCGCCGGCTTGCGAAAGGTTGCCTCTCATCTGATCTTCCTTTCCCTGAGCTTGCAACTTGTCGTTACCAACGGCCTTGCCGCTCGCCACTTTGAACTTGCCCCTCAATATTTGGGCCAGGTTCATGAACTTCTCTTTCTTTGCCAACGTTGAGCCTTCTTTCTTCCTTGATGCGGAGCCGAGTGACCCCGCAATGGTTCAATCCTTCGTTGCCTAACCTGCTGGTCTTGAACTCCACCGTCCGGTTCCACGTTGCCCTTGCTCATGTGGAATCCGTTGCGAAGTTTTTAAAAGAAAACAAACCTTCCTTTCCCGTCCAATCCCTTTCATCGGATCAACTTGACAATGATCACGATGACAATAATCAAGACAATGGTTCCTACTCCGATGTACATGCTTAGGATCCCTCTCGAGGCGTGAGGTGCTGTTGTTTTTGCGCGAGAGGCGACGCGTGGAATCCGATATCATCACTCATCGGTGGCCGCCTAGCCTTGCGGAACGAGTTGCGTCCGCGAGGATTCTTACTTGGAATCTTCATGCACGGAACTCGTATTTCCTGCCGTGTCAACCACCTGGCGGTTCATGGTGTGCTGGGGAGTGCCGACCGGGTTCCGCGAGACCGCGAATATGATCGCCGAGACCACAAAACCGAACGCTCCCACGATCATCAGGATGAGTCCGATGGTGGAAATACGAAAGCCAGTACCGTGATAGGTAATAGCCCAATACATGATTGCCCCTGCAGCAGTTGCTATGGCGCTGAGCACCATTCCGGGAAGTCCCATG
>Ga0182024_10014850_pt1 | contig 15000 bp, 14 predicted proteins | sample P32metaG_FD_120480 | JGI IMG/M metagenome (GOLD analysis project Ga0182024, IMG submission 120480) | Permafrost microbial communities from Stordalen Mire, Sweden - P3-2 metaG (Illumina Assembly) | ecosystem: Environmental > Terrestrial > Soil > Wetlands > Permafrost | place: Sweden: Stordalen... | reverse complement strand
GTCGAATTGAAGAAGCTGCACGAGCGGCTCGGCACCACCGCGATCTACGTGACGCACGACCAGGTCGAGGCGATGACGTTGGGCGACCGCGTCGTCGTCATGCTCGACGGCCGGGTGCAGCAGGTCGGCGACCCAATGGAGCTCTACAACGAGCCGGCCAACCGCTTTGTCGCCGGGTTTATCGGCTCGCCGGCGATGAATTTCGTCGGCGTCCGCCTCACCGGCGAGAATGGCGGGTTGTGGGCCGAGAGCGAAGGCATACGGATCAAGGTGCCGGCGCCGCTGACGGCGCGGCTCGGCCCCTATGCCGGCAAGGAGCTGACGCTTGGCGTCAGACCCGAGGATTTGAGCATCGCCGGCGACGGCGACGACCAGGATTTGTGCTTCCCGGCGACGGTCGAAGTGGTCGAGCGGCTCGGCTCCGAGATCCTACTCGATGTCGCGGTCGGGCCGGCGACGATGGTCGCCGCGGTCGAGCCGACCACCACCGCCAAGGTGCACGAGAATCTGCGCCTGGCGGTCAATCCGGCCCGGGTTCATTTCTTCGACAACGAGACCGAAGCGGCGATCTGACCCACCGCTCGGCTCACGGGCAATCTCGCGAGCGGCATCAAGACGCTCGGTATTCTTGGGAGGAGACCATGACGCAGATTCATCGACGCCGGCTGTTGCAGCTTTCGGGAGCGGGCGCCGCTGCCGCTGCAACGGGTGGGCTCGCCGGCATCCTGGCGAGCGGCCGCGCACCCGCCTACGGCCAGGCGACGACGCTGCACTGGGTGCGCTGGTCGGATTTCGTGCCGTCCTCGGACGTGGTGCTCAAAGGGCCGATCACCGAGCAGTGCCAGAAGGATCTCGGCATCAAGCTGCAACTCGAGACGATCAACGCCAACGACATCCAGGCCCGCATCACCTCGGCGATCCAGTCCGGCAACGGCCCGGACATCGTCATGAGCGTCAGCAACTGGCCGCAGCTCTATGCCAAGAGCCTGGTCGACGTCAGCGATGTCGCCGACCAGGTCGGCAAGGCCGGCGGCGGCTATTACGATCTCTGCAAGACGGTCTGCATGTCGGAGGGCAAATGGATCAGCCTGCCCTGGGCGATCGGCGGCGGGCTCGTCGCCTATCGCAAATCCTGGCTCGCCGAGGCGGGCTCGCCCGACGGCTTCCCGAAGGATTGGGACACCTACCGCAGCGTCGGCAAAAAGCTGAAGGCGGCCGGCCATCCCTACGGGCAGACCGCCGGCCACACCTTCGGCGACGCGCCGGGCTGGTGGTATCCCTATCTGTGGTCGTGGGGCGGCAAGGAGGTCGAGGCCGACGGCAAGACCGTCGCGCTCAACAGCAAGGAGACGGTCGAGTCGGTCAAGTTCGCGGTCGCGCTGTGGAAGGAGACGATGGACGAAGGCGGGCTCGCCTGGGACGACACCAGCAACAACCGCGCCTTCCTGTCGGGCAGCATCAGCGCCACCAATAACGGCGCCTCGATCTATCTCGAGGCCAGGAAGAAGCCGGACAACTACCAGACCGAGAAGGGCGAGCCGATGTTCAAGGACATCCTGCACGCCAGCATCCCGGGCGGCGCCGGCGGCGTGTTCAACGAGCCGGGCCCGTTCACCGACATGCTGATGAGCTATTCGAAGAACCAGGACGCGGCCAAAAAATTCCTCGCCTGGGTGCATACCAAGCCGGTGTTCGAGCAGTGGTTCACCTCGCAGCAGGGCTACACCGCCGGCGCCACCAAGGATTACGAGGACGATCCGGTGTGGAAGGTCGACCCGGTGCTCGAGCCGTTCAAGCGGATCCCGACGACCGGCCGCATGGTCGGCTATGCCGGGCCGCCGAGCGCGAAGGCGGCCGAGGTGCGCACCAAGTACATCATCGTCGACATGTACGCTAAGGCGATCCAAGGCATGGCCGCCGAGGACTCGGTCAAGTTGGCGCATGACGAGCTGACCAAGGTCTACGGCACCTAACACGGAAAGAGAGGAGCCGGCGCCAAGCCGGCTCCTTTAATGACAAGTCGAACAGGGGGGACGGGAATGCAGCGCATCAATCGGCGCGGGTTGTTGAAGCTCTCTGGGGCCGGCGCGCTGGCCGCGGCGAGCGGCGGTATCGCCGGCATCCTCGCCTCGGGGCGGGCGCCGGCCTTCGCCCAGGGCACGACGCTGCACTGGCTCAAATTCGTCGATTTCGTCCCGGTCTCCGACCAGCTGCTCAAGGGCAAGATCAAGGACGAGTGCCAAAAGGCGCTCGGCATCAATCTCGAGGTCGAGACCATCAACGGCGACGGAGTGCAGGCCCGCATCACCTCGGCGATCCAGTCGAAAACCGGCCCCGACATCCTGATGGCGGTCAGCAATTGGGCGCAGCTCTATGCCGACAGCCTCGCCGATGTCAGCGACATCGCCGAGGAGCGCGGCAAGGCGGAAGGCGGCTATTTCGAGACCGCCAAGGATGTCGCCAATGACGGCAAGCGGTGGATCGCCATGCCGTACACGATCCTCGGCGTGCTCTACGTCAACCGCACCTCATGGTTCGCCGAGGAAGGCATCACGCAGGACAATTTCCCGAAGACCTGGGAGGAATACCGCGCCGTGGGTAAGAAGATGAAGGTCAAGAACCGCCCGTTCGGCCAGACCTTGGCGCACGCCTTCGGCGACGGGCCGGCCGGCTGGTACCCCTATCTGTGGTCATGGGGCGGCAAGGAAGTCGAGGCCGACGGCAAGACCGTCGTGCTCAACAGCAAGGAGACGGTCGAGTCGGTCAAATTCGCCGTCGCCATGTGGAAGGACGCGTTCGACGAAGGCGCGATGTCGTGGGACGACGCGGGCAACAACCGCGCCTTCCTCTCCAACACGATCGCCTCGACCAGCAACGGCGCGTCGATCTACCTGTTGGCCCGCGCCAAGCCCAACGACTACATGACCGAAGGCGGCAAGCCGCTGAAGGACGATTGCTTCCACTCACCGCTCCCGGCTGGTCCGGCCGGCCAGTTCAGCTATCACGTGCCGTTCTCCAACCTGATCCCGAACTACACGGCAAACCAGAAGGCGGCTAAGGATTTCCTGCGCTGGTTCCACTCCAAGGACGTCTACGAGGAATGGTTCACCTCGCAGCAGGGGTTCTCGGTCGGCAGCACCAAGGCCTGGGAAGACGATCCCGTCTGGCAGGTCGACCCGATCATGGCGCCGTTTCGCAAGGCGGCCGAGAGCGGCCGCTTCGCCGGCTATGCCGGTCGATCCGGCCGCGCCGCCGCCGAGACGATCAGCAAGTTCATCATCGTCGACATGTACGCCAAGGCGGTCCAGGGCACGCCGGCCGAGGACGCCGTCAAATGGGCGCACTCGGAGCTGCTGAAGATTTACGTCTGACCGAGCGCGGCCGCGGCGCGAGCGAGACGCCGGTCCAAGGTGACTAGGTCGGCGCCGAGTTCGCGCGCCAGCCAGAGATAGCTGGCGTCGTAGGTGGATAGGCCGAACCGCTCGGCCAATTCCACGGCCTCCAGGTGATCGACCTCGCGGATTTCGATCGCGACCCCGGCTTGCGCGGAAAATTGGTCCAGCAGGGCGTCGCGCCGATCGGGATATTGTCGCAACTTGGTGCGACACACATTGGCGACCTCGAACGGGAGCAGGGCCGGCGCGACAAGAACCGCGTGCTCCAGCCGCTCGTCTACCTCGGCGGCGTTATCTTCGCGAAAGATGAGAGCAACCAACGCGGAGGCATCGACAACCTTAACCGCCATAGCGTTCATCACGCATCTTGCGGATCGTCTCGACCGAACTCGATGTCTTCAAACCCAGCATCTTTGCCCGCTCGAGCAGCTCGTGCGGTGTCATCCGCGCAGGTTGTGGTCGCCGCACCGCCTCTTCGATGATCGCCAGCAACTCCCCGCGCAGCGAACGATGATTTTTCTGCGCTCGCTCTTTCACTAGCTCCACGATGTCGTCGGGAGCATTCTTGATCGACAGATCGATCGGCATGATCAGCTCCAATATGACGCCATTTTGGCGCTAAAATACCTCCATTTCTGCTCCGGAGACAACCAGCCAATGGACCTAATCGTCAAGCATGCCCGCCCGGTGGCTGCGCCCGAGACCCTGGTCGATATCGGCGTCGAAGCCGGCCGGATCGTCGCGATCGGGCCGGGCCTAGCCGGCGACAGCGAGGTTTACGACGCCGGCGGCCGGCTCGCCTGCGCCGGCCTCGTCGAGACGCACATCCATCTCGACAAGTCGCGGATCATAGACCGCTGCCCGCTGCCGGAAGGCCGCCGCGTCAACCCGGTGACGATTGTCGCGCCGTTGAAGGCGGCGATGAGCGTCGAGGACATCTATGCCCGCGCCGAGACGACGCTCAAGGAATGCCTGGTCAATGGCGCGACGCGGATGCGCACCCAGGTCGAGATCGACCCCGCCATCGGGTTGCGCGGGTTCGCGGCGATCCGCGCGCTCGCCAAGGCCTACAAATGGGCGATCGACATCGAGCCGTGCGTCTTTCCGCAGGACGGGCTGACCAACTATCCCGGCACCGAGGAGCTGCTCGTCGAGGCGCTGAAGGCCGGCGCGCCGGTGCTCGGCGCGGCGCCGCGCTACGACAGCGACCCGACCGTCCAGATCGACCGCATCTTCGCCCTCGCCCGCGAGTACGATGTCGATCTGGACCTGCATCTCGATGTCGGCGACAGCACCGAGCATATGGACATCCGCCGCGTGTTGGAATTGACCGAGCAGTATCGGCGCGGCGGGCGCGTCGTCGTCGGTCACATGGCGAAATTGTCGCTGATGCCGCCCGCCCAAAGCGCGGCGATGGCGCGGCGGCTCGCGGGGGCCGGGATCGCGGTGACGGTGCTGCCCGCGACCGACCTCTATCTGATGGGCCGCGACCGCGACCATGATGTCCGACGCGGCGTCGCCGACGCCAATCATCTGCACGAGCACGGCGTCACCTGCTCGCTGTCGAGCAACAACATCCTCAACCCGGCGACGCCCTATGGCGATTGCTCGCTGATCCGCATCGCCAATCTGCACGCCAACATCCTGCAGGTGGTCGGCGCGGTGCGGCTGCGTGAGCTCTTCCTGATGCTCAGCGAGCATTCGGCGCGGCTGCTGAACCTAACGGATTACGGGCTGGCGGTCGGCAACCCCGCCGACATCGTCGTGATCGACGCGGCGACGCCGGAACAGGCGGTCGCCGAAATCCGCCCGCCGCTCGCCGTCTGGAAACGCGGCCGGCGCACGGTCACGCGCCAGCCGCCGGTGCTACACACGCCCTCACCGTAGCGGCGCGAAGGCCGTCTCGCGGGTGCGCAACACGACCACGCCGGTGATGACCGCCGCGGTGATCAGGTAAAGCGCCGGGGCATAGGGGCTGCCGGTCTCGCGCACCAGCCAGGTGGCGATGAACGGCGCGAAGCCGCCGAAGATCGCCACCGCGCAGTTGTAGCCGACCGACATCGACGTGTAGCGCACCCGGGTCGGGATGATCTCGGTGAGGAACGACGCGCAGGTCGCCGCGTAGGGCGCGTAGCACACCATCATCAACAGCTGGGCGCAAATGGTCAGCGCCAGATTGCCCGACGATGCCATCAGGAAGAATGGAAAGCCGAGCACGACATACGCCGCGCAGGCGAAGAGCATCAGCGGCCGCCGCCCGACCCGGTCGGAGAGTGCGCCCAGCCCTGGCAACAGCGCGATCATCACCGCGAGGCTGCCGGTGGTGATCCACAGCGCGGTCGATTGCGGCAGCTTGCCGACATTGACCACATAGCTGTTCATGTAGATCAGCGCGATGTAGTAGGCGACGGTGTTGTAGAGCGTGCTGCTGAAAGCGAGCAGGGTCTCGCGCGGGTGCCGCACCAGCGCCTCCTTGAGCGGCGCCGCCGCGACCGCGCCCTGCTCCTCGATCTCGGTGAAGATCGGCGTGTCGCTGATCCGCCAGCGCATATAGATGCCGACCAGCCCGACCGCGATGCCGAACAGGAACGGCAGCCGCCAGCCCCAGGCAAGCCGGTCCGCCTGCGACAGCGCCGAATTGAGCAGCGCCGCGGTCAGCGATCCGAGCAGAAACCCGCTGGCCACCCCGACCAGCTGGAACGAGCCGAAAAACCCGCGTCGGTGCTGCGGCGCGTATTCGACGATATAGGCGCTCGACCCGCCGAACTCGCCGCCGGTCGACAGCCCCTGGAACAGCCGCACCACGACGAGCAGGATCGGCGCGGCGATGCCGACCTGGGCGTAGGTCGGCAACAGCCCGATCGCGAAGGTCGCCAGCGCCATCACGAAGATCACCGCGCTCAGCGCCTTGCGCCGGCCATAGCGGTCGCCGTAGATGCCGAACACGATCGAGCCGATCGGCCGCATCACGAACCCGACGCCGAACACCGCGAAGGTGAGGAGCAGCGACACGGTCGGGTCGCCGGCGGGAAAGAACAGCACCGAGATCGTCGGCACGAGATAGCCGTAGACGCCGAAATCGTACCATTCGAGCACATTGCCGATGACGCCGGCGGTGATCGCCCGCTGATAGCTGGAGCCTTCCACCGGTATTGCCGCCGCGGTCATGCGAGATCCCCTGTGCTATACCAATCTGCGATTGCCGATGGTGAAAGCAAATGCACGCGCGGCGCCAGCAAAATTCGCGCGGCGAGCGCTCTGATGCTTAGTGGTCGGCCGGCGCCGGTCCGCCCCTGGTCCAGCGGAACCCGGTCAGCAAATTGTCGACAAAGGTGCATTCGACCGCGAGGTCGGGCTCTCCCGGGCTGTCCTTCGGCAGGTCGGTGCGGTTGCCCGCGACCACGGCGACGATGGTGCGGATGTCGAGGTCCTTGGAGCTGCGCTCGCCGACATCGATCTCGGCGAAGGGCATCGCCGCTTTCATGATCCCGGCGCAGCGGTCGGCGAGGCTTACCGCGTCCGGCGCCACCCGTCCTTCGAACTTCTGCGTCCAGCCGCAGCCGGAAAGGATACCGGCGGCGACAAGGACGACGATCAGAGAGAGCCGAGACATGCCGGCATCCTAGCGCATGCGCTCTTCGTCGCGCGCGAGATGAAGCGGCGTCTCGCCGCCGAGCGCACGGCGGCAATTCGCCACCGCCCGGCGCAACGACACGTCGCGCCATACCCCGCCGCCGGCGGAATTATGCGGCGAGCCGATCACGTTCGGCAGGTCGAGGAACGCGAAATTCATCGAGAAGCCGTGATGGCGCACCGGCTCGACCCACCACGCGTCGATCCCAGCGCAAAACCGCGGATGGGCGACGAGATGGGCGTAGAGCGCCGCCTCGTCGACGATCTCGCCGCGCGCGACATTGATCAGGATCGCATCCTCCTTCATCAGCGACAGCTCGCGCGCGCCGATCATCCCCTCGGTGAGGCGGGTCAGCGCCAGGCACACGACAAACACATCCGAAGCGGCGAGCATCTCGTCGAGCCGGTCGGGCGTGCCGATCCAGTCTAGGGTCTCCTCGCATTCGCCGCGCCGGTTGATGCCGTGCACCTTCATGCCGATGTCGCGCATCAACCGCGCCGTCGCGACGCCGACCCCGCCGAGGCCCAATATGCCGCACACCCCGCCGCGCAGCATCTTGTTGGGACTGCGCTGGTTGAACTCGCCGCGCTTCAGATTGTCATGCTCGACAAAGAGCCGCTTCGCGGCGGCGAAGGCGAGCGCGACGATATGCTCGGCCATCGGCTCGGCCGAGGCGCCGCCATTGCCGGCGATCGGCAAGCCGGGCGGCAGGCCGAGGAGCGGTACCCAGTCGATCCCGGCGGCGGTGAATTGCAGCAGCCGCGCCGCGCCGATCATCTGCCGCTCGGCCGCCGTCAACTCCGTCCCGGTGTCGTTGGCCAGCACCGCGCCGGCGCCGCGCAGCGCGGCCTCGCGACCCTGCGGCGCGACATCGGCGAGATAGACGATCGGCGCCGCCCCGCCCAACGCCTCGGCGATGACCGCGCGCGTCCGCTCGCTGACGGGGAAGGTTACCAATAAAGGGCCTGCGGCCATCGAGACATCCCTTAGACCACCTTGGCCGGGCTTGACCCGTGGGCCTTCAGCCCACGAACTTGATCCGTGGCCATCCACGAACAAGTTGAAGCTATTCGTAGACCCCCGGGTCAAGCCCGGGGGAGGGCGATTTTAGGGTAGTATGTGAGAATCATGGCAAATCGCCCCGCCTCTTCCGCCGCGCCGGCGACATTGTGGACGACGCGGCTCGACCGCGCCCTGCCGGTGCCGCTGTCGCGCCAGCTCGCCGCGGCGCTGCGCGAGGCGTTGAGCGAGGGGCGGATCGAGCCGGGCGCCCGCTTGCCCTCGACCCGCGCCTTGGCCGGCGAACTCGGGCTCGCGCGCAGCACGGTCGTCGGCGTGTTCGAACAACTGTCGGCCGAGGGTTATATCGCCGGCAAGCCGGGTTCGGGCTATTTCGTCGCCGCGTCGCTTGGCGGATCCGGCCCGCCTACCGTCTCCGAGGCCGCGGCGCCGCGGCCGCTGTCGCGCCACGGCGAGCGGCTGCGCTCCTACCGCGCGCCGTGGCGCGCGACGCCGCGCCCGTTCGAATTGGGCTATGCCGATATCGATTCCGGGTTTGTCGCGACCTGGAAGCGGCTGGCGTCGCGGGTGTTGTCGGGCCGCTCGGGTCTCGAGTGGAATTACGGCGACCCGCACGGCGAACTCGGCCTGCGCCGGGCGATCGCCGATTATCTCGCCGCGGCGCGCGGCGTGCGCTGCCGGCCCGAGCAGATCGTGCTGACCTCCGGGACGCAGCAAGGCCTGTCGCTCGCCGCCGCGGTGCTGATCGACCCCGGTGCGACGGCCTGGGTCGAGGACCCCTGCTACCGCGCGACGCTCGACATCTTGCGCGCCGCCGAGGCGGAGATCGTGCCGGTGCCGGTCGACGCGGACGGGCTCGACATCGCCGCCGGCGAGCGCGCCGCCCATCGCGACAAGAGCGGCGCCACGCCGCGCCTCGTCTACACCACGCCATCGCGGCAATACCCGCTCGGCATGGCGATGCCGCTCGCCCGCCGCGCGGCGCTGCTCGCCTGGGCAGCGCGCGAAGGCGTGTGGATCATCGAGGACGATTACGAGAGCGAATTCCAGGCGCCGGGGCAGATGCTGCCGTCGCTGCAGGGGCTCGACCGCGCCGGGCGGGTGATCTATCTCGGCACGTTCAGCAAGCTGCTCTTCCCGTCGCTGCGGCTCGGCTACGCGGTGCTGCCGGAAGATTTGGTCGCACCGTTCGCCGGCGCCCGCCACCTCGCCGACCGGCAAAGCTCGGGCCTCATCCAGGCGATGATGACCGAGTTCATGCTCGGCGGCCATTTCGCGCGGCATCTAAAGCGGATGCGCGCCCGCTATGGCGAACGCCAGCACTTCCTGATCGGGCAATTGACGCGGCGGCTCGGCGATGTCATCGAAATCCGCCCGGTCGACAGCGGCATGTACCTGACCGCCTGGCTGCCCCCGGGCTGGTCCGATACAGCAGCGGCGGAAGCGCTTAGCGCCGCGGGTGTCGCCACCGTGCCGCTTTCGTCGCTGACCCTTGAGACCGCGCGGCGGCCGGGGCTGGTGCTCGGCTATACCGGGCATGGCGAGGCGGCGATCGCGCGGGCGGTCGAGATCATGGCCGAGGTGCTGTCTCGGCCAACTGGTCTTGTCATTTTATCAAAAGCGGACCTTCGATCAGACCGCCTTCGCGCTTAGGGTCGCGGCGCATCAGGAGCCGCGCCATGAGCGAAACAACCGAGACCTTGCCGCCTTACGCGTCGACCCCGCGCACCCGGGTGCGGCGCCATCCCGAACGCGCCCATTACGACCGCGAGACCGTGTTCGCGATCCTCGACGCCGCGCTGCTATGCCATATCGGCTATGTCATCGACGGCAAGCCCTATGTGACGCCGACCCTGTTCTGGCGCGAGGGCGAGCGGCTGTACTGGCACGGCTCGTCGGCGAGCCGGATGCTGCGCACCCAGGCGGCCGGCATCCCGGTCTGCGTGACGGTGAGCCATGTCGACGCGCTGATCCTGGCGCGCTGCGCCTTCCGCCATTCCTTGAACTACCGCGCGGTGATGGCGTTCGGCACCGCCGCGATCGTCACCGACCCGGCGGAGAAGGAAGCCGGGTTCAACGCCTTTATCGAGCGGGTCTATCCCGGACGCACCGGGATCATGCGCGGGATCATGCCGCAGGAATTGAAGGCGACGAGCTTGATGGGCATGACGATCGAGGACGCCTCGGCCAAGATCAGAAGCGGCGGCCCGCTCGACCTCGAACAGGATTACGCCGCCGATTGCTGGGCCGGGACGGTGCCGATAACCCAAATGATGGGCGCGCCGATCCCGGACGCGATCGTGCCGCCGCGCGTCGCCTCGGCGCCCGAGATCGGCCATTTCGCCGAGGGCGCGCGGTTCGACGAGGTTTTGCTGGCGATCGCCCGGAGCGCGGCGACATGACCGAGTATGTCAATCACCTCGGCCAGCCGATCGGCTTTCCTGTCGCCGCGTGGACCGCGCGCGCGCGGCCGTCTCTGGCCCCGATGACGGGCCGGTTCTGCCGCGTCGAGCCGCTCGACGCGGAGCGGCACGCCGCCGAGCTTTTCGCCGCGAACAGCGAAGACCGCGACGGGCGGATGTGGACCTATCTGCCATGGGGTCCCTATGCGGGGTTCGACGAGTATCTCGCCGCGGTCAAGACTGGCCTCTTGCGCGAGCACTTCATCACTTACGCGGTCATCGACACGGCGAGCGGCAAGGCGGTCGGGGTCGCCAGCTATCTCAACATCAACCCCACGGCCGGCAGCATCGAGGTCGGCGGCATCGCCTATGCCCCGGCGCTGCAGAAGAAGCCCGCCGGCACCGAAGCCATGTTCCTGATGATGCGACGCGCCTTCGACGAGCTCGGCTATCGCCGCTACGAGTGGAAGTGCAACGCGCTCAACGCCCCCTCACGCGCCGCGGCGCTGCGCTACGGCTTTCGCTTCGAGGGCATTTTCCGCCAGGCCGATGTCGTCAAGGGCCGCAACCGCGACACCGCCTGGCTCTCGATCACCGACAACGAATGGCCGGCGATCAAGGCGGCGTTCGCGCGCTGGCTCGACCCGGAAAATTTCGGCGCGGACGGGCGCCAGCGCGAAAGCCTGTCGGCGCTGACCCGCGTCGAATAGCGCCTATTCGGCGGCGGAAGCCATCGTCGCGACGCGCCGGCGCGTCGCGCGGCGGTCGCCGATCAGCGCCACGACGGCGACGGTGACCATCACGATGACGCTGGCGCCGAATACCCAGCGCGGCGCGCCGTGGTCCATGATGAAGCCGAACATCAGCGGGCCGACCATGCCGCCGATGCTGAACCCGCTGGTGACGACGCCAAAGGTGCGGCCCATCGCGCCCGGCGGCGCGGCGGCGCGCACCAGCATGTCGCGCGACGGCATGATCAGCCCGCCGAGGAGCCCGGCGCTCCCCATCGCCGCGAACAGCAGCGGCGCGCCGAGGCCGAGCGTGCCGATCGCCAGCACGATGCAGGCATTGACCGCGTAGCCGACCGCCGCGACTTCGGCGTGGCGGCGCGTCTTGTCGGCGATAAACCCGCCGGCCAGCACGCCCAGCGCCTGCATCGACAGATAGACGGTGAGCGCCACGCTCGCGGTCGCCAGCGGCGTGTCGAAGGCGCCGCGTAGCGCGACGACCGAGAAATTGCTGATGCCGCTGCCCGACAAGCTCAGCAGCGCGAAGAACGCGGTCAGGAAGATGATCGTCGGGGTCAAGACCGCGGTGAGGCCGATCTTCGGCGCCGCCGCGTGGCCGGCGTGAGCGACGGGCTGGCGATTGTCGATGCCTCGGACGACGATCAGCGGCAGGGCAGCGGCGAGCGCCACGCCGCCGACAGCGAAGAAAGCGACATTCAAGCCGAACGCCGCGGCGAGGGGCAGGATCGTCACCGGCGCGATCGCGTTGCCGAGGAATCCGGAGAAGGTGTGGATGGAAAATGCGCGACCGACCCGAGGGCCCGGGATCAGCGCCGACAGAATCGCGTAGTCGGCCGGGTGGAAGACGCTGCCGGAGAGGCCGACAAAGGCCATCGCGATCAACAGATGCGGATAGCTCGGCGACAGGCCCAAGCTGATAAAGGCGAGCGCGCTGATCGCGAGCCCCAGCACCAGCATCAGCCGCGAGCCGATGCGGTCGACGAGAAACCCGATCGGCAATTGCGCGGCAACCGCCACGACATTGCCGACGGTCAGCGCGAAGCCTAACTCGACAAAACCGATGCCGAGCTGCGCCGTCAGAAACGGGAACAGCGGCGGCAGGACCAGGCTTTGGAAGTGCTGGACGAAATGCGCGGCGGAGACGACCGCGATGGCGCGCGCCTCGCGCCCCCGGTCGCTGGTTTGCCCGCTGCCTTGCCTGTCACGCATTCTGTCGCCGGCGCCCCGCAGGGCTGCCGCGTCCGTCGTCATCGGCGTTCCGCCTCCCGGGGCCTGTTGTGCCCAAGATAGAGGCACCCTCCGCGCCGCGACAAGCGCCGGTTTGGCAAGGCAGAATTGTTTGCGCGCCAGGAGCCGACAGCCCCGCCCCGACTGATCGCTACGGCGTTCCGGCTACCCGCCGGTTGACATCGGCGTGCCCCGCCGATAAGCGCAAGCCATGCTGAAGCGCCTCGAAGCCGTGATCGCCGGCACGCTGATCGCCAGCCGCTGGCTGATGGCGCCGCTTTATCTCGGCCTCATCGCGGTGCTGCTCGTCGTCGTCGTCGCGTTCTTCCGCGAGCTGGCGCACATGGTGATGGACTTTGACAGTTTCAGCACGGACTGGGTGATCCTCGCCACGCTCAAGCTGATCGATCTGGTGCTGGTCGGAAATCTCGTGTTGGTCATGATCTTCGCCGGGGTCAGCACGCTGGGGACGAGCCTCGGCCCAGAGCGCCGGGATCTGACCCTGTTCATGGGCAAGAGCGATTTCAGCGGGTTGAAGCTCAAAGTGGTCGCGTCGTTGATCGCCATCGCCGCGGTCGACTTGTTGGAGGTCTACGTCGAGATCGGCAGCACCAGCAGAACCGACGTGCTATGGCAGATCGCCATCCTGCTCACCTTTGTCATCTCGGGCGTGCTACTCGCCTGGATGGACCGGCTCGCCGGATCGCATGACTAGATCAAGCTCGGCACCGGAGGCGGCGCGAAGGCGCCGCCGTATTTGAAGCTAATAAGGGAGGATACCGATGACCCGGATGACCGGCGGCGGCGCGCTCGTCGAGATGCTGCGCCGGCATGGGATCGACACGTTGTTCGCGCTGCCCGGCGTGCAGAACGACGCCCTGTTCGTCGCGCTCTACGACGCGGGCGACGCCATTCGCGTGATCCACACAAGGCACGAGCAGGCCGCCGCCTATATGGCGCTGGGCTACGCGCGGGCAAGCGGCAAGCCCGGCGCCTTCGCGGTGGTGCCGGGGCCGGGTCTGCTCAACACCACCGCGGCGCTCGCCACCGCCTACGCGACCAACGCGCCGGTGTTGTGCATCAGCGGCCAGATCCCGTCCGACCTGATCGGCCGCGGGTTCGGCCTCTTGCACGAGATCCCAGACCAGCTCGCGATCCTCAAGGGCCTCACCAAATGGGCGGCCCGCATCTCCCACCCGAGCGAAACCGGCAAGCTCGTCAACGAGGCGTTCCGCCAGCTCGCCGATGGGCGGCCGCGCCCGGTCGCGCTGGAAATGCCGCTCGATGTGATGGCGCGCGACTACGCGGTGACCCTGCCGCGACCCGAGCCGGCGCTCGCCGCGCCCGAGCCCGACCCCGACCTCGTTGCCGCCGCGGCGAAGACGCTCCTCGCCGCGAAGGCGCCGCTGATCTATGTCGGCAGCGGAGCGATGGCGGCAAGCGCGGAAATCCTCGGGCTCGCCGAACGGCTGCAGGCGCCGGTCGTCACCTATACCGGCGGCAAGGGCGTCGTCAGCGACCGGCATTATCTGGCGCAGAACCTGCTCGCCGGCCACGAATTGTGGAAGACCGCAGATGTCGTGCTGGCGATCGGCACGCGCCTCAACCAGCCGCAAACGCGCTGGGGCTTCGACGGCGACATCAAGCTGATCCGCGTCGACCTCGATCCCGTGGAGATCACGCGCATCGTCAAGCCGGCGATCGGCATCGTCGCCGACGCCCGGGACGCCGCCGCGGCGCTCTTGACGGCGGTCGATAGCGGCCCGGCACGGGCCTCGCGCAAGGACGCGCTCGAGGGTCTCAAGGCGAAGACCGCCGCGCTGATCGCCGAGCGGCTCGGCCCGCAATGTGAATACCTCGCCGCGTTGCGCGACGAGCTCCCCGACAACGGTATCTATGTCGAGGATCTGACCCAAGTCGGCTATGTCGGCCGCCTCGCCTTCCCGGTCTATAAGCCGCGCACCTACATCCACAGCGGCTACCAGGGGACGCTCGGCTACAGCTACGCCACCGCGCTCGGCGCCAAGGTGGCGCGGCCCGACGTGCCGGTTGTCTCGGTCTCGGGCGATGGCGGGTTCATGTACAATGTGCAGGAGCTATCGACCGCCGCGCTGTTCGGCATCGACGCGGTCGCGGTGGTTTTCGCCGACGGCGCCTACGGCAATGTCCGCCGCATGCAGAAGATGGATTACGGCAACAAATTGATCGCGACCGAGCTGCGCAACCCCAACTTCCCGAAAATGGCCGAGAGCTTCGGCATCGCCGGGGCGCGCACGACAACCCCGGACGGGTTGCGGCGCGAGCTCAATGCCGCGTTCAAGCGGCGCGGCCCGTCGCTGATCGAGGTCGCGGTCGGCGAGATGCCCGACCCGTGGCCGACGCTGATCATGGGCCGGGTGCGCGGCGCGCGGTAGTCAGGTCCGGCCGATGATGCTGCCGCGGAACCGCTGGCTGCGCATTCTCGGCGTCGCCTTCATCATGTACGTCCTGTCGTATATCGACCGCGTCAACATCGCGATGGCGACGCCGGCGATCCGCGCGGAGCTGGGGCTGAGCCCGGCCGCGATGGGCCT
>Ga0182024_10014849_pt1 | contig 15000 bp, 14 predicted proteins | sample P32metaG_FD_120480 | JGI IMG/M metagenome (GOLD analysis project Ga0182024, IMG submission 120480) | Permafrost microbial communities from Stordalen Mire, Sweden - P3-2 metaG (Illumina Assembly) | ecosystem: Environmental > Terrestrial > Soil > Wetlands > Permafrost | place: Sweden: Stordalen... | reverse complement strand
TGGGCCGGATTGCTCGCCAACACCGGAGCCGTCGCCCATCGTTGGTATGAGGCAGGCCATCCTCCCTTCGCGAGCATCTATGAAATGCTGCTGATGTTCGTGTGGACGCTCGCCATCCTCACGCTGATCGCCGAGAAGAAATTCAAAGTAAAAGTAATCGGCACGGTTACCATGCCGGTGGCGATCGTCGGCGTGGTGCTCATGCAGTTGCTGCGCACAGAGGTCCGCCCGCTGGTGCCAGCTCTGCAATCGACCTGGCTGCATGTTCACGTGACGCTCGCCATGCTGGCGTATGCGGCCTGTGCCTTAAGTTTTGCTCTCGCGATGATGTTCTTGATCCAGGACAAGATGAAGACCGAAACTTTTCTGGCAGCGACCAGCCTATTTGGCGTGGCGACTTATGTCGGCGTCCTTACGCGCTTTGAAAAATGGGGAGGCCTCAGCGTCGTCGCCTGGAATCCGGAAGAGAAGTCGGAAGTATTTCTCTCCAAAGGCGTACGGCTGTACGTTGTGATCCCCGATCTCGGCTGGATGTTGCTGCTGGTGTTGGCCGCGGTGGCCGCACCTCTGATCCTTTATTTCGTCTGGCGTAAAACGCAGAGCCAGGAATTTCTCGACATGGCCAATCGAACCGTATTCCTGAGCATTCTTTTACAGGTGCTGGCGCTGGTGTTTTTTATTCTGCGGGCGCGGGATGGCCACTATGCCTCGCTCGATGCCGATGGCCTGTTTCCCACCAGCCTCGCAGCCAGCCCGTTCATTCTGTCCGGGCTAGTCGGCGGCATTTTCGTATCGCTCTTGTACCTGCTGCTTCTCTGGCGGCGCGAAGATCTCGAGCGTATGTTGCCCAAGGCGGAAGAGTTGGACCGCATCACTTATAAAACCATAGCGATCGCATTTCCTTTACTCACCCTGATGATCGCTGCGGGCGCCTACTGGGCCAATCGCACTTGGGGTTCCTATTGGAGCTGGGACCCCAAAGAAACCTGGGCGGCGATTACCTGGCTTGTGTATGCTGGCTATCTCCACATGCGCATCACTCGCGGATGGCGTGGACGGCGCGCCGCCTATTTCGCCATTCTCGGTTTTGCCATCGTGATGTTCACCTTCTTCGGCGTGACCTACCTGTTGCCTGGATTGCATGCTTATGCTTAACCCTGTCGAGACCGCCGCGGAACCAGTTGTTACCTCTGCCAAAGCATCGCCATTGCCTCGGCATGAGGACGAGCCCTTGAGTTCGGTCCGCATGAATTGGCAGCTCAAAGCCATCCTGCCGGTAGGCTTCGTTCTGCTGGCGGGCTTGCTGCTATTCACACTTGCCACCGTATCCCTGCGCGACCCGGATCGCCATGCCGTACTGATTGTCGCTGGAGCGGGAGCCGTCGCCATCTGCGCCGTCTCCATGTTTGTGCTCGCCTATCTGGTGCAGCGGCCCATGGTCGAGTTACAGGAGAAGATAGCGCAGGTCAGCGAAGGCAACCTCGATGTTGCCGTCAGCTTTTCCGTTCGCAACGATGAAATTGGCGACCTTGGCCGCAACTTCAATCACATGATGCTGCAGCTACGCGAGAGCCGCCATGAGATCGAACGCCTGCATCGCACCCAGATGTCGCGCGCCGAACACCTGGCTACTCTCGGCGAGTTGGCTACGGGCTTGGCCCACGAAATTCGCAACCCCCTCGCGGGAATCGCCGGAGTCATCGAAATCGTCGGCCGCGATCTGCCCTCTACCAGTCCCGCCCGCGCCGTCATTAAAGACGTTCGCCAGGAAATTGCGCAGATCAATCGCATCGTTACCGACCTGCTGGAGACAGCCCGACCGCATCCGCCGCAAATTCGCCTGGGCGACCTGAACACCACCATCGAGCACGCCGTCATGCTGGCACGGCAACAAGTGCTGTCGAAACCGATCAAGATCGAATTGCACAAAGCGCCCGCTCTGCCTGAAGTCGAACACGACAGCGATCAGATTCATCAGGTCCTGCTCAATCTCCTGTTGAACGCAGTTCAGGCCATGGACGGATCGGGCGTCATTCGAGTGGAACTGAGCCCGCAAGACGACTGGGCACGTGTAGTTGTCAGCGATACGGGCCGCGGCATTTCAGCGCAGCACATACCCAACATTTTCCGTCCGTTCTATACCACCAAAGGCAATGGCACCGGCCTCGGCCTTTCGTTGGCGCGACGCATCGTGGAGGAGCATCACGGCCGCATCGACGTCGTAAGCGTCGTCGGGAGGGGTAGCCAGTTTACCGTGCTGCTTCCATTTTGTGCCCCTGGGGCGCAGGGCGCCGCCTCCTAAAATCCTCATGAAATATGGTTTTGTCCAAGCAGGTGCCTGCGCGGCAAAATCTCTGCTCACCCCTTCCGTTTCCGCTTTGCTACGGGATTAACCGCTAGGAGTTTACGGCATACGCCGGATGTCCCTCCCGGTCCTGGTAGAGCAGACTTTCTTTACGGCCTCCTGATGCAAGCGCATGCTGGCGCTCAGAGGGATTGGCCCCAAAAAATTCAATGGTGGAGGCCTCATGATGTCAGTAAAGAAATTAGCTGTACTTTCCGTGCTTTTGGGCTGCGCAACCTGGGTGGTGGCACAGGCCGGCGGAGCCGGTGGAGGAAGTGCGCCCGGCGGATCGGCAAGCCCTGGACAATCGAGTCCCGGCCAGGCAACGCCCGGTCAGACGTCGCCTTCGACCCCGCCGACGGGCAATACCGGACAGCCGCCGACGGGCAGCACAGCCCATCCGCCGACTGGCGGCAGCTCGACGCCCAACAGCACGACGCCGGGATCGAATCCGACTGATCCTAACGCGACGAATCCAAACAATCCGAACTCGGGCACCTCTCCGGAAAATCCGTCGAATCCAGGAGTGGCGCCGAATGGCGGATCCACGAATCCTGGCACGACCAACCCCGGCTCGAATCCCGGAACTTCGAATCCCGGTTCGAACCCCGGAACCTCGAATCCGGGCTCATCGAATCCTGGAAGCTCTCCCACCGGCCCCGGCCGGTAAGAACTCTTGCAACTCCTCACTTGGCGGGCCCCTTTCTTGGGCCCGCATTTTTTTGCAATAAACACTACAGACCCGGAAGCCGGCAAAGTGTTAACCGCAGAGAGATTTCCGATTGGGGATTGAAGAATTCTGCATCGTAGTTGTGATTGCAATCGACCATCCGAAATCGGCAGTTGGAAATCACGCGGGCTGTTGTTGAGTCATGCAGTGCATAGTGCCCAGACCCCACACGAGGTCGCCAGAATAGATTGGAACGATTTCGCGGGAAGGGAACAGATCCGCGAGAGTATTCAGCGCAATGCGTTCATTGGGATCGTTGAAGACCGGCACGAGGACGATACCGTTCGCGATATAAAAGTTTGCGTAGCTGGCGGGCAGTCGTCGCTGCTCGAAGACGACGGGGCGTGGCATGGGGATTTCAACGATGTTTAGCGGTTTGCCGTCTTGATCGCGCGCGGCACGGAGGCGGCGCAGATTTTCGCGAAGGGGTTTGTGATTCGCATCTCTGGGATTGTGCTCGACCATAGTGACGATGGTTGAGGTAGCGACGAACCGAGCGAGATCATCGACGTGGCCGTGGGTATCGTCACCCACGATGCCTTTGTTGAGCCAGATGACGTTGGGCGCGTCGAGGTATTCGGCGAAGAGAGTTTCGTAATCTGTGCGCGACATGCCGGGGTTACGCTGCTGGATTTTGCTGAGCAAGCATTCCTCGGTAATGAGGATGGTGCCGCATCCATTGACGTCGATCGAGCCGCCTTCGAGAACGACGCGCTTGCCGCGCGCGAGTGGAAGAATTTTTTCGGCGCGCGCGACGTCGGACATGAGCGCGTTGATTTTTGCGTCGTAGCGATAGTTGGAATATTTGGCCCAGGCGTTGAAGCGGAAGTTGAGAGCAGCGCGTCTACCCTCAGGGGCTAAAGCCCGAGTCATCTTCTGCTGCTTGTCGGCACGACTGAAGTCGTGCCCTTCCCGAACCTCGCGCCCTTCACGCACCTCATGTAGGGACAGCCGCCCCCGGCTGTCCGGCCGGGCGAAGCCCGGCTGCCCCGCTGTAACGAAGATGCACCCTGAATCGCGCACCCAAACGCGGTTTGTCGGCCAGAGATGGAAGCGAACGTTGTTCAGCGCCGCATCGGCGCGGTCGAGCATCTTGCGGGCTTGCCGCTCGGCGCCAGCGTCCTTAACGATGAGTTCGACGCGCTCGTGCCGTGCCAGATTGTGGATGATTTCTGTGTAGACCCATGGAATCGGCTCGAACTTGCCGGGCCAGTCACCGTGATAATGCGGCCATGCGAGCCAGGTGGCGGCGTGGGGCTCCCACTCGGCGGGCATGCGGTAGCCGGGACAACGTGGGGCGGAAGTTAAGCTATTGCTTGAATGATTGGATCGGGGCATTGATGTAGTTTATTGCACGGCATGATGAAGCGCATCAGAGCCTGAACATGAAGTCGACGGGATGATGGGTTTTTCAATGAGTGTAATGGCGATGTTATGTCAACTGGGCTCCGGCTCAAGACGGTGATTCGTGGGCAAAGGCCCAAATTCACCCTTGCAACTCTGTACCGCTAGTGTTTTAATTGCGAAAGTATCGTCTCGCGATACATGATCTCCAAAGCCTCGACAATGCAACCCATGTCCTATTTCTGGTCGTTGACTTTCCGCGCTCGGAAGGACTACCAAGCGACCATCTACTATGGATTGGCAGTATTCGTGGCGAGTGCTGCTCTGCTGTCCCGGGCAGTTTTGAGCCCGGAGTTTGGATCGCACTACCCGTATCACACTGTATGGTTGGCGATCATTTTCGTTGCGTGGTACTGCGGACTGGGCCCGTCGATCTTGGCTGTTGCAATTGAAGCACTCGGGATCTGGTACTGGTTCTTGCCTCCTTATCATTCCATTTCTGGGAAAAACCACACCGAGTACTTCGGTATGTTCGGGTTTCTAACGTTCTCCGCCATCATTATTGCCTTAGGGGAATCGAACAGACGCCTCTTGGTTAAGCGCGATAAAGCCGAACGAGCATTGCACGCAGCCAACGAGGAACTCGAAGAGCGGGTAAGCGCGCGAACGGCCGATCTGGAACGCTCAAACGAATCTGCCAGACGGTTGAGTGCCAGAATCATGGTGGTGGAGGATGAAGAGCGCCGCCGTATTGGCAGAGCACTCCATGACAGTTTGGGTCAATATTTAGCAGTGCTGAACATGAATCTCAACCTTCTTCGAGCCCAAGTTGAGACCGAGACCGGAACCGTTCTTTTCTCCGAGTGCGCGGGTCTTGTTGAACAGTGTGTCACCGAGACACGGACTATATCGCACCTTTTGCACCCGCCGCTGCTAGATGAGGTCGGCTTTGGCTCGGCTACGAGTTTATTTGTGGACGGGTTCTCTCGCCGCAGCGGTTTAACAGTTACGCTTGACTTGCCATCTCAGTCTGGCATGCGGCTGCCGATGAATCTCGAAATTGCACTGTTTCGCGCTGTTCAGGAAGGACTCACGAATATTCACAGATATGCAGAAGCAACATTCGCAAGCATAAGCTTGAAAAGAGATATCTCAACGGTGCAACTGAGCATCCGGGACAATGGAAAGGGAATACCACCTGCGCTGTTAAAGCGACTTCGCGACGGTACCGCTGACTCTGGGGTGGGTATAGCTGGTATGCGAGAACGGTTGCGCGAGCTGAACGGGGTACTAGAAATCCAATCCGACCAGTCGGGAACGATTCTTAGAATTATAGCTCCTACAACTCTGGGCACTGCTGAACAAACATCGGTTGCTATAGCACCAGCGAACTCGCTGTCCGACTAAGCGACTAAGGTTATGCGCCAATTGACGTAATCAGGCGGTTACACTCATTGGCCCGATTTCACCGTCCGTCCAACAGGCGGCTCGAGATCGGCGCATACGCGTCAATCCTGCGGTCGCGAAGGAACGGCCAGTTGCGGCGGATGTCTTCGAGGGCCTTCAGGTCGACGTCTCCGATAAGAATTTCTTCGCGGTCGTGCGAGGCTTCGGCGACGACGCGGCCGAAGGGATCGCAGAAAAACGAGCCGCCCCAAAATTCGAGTCCGTGGCCGGGAGTGGATTTGCCGCGCACGTTGCCGGTTTCAAAGCCGACGCGATTGACGACCGCGACGTAGACTCCGTTGGCGATGGCGTGGGATCGCTGAATGGTGCGCCAGGCGTCGTGCTGGGCTATGCCGAATTCCGATTTCTCGGAGGGATGCCAGCCGATGGCGGTGGGATAAAAAAGAATACTTGCGCCCTGCAGGGCGGTAAGGCGCGCGCCTTCGGGAAACCACTGATCCCAGCAGACCAGCGTGCCGAGGCGGCCGGCGCTGGTATCGAGCGCGCGAAAGCCGAGATCGCCGGGAGTGAAATAAAACTTTTCGTAATAGAGCGGATCGTCGGGGATGTGCATCTTGCGGTACAGGCCGCGCAGCGAGCCGTCGGAGTCGAAGATGGCAGCGGTATTGTGATAAATACCGGGGGCCCGCTTCTCAAATAAAGACGCGATGATTACAACGCTGTGCTGTTTTGCGGCAGCGGCGAGTTTTTCACTGGCCGGGCCAGGTATGGGTTCCGCTAAATCGAACAGCGCATGATCTTCGCGCTGGCAGAAATATTGAGTTTGAAAAAGTTCGGGCAGGCAGACGACCTGGGCGCCGCGCCCGGCTGCGTCGGCGACGCGCTCGAGAGCTTTGTGAAGATTTTCTTCCGGCTCCGGTCCGCACGACATCTGCACCAGAGCTACGCGAAATTTGTCAGGGGGCACGTGCGAAGTCCTCTCGCTTTCAATATAGCAGGGAGATCTATCGGCGATCAGCAGCCCCGCTCTGTGATCCCCTGTGTCAAAGATTTTCTTTCTAGACTCGATACCTCTGGCTAAGGCGAAGGCGCAACCGCCGCTGCTTCCGTAATAGTGGGCGAGCAATCTACAGGAAAATTTACCGAGCGCGCGATGAAGCACAAATGGTGAGCTTCGTCGTGAAGCTCGCGAGCTTTATTCTGATCATCGCCCGGCGAAATCGTAACCGCTGGCCGCAGCGTGACGCGCGTGAACTGCGCAGAGCCATCGCCATTCTCTTCCATCAAACCAAGAGCCGAGTCATGATAGTCCAGGACCGTTATATGGTTTACGGCGCAAAGATGCAGATAGGAGAGCATGTGGCAGGCCGAAAGACTCGCGACGAGAAGATCTTCCGGATTGTAGCGAGATGGGTCGCCGCGAAAGCTGGGATCGCTTGATCCAGGAATTTCGGGTTTACCTTCCGTGGTGATCGTGTAATCGCGTCGGTAGCTGCGGTAAGTTTTTGTGCCTTCGCCGGCGTTTCCGGTCCACTCCACTTCAAGTTTATAGTTGTGCTGTTTCATCTTTGTCGTTCTGCCTTTCGCGCGTTTTGTTCGCGCGTCCACGCGTTGGAGACTGCACGGCCCTTTTCCACATCGTCTACCACCAAAATCAACTGATGATTGTGATCGCTGTAAAGCGCTTCGATGTTGACTCCGGCGTTGGCCATTCGGCGCGTGAGCTTGCCAAGTTGGCCCGGTTCGTCCTGGTTCAGGCGCTGGATGAGCACGTCCCGCTCATTCAATACTTTGATGCCCGCCGCTGCCAGCGCGCTTCGAGCGGCAGTCCCATCTTCAAAAAGAAAATGTGCTGCAACTTGGCCGTTGACCACCCATGCGCCGCCCCCTTCGACGCTGACACCGGCGCGGCCGAGAGCGTCCCCCATGTCGGCCAGGGCGCCGGGTCGGTTCGCCAACGCAATCGTCAGATCTTTCATGACAACTCCTTACGGGCATTCGTGCGCCGGGGAGCAGCTTGCCAGGCACTCGCCCGCGCGGATTGCTCTCACCAAATGCGACACCGGTCTACTTTGCTCATGGGTTGCCCGGCCTTGCAGGAGAATGCCTTCTCAAATTCTGGCATGTTCACCACCAGGCCGTTGACGCGGTACTTGCCGGGCGAGTGTGGATCGGTGATGGCGTGCATGCGTAAGGATTCCTGCCGCTCGTTTTCACATGCCCACTGCGCGTTTCCCACAAAGAAGCGCTGCTCCGGCGTCAGCCCGTCGCGGATTTCCAAGGGCACGTTCCTGGTCTGCACCTTCCACGCCATCCAGGCGAGAATCAGGCCGCCCAGGTCAGCGATGTCTTCCCCTTCGGTCAGCTTGCTATTGATCTTTATGTCATCGACCACCACGTACTGCGCATACTGGTTCACCAGGCATTGCGCGCGGGTGTTGAAATTCTGGTTGTCCTCCTTTGTCCACCAGTCTTTCAAGTTGCCTTCCGCGTCGAACTGGCGGCCCTGGTCGTCGAAGCCGTGGGTCAACTCGTGTCCGATGGTTCCGCCGGTGTTGCCGTAGTTGGGTGCGTCGTCCATCTTGGGGTCGTACAGTGGGGGCTGCAATACGCCGGCGGGAAAATTGATGTCGTTCATGCGTCCGTTGTAGTAGGCGTTGACGGTGGGCGGTGTCATTCCCCATTCGCCCCGATCCACCGGTTTGCCGATCTTGTTAAGAATTCGCTTCGACTCGAACACCGTCGCCCGTTCGACGTCACCGGCGAAATCGGTGCGCGAGATCTCGACCGAAGTGTAATCGCGCCACTTATCGGGGTAGCCGATCTTGTTCTTGATGCTGTGCAGCTTGGCCAATGCATTCTGTTTGGTCTCGGGACTCATCCAGGAAAGCTGCGCGATGTCCTCCGCCATGGCTTCCTCGATCTGCCGGGTCATGGTCAGTGCCTTCTGTTTCATCTCCGGAGTAAACACCCGGCTGACGAACTCCTGACCCAGAGCTTCGCCGAGTTGGCGATCGACTCGCTCCACGCAACGCTTCCAACGGGGGCGCAATTGCGGTACTCCGAGCAGCGTCTTGCTGAAGAAATTGAAGTCCTCGTTCACGAATGCTGATGAAAGAGAGGGCGCGGCCGCGTGAACCGAGTGCCAGCGTAAATAGCTCTTGATATCGTCGAGACTGGCGCTCTGGAATTGTTTGTCCAGTTCCTTGTAGAACTCCGGTTCGGTTACATTGAACGTGTTTTGCTGGGACAGCCCGGTTTGCCGAAGGTAAACGCTCCAGTCGAAATTGGGCGAGAGCGCCTGCAGTTGCGCCAGGTCAACCTTGTGGTAAAGCTTGTGCGGATCGCGGCGCTCGACGCGGGTTAGCGAAGTCTGCGCCAGCGCGGTCTCCATCGCCATGATTCTTACCGCCTCATGTTGGGCATCATCCGGCCGGTCGCCCAACAGTTCGAGCATGCGCTGCATATGAGCAAGATACTTCTGGCGCAGATCCACTGATTTCGGGTCGCTCTTGGTGTAGTAGTCCCGGTCAGGAAGACCGAGTCCGCCCGCACTGGCAAAGGCGATGACCTGGGTGGAATCGCCGTAGTCCTGGTTCGAACCGAATCCGAAGAACGTTCCGTTGCCCCCGGTCCGAAGCTGAATCTCGGCTAACAGCGCCGGCAATTGCTTTTTCGACGTCAGGCCATTGATCTCATTGAGGTAGGGTTTCAGCGGCGCGGCGCCAAGTTTCTCCACTGCGGACTCGTCCATGCAGGCGGCGAAGTAGTCGCCAATCTTCTGTTGGTTGGCGTTTCGGCCTGAGGTGTTCCGGGCCAGATCATCCAGAATCCCCCACAGAAATCGCCGATTATCCTGTGCCAGCTTTCCATAGACGCTCCACCCGGGCTGATCGGAGGGGATTGGATTGTTCTTCATCCAACCGCCGCAACTGTACTGGTAAAAATCCACGCAAGGGTCCGCGCTTCTGTCCATGGAGTCAACGTCGAGACTCGGGGAGTAGGGCATCGACGTAATCGGAGTGTCGGCAGTGGTTGCGGCGGAATTCGCCTCCAGACGAGCATTGGCTCCCGGCTTGGTGTTGGAGGGCGGCAACTGAGTCTGTGCTGCTTGGCCCAAGGCCGTACCGATGAATGCCGCTAATAGAACCCATGTAAACCAGACGCGCATTTTCCCTCCAAGGTTGAGCGGCGAGTGTAATACGGGAAATTGCGCGAGATCAACTCGGCCATACAAGTGTCGTATCGTTTTTCGCCCGGAATCAGTTTGCAGATGTTTTAACGTGCGTTGGTGCGTGGCGTCTTTTCCCATGGTTCCTGTAAAGTAATTCTTCAGAAGATTAACGGGCAGTTTTTGGAGGCATCACCTTGAAACAGGGCAATCATGGCGGCGGACATCCGGCGGGGAAGTCTCATGGAAGTTCCGGGCATGCGGGCGACGGCGTCGATCGCAAGCTGCACAATCCCATTGAAGATCGGCTAATTCCGCTGGAGCCGCTCGATCTCACCAAAGTGAAATCGATTGACGACCTGGTGCGGGCGATGTCGAAGACGGCGTTTACCGGCCGCCAGCTCGGCGAGGCTGCCGATGTGCTCGAAGCAATGGCGCGCGACGAAGAGTGTTTTGTCGTGATGACGCTCTCCGGCGCGATGACCGTCGCGAAGCAGGGATTGATCGTAACGGAGTTGATTGATCGCGGCATCGTGAATGCCGTGGTTTCCACCGGGGCGCTGATGGCGCATGGGCTGGTAGAGGCGACGGGGCGCGCGCACTTCCGCCACAATCCGGAGGTTTCGGACGAAGAATTGTACGAACAGGGCTACAACCGCGTTTATGACACGCTGGAGCCGGAGCAGAATCTGGACGAGGTGGAAGAAGTGATGTCGGCTGTGCTCGAGGGCTGGGATCACAACGAGGTGATGTGCTCGTACAAGCTGAACCACGCGATTGGGGCGTATTTGAAGAAGCATTCCGGGGATCAGCGCGGGATTTTGAAGTCGGCGCATGAAATGGGCGTGCCGGTGTTTGTTCCGGCGTTTACCGATTCTGAGATGGGTCTCGACACGGCGTTGAATAACCGGTTGCGGGAATCGACCGGGAGGCACAAGATTCGCTACGATCCGTTCGAAGACCTGGAGCACTTTGCGGCGACGTTGCTGCGGCAGAAAAAACTAGGGATTATGACGATTGGCGGCGGAGTGCCGCGGAATTGGTCGCAGCAGTTTGGTCCGTTCTGCGAATTGCGCCACCGGCGGCTAGGAGAGAACGTGCCGCTGAAGCGGTATCATTATGGGCTGAGGATTTGCCCGGAGCCGGTTTTCTGGGGCGGATTGTCGGGGAGTCCGTATAGCGAGGCGATCTCGTGGGGCAAGTTCGTGCCTCCGGCGGAGGGCGGCCGGTTTGGAGAAGTCTTTGTGGATGCAACCGTCGGGCTGCCGCTGATTGTGGCCGCTGTGTTTGAGCGGCTGGATAAGAAGGGAAGCAAGGCGGGCAAATCTAAGACCGTTGCTGCAAAGAAATAACGGGCGTATCTAGAGAAGAGGCAGGCCTAATTGGCGCCGGCCTCTGAACTGGATGCACCGGTCGCGGCGAAGTCCGAGTTATCAAACTCTTCCGAAGGTTGGCTTTCCGCGCGAGTCCGGCGATAGAGCGGTGCCAGGATGCTTTTCTTCAGGACTTCGGACTCGGCCTGAATCCAATCCTGCAGAGCGGTGCCTTCGGCCTGGCCGCGCTGGTCGTAGAGTTGCTGCGCGTGCAGCCGAATCTTTCTTTCCAACAATTCCGTAATGAGTGCTTTTTGCTTCTGCCTGCGCGTATTGATATCCACAACTACTCCTCGTGCCTAATGAATAGGGATTAATTTCAGTTCTTATGATAAGGGAAGGCTGTTAACGGAAGATTACATTTGTCAGGGCGAGGGGGTTACTAAAGTAATAGTATAGCACGTGGCAGCAACTGTCCAGATGCCAGGGTTTGGAGAGGGACGGCTTCTCTAACCGCGCTATCTCAGCGCGCCCCATACTTTGCGCTGGATGAACGGCTTTTCCGGCTTCATTCCCCGACGCCCGAAAGTGGAGGCTGTTTAGTAGGAATGCTACTTGGCCGACTTCGCCGTTGTCAGCATCTCGCGCCGCAGGATCGCATTGATCCGGGACTGGTAACCTTTGCCTTGCGACTTAAGCCAGTCCAGCACGTCGGCGTCGACCCGAGCTGTGATCTGTAGCTTGCGCGGCCGATAGAAGTGCCCCCGCACGGCCTTTTTCCATTGCTCATCTGTCATTTCCGGAATATCGCTGGTGTCGATGTCGCTGTCGGGACGGGCAGCGAGGGCCTTCAATTTAGCTCGATCCGCTTTCGTCAACTTGGGTAGAGTTTCCGGCGTGTAGCTAACTATTTTCGTCTTCATAGCGTCGCCTCCCTTTTCGCGTAGCGGGCCGGGCCGAGATGATGCGAATGACCTCGACCGACGTGCCGTCAGCGTTCTCTTCTCTTACGGTATGCGCCACCGTGAGAATGAGAAGGTTCTCGACCATGCCCACGGCCTGCCAGCGCAGTTCTCCGTCTTCGATTCTGTCCTGCACCGAAACATAAAGCGAATCGAGGAATACAGCGCTGGCTTGCTCAAAGCTCACGCGATGCTTGCGCTGGTTGGAGAGGTTTTTGGCCTCGTCCCACTCGAACCGCATACCTACATTATTGTAGTTACATTTTAGTGGCTGTCAAGAGAGCTTGAATTGGACGTTCACACGTCCGAGCATCGTGTGCTCCCCCAAACTGTAGCCCCCGAATTCCTACTCGAAAACAGAGTCCGCCGGATGAGCGCCCGAATGTGTTCGCAAACGCGGAGCAAAAAGGCTCTATAGAAGTCGTGACCAGCGCCCTATAATCCACCGTGGCCCGAAGCACCAGTCTGGTGCACCGTCTACTGGCATGGGGAGGAAGAAAGAAACAATGAAGCGAACAGTGAGAGTTCTTCAGAGTTTAGCGATTTTCTTGCTACTTCCATTAGCGGCGCAGGCGCAGTTCGAATATGAGCACGCCTTTCTTTGGACGCAGGTCGGAGGCATGCAAGACCTGGGAACGCTTCCGGGTTGGCCAAGCAGCGTCGCCTACGGGCTAAGCGTTTCGGGCGAGGTCGTTGGATACGCACCGAGCAACGGCGACGCGACCGTTTTTCGATGGACTGCTAAGGGCGGGATGCACCATCCCAAGGGGCTGAGCACGACTTACAGCGTCGCGCTCGCAGTCAACGAGTATGGGGAGATTGTCGGCTTCTATTTACCGGCACCTAGCCAAGAGCGTGCCTTTCTGTGGACCCAAGCCGAGGGCATGCAGGATCTCGGTACACTGGGCGGCACTACTACCTACGCTACCGCCATCAACCGGTCCGGGGATGTCGTAGGATTTTCCAATACCGCATCCGGCATCCAGCACGCATTTCTGTGGACCAAAAATGGAGGCATGCAGGACCTTGGCACGCTTTCCGGAGCGACCAGTATCAGCGACGCGTGGGGAATTAATGATTCCGGCCTGATTGTGGGACGCTCCACCGGGACGAACGGCGATGACGTCGCTGTTCTCTGGAATGGAGAAAAAATCCTTAGTCTTGGTCCGGGGCTTGCTCAAGGAATCAATAACCTTGGGCAAGTCGTCGGCGAGACCTACACGCCCAAGACCGATCAACGTGCGTTTATATGGACCGCCGAGAGCGGTATGCAGGACCTAGGGGTTCTTTCTGGCGCGCTGGCAAGCTTTGGTCAGGGCATCAACGATTCCGGAGAGGTCGTCGGATGGAACATTACGGCAGGGGGCTACTATCAGGCCTTTATCTGGACCGCAGCCGGGGGCATGCAGGACATTGGAAACCTCGGCGGCCTCTATGGTGCCCAAGCGTTCGCCATCAACGACGCCGGACAGGAGGCCGGAGGCTCCAGCATTCAGTAACCGCGTCTAATCGAAGATCAACACAGCCGACGCAATCACCGTGGTCCACAACCCGCGCTTATCCCCCACCGCCGACTGCGTCACGTTGGCCGTGCGCACGATCTTGTTCGACAAGCGGTAAATCTGCTTCTTCTCGTCCCAGGAGCGGTCGGGGTCGAACTCCACGTTGAGCGTGGTAGCGAGCATTTCGGCGGCGAGTTCTTCTGCGTATTCTCCGGCCGCGTCTTCGGTCTCGCCGAAGGAGTGGTGCTCGCTCAAATATCCGTAGGTATTTTTGTCGGCGGGAATGGCCACGCCGATTGAGGAAGCGAGCAGGCGGTGGGCTTCGTGCGTCGAGTTTTCCGCGACGACGGCGAAGACCACTTCGCCGGGGCTGAGATACTTCACGCCCTCTTTACGCGCCAGCATTTTGCAATTCGGCGGAAAGATGGAAGAGACGCGAACCAGATTCTGCGCCGCAATGCCCGCATCGCGCAGGGCCAGTTCGAACGACGTCAACCGCTCGCGGTGTTTGCCCACTCCTTTGGTGAAAAACATCCGCTTCGGAACCATGTCTTTACCCAATTCTGTCGCCTCCGGAGTAAAAAATGAGATGGAGAATGCACAATTTAACACAATGCTTTGTAAAGAAAAGATGAATTTCGCTTGAGGAGGAGAAAAAATAGCGGAACCGCTGGCGCGGTTCCGCCATCGTGCCCGGAATCTTCGGGGGAGGGCCCCGGGCAAAATCGAATCACTCTACCACAACCCGGTCTGGCGTCAAGCACAATTCGAGGCGTTTTCGGTTTCCCGAACAACCCCGGCTCAGGCCGCTCTCGATCAGTCCGCCGGGAGCAGCCGCGCTACCGCGGTGCTTTGACGGTGTATTGGATGTCAACGTCGACGGTTTTATCGCGGGAAAGTGCGGTGACATGACTCGCCGCCTCCCAGTCCAGGGTGGGGGGCAGCAGCTTTCTGGCTTGGGGAAGAAATTGCTGAAGGTAGGTCGCGTCATACACATCACCGGGACGCAGCTTCCAGGCGGAGCGCAGCCTCGCCGTAAGGTTATTGTCGATGCCACGAAATTCCAACTCGCCCATGTGAAACTGGGAATGCTCGGTGACGGCCAGGTTGTAGGCAACAGTACCGGCGGCGTCGTCGAATTGGGCATCGACTTTGATAGCGGCCAGAATGTAGCCGCGGGAGCCATAGAGCTGTTGCACGGCTCGCAAGTCGTCTTCGAGTTGAACC
>Ga0182024_10014848_pt1 | contig 15000 bp, 12 predicted proteins | sample P32metaG_FD_120480 | JGI IMG/M metagenome (GOLD analysis project Ga0182024, IMG submission 120480) | Permafrost microbial communities from Stordalen Mire, Sweden - P3-2 metaG (Illumina Assembly) | ecosystem: Environmental > Terrestrial > Soil > Wetlands > Permafrost | place: Sweden: Stordalen... | reverse complement strand
GATCGCGGGTCAGACCTTGGACATTTACGATTCACTGGCCTCGCGCGCTGTGCCGCAGCCCAAGCCGCAGGTTCTCGCTGCCGCCGCGGCGGAGCAGCCGCCTGTGCCGTCGAGGAAGACCGGGCAGGCGCATCCCGATACGTGGAGTCCGGTCAAGCCGGCGAAGGTCGCGACGAAGCGGGGACGCCGGCGAAGCCGTTCGGCGTCGCTGGTGGGACGAACCTGGTAGCGTGACTAATCTCCCACCAAACAAACCACCGTCAGGATGCCCCCAACGACTACCGGAAAGGTTGAGAGCAGGGCGGCGGAATAAGCGAGCAACCGGCCCGATGCCAGCCGGCGTCGGCCGATGAATTCGCACAGCAGGATAACGAACGCCATCATCGAAAACTTGAAGATCACTACCCCCACCAGACCGTAGCGATCGATGATCCGTGCGGCCAGGGCATTGGCCTCGTAACCGCCGAGATGCAGGATCACCCACGTGAAGATGATGTCCAGGGCGGAGACGAGGACCAGCCACATATAGGCGGTCTCGAACAGCAGGGGTCGGCCGAGCACGCGACGATGAAATGGCTCCCGAAGAGGGACCGGACCGGGCGAGGGTATGGAACTCATTGAACTCACGGTCAGAGTAATGCGCCAGTCCACCGACTTAACGCAATACTCATATGCGAAGAACCGGTGATTTGTTCGCTGGTTCACCCCCAGCCCAGCAGGAGTTGCTCGCCTGTGACGGGCATCCGGCAGATCGGGCCGAGCCAGTGGGAGCGTTGGAACTGCTCGGCCAGCGTGAGCCGCTCGGCGATGCGGGGGTCGCGGGTGAAAAGGGAGCGGACCAGGTTCGGGCAGTTGCAATCGCGGCTGCGGTGCAGCAGGACGACATGCGCAGGCAGCGCCTGCCGGCGGCGCTGGCAGCGGTCGAATGCGGTACGCACCATATCGAACGCCTGTTCGTTCGACAGGTGCCCGCGCCCGCTGGTGATGCGCCGCTGCAAGAACAGCGGCCTGCCGCTGGCCCGCTGCATGCCCGGGTCGTAGTTGCTCTCGATGGCCAGCACGTCCAGGGCGTCGAAGGCGTCCACCAGCCGCGCGGGCACGTTCCCCAGATCGGTGGCGTAGCCGATGCGAACGCCGTGGCCGGAAAAGACGAATCCGTGCGACCCTGCGACGTCGTGCGAAAGTGCCACGGCGGACGCCGACACATCCGGCAACGGCTCGAACGCTTCTTCAAACGGCGTAACCAGCGCGGCAAACGACGCATGCAGGTCCGCTGCGTCGGGCATCGCATCTCGAACGATTTCAAGGAGATCGTCGATCCGCTCGGAGTAACAGAAGACCCGTATCCCGCGCTCGACGATTGTTGCCGCCCAGTTGGCCCGGAAGTGATCGCTGTCGAGGTGCGTCAGGGAGATGGCCGTCACGTCGGCAACTGAAACGCCGGTCCCTTTGAGCCGCGCCGCTGCCGTGCGCGGCCCGATCCCGGCGTCGATCAGCATCACCCCGCCGGGCGTGCGTACGACGGTGCTGTTCCCTCCCGACCCGCTGGCCAGGACGCACATTTCCATTGAGTCTGTCGGATCGCTCGACTGAGGGTTTGTGGACATCCGTGTCCCAGGGGTTTAGACGGGTTTAGACGGGTTTAGACGACTGCTAATGAAGACGACGCGTACTCGCGTACTGAAGCACGCACTGCGTTTCCATCCAAACAGGATACCCGAAGCGGACGCGCAGTGCACGAGGTTGATCACAGCAGATGGCCACAGTCACATGGCGAAGGCAAGCGGCGATCTGGCCACCTGCAAGGGTCGGACGGCGCATGATTGGACACTTTGTCGCGCCCCACTAAACTTCCGCCGTGGCTGAAATTCACAATCTGCCGGATCTGACCCGATATGCCGCCGTCCTGCTTGACCTGGACGGGACAGTCTATCACGAGGAGCACGCGCTGCCGGGCGCGGTTGAGTTGATCCGCCAAATCCAGGCGCGCGGCACGAGGTACGCCTGCCTGACCAACAGCACCAGCAGCCCGGAACGGCTGACCACGCGCCTGCGCCGGATGGGCGTGGAGGTCGGGCCGGGGCATATCTACACAGCGGCCGCCGCCACCGTCGATTACGTGCTGCAGCGCTTCGGCAGCGGGCACCCGGCCAACGCCGGCCGGCCGCGCGTGTTCAACCTCTCGACCGAGGGCGTCATGGAGATGCTGGAGGGGAAGGTGCAGTGGGTGCAGTCGCCGGCTGAAACCTGCGATGCCGTGATCTGCGGCGTGCCGCTCAATGTCTTCGCCACCGACGAGCGCCAGCGCACCGCGATGCTGCTCCTGCGGCAGGGGGCCGCGCTGGTCGGCATCTGCGCCGACCGCGTCTACCCCAGCCCGCGCGGGCTGGAGTTCGGCGTGGGGGCGATGGCCGCCATGCTCGCCTACGCCGCCGACGTCAAGCCGATCTTCTGCGGCAAGCCGGAAAAGCTTTTTTTCCACGAGTTGTGCGATCGGCTGGGCGTCGCCCCGGCCGACTGCGTCCTGGTCGGCGACAACCTGGAAAGCGACATCGCCGGCGGCAAAGGCGTCGGCATGCGCACCATCCTGACCCTCAGCGGCGTCAGCCGCCGCCAAGACGCCGAAAGGCTGCCGCCGGAGCTGCGGCCGGATGCGATTATCGGGGACTTGCGGGAACTGGTGACGAACCCGACAGGTCAACCGGCCTGACATAAACCTCCCGGCTGCGCGGTCCGTCAAATTCGCAGAAGTAAATCCCCTGCCAGGTGCCCAGGAGCAGGCGGCCGTCTTCGACCAGGACCGTCGCGCTGTTGCCGACCAGGGCCGTCTTGACGTGGCTGTCGCTGTTGCCTTCTGCGTGGTTGTAAAAATCTTCATGCTTGGGCACGAGCGTTTCCAGCTTCTTGAGAAAGTCGCTCTTCACGTCCGGGTCGGCGTTTTCATTGATGGTGACGCCGGCGGTTGTGTGCGGCACGTAGACGATCACAAATCCGCTCTTCACGCCGCGTGCGACCTGCTGCACTCGGTCGGTAAGGTCGATGATCTCGCTGCGCGAGCGGCTGTTTACGGTCAATGTTTGTAATTTTGATGTCGGCATCCCCGGATGATAGATCCGCGGCCTTCCGTTCGGCGAGAGGAAAACTGACCCTGCGTGGGGCAATCAAATCAAGAAAGCCGAAACGCGGGGTGCGCTTCGGCTCTCTTGCAATTCAGACTCGTTTAACCCCGTTTAACCCGGGTCGCCGGGATTTGGCGATGAGGCTGCGCCTTACGGCAACACGATCTTCTGGCCCGCTTTGAGATTGGCCGCGGTGAGGCCGGGGTTGGCGCTGGCGATTCGGGTCCATTGCTTTCCGTCGCCGTAATGCTGCTTGGCGATGCGGAAGAGCGTGTCGCCGTGCTGTACGGTGTAGGTGGATCCGGCGGCGGCGATGCCTGCGTCGGCGCCGGTGCTGGCGGCGAGCGTCGGCGCTTGCGTGACCACGGGGTCGGCGGCAGGGGGCGCGGGCGGCGGGGCGTATGCCGGGGGCTGGGTCGGCGGGACGTAAGCCGGCGTTGACGCCGGCGGGGTGCTGACCTGCAGTGCCGATGCCTGCGGTCCATTGGAGCTTGCCGTCACATTGGCACCCGGGGCGTCGAGGCTGGGCTTGTCGGCGCAGCCGGCGCCCAGGGTCAAGGCAATCAGGCCGCCCAGGATCGCCACCAAGCCTACCGTGGGGGCGGTGAAACGCAGCACGCTGGCCAAATCCATGGCGTAGTGACTGTCGCCGTAAGTCCTCATGTCGGAATAACTTGAACTCGAATTGCTGCCGGTTTGGCTCTGGGTCCGCTTGCTCATGTTCGATTTTCCTTCCATGGAAAATGGTGCTGTTTCCGCCCGATATGCCCCGACCGTTCGACGAGGCTGGAGGTTTTATCGGACGTTGTATGCTACCAGCTTGAATTATCTTTCAAGAATTTTTGCCCGGCCGCCGACAGCCCCGGCATGAGGTGTTGTCCACGGCATAACACTTCCTCCCCAAACCCGCCTATGATCCCCTCCCATGGCTTCTGGCCACTTTTCTCTTGCGCCGCTGTTCCTGCTGTCGCTCGTCTTGCTCGTTTTTGGTGGGGTGACGGCGGTGTTGACCGCACTTTACATGGCCGAATCCATCCTCCGGCCGCCCCGGATGTCTGATGGCAAAGCGCTGTACCTGCTCAAGCGGCTGGCTCCGGATGACCTCGGGTTGAAGTATGAGCGGGTGATCTATACGGTCTGCGACGAGCGGACGGGAAAGCCGCTGTCGCTGGCGGCATGGTGGGTGCCGTGCGAAGCCGGGGGCGCTTCCAACCACGGCAAATCCGACCGATGCGCGGTGTTGATCCATGGGTATGCCGACGCCAAAGTTGGCGCCATCGCCTGGGCGCCGCTTTGGCACGACCTGGGCTACAACCTTCTGGTGCCTGACTTGCGCGCTCACGGAGAGAGCGGCGGTAAGTTTACCACGGCGGGGTTCTTCGAACGGCACGACATGGTCCAGGTGATCAACCAAACCCGTGCCGAACGGCCTGGCGAGACCCGGCAGGTCGTGCTGTTCGGTGCCAGCATGGGCGCAGTCGTGGCGGTGGCAACGGCAGCGGAAATGGGACCAAACGAAGTATCGGCGGTCGTCCTGGAGAGCCCGATGGCCGACATGCGGCATGCGATATCGGCACATACCGACCGTCTGGGACTGCCGGGCGGGCTCATCCGTTCCGCCGCCCTGTGGCTCGGGCAGGCAATGAGCGGCGTGCGGTTCGCCGACATTCGGATCGTGGACCTGCTCGCCCGCGTGTCGTGCCCGGTGATGGTGATCTCCCCGCCGCGCGATGTGTACCTGCTCCCCGGCGACGCCGAGGCCATCCGTAGCACGGTGGCGGCCCGAAGCGCCGCGGGCGGCGCGGATTGTTACTGGCCGACCGACAACGCCGAGCATCTCACCGCGATCGTCTGCCATCCCGCTGAATATCGAAGCCGGGTAGCGGCATTTTTGGCAGGCGTGGAAGGGGCGCAACCCGAAAGTGTGGGGAGCACTGAGAAAGCGAACTCTGGGTGAATTGCCCTACGTCATCGAAGCGTTCCCTCCAACTTGGGCCTGAAGCCCGATTAGGCTACAATGGCCGATTACCCTGCGCGCAGGCCATTGCCGCAGGGGCGATTTGTCACAGGAGTGCGGATGTCCTTGCTGGATCTTTACTCGCCCGACTTCCACGATGAGGTCAAATCCAAGGGGCGGGAGATCTATCGCCGCGGGATGGTGAAAATCCTGGCTTCGGGGCCGGCGGCGATCTTTGCCAGAGTCGAAGACCAGGGCATCCAATCGACTCACCTGAAGTGGGAGACCGGCAAAGGAGCCAGGTATTCCTGCTCGTGCCCCTATTTCCAGGGCCACGGCGACCCGTGCAAGCACGCCTGGGCCACCGTGCTGCGGGCCTCGGCCGACACCCTGCTGCCAGACCCGGAAAAGCTGGCCGACAGCTCGCAGCAGCACACCCGGATGGCTGTGCACAAAGATGTAATCGACCCCGTTGAAGGAGAAGAAGAATTGTCTCAGTCTCATTTCCGGCCCGGATGGACGACGCCGAGAAAGTCGAAAGCCCTTGGCCAGCCCAGTGCCGGCCCGGCATCACCGGGCCCCGACCCGTTGGCTTGGAAGAAGCAGTTCTCCAAGTTGACTCAATCGATGGTCAACGGCAGCTCGCACGCCTCGCGCGGCCTGTCCCCGGCTCAGGCGGCGGCATCGGTCTGGCCGGCGAATCGGCGCGTGATTTACATCATCGACGGACCGGGCACCCAGGGCGGCGGCAAAGGTCTGGCTGTCGAGCTGTCGTATGATGCACCACGCCGGGACGGGCAGTGGGACCGCCCCAAGCACCTGAAGATCTCCCGGGAGCAGATCGCCCATCTACCTGACGAAACCGACCGCCAGATCGTGCAGATGCTGCTGGGAGCGCGGCGTGGCGACTACGGGTACTACGGGTATTACGACTCTGAGGCGCCCCGCCGCTTCGAGCTGCCTGAATCGGCATACGACACGCTCCTGAAACTGATGTGCCAGACCGGTCGCTGCCGGTTCCGTCCCACGGCCAACAACGACCGGCTCGAATCGCTTGGCTGGGATGACCACCAACCCTGGGAATTCTGGCTCGAGATCAAGACCAGCGCCGGCGGGCGCTACTACCTCCTGGAGGCCAGCCTGCGGCGCGCGGCGCAGGTCGATGCGGCCATTGCCTTACCAGCCAAAAATGGCGATGCAACACCAACCCAGGACAATGGTGCGCCGGACAACCATCACCCCGACGCCAATGGGCAGACAACAGAGCCCGCGACCGACCAACCGAGCCGTCAATTGACCGCGCCAGCGATCGAACGTCTGCCGGTGACCGAACCCGCTCTGCTGGTTCGCGGCGGGCTGGTCTTCCGAGCCGGCAAAGTAGCCCGGCTCAATGATTTCGGCGCCTTTGACCTCTTGGCCGCCCTGCGCGACGGGACCAAGCTGGCCGTACCGCTCAATCAGCGCGAGGACCTGGTCAAGACGCTGTTTGCCCTGCCGCGCCTGCCGCGGCTGGATTTGCCGCCGGCACTGAAGGTCGCCGAGTTCCGCCCGGCGCCCAAGCCGCGATTGGCCGTCAAGAAGCCGCCAAAATCCTCCTATTTCTCTTCCGACGACCGGCTGCTGGGACAGCTTTCCTTCGATTATGCGGGCCAGACCGTGTCGCCGGCCGAGATCGGGCAAGTCATCTTCTCAACGGTTGAGCCGGAAACCGTCGAACCTGGGAAGCCCGCAGCCGGTTCGGTCGATGCGAGTAGCACTGCGATCGCCTCGGCGCCTCGACCCGGCTCGGCACAAGCGCCGAACGCCGCCACCCCAGACGCTGGCACCGCCTCGCCTGCCGACGCCGAGCACAATGGCGACGCGCCGGTTGGCCGAGTGCTCTACCGCGACCTGGACCGCGAAGCGGAGTATGCCGCCCGGCTTATCCAGCTAGGGTTCCGCGAAGCCTACGACTACGGCTATTCCAAGAACGGCCCGACCCTCCGCCTGCCCGCCAACAAGCTGCCCAGGGTGGTCGGGGAGCTGACTCGCGAAGGGTGGTTCGTCGAGGCCGACGGAAAGCTCTATCGCCAGCCCGGCGAGTTCAAGGTGGCGGTCAAGAGCGGCATCGACTGGTTCGAGCTGCACGGCGAAGTCAGCTTCGGCGACCAGTCCGCCTCCCTGCCCAAGCTGCTGGCTGCCCTGCGCCGCGGCGAAAACTCCGTCCGCCTCGACGACGGCACTTTCGGCCTGCTCCCACAGGAATGGCTGAAGAAATACGCCCCGCTGGCCGGTATCGGCGAAGGCGAGGACGATCACCTCCGCTTCAACGCCCGGCAGGTCGGCTTCCTCGACGCGCTGCTGGCCGGCGTCCCCCAAGCCACCTTCGACGAGCAATTCACCCGCGTCCGCGACGAGCTGATGCGCTTCGACGGCATCCGTTCCATGGAGGCCCCGGCCACCTTCAAAGGCGCCTTGCGCGCTTACCAGTGCGAAGGCCTGGGCTGGATGGAATTCCTCCGCCGCTTCAACTTCGGCGGCTGCCTCGCTGACGACATGGGTCTGGGTAAGACGGTGCAGGTCCTGGCTCTGCTGGAATCGCGACGACCGCAAGAGAGCGGCGGCGGAGTGGGGGTCGTGGGGAGTGGCGCGGTAGGAGGTGGGGACGCAACCTCGCCGAGGCGTACGTCCCTTGTGGTCGCGCCGCGTTCGCTGATTTTCAACTGGAAGCAGGAGGCGGCGCGGTTCACGCCGGAACTGAGGGTCTTGGACCACACCCAGGCCGATCGCGTGAAGGGCACCGATCACTTCAAGGACTACGATCTGGTTCTGACCACATACGGGACCCTCCGCCGCGATGCGGGGTATTTCAAGGACGTCGTGTTCGACTACGCCGTCCTCGACGAGGCGCAGGCGATCAAGAACGCCAGCAGCGAGTCGGCCAAGGCCACCCGCCTGCTCCGCGCCGGCCACCGCCTGGCCCTGTCCGGCACGCCGGTGCAGAACCACCTGGGCGAGCTTTGGAGCCTTTTCGAGTTCCTCAACCCGGGCATGATGGGCTCGGCCACCGTCTTCCGCGAAACGACGCAGAAATCGGTCGGCAACGACGCGGCCACGCGCACCGCGCTGGCCCGCGCCATGCGGCCGTTCATCCTGCGCCGCACCAAGGAGCAGGTCGCCAAGGACCTGCCGCAGAAGCTCGAGCAGACCCTCTACTGCGAGCTGGGTGACGTGCAGCGCAAGGCCTACAACGATCTGCGCGATTACTATCGGACCAGCCTGCTCGACCGCATCGCCCGGGAAGGGATTAACAAGGCCAAGATCCAGGTCCTGGAAGCGCTGCTGCGGCTCCGCCAGGCCGCGTGCCATCCCGGCCTGATCGACAAATCCAAGACGAAGGAAGGCAGCGCCAAGCTCGACACGCTCATGGAGCAGGTCGCCGAGGTGCTCGAGGAAGGGCACAAGGTGCTGGTCTTCTCGCAGTTCACCAGCTTCCTGGCGATCGTCCGCAAGCGGCTCGACGCCGCCGGGACGGTCTACGAATACCTCGACGGCAAGACTCGCGACCGCCAGGAACGGGTCGAGCGCTTCCAGAACGATCCGGACTGCAAGCTGTTCCTGATCAGCCTCAAGGCCGGCGGGCTGGGGCTGAACCTGACCGCCGCCGAGTACGTCTTCCTCCTCGACCCCTGGTGGAACCCGGCAGTTGAGGCCCAGGCCATCGACCGGGCCCACCGCATCGGCCAGACCCGCCAGGTCTTCGCCTACCGCCTGATCGCCAAGGACACCGTGGAGGAAAAGGTGCTGCAACTGCAGCAGACGAAGAAGGACCTGGCGGACGCGATCATCAACGCCGACAACAGCCTCATTCGCACGCTCGGGCGAGATGATCTGGAATTGTTGCTGTCGTGATCGATCAGGATCCCATCGTCGCTGGGTGGCCAGGCGAAGCGCGATGCCGACGGTTACGTCGAGGGTGCTCCGGAGTTGGTCGTAGAAGTCGCCGCCAGCAGTGCGAGCTATGACCTCGGACCGAAGCTCAACACCTATCTCCGAAACGGCGTTCGCGAGTACATCGTCAAGCGGACTTATAACAACGCCCTCGACTGGTTCATCCTGCGGCACGGCGAGTACGAAACGCTCTTGCCGGGCGCCGATGGCATTCATCGTAGCGAGGTCTTCCCGGGCCTGTGGTTGGATGCCGCGGCACTGCTTCGTGGTGACATGCCAACCGTAGTCCGCGCGGCGCAGCAGGGATTGGAATCCCCTGAGCATGCCGCCTTCGTGGAAAAACTTTCAAGCATGAAGGAATTGCATCATGCCCCAACCTCTCGATTACGCCCGGCCCGTGGTACGTCCGAGAACCCTCGCGTTGCCCGCGATGATTAGCGGGCTGATTAGCGGGCCGGTCGGATGGGGGCTTGCTATGAAATTTCGGGGGATCCTCCCACTTGTCGGACCGCTGGCCTGCGCTCTTGCCTTCGCGGTGGTCGTCAGCCTCAGACTACCAGCCTTGGCGCGAAAGAAGGACCAAGTTTTTGCTTGGATTGGCATCGTTGCGTCGGTGTTGTGGGGCCTGGCGATCTTCGCTCTCATCGTGTTCGCCCTTGAATGGGCTTAGGACGACCCCAATCGTAAACCCCGCCGCCCTTTTCCCCGAGGTCCACGGATCCCTTGAAGAGCACCGCCTCGCCCGACCGGGGCCTTCCATGGTGATCGTGTACCTGCTTGCAGTCGCCCCGACAAAATGAACTTGACTTCATATGATTTTTTGTTCATAACGACAATCATGGTGAAGCGAACCCCCCTGGCGCAGACGTCGGCCTGTGCAGCCAAGCTGAAAGTCCTGGCAGACCCCACCCGGCTTGCGGTGCTCGAGGCCCTCATGAACGGGCCCATGCAGGTGGGCATGCTGCAGGAATTGCTGGGCGTCGAGCAGAGCCTGTTGTCCCATCATCTGCAGACGCTCCGCAAAGCCGGCCTGGTCGACACGGAGCGGGACGGCAAGGCCGTCCTCTACCGGCTGGCGGCACGCACGGTGGCGCAGACTGGAGGGTCGGCCATCGATCTGGGTTGTTGTCTCCTTTCCTTTGATTGACTCTTGCCAATTGGCGGCGGCGGGATCCCGGCTCGTGGGTGGCCGTGGTTTGTTTACCCCGCCGCGGACTGCACGGAGGCTCTGTCGGCCCATTCGGCCCTGTTCGCTCGCACGACGCACTTCATTTGACGGAGGAATGGGAATGGGCGTCAAAGAGATCTCGCGACGCCGGCTCGTCTGGCTGTTCGCGCTGCTGCCGATTGTGACAGCGGCCGCGGCCTTCGCACAGGCGCCAACGACAGGCCCGGCGCAGCCGACGGACCAGCCGGCAACCGCGCCGGCGACGCCGCCGGCCACACAACCCGCGACCCAGGAAACTGTCCCGGCGGTCGCGCCGCTGGGCAGCGAAACCATCCCCGGCCCGGAGGACATGACTCTCGCTCCGGTGATTGTCACCGCCGAGCGCATTCCGCAACGGCTCCAGGACGTGCCCATCAGCGACACCGTCGTCGGCGGCGACACCATTACGGCCGACCAACTCAAGACGGTCGACCAGGCGGCCGAGTTTGTGCCTGACCTGTTTGAAACCAAGTTCAGCCAGACCCGCCTGGCATCGCCGTTCATCCGCGGCATCGGGTCGGGCGAAAACGACCCGGCCGTCGCCGAATACATCGACGGCGTCCCTCAGCTCAACCTCAACGTGGTGAACATCGAACTGGCCGGCATCGACCGCATCGAGTTCCTGCGCGGGCCGCAGGGAACGCTCTACGGGCGCAACTCGCTGGGTGGCACCATCAACATCTTCACGCGCCAGCCCGACAACAACTTCCACTTCGACGAGGAGACCACGTTTGGGAACTACCACGAAGTAGACCAGCGCGTCTATATCAGCGGACCGATCATTAAGGACCAGCTCTACGTCGCCGTTTCCGGCGGGTTTTTCAGCCGGGAGGGCTACACGCTCAACGACTTGACCGGGAACTACGTCGACGGCAAGGACCATGTTTTCGGCCGGGTCGAGTTCCGCTACACCCCCACGAAGGAATGGGACTTCCGCCTCACCGTCAACGGCGAGCGCGACCGCGACGGGGACTATTCCTTGTATGACCTGGCCTCGCTCTACGACCGTCCCCGGCATGAGGAGAAAGGCTTCCCGGGGGACAGCGACCGCGATATCGGGCAGGTCGCCCTCAGCGCCCACTATGCCGGGGACAGTTTCGATTTCACCTCGGTGACGGCGCTGCAGCACTGGCGGACCCAGGACATCGACGAGCTGAACGAGACTGCCGCCGACCTGATCCAGGAAAACAACAAGGAGAGTCAGCAGAACCTGACCGAGGAGTTCCGCTTTACTAACCCGGCAGGCAAGCCGATCGTCCTGAGCGATTCGGCCAAGGTGCGGTGGGTAGCCGGCACGCTCCTGTTCCTCAGCGACTACAACCAGAACAAGTATTACTATTACACCCACGAGGCCGTCACTGACGGGGTCGTTCCCTTTTCTTTCCTGCAGTTCAATAACGGGAACCTGAACGACTGGAGCGGGTCGGTCTATGGGCAGGGGACCCTCACTCTGTGGGACAAGCTGGAACTGACCGGCGGCGCTCGCTACGACCATGAACACCGGGAGGCCCGGCTATTCAGCTTTGCTGCGCCGAACCTGATCCCGTCGACCGACCTCCACGACTCTACCGATTTTGACAAAGTGTCGCCGCGAGTCGAGCTGGCCTACCACTGGACCAAAAACCTGCTCACTTACGGCACCGTTGCCGAAGGCTACCGCTCGGGCGGCTTCAACGTGACGGCGCCGGCTGGGAATTCGGAGTACGGCCAGGAGACCAGTTGGAGCTACGAAGCCGGCGTCAAAACGTCCCTGCTGGGCCATCGGCTCACTGTGAACGCCGACGCGTTCTATCTGGAGTGGAACCACCTGCAATTGGAAACGCCGATTGCGGACGCACCCGGCGAGTTTTACTACGCCAATGCCGGGAAGGCATACAGCCACGGGGCGGAGATCGAGTTCGGCTACCACCCCACCGACTGGCTCGAGCTGTTTGGCGGGGTGGGCCTGACGCAGGCGAATTTCGGCGCGGGGTCCTTCTCCAGCGGCGCCAGCGTCGCCGGGCACGACCTGCCCTACGCCCCTGACTTCACCTTCAACGCCGGGGCGCAGTATACGCTGCGGCTCCAGCACGACATGCGGGTCTACGTCCGCGGGGAAGTCTTCGGTGTGGGACGGTATTCCTACGATGCCAGCAACGCCGTCACGCAGGACAACTACTATCTGGCGAACTTCCGGGTCGGCGTGGCCGGCGTCGTTGACGTCGGTCCATTCCACGGCGCCGGCTGGCGCGTCGAAGGGTGGATCAACAATGCCTTCAACCAGAAGTATTTCCCGATTGCCTTCCCCTTCGGCGGCCCGGCAAATGCTAACGGGTACGTCGGGGAAAGCGGCGACCCGCAGACGCTGGGGATGACCATCGGGTTGAGTTTCTAATGGCCAGCGCGCGGTCTTGCGCCGCTTGATTCCTGATTCCTGTAGGGTCCGCACTGCGGACCGTTTGTCCAACCCCGGCGAAACGGTCTGCCGTGCCGACCCTGCAAGAATCCCACAAAGACAGGTGTACAGTGACCCAACATAGTATCGAGACTTCCGTCGCCCCGGTCTCCGCCGAGCAGCACGAAAGCTACCATGCCGACGGTTTTTTGATCCTCCGTCAGTTCTTCGCCCCCGACCGCATCGCCCGGGCGGCGGCGAGCGCCGAGCAGGCCCTGCAGCGCAAGGAGCTCATCTCCACCGAGAACATCCGCTGCCGCTGGCAGGACAACGTCGAGACTGGACAATGTCAGTTCGACGCCTTCGACCCGATCCTCGACCTGGCCCCCGAATGCGGCGACCTGGCAACCGATACCCGGCTCATCGCGGCACTCTCGACGCTCTATGGCGAAGAAGCCTGCCTCTTCAAGGACAAGCTGATCTTCAAGCCGCCCGGCTCCAAGGGATACGCCCTGCACCAGGATTACATTTCCTGGTCCACCTTCCCGCGCAGCTTCCTGACCGTAGTCATCCCCATCGACCCCTGTGATGCCGACAACGGCTGCACCGAGGTATATGCCGGCTACCACCACAATGGCTGCATGGTCGCCATGGACGGCGATTATCACGAACTCCCCGCCGGCAGCGTGGACCCGGCCCGTGCGGTCAATCTGGCGCTCGATGTCGGCGACGTGGGGATCTTCGGCGGGTTCGTCCCGCACCGATCAAACCCCAACCGCTCCAGCCGCTGGCGCCGGCAACTTTACCTGAGCTACAACGCCCTTTCCGACGGCGGCCATCAGCGCGACGCCCATTACCGTGAGTTCCAGGCATGGCTCGTGAAGGAATATGCACAATACGGACGGACCAACGTATACTTCCGGTGAGAGCGATGAAAGTCTGAAGTCGCGAACGGTTTTTTCTCCCGCCCCCGGTACTCCGGGGGAGGGCTGGGGAGGGGGCTTGCACGGTTGATGTAACGTCCCAAAACCCCCTCCCTAACCCTCCCCCGGAGTACCGGGGGAGGGAATCAAGGGGGCCGACACCTTGGAGGACCTCATGAGCGCCGCCACCAATGAAGAAAATGTCCGGAAGTTCCATATCTCCCTCAACGTTGCCGACCTGGATCGATCGGTGGCGTTCTACCGCGTCCTGTTCGGCACCGAGCCGGCCAAGTGCCGGCCCGACTACGCGAAATTCGAGCTTGCCGATCCCGCCGTCGTGCTGTCTCTGGAACCGATGCGGCACCAGCCCGGCGGCGCCCTGAACCACTTGGGCCTGCGCATGCCCGACTCGCCGACGCTGGTCGGCGTGCAGGAGCGGCTGGAGGCGGCCGGGATCCCCACCTCCCGCGAGGAAAACGTCGAATGTTGCTACGCCCGCCAGACCAAGTTCTGGTGCGTCGACCCCGACCGCAACAACTGGGAGCTCTACGTCGTCGAGGAGGATCTCGACCACAAGGGCAACAGCCCACGCCCCGGCGCCGGCCACGACCAGGCGAACGCTGCTGAGCAAGCGTCGGCCGCGAAACCTGCCCTGTCGCAGCCCAAGGCCGAACCGGTGGTCTGGGAGCATCGACTGGGCAGCCCCATCCCGGCGCGGATCCCGCTTCAGGACGCGTCGGCGGATGAGGTCATGCTGCGCGGTTCGTTCAACGTAGATGCCCCCGCCGGTGCTTTCACCCAATTGGTGACTGACGCGAAGCGCGTGCTCCGCCCCGGCGGCCGGCTGGTCGCACATGGGTTGATCGCCGACAGCACGCTGGATTCACGCCCGAGCCTTCCCGGCCCGGCAGCGGCCGTCGAGCGCGTGCCCCTGCTGGGCGAACCCCTGCGCGCCCTCCAGGCGGCTGGGTTCACTGCAATCCACCTGGAAAAATTCGGCGCGTCCTGCTGCCTGCGGCAAGGCGACGTCGGCATGCGCGAACTGCTGCTGGTGGCCAGCAAGCCCGCCGGCTCGCGCTTCGATTTGGTGCAAGCCGTCGTTTATCGCGGGCCGTTCCGCGAGCTCCGCGATGACCATGGCAAAGTCTTCCCGCGCGGCGTGGCGGTGTCCGTTTCCGGCGCCGCCGCCGAACTGCTCCGCGGCGGCCCGGCCGCCGACCAGTTCGCATTCCTCACGCCGGGCGACGTTCCCGCCGAGGAGGAAGTCGAGCCGGTAGGGCACAGCGGATGAGAAGTTCGCCGGTCTTTGCGATCTTTGTTTATTGGAAGTCAGAAAAGTCGTGGCCGGTTTGTCTCCCGCCCCCGGTACTCCGGGGGAGGGCAGGGGAGGGGGTTTGGACGGTGAACGTACCGTCGGAAAACCCCCTCCCTAACCCTCCCCCGGAGTACCGGGGGCGGGAACAAGGCGGCCAACATTTTTCTGACTCCCG
>Ga0182024_10014847_pt1 | contig 15001 bp, 12 predicted proteins | sample P32metaG_FD_120480 | JGI IMG/M metagenome (GOLD analysis project Ga0182024, IMG submission 120480) | Permafrost microbial communities from Stordalen Mire, Sweden - P3-2 metaG (Illumina Assembly) | ecosystem: Environmental > Terrestrial > Soil > Wetlands > Permafrost | place: Sweden: Stordalen... | reverse complement strand
CGTTGATGCCGGTGTGATGGACAAACAGGTCCTTGTCGCCGTCATCGGGGGTGATGAAACCAAACCCCTTGTCGTCGCTGAACCACTTTACTGTGCCAGTAGGCATGTGGGTACTCCTCCACGTTATGTTTCGTGCTGCGACGCGGAGGATGCTTTTGAGCTTCGACCTGCGAGCGCTTGCACTACTTTCGCCGGTCTTATGCGCCGGCCAGACGAGACGACCGTAGCAGGTCCCCAGCCGCGTGTGTTGTGGAGATGTTGCAGTCTGCACAATCAGGTTCATCGGCTGAGGTTAGATGACCCGCGCCACGGCAGGCATTATCGTGGGCTTATGGACGCCGCCGACGAGCAGAATCCCAACCCCGGCGGCCCAAAACCGCTCACCCTGAAACGCCTGCTCCCGGCAGGCGCGCCGGCCACCGGCGATGAGATCGTGGCGGACTTCGGGCTGGACGGATTGGCAGCCTCCGGCCCACCCAACCGCCCCTATGTGATGCTGAACATGGTCAGCACCGCAGACGGCCACGCGACGCTCGACGGGCGCTCGGGCCCGATCAGCGGCTCCGCCGACCGGGCGCTGTTCCACTCACTGCGGACGGCCGTCGACGCGGTCATGGCCGGGGCGGCGACTGTGCGCGTCGAGCGCTACGGCAGGATCATCCCCGACACCTCTCGCCGTGCGCGCAGAGTCGAGCAGGGTCTCAGCGCAGAGCCGCTCGCGTGCATCGTCTCTGGGCGCCTCACGCTGGACGCCGAGATCCCGCTGCTCGCCGAGCCGGCCGCGAAGGTGGCGATCCTGACCTCCTCGGCGGCCAGCCTGCCCGCGAGCGCGGCCGAGGTCCACTACATCCGGGCCGCGCGCGACGGGCTGCTCGACCTGCCCGCCGCCCTGGCCGAGCTGCGCGCGCGCTTCGACGTGCGCACGCTGCTCTGCGAGGGCGGCCCGCACCTCAACGCGCAGCTGCTCGGCGCCGGGCTCGTCGACGAGCTATTCCTCTCGCTTTCCCCCCTGCTCGCGGGAGGCGATCCCGCAAGCGGAGGGGAGGCGCTGCGGATCCTCGCAGGGCCCGAGCTCTCGCCCCCGGTCGCACTCGAGCTGCGCGGCGTGCTCGAGCACAACTCCGGCCTGTTCCTGCGCTACGGCGTGCGGGCGGCCCCGACGGCCGTCGGTGCCTGAGCGAACGCGGCGCTCCGACGGGCGGTCGGTCGGCGCTACGGCGTGCGCAGCTCCGCGCCGGCGGAGCGCGTCTCGCGCGAGACGATGCCGAGCAGCTCGCTCGCCAGATGACGTCCTTCGGAGGCGACCTTCGGGGTCGCGGAGATCCGCACGACCACCTCGTCGCCGTCGAGCTCCTCCAGCGTGATCCGCGGCGCGTCGCGCAGCGGCGTCTCCAAGGACTTCTCGAGGATCTCCTGCAGATCGCCGGGCGTCATCCCGGCGCGCAGGCGCGCGCGCAGGTTGACCGCCTCGGGCTCGCGCAGCGGCAGCACCGCCACGTTCAGCACGACGCTGTTCGGAACCAGGATCGAATCGTCGCCCGTCGCGAACGTCGTATACAGCAGCCCCAGCGAGCTCACCGTCCCCTCGAGCTGGCCGGCCAGCGGCCCGCCCTGCAGGCGCACGCGCTCGCCGACGCGGAAGGGCCGCGCGCTCAAGAGGACCGTGCCGGCGATCAGGTTGCCGAGCGTCTGCTGTGCCGCCAACCCGAAGATCACGGCCGTGAAGGCGGTGCCGAGCGCCAGCGTTTTCGCTTCGATCCCCGCGACCCTGAGCGCCACGAACAGCGCCACGACGACCGTGCTCAGGCGGATCACGAAGCCGACCGTCCCAGCAGTCGCCGGGTCCAGGCGCCGGAACAACGGCGGGCCGAGACCGCGACCGATGTCGCGCGCGATCGCCCAGCCGAGGATCATCAGCGCGAGCACCGTCAGCACCCGCACGGCCGCTTCCAACGGTTCTTCGAGCGACCTCGCCGCGTGGCCGTGCGGGCCCGGGGTCCCCAGCAGGCTGACGCGGTTGTCGTAGAGGATCACGATGCCCACGAACAGCGGCAGCAGCACGAGCGCCTCCAGCCGCGCGCGCTTGACCACTTTCGGGCTGATCTGGCGCAACAGGCCGACCTCCTGCCAGGCCTGACTGCGGGTCTCGAACATCTTCTGGGGGATCTTCGGAGCCGGCATCGCGTCACATGATGGTGGCAGGAGCCGTTGTTACGTAGTGGTGGATGGCGGTATGCAGGCGAGATGCAGGTGCGCCCCGCGCCGGCGAGCGGTCCGCCACGACGGGCTACGCCAGCGTGTAGACGAGCATGAACGCACCGAACACCAGGCAGTAGATGGCGAACGGGATCAGCGTTTTGGTTTTGAAGTAGTTGACGAGGAAACGCACAGTGAAGACCGCCGTCACCGCCGCCGCCACGCAGGCCACGAGCGCCTGGCCGCGCACGCCGTCGCCGAGGCTCCCGAGCAGATCGGGCAGCTTCACGAGCCCGGCGGCGAGGATGATCGGCGTGGCGAGCAGGAATGCGAAGCGGGCCGAATCGCTGTGGTCCAGACCGCGCGCCAGGCCGGCGCCCATCGTCACGCCGTCACGGCTGATGCCCGCCACCAGCGCGGTCGACTGCGCCACGCCGACCACAAACGCCTCGCGATACTCGAGCGTGTCCAGCTCGCGGCCACCGTCGGGCTTCGCACCCTCCTTCACGGCCAGTTCGCGCACCTGCGCGCGGCGGCGAAAGCGCTCGGCCGCAAACAGCACCAGGCCGTTGACCATCAGGAACGCCGCGGCGATTTCGGGCTTGGCGGTCAGCGTACGCAGCTGGTGCTCAAACACCAGCCCCAGCACCCCTGCGGGGATGCTTGCGATGATGATCAGCCACGCCAGCCGCTCATTGCTCGTCCCGGCGCGGCGGGTTTTCAAGGTGTTAAAGAACGCGCCGACGATTTCCACCCAGTCGCGGCGGTAGTAGAACAACAGCCCAAGCGCGCTGCCGACGTGCAACATCACGACGAACGCCAGCCACGGAGACTCCGACTGGGATTGGATGTCCACTACGTGATTCCACCCGAACAGCGTCGGGAACAGCACCGTGTGCCCAAGGCTGGAGATCGGGAAGAGCTCTGTCACCCCCTGGAGAACGCCGAGCACGATCGCCTGGAAGTAGGTGATCGCGGAGGCCAGGGGGATCGCGACGAGGGTGTGCATGAGCGCGACAGCTTACGGATGCACCTCTACGGACGCGCAGATCGTGAGCACACTCTCATCGCGCGGTCCCGGCTGCCGCCGCCACTAAGGCCCCCGTCACGCGCGCCAGATCATCCTCGACGATCACGTAGGGAGGCATCGTGTAGATCAGATCGCGGAATGGCCGCAACCACACGCCGTGCTTGACGGCCACAGCGGTCGCCGCCGCGACGTCCACCTCCTCACGCATCTGCACCACGCCGATCGCACCGAGTACGCGCACATCCACCACCCTCGGCAACTCCCCAGCAGGCTCCAGCCCGGCGCGCAGACCATCTTCAATCATCGCCACGCGCTCGCGCCAATTACCGTCGGCAAGCAGGTCTAGCGAGGCCAACGCAACAGAGCATGCGAGGGGATTCGCCATGAAAGTCGGCCCATGCATCAACCCGCCACTCTCACCCGATGAGACCGCGTCGGATACTGCCCGCGTGCAGAGCGTCGCGGCGAGCGTGAGATAGCCGCCGGTCAATGCCTTGCCGACACACATCACGTCGGGCGTCACGCCGGCGTGCTCGCAGGCGAACAGCGCACCGCTGCGTCCAAAGCCCGTGGCGATCTCGTCGAGTACCAGCAGCAGCCCGTGCTCGTCGCACAGACGCCGCAGCAGCGCGACGCACTCCGGAGCGTGGAACCGCATCCCTCCTGCCCCCTGCACGATGGGCTCGACGATCACCGCCGCCAGCTCGTGGGAATACCGCGCGAGGAGCTCGCTGACGTGCTCTGCCCAGGCATCGTCGAGACCCGCATCGAATCCATCTGGGGGGCGATCGGCGAACACGTGCTCTGCAAGCACGCCCGTGAACAGGCTGTGCATTCCGCCGACCGGGTCGCAGACCGCCATCGCGCCGAACGTGTCGCCGTGGTAGCCCCCGCGCACGGTCAGCAGCCGCCGACGCTCGGGGTGGCCCTTCGCCCGTTGGAACTGCAGGCACAGCTTGATCGCGACCTCGACCGAGACCGAGCCGGAATCAGCGAAGAACACCTGCTCCAGCCCGGCGGGCGCGATCTCCACCAGGCGCTCCGCAAGACGCACTGCCGGCTCATGGGTGAGCCCACCGAACATCACATGCGCCATCCTCCCGAGCTGCTCTGCAACGGCGGCGTCGAGCGCGGGATGGCGATAGCCGTGGATCGCACACCACCACGAGGACATACCGTCGATCAGCTCGCGCCCGTCCGCGAGCTTCAGACGCACCCCCTCGGCCGAAACGACCGGCAGCGACGCCTGCGCGCCGGGCAGCGCGCCGTAAGGATGCCAGACGTGCTCGCCGTCGAACGCGAGCAGTGCGTCCCAGTCGCTCAGATCAATCCTCGTAGAGGACGAAGTCGCGCTTGCGGGCTCCGCAAACCGGGCAGAACCACGTGTCCGGGATGTCCTCGAAGGCGGTTCCCGTAGGGATACCCCCGTCCGGGTCGCCCTCCTCGGGGTCATAGATGTAGCCGCAGGACTCGCAGATCCAGCGCTGCAGGGTGGTGGTCGTCATCGGCGAAAGATTACCGGCCCTCCGCCACGACGGTAGGGTCGGCAGATGAGCACGCACGACGGCAGGCGCCCGGCTAGAGGAGAGGAGTACAACCCGGGGAAAGCCACGTCCGCACGCCAGGCGGCGACCGTGATCCTGCTGCGCGGCGGCGCGCGGACGCTCGAAGTGCTGCTGGTCAAGCGCACGCCCGCCGCTCGGTTCATGGGCGGCGTGTGGGTGTTCCCGGGAGGCGCCGTGGACACGGGCGAGGGCGAGGGCGACAGCGCCCACCGGGCGGCGGCGATCCGCGAGCTGCGCGAGGAGGCCGCGATCGTGCTCGATGATCCCGACACGCTCGTGAAGTTCTCGCGCTGGATCACACCGGCCGAGGTCCGCACGCGCTTTGACACCCATTTCTTCCTCGCGCTGCTTCCCGCCGGACAGGAGCCACTGGTGGACGGCGAGGAGTGCGTCGATCTGGGTTGGTTTACGCCCGCGGCTGCACTCGAGGCCCACCGCAACGAGCAGATCCTGCTCGTGTTCCCGACGATCAAGCATCTCGAACAGCTCGACGCGTTCTCTTCGGCGGATGAGCTGTTGGCCTATGCCCGCGGCCGTGAGGTGCGGCCGATTCAACCGCGAGTCGTGCTCGAGGGGGAGGTCGCCCGCGTGCTGCTCCCGGGCGAGCCCGGCTACGACGATCCGTAGCCGGGACCAACGGTGCGCTAGAAAGTAGAGATGCCCACCGCGGCACGCACGCCGAAACACTCTGGCCTGACGGTCGCCGTCACTGGTCCTACGGGCGAGATCGGGCGGGCTGTGCTCAGAGCGCTCGAGCGATCCTCAGAGGTGAGCCATGTACTCGGGATGGCGCGGCGGCCGTTCGACCCGGCCGCGCACGGCTGGAAGAAGGTCTCCTACCGGCAGGGCAACGTCCTGGACCCCGCGGCCGTTGCCGAGCTGGTGGCAAACGCGGACGTGGTCGTACACCTCGCATTCATGATCATGGGCGGCCCGCGGGAGACCCGCGCGGTAAACCTGGAGGGCTCGCGCAACGTCTTTCAGGCAGCCGTCTCCGCCGAGGCCAAACGGTTGGTCTACGCCTCCTCCGTCGCCGCGTATGGATTCCACGGCGACAATCCCCAGCCGCTGACCGAGGAGGTGCCCGCACGCGGCACCACCGCTCACTACTACTCAGCCCAGAAGGCCGAGGTCGAGGCGATACTGGGAGAGGTGCTGAGCGGCGCCGCAACCGTCCCCTATGTGCTGCGGCCGTGCATCGTCGCCGGCCCGGACGCGCCGCTCTTGATCGACAGCCTGCCCTACACCCAGATCTCCGAGCGGCTGCCCGGGCCTGTCCTGCGCCTGCTCGACGGCGTGCCGATCCTCAGGCCGGTGCTGCCCGATCCCGGCGTGCCCTTTCAGCTCGTCCACCACGACGATGTCGCCGGCGCGATGCGCGCCGCGGTGCTCGGCCGTGGCAAGCCGGGCTTCTACAACCTCGCAGGATCGGGCGTGCTGACGGTGAAAGACCTCGCGCGCGAGCTCGGCTGGTACTCGATCCCCGTACCCGAGCTCGCGGTGGACGCAGTGGCCGAGATGGTCGGGCGGCTGGGCTTCCTGCCCGCCCGGGCCCAGTGGGTCGCGGCCTTCCGCGAGCCCGTGATCATGGACGTCGCCAAGGCCCGACGCGAGCTGAAATGGCGCCCCAAGCACGACGCGCTACAGACGTTGCGCGAGACGATCGCCGTCGAGCGGCTCGATCGCTTCGTGCGCTGAAGCGTGGCTTCCTTGCGGCGCCTGGCGGACGTGCAAGAAGCCGAGAACTTCAATAGAGACACGGAGACCCGCGACCCTCAGGCAGCCTGCTGGGCCTTGATCACGTGGGTGACCGCGTTGATCAGCGCGAGGTGCGTGAACGCCTGCGGGTAGTTGCCGAGATGGCGCCCCGAGGACGCCTCGAGCTCCTCTCCATACAGACCGAGGTGCGAGGAATAGGAGAGCAGCCGCTCGCAGAGGTGCTCGGCCTCACGCCGCTCGCCGATCTCCGAGAGCGCGGAGACCAGCCAGAACGAGCAGATCAGGAACGTCCCCTCCGCGCCGCTCAGGCCGTCGTCGGTCTCGTCGGTGCGATAGCGCAGGACGAGACCTTGGTCGGTCAACTCCTCGCGGATCGCGTTCACGGTGGCACATACGCGCTCGTCGTCCGGGGGCAGGAAACGAAGTAGTGGAATCAACAGGGTGGAGGCGTCGAGCGCATCGGTGTTGTAGTGCTGGCGAAACACCCCGCGCTTGTCCACACCGCGCTGCAGGATGTCTTCGCGGATTTCGTCGGCTACCGCCTGCCATTTTTCAGCCTGTTCCTCCTCGCCCCGGCGTTCGGCCAGCCGTGCCCCGCGATCCATCGCCACCCAGCACATCAGCTTTGACGAGACGTAGTGACGAGGCTCTCCGCGCGCCTCCCAGATGCCCTGATCGGGCTCCTGCCAGACCTTTGCGGCGCACTGCACCTGATCGGTGAGCACCGGCCACAGGCGCTCGGGGATGTGGTCGCGCTTCTTGGAGTGCAGGTACACCGAGTCGAGCACCGCACCGAACACGTCGTTCTGGTGCTGGTTGTACGCGCCGTTGCCGACCCGCACCGGGCGCGCACCTTCGTAGCCCTTGAGGTACTCGAGCGTCGACTCCTCCAGGTCCCGGGTCCCTGTGATCCCGTACATGATCTGCAGCGAGCCGTCCTCGTTGCGCTCGAGGTCTGCCACGTACTGGATGAAGTCGTCGGCCTCCCAGTCCAACCCGAGCGCATGCAGGCCCCACAGCGTGAACGAGGCATCGCGCATCCAGCAGTAGCGGTAGTCCCAGTTGCGTTCCCCGTGCGGCGTCTCCGGCAGCGAGGTGGTCGGCGCCGCCACGAGCGCGCCGGTGGGCATGAACGTGAGGCCCTTCAGCGCCAGCGCCGAGCGCTCGAGGTGATAGCGCCAGGGATGGTCCGGGTAGGTGCCGTCAGCCAGCCAGCTGCGCCAGAAGTGGCTCGTACGGTTCAGGTACTCCTCGGCCTGCTCGGCCGTGCGGGGCCCGCCGAGGCCCTCGGTCCAGGAGATCGCGCAGAAGCGCCGCTCGCCTTCGACCATCGTGTGACGCGCGTGCACGCGGTTGCCCTCGATCCCCATGCGCACGTCGCTGTACAGGCGAAACTCCGTACGCCCGTCGCTGGCGTCGAACGCGTACCCGCCCTCGGAGCCGGTGTCCACCACGCTCCACTTCGCTGGCGTCGAGCCGTACTGGAGCATCGGCTCGCACATCATCTCCAGCTGCACCTCGCCCTGGATGCATTCGATCACCCGCACGAGCAGATGGTCGGCGTCGAAGTCGGTTGGCGCCCGCGTATGGCTGGAGCCCTCCTTGTTGTCGTGCCATTCACCGATCGTCAGCCCGTCCACCACGCGCAGCCATCCCTGGGGGGTCATCCACGTCGTCTCGATCAGGTTCGTGCCGGGGATGTAGCGCCGGCCCGCGGGCACATACACGTCGTAAGGACCCACGCGCCAGCTCCCGGCGCCACGGTCGAGCATCGCGGCGAACACGCTCGGCGAGTCGAAGTGAGGCATACACATCCACTCGATCGAACCGTCCGAGGCGACCAGCGCGCCGGTGTGGCAGTCCGACAGAAAGCCGTAGTCGGCGATCGGCGGAAACGGGGAGCTCGGTGAGAACGACGCGCTGGATCTCTCTGTGGAGGATTTCCGCGCTGCCGGCGGCGCAACCTCGGCCCCCTTTGTCTGGCCGACCTTCGATGCGGGGCTGTTCGAAGTCGCCGAGCGCGGAGGCATATTCATCGAACCGTAGCGTGAGCTCACGTCGGGTCGGTATCGCTCACCTCCAGGGAAGCTCCACATCGGAGGGCAGGCGAGCCTCGTCATCGAGCTTGTCGAGATGGGCGCGCAGCGAGACGGCGGCGACGGGTCGCAGCTCGGCGGGGACGTCAGACCACGCGACGTCGAGCAGCTCGGGCGTGGAGCGGCGACCTGCGGCGAGCGCCGCCAGCAGCAGCCGCTCGCGCTCGAGACGGTGCTCGATGTACTGATCTAGCTTCGCGCGGGGATCCCAGATCGGGGGTCCGTGACCTGGACACAGGACGTCCAGGTCACGCTCGCGCAGCCTTTGCAGGCCGCCGAGGTAGCCGACGAGCGCACCGGGATCGGGGGCGATGAACACGCTGCCCTCGCCGAGCACCGCGTCGCCGGTGAAACACGCCCGGCCGCAGATCAGCGCGAAGTGATCGGGTGCGTGTCCGGGCGTGGAGAGGGCCTCAAAAGGCCCGAAGCGAGTCCCGTCGAGAAGCTTCACATCGACCTCTCCCCGCCCGGCGGCCAACGGGGCCGATCGCCGCTTACGCAATGCGCCGACCCCCTCGGAGTGATCTGCATGATCGTGAGTGAGCGCGATGCCGCCGAGACCGCCGCGAGCGTCGACCAACGCCACAAGGCGATTCAGGTGCTCCTTCGACGCGGGACCGGGATCGACCACATACGCGGGGTCGCGGCCAACGATCCACGTGTTGGTGCCCGACAGCGTCAGCGGGCCGGGGTTCTCCGCGCGCAGGCGCACGATGCCGTGCGCGGCGAGCCGGCGGGCTTCACGTTCTAAGCTGGGCGGCACTCCATGAGTCTCGCAGCCCTCCCTCAGATCGCAAACGACCTTCGCGCGGGTTGAGAATGCCGTTCGCCCGGCCCGAGCCGCTGCGCCGCGAGCTGGCACTGGCGCTGCCTGACCGTCCGTTCGCGCTGCGCTTTTGGGACAGCTCGGAGCTTGAGCCGACCGTCCCCGGCGGACCTGTCTTCACAGTGTGCTCCCCGGCCGCGGTCGCCCACCTGCTGCGTGCCCCGGGCCAGCTCGGGCTGGGGCGCGCCTACGCCGCGGGCGAGCTCGAAGCGGACGACCTCGATCGCGTGATCGGGCTGCTCGACACGTTCAAGGCGCCGGCGATCGACACGAAGACACGGCTGCGGCTGACGCTGGCCGCCGTGCGAGCCTGCGGGCTGACGCGGCCACCGCCGATCCCCGCGAGCGAGCTGCGCCCGCGCGGGCGGCGCCACAGCCGCGAGCGCGATGCGCGCGCGGTGCGCCACCACTACGACGTCTCCAACGAATTCTTCGCGTTGTTCCTCGACGAGACGATGACCTACAGCTGCGCGCTGTTCTCACGCGAGCTCGACTCGCTCGAAGGCTCGTGGGGAACGCATCCGCCGCCGGAGCGGAGCCGCCCGACGCTCGAGCAGGCGCAGGCGGCCAAGCGCGAGCTGATCTGCCGCAAGCTCGCGTTGCGAGAGGACGAGCGTGTGCTCGACGTCGGCTGCGGATGGGGCAGCTTCGTGATTCACGCGGCCGCCAATCACGGCGTCCGAGCGGTCGGCATCACCCTCTCCCCCGCCCAGGCCGAGCTTGCGCGCACGCGCGTGGCTGAGGCAGGCCTCGAGGACCGCGTGGAGATCCGCGTCGCGGACTACCGCGATCTCGGAGCGGCCGAAATCGGGAGACACTCGCGTTCGACCGAAGCGGGGAGACACGCGCCTTCGGCGCGAATCCCCGTTTCGACCAGCGAGGGCTACGACGCGATCGCGTCGATCGGCATGGTCGAGCACGTCGGCGCCAACCAGATCGACCTCTACGCCACCCAGCTCGCCGGCCTGCTGGCGCCCGGCGGCAGGCTGCTCAACCACGGCATTGCCCGTCTGCGCCACGGCGAGGCCGAGGCGGGGCCGTTCTCCGAGCGCTACGTGTTCCCGGACGCGGCGCCTTTGCACGTCTCGCGCGTGACGCTCGCGCTCGAGCGCGCCGGGATCGAGCCCCTGCACGTCGAGGGCCTGCGCGAGGACTACGCCGAGACCCTAAGCCACTGGATCGAGCGCTTAGACGCCAATCGCGCGCGCGCCGAGGAGCTGGCCGGCGCCGAGCGCGTGCGCGTGTGGCGGCTCTACCTGCGCGCGGCGCGCAACGGGTTCAAGACGGGCTTTACCTCGATCTTCCAAATATTGGGCCGGCGCGCCTAGCGGCGGCCGACCTGTACTGGACCTGGCTAGGGCGCCGTCCTAGCGATGGCTGCTAGCGCGAGCGGCGCCACTTCTACCGTTGCCGCCGGAACCGCTGCGTGCGGAGCCGGTCCGCGGCGAGCCGGACCCGTTGCGCGCGGACCCGGACGGGCCGCGGCCACGGTTGCGCGAGGATCGCGTGCGCTGCTGGGAGCCGCCGGAGCGCTGGCCGGTGGCGTCGCTCGGCAGGCCGCCCTGCTCGAGCTCGCGGTGCAGACCGAGGTCGCGGACCATGCTCACCATTTCGCGCGCCTGGTCGTGGACGACGAACGTGACGCCGGTGCCGCTCGCGCCCGCGCGGGCGGTGCGCCCGATGCGGTGGACATAGTCCTCGCGTGAACCGGGGATGTCGAAGTTGATCACGTGCGTGATCCCCGCCACGTCGATGCCGCGCGCGGCCACGTCGGTGGCGACCAGCGTGTCGATGGCGCCTGACTCGAAGCGGGCGAGCGCCTTCTCGCGCTGAGCCTGGGACTTGTCGCCATGCATCGCGACCGCCTGCACGTTGCTCTGAGCCAGACGTTTCACGAGCCGGTCGGCGCCGCGCTTGGTGCGCACGAACACGAGCGTGCGCCCGCGCTCGGAATCGCTGAGCTCGGACACGAGCCGCGCGACCTTGCCCTCGTGGGAGACGGACACGAAGCGATGCTCGACGTCTCCCTTGCGCTCCTCGGAGTGGGCGTGCTCGTGACGGCGCGGATCAGAGGTGTAGGCCTTGGCGAGGTTGCCCACCTCGCCCTGGAGCGTGGCGCTGAATAGCAGCGTCTGGCGCTCGCGCGCGCACATCTTCACGATCCGGTCGACGACTGGCTTGAAGCCCATGTCGAGCATCCGGTCGGCCTCGTCGAGCACGAGCAGCTTGACGCGGTCGAGCGATACGTCGCGCCGATCGATCAGGTCGAGCAGCCGGCCCGGCGTGGCGACGAGGATGTGGGCGCGAGCGGCGAGGCGCGCCTGCTTGACGATTCCGGCGCCGCCGTACACGGCCGCGATCGACAGCGCGCGGGAGTGCGCGATCTCGCGCAGATCGTCGACGATCTGCGCTGCCAGCTCGCGCGTCGGCGCCAGCACAAGCGCCGAGGGGCGCACGTTGGTGCCGTGCAGGCGTTCGATCATCGGGATACCGAATGCGAGCGTCTTGCCCGACCCGGTGGGGGACTGCGCCAGCACGTCGTGGCCGGCGAGCACGTCGGGAAGAACCATCTTCTGGACGGCGAACGGCTGGGTGATCTCGCGCTTGGCGAGCTCACTGGCGACGACCTCGGACACGCCGAGGTCGGCGAACGTTTGATGCTCCATGTTGGTGTTGCTCCTTCTGGCGACCACTCGGTCGCCGCTTAGATGGAGATTCGACTGACCCCATCCGCGCAACGAAAAAGCGCCAACAAAGACAAAGAACCTCGCGGGCGATGTCGCCGCCCGGTACGGGGGACCGTAGCAGACAAAGCGCCGCCCGCCGCCGACCTACCCCTATTGCAAGTTGGCCATCACGTGCTTAATCACCGTGTAGTCCTCCAGCGAATACACGCTCAGGTCCTTCCCGTACCCCGACTCCTTGAAGCCGCCGTGGGGCATCTCCGAGACCAGCGGAATGTGGTCGTTGATCCAGACGCAGCCGAAGCGCAACGCCTTTGACACGCGCAGCGCACGACCCACGTCGCGCGTCCACACCGAAGATGCCAGCCCGTAGCGGGTCGCGTTGGCCCACTCGATCGCCTGCGCCTCGTCGGAGAACTGCTGCACGGTGATCACCGGGCCGAAGATCTCGCGCTGGATCAGCTCGTCGTCTTGATGCAAACCCGCCACGACCGTCGGCTCCATGAAGAAGCCCGCCCGCTCGGGCGCGTTGCCGCCGGTGACGATCTCAGCGTGGCCGGGCCTGCGCTCCAGAAAGCCGGCCACGCGTTCCTGCTGTTTGGCCGAGTTGACCGGCCCGAGCGTGGTGTCGGGCGCGAGCGTGTCTCCGATCACGAGGCCCTGCGCCTGCTCGGCAAGACCCGTGACCACGTCGTCGTAGACCTTCGCGCCGGCGAGCACGCGCGTGGCCGCGGTGCAGTCCTGGCCGGCGTTGTAATAGCCGGTGCCCGCAATTGTTTCCAGCGCGCTCTCCAGGCTCACGTCGTCGAACACCACAACCGGCGCCTTGCCACCGAGCTCCAGGTGCACGCGCTTGAGCGTGTCCGCGGCGGTGCGCGCGAAGTGCTTGCCCGTGTCCACCGACCCCGTCAGCGCGATCATGTCCACGTCTGGATGGCTGATCAGTGCCTCGCCCGTCGGCCGGCCGGGGCCCATCACGACGTTCAGGACGCCTGGCGGGAGCACGTCCGCCGCCAGCTCGGCGAAGCGCACGGTCGTGATCGGCGTCGTCTCAGCCGGCTTCAACACCACCGTGTTGCCCGCCGCCAGCGCCGGCCCGAATTTCCAGATCGCCATCATCAGCGGGTAGTTCCACGGCGTCACCTGCCCGATCACACCAACCGCCTCGCGGCGCGTGAACGACGTGTAGCCCTCCATGTACTCGCCCGCCGCCCTGCCCTCCAGCACACGCGCCGCGCCGGCGAAGAAGCGCAGGTTGTCAGCCATCACGGGCAGCTCGTCGTCGGTGACCGCTGCGAGCGGCTTACCGGCGTTCAGCGCCTCCAGCCGCGCGAGCTCTTCGGCGTGCTCGTCCACGAGGTCGGCGAGCGCGAGTAGCGCCTGCGAGCGCTGGGCGGGCGTCGTCTGCGACCAGCCCGCGAATGCCCTCCGTGCAGCTTTCACAGCGCGATCGACATCCTCCGCGCTCGACCGCGGCGCCCGCGCCAGATCCTCACCGGTGGCGGGATTCAGGACGGGTTCGTCGCCATCCTCCTGCGAGGGCACCCGCTCACCGTCGATGAAGTTCTGCAGTGTGTCGGTCGTCGTCGCCATCTCAGTCCCTTCCCGTTCTGTTCAGTTCGTCAGACGCCGAGCGCTTCCGCGACGGCCCCATAGGTGATCTCGCCCGCGCGCACGTTCAGCCCCTTCGCCAGACCCGGGTCGCGCTCCAGGGCGCCGTCGACCCCGTACTCGGCGAGCTCCAACACATATGGCAACGTCGCGTTGGTCAGCGCGTAGGTCGAGGTGATCGGCACCGCTCCCGGCATGTTCGTGACGCAGTAGTGGGTGATCCCGTCGACCTCGAACGTCGGGTCGGAGTGGGTAGTCGGACGCGAAGTCTCAAAGCACCCGCCCTGGTCGATCGACACGTCCACGAGCACCGCGTGACGCTTCATCAAGCCGAGCTGCTCACGCGTGACGACGCGTGGCGCGCGGCCGCCGTGGACCAGGACGGCACCGATCACCAGATCGGCGCGGGGCAGCATCTCCTCGATCGCCAAAGTCGATGAGTATACGGTCGAGGCGCGTCCACCGAACGCGACTTCCAGCTCGCGTAACCGGTCGATCGAGCGGTCAAACACGAACACGTCGGCCTGCATCCCGATCGCGATGAACGCGGCGTTCATCCCGACGACGCCGCCGCCGATCACGAGCACCGTCGCGGCCGCGACCCCCGGCACTCCACCCAGCAGGATGCCGCGTCCCCCCAAAGGCTTCTCGAGCATAAATGCGCCCGCCTGCGTGGCGATCTTGCCCGCGACCTCGCTCATCGGCGCCAGTAGCGGCAGGCGACCCTCTGCGTCTTCGACCGTCTCGTAGGCGATGCACGTAGCGCCGGACTCCCGCAGGCCGTGCGCGAGCTCCGGCTCGGCCGCCAGATGCAGGTAGGTGAACAGCGTCTGACCCTCCCGCAACAGCCCAACCTCGGCGGCCTGGGGCTCCTTGACCTTGAGCACGAGCTCAGCCTCTGCGAACACGGTCTCGGCGTCGGGCATGATCCGCGCTCCCTGGGCCGTGAAGTGAGCGTCATCGAACGCGCTGCCCAATCCCGCACCGGCCTGTACCAACACCTCGTGTCCGCGCGCGCTGCACTCGCGAACCCCCGCTGGGGTGATCGCCACGCGGTACTCGTCGGTCTTGATCTCGGTGGGGACGCCAATCTTCATCGTGCCAACTCCCTTCCTCGTAAGGCCAGCCAGAACTCGATGCGGTCGCGGGCATGGGAGAAGTCACGCCCGGTCAACTGCTCGACTCGCCGGATGCGATAGCGCAGCGTGTGGCGATGACAGTAGAGCGCGTTCGCCGCCTTCTCCCAGTGGCCGTTGTGTTCGATGAACACGTCG
>Ga0182024_10014846_pt1 | contig 15001 bp, 7 predicted proteins | sample P32metaG_FD_120480 | JGI IMG/M metagenome (GOLD analysis project Ga0182024, IMG submission 120480) | Permafrost microbial communities from Stordalen Mire, Sweden - P3-2 metaG (Illumina Assembly) | ecosystem: Environmental > Terrestrial > Soil > Wetlands > Permafrost | place: Sweden: Stordalen... | reverse complement strand
TTGAACAAACTTTCTACAGATGGGCGCACCGTCATCGGTGAAGTCTCAAATCATCTAGAGATCTGGGAGACTGCAACTGGACGGAAAATCGCGGCTCTGCCGAACCCAGACGGATTCTTACCAAGCATAACTATGTCCCCAAGCTTGCGACTCGCGATCGTCTGTGATGGAAATCCAAATGCAAAACTATGGGATCTCAAGAAGACCTCATTTCGAATCCTGCATGGAGACGAAGGAGGAACTGACAGTGGCGTGTTTTCTCCCAATGAGCGAACCCTTGCGACCGTAAGTCTCAATGATGGGATCACCCTGTGGAATCTAACGACTGGCGAGAAGTTGAGATCTATCCCGGCTGTAGGAGTACTATCAATCGTGTTTTCCGCGGATAGGAAATACTTATTGACCGGTTCAATGGACAATGCCGCGCAGTTGTGGAGTATCGAGAGCGGAAACAAAGTCGAGCAATTTGTCGGACATGATAACTGGATCAACTCGGTTGGCTTCTCACCGGACGGAGTTTTCGTTCTGACCGGGAGCAAGGATGGAACCGCAAAGCTTTGGAGACGCTCGTCTGGTGAAACGCTATCTGCAGATGAATAGGCTGGCCGAAGTCAGAGCCATTGCCCGAGTCTGTAGGAAGCAAGCTTTCCAAACCAAAGCCTTTGAACGAAGAAAGCAAGCAGGCTATGCAAATGTGAAAAACAAAAAGCGCCTTCCACATTCGCATAGCCTCGACGGCGGCTACGGGCTTAAATCCAATGCCAAACCAAGACTCAACCAACGACCTTCCTGATTTTCAATGTTGCTGGAAAGTGCGAAAGAAACTGGACACTACCCGCCGCCATCAGACGATGCGTTGAGGAGATCTCGACCACTAATGGCATCGGCGGACCATTTCTCTCCGGCTTGGTGTCAGGAGCACTAAGCCGGGGAGATTGGCTGTTCACCATTGATCTGTGAAGACAATGATGAAACTCAACGCTTTTAGGCTGTGGGATTGTCTGGATTCTAGCACGATAGCAGAATTGGATCAGAAACAGGAGTAACAGAGAGTTCGTCTTGATTGAAAAATGGAGGCTTCAGCATATTACTTGCCTACGGTGATTCAGTTACCGATGTTGGTGCGGATGCCCCCTTCAAGAGTACCGATGGTTTCATTGGTCCGTCCTTTTGTGTTCTTACCGCGTCGGACCTTCCGACCCTTTGCTTAAGTTCCTTGAGTTTTGTGACCCACTCGCTAGCTTTCTCGGAATCGCCAGTCTGCATGTAGGTGCGAACCAACTGATAGTATGCCTCCTCGAGATCGGGAACTAATGTAATTGCCTTGGTTAGCTGGCGTACTGCGTCCTCATTTCGCCCCGCCTTCGAAAGCAGCTTGCCAAAGAGATAATGATCCTCCCCCTCGGCATCAGGGAGCGAAGCAGCTCTCTCGGCGAAGACCAACCCTCTTTCCAGATCGCTCGATCGATCGAACGCTTCCGCAGCTCCGTGTGCGAATAACCGAGTTTCCGGACTCAGGTCTGAAGCTTTTGCGTAGTATGTTGCAGCTCTGGTGATATCTCCTTGTGTGAAATAACAAAACCCAAGTATGTTTTGGGCGAGTGCTACGTCGGGCGTCTCGACGACCGCTCGTTCAAGGGTTGGGATTGCAACCCCGGGTCCATGCTCAATGATCTGAGCAATCCCAAGTAGGAGATCACGCTGCCCCGCTTCAGGGCCATCGACATGAGTGTTTTCAAGATGGACCTCTGCTTCCCGGGCGTTGTCGCTTTGAAGCAGCATCTTGCCCAATGCGATTTCGTACGACGCGTTCACAGGTCCCAGTCGAATTGCTTCGCGCAGATGTTTAATCGCGGCCGGGAGTTGCTCTTTCTGAACGGATTCAATCAACGCCAAATGATAGAGGGCGGGTCCATTTCTGGGATCTCGTTCGACGGCGTTCTTAAATGAGCTTTTGGCGTCCTCCGTTGCACCTGCGTCCAACAACGCCACGCCAACGAGATAGGCGGTCTCTCCGGTCCTGTCGGTTGTTTCCAGCGGCTTCAATAAATCGATTGCTTTAAAATCTTCGTGTGCCCCGATGTATGCGCGCGCTAGCAGAAGACTCGATTCCGGGTTCGATTGGGTTTGCGCGGGCAGGTTTTCAAGAAGAAATATGGCTTGTTGATAACTTCCGGCATTAAGTAAGGCCGTTCCCACCGTTCGCTTCAATTCAACGGAATCGATGGCGTCTATCCGCTCCAGGATCTGCTTCGTCTCACTCTCGCGTCCCAGTGCCGCTAAATCGATTAGGAGATGCTGAATTACTCCTGCATCGTCCGGCCGTGCCCTATAAGCAGCTTGCAGAGGTTCAATCGCCTCGGCAATTGAATGGGTCTGCTCTAGAAGAAGCGCGAGATTATATTCGGATTCGAAGACTTCTGGCTGCGACTTGACCACGAATCTCAGCTCTTCAATTGCGCGATCCTTCTGTCCCAAGCGAATGAGGCTCAGAGAGAGGTTGTAGTGAGCCGACAGTAACGCCGGGTTTAACCGTAACGCTGCTTCGAAGTCTCTGGCGGCATCTTTGAACTGATTGAGATCATTTTCTGCTATTCCTCGCCAAGTGAACGCTTCTGCCGAGTTAGGATTTGCCTTTAGCGCAGCGCTAAAGCGCAATTTGGCATCTGCAGGAGATCGGCTTTGCAGTAGTCGAATGCCGTTTTCTATATCGTTTGTAGCTATATCTTGAGAGACCGCCCCAGCATTTTGAAGTCCCTCTCCATATGACCGGGGGATGCATAGAGCTGCTGCAACCAGCAGCTTCAGCAGACTCAACCGTGATAAAGATGAGGCTGGATCTCGGATGAAAGTCCTATGCATGTTTAACAAATGGATTTCCATTTACTTGGTCGCGTGCACCGTTGTGAGAGTGCCCCCTTCCAGCACGCGAATGAACTGGTCGGCCTGAATATCTCTCAAGTGATCAATAGCTCCGCTTGGCCAGCGGATCTCGAGAACATCGATTTTTGAATTAGCCCCCACCCCAAAATGGATCCGCAAATCGCTTTGGGAAATGTAACTTCCTCCGCTGCGAACTTCGTCGATCTGTGAGAGTGATCCAGAAACGCATTTCACACGTGCGCCTATAGCACTTCGGTTAGAACGGGCGCCTACAAGCTTGATGTTGATCCAATGGTTTGAGTTTTGGCGTGTGGTCTTGAGCAACGATGGAGCGGCATTCTGATTGTTAATCACGACATCGACACAGCCGTCATTATCAAAATCCCCAAAGGCGGCACCTCTTCCGGTTGATGGGGTCGTAATGGCTACGCCAGCGAGTTGTGAAACTTCTTCGAATCTGCCATTGCCAAGATTCCTGTAAAGCACGCGGGGTTCACGATAAGAAGTGTCGGAATGAATGCGCTGTAATTCCGGATAGACATGGCCGCTAACATATAGGATGTCGACGTTCCCGTCGTTATCTGGATCGAAGAAACCACATCCCCAGCATACAAGGTGAGTTTCCAAGCCAAGACCTGCCGGCCCTGTGACGTTGGTAAAAATCGCATCGCCGTCGTTATGAAACAGATCCACACCTTCATCTGAGAAATTGGTTTTGAGGATGTCCAACCAGCCATCATGATCGTAGTCCGCCGCGGCAACGCCCATGCCCGCTTGGGTCATTCCGTTCACACTGAAACCCACCCCTCTCAGGAGGCCCTCTTCGCGGAAAGTTCCGTTGCGGTTGTTCATGAACAGAAGAGCCGGTGTCGTATCGCTAGCCATATAGATATCCGGCCAGCCATCATTGTCGAAGTCGGCTACCAATACTCCGAGCCCGTAGAAGTTGCTCTGCTTGAGTATCCCAGACTGCGCAGAGACATCGGTGAAGGTGCCGTCTCCATTGTTGTGATAGAGGGTACTCGTCTCGCCGATCAACCCTCGCGGACCGCAGTTGACCGCCAGCCCTCGGAACATACAATACGGATTCGTGCCAGGGTCTATGGCATTATGCATCGTGAAATTGACGTAGTGGGTTACAAACAGATCGAGTTTCCCGTCGCGATCGTAATCTAGGAATGCGCAACCCGTGCTCCATCGCGTTGGGTCTCCGGCTACATTCGCCCTTCGGCCAACTTCCGTGAACGTGCCGTCTCCATTGTTGTGGTACAACAAGTCTTCGCCCCAATACGTGACGAAGATGTCATCAAAGCCGTCGTTGTCGTAATCGCCAACGCAAACGCCCTGCCCCCATCCTGATCGCGTTAGCCCAGCTCTTGCAGTCACATCGGTGAACGTGCCGTCGCGATTATTGTGAAATAGCTTATTGGTTGGCTGATCTCCAGAAGGAGGGAGGTCAAGACTCGAACTATTGACCAGAAAGATATCGAGCCAACCATCGTTGTCGTAATCGATAAAGGCTACGCCTGAGCCGGTCGTCTCGAGGATGTACTTTTTGCTTTTGTCGCCGCCGCATACTTGGAGGAAATCCAGATGAGCCTCTTGGGCCAAATCCTGCAGCGTGTAGCCAAGCGGCGAACCAAGTGCTTTCGTCGCTGTCAACGAGGTTGAAGGCAAGGCATGCCAGAGTAACCCTGAGCCAGCCATGCGAAAGAATTCGCGCCTGCTCGGCAACCGATTTCTGATGATTTGTGAATGCACATTTCGAGAGAAGTCGACGTGCCGGTCTTTGCTCACTTCGGCAAAGCCTCCCCTGTAGCCAGCTTTCCATTCATCAGCGCGTTCATCTTGCTTTGAAATGTCTGCGCCTTTTCGGTCTGCAAACGGTTGAAAGTCGCCATCTCCGTTGCCGCATCCTGGATCTTCTTCTCTCCGCGAAAGACGAGCATCAGAACATAGTGCGCTTCGGCATTTTCAGGGTACTCTGCAACCACCGCACGCAATTGCCGTTCGGCGGCCTCTGGCTCGTGCTCTTCGAAAAGGATCCTGGCGAGGCCCACTCCGGCATCCGCTAGACTTGGATCTAGTCTTGCAGCCTCTTCATATAGCGGTTTCGCTTTCTCCAGGTTGTGCCGATGCATCTCGATATCGGCCATCGCAAGGTCTGTAACGGCAGAGTCGGGATTGATCGCCTTCTCCTGGCGAAACTCGTTCATCGCCTTTTCATCAACCTCCTCAGCTCCCTGGTGGAGATAAAGCTGCCCGATTCTGTAGTGCATCGTAGGGAGTTTCGGATTGTTCTGAAGCGCGAGAGAATACTCGCGGATCGCCTGATCGTAGTTATTTTGCGCCTCGTATACTTCTCCCGCCAATTGATGAACACGGTAGGAATCCGGATGCTTCGCCATTAACTCGCTCGCACTTTCGCTCCATAAACGTGTATAAAGTTCAGCGGATTCATACAAAACATCCGGGTCGCCTGGATAAAGTTGCTTCAACCGCTCCGCTATCTGGAGAGTCGGGAGGGGATCGGAAGCGCTGGCATCGCATCCAAGCAGAGCCAGTCCCGTCAAGCGCTGCAATTTGCCTGTAGGCTCGCTTTCAAAGTACTTCGAAAGAATTGGAATCGCCTTACTGCACTCGCGAAGGTCCGCCTCGCTCAACCCGAGAAAAAGTTCCGCGCGTTTCGCACCAGGGTCGATACTTAAGGCCCTTTGCAGTGTTTCGCTGGCCTCTTCAGTCCTACCTGAGCCATATAACAGAATTCCAAGTCCAGTCGATGCCAGGCTGTTCTCCTGATCCAGCTTTAATATTTCGCGATATTCTCGCTCCGCTCCTGCAAGGTCGCCTGCGCGGAGAGACTGCTCTGCCATTGCCATGTGTTGCTGAAGCGGATCAGGTGGAGCGCTTTGACCGAGGAGGAAGCAGGATGCGCCGAGAAATGCTGTGAAACCCAGTAAGGTACTTCGACGCATCCATCCGGATTGCATATGCCGACTCCGCTCAAACCATGATTTTAGCGTGTTCAGAAATGCCGCGGCAAACCGAAACTCTCGTTTACGCAACAATGCCCCGCCGTGGCGAGGCGGGGCATCGTTGGGTTGTTCAATTCACGTCTAGAACAAGTACTTCAGCGCAAACTGGATAATGCGCCCGTCACCTGCACTTGTAAGTTGGCCGATATTCCCGTTGCCTATGGTATTCGACGGGTTGCCGAAGTTCGGGTGGTTGAAGAGGTTAAAGAACTCGCTCCGGAATTGGATCTTCCCAAACTCCTGAATCGGGAACTCCTTGAACAAGGAGAAGTCCAGGTCTACCCTGCTTGGACCGTACAGCAAATTCCGTGACGATGTGCCATACGTCCCGTCGGCCGCCTCCGTGAACGCAGCCGCGTTGAAGTAAGAGGACACGCCGCGATGTGCGGGCTTAGTGCTCACACCGGGCACAAGGTCTGCGAAGTCTCCACCAATCCCGGTAGCGCCTGTATCCCCATTGCTGTTAATCGAATAAGGTGATCCGGTCTGAGCAATCAGAACGCCCTGGTTTTGCCAATCGTTGACGAGGCCCGCCACAACACCGTGCGCGGACTTCAACTTCGGCAGTTGATAAATGTAGGAGGATGTGAACCGACTGCGAACATCGTTGTCGCTCGGTCCGTAGTTCTGCCTGAAGTCCAATGGATTACGCGGACCCAAGCCGCCTTCTGCACCGTAAGAAATGATGTCCAGGTATTTTCCAAAGACATACGATGCCATCAGGCTGAAGCCGCTTGCAAAGCGGTGGTTGATAGTAACATCCCCCGCCTCGTAGTTAGACCATCCCTGATTGGCCTCTTCCTGAGTTTGGCCAAGGCATGGGTTTGGCGACGCTGTGACGGTGTTAACTCCGCAATTTCCGTCGAAAGCAAAGAGTCGCCGGTTGTTGGTAGTACTTTGATTCTGACTTAGCGTCTGGCTGTGATTGTAACTCGAGATCGGAGCGTAGTTGATGTCTCGCGACAGGAACAGATGTGTTCCGTGGTTACCGATATAGGAAACGGTTAGCACCCAGTTCCTCGCGAGCTCCTGGTCGATCGAGAGGTTCCACTGTCCTGCGTAACCCTCATTGAAATTGGGCGGCAAGACAGTCCCTTCTGCCGAAGTGGGCCAGTATGGCACGCCATTTTGTGTGTAGGACGGGCTGAACGCAGCGCGTTGAGCCGGGGTCACTGGAACGATGAATGGGAACGGGTTAATTACACCGGGGTTGATGCTGATGATGTTGTACCCGGTCAACGCGCCTTGAGTTGGAACGTTGTTCGTGGGTATGGCCCCATTTAGCTGGAAGTTCTCATCAAACGGTTGAGCTGTCGAGTAGCGATTCCAAGCGATGAGTCGAGCCTGATCCCAAAAGATGCCGTAGGCTGCGCGGACCGATGTCTTCCCGTTTGCGAAGGGATCGATGTTGAAACCAAGACGCGGAGCCACGTTCTTCATGCGATTCGGCACCATGGAACGCGGGCAACCGGGATCGCCCTTTCCATCTGCTTTCAACGACAACGGCGGCCCAGGGAACGTAAATCCTGGAGGAGCTGTCGGATAGAAGACCGATTGGGTTTTAAAGGTCGGGTCAAAGCAAATCTGCTCGTTGAGGTTGTCTACCGGAGGCAAGAACGGTTCCCAGCGGAATCCAGCGTCGATGGTGATATGCCGGTTTACCTTATAGTTGTCCTGCGCATACAGATCCCCTGCGGTGTGCCGCAAATCGCTCCGCACTTCAGTCTGCAAGTTGAAATAGTTTGGCAGTCCCATAAGCATGTCCGCCAGTGCAGACGTGCCCGTTCCTCCGCTCTTGGTAGCGTCTGAATACTGTCCTGAGAAGTTGAAGATGGGATCGGTGAAGTAGTCTTCGATGCGGTTCACTGCCTCTTTGCGATAATCACCCCCCACAGAGATGGAGTGCTTGCCGCGAACGTAGCTGAGGTAATCGGTGTACTGCCAAGTCTGACGGTTTTGAATGAAAGTTCCGTCCCCGTTGTTGTTGGCGCCGCCGGATATGTTTACGTAAAACTCACTCGGGATACCGGCGCCTTCGCTGCCAGGCATACTACCGAAGGTTCCCCAACCGTCAGAGACTGTTGTTCCACGATGGTGAGCCACCCGAGTGAACCCCATCACCGCTGTGTTGATCAGGCGGGGAGTGAAAGTATGGTTCCAGTCAAGGACAACATTCTGGTTGCGAAAGTATTTGTCGTGCGGAAGGTCCATATTACCGGCACCAAAACCAGTCGACAGATCTTGATTGAAGAAATAGCGGCCAAAAATGAGGTCCTTCGTCCCCAGCTCGCGATCAATTCGTCCAAGGTATTGATTCTCGTTAAGGCTGTCTTCGTTGTCAGCTGATGGCGCGTGGTAGGTGTATCCCACCCCTCCGTTGTTGGGCGTGTAATTCAGCAGCTTCGCAACCATGCTCTTTGCGACCGGATCGATCCGGTTTGCGGGAATGAGCCCATCGGTAGCGAACGGAGCACCCGTCACTGGATCGATGATTGTGCCAGTTGGAAATTGTGCATTCCCGCTGGTATTTGTATTGGGATTCTCCGCCGGCGTCAGCACCTGCCCAATGGTAACTGTCTCGTCTTTGCGTTGCCTCGTGCCCTGCCAATAGCCGAAGAAGAAGGTCTTTCCCTTTTGGATCGGCCCACCCGCATAGGCGCCATACTGATTTAGCTTTAGAGCAGGTTTGGCAATTCCTGCGGGATCAAAATAGTTATGCGTGTCCAGCACGGTGTTGCGAAGGAACTCAAACAAACCTCCATGGAACGTATTGGTTCCCGCGCGGGAGACGGCGTTGACCAAGCCACCGGAACTGCGTCCATATTGCGCGGTGAAGTTACTGGTTTGAATATCAAATTCCTGGAGCGCGTCCGGGGCGGGAAAGACCGGGGCAACCGACAAGTACGAGTCCGTCATGTCCACGCCGTCTAGGAGGTAGTAGTTCGAACCCGGACGGTTCCCGTTTACCACTACGCCCTCATGCTGGCCCTGGCCGTGCGCCACACCATTGTTGTCGTAGGAGACGCCCGGCATAATGTACTGCAACTGCAAGGTATCTCGACCATTGAGCGGAAGATCTTCAACACGCCGCTGATCGATCACCTGGCTGATCGTTGCATCGACCAAATCCACGTTTTGCCCTGCAGAGGCCGAGACCTGCACGACCTCAGTATTGGAGCCGACTTTCAATTGAGCAAGAATTGAGACATTCTGGTCAACCTGAAGAACAATGCCTTTCTGCAGATAGCCCTCAAACCCTGCAGCCTCCACCTTGATGGAGTAATTCCCAACTCCCAAAATCGGGAACGTAAAGCTGCCGCTATCGTCCGTGATTGCGGCACGCGATTCGTTCGTACCTTCATTGGTGGCGGTTACTTTCGCTCCTGCAACTGGAGCTCCGGACGGATCGCTTACTGTTCCTACGATCTTGCCCGTCGGTCCGACGGCATGACTTGGGGGCGGTGCGCACAGTAGGCCAAAGAATGCCACGATGACCCACCCAACGTGTTTAGTCAAAAGCCTCTTCATGGTTGTCTCCTAAAGAAGTGACCCTCATTCTTGTCAGTCGGCAGATGGATTCCACTCGACTCTGGAACGCTCTGCTTTTTTTGCCTTCACATCGTTCGAGTGGAAAACGTTTGCCTAACGGTCCGAATCTCCTGATTTCGGAGATTCCTGAGTTATTTGTGATTGGTTTTTTTCTTACGGTGTTCCTTACCGAGAGAGCGAAATCACCAAACGCCAAGACAAAATCTCTAGACAGTTCGAGAGATTCCTCACATAACGCACGGAAACGTTTTCCAGTAAACGATTTCTCGATACTGAAAACTAAATCGAGCACATCGTACCCGCCTTGACCTGCCTTGTCAACCTTGTTCTCAGATTCCGGTAAGCGTTTTTCCGTCTCCGGAATGGCGCTCTTCTATGGCTCCTGAACTTCTGAGGAGGGGGATGACTCCAAGGCTCCGACCTTGAGAAGCTTCTTTCCGGGCAGGACGTACTATCCGATGGAGCTATCCAGTGCTACCGATCCGAGCTAAGGATGCAGGCCATCATTTTGCGTGGGAATACGACGCTGATTCCATCCCCATCTCTCTCAATCCGTATGCCGAGATCGGTGGGATAAAGAATATTCATCTTCGGGTCGATCTTCGGCAGATGAATTTTCTCGTCGCCTTGCAAGCGCCATACCGCGACAAAGTTGCTACCCGGCGAACGCATTCCAAGTGAGGTCGGGGATATGGTATCCGTCATGTCGGGCAGACCAAGCGGATAATAAGGCACAGCTGACCGGATGTGGGGCCGAATTCTCTCCTTGTAGATTCGCAAACCATTCTTTACCTGCATGAAACTCTCTGGGCTCAACTCAGCCAGGTGGCCACTCTGATGAATTCTGAACAGCATGGCGTTCACCATGTTGAAAGTCGCGGCATCTGTGTCGCCGTTCGCCAGTTGGTAAGACCAGATGGCGAGTTGCTCTGGCAGGACTGCAGCAGATTCGCCAACGGCGATGGCAGGGTAGAGACGATAGTCTTCCTGATCGCTTGAAGACTGGAGCTGCAAGTGCGAGAGCATGGCATATTCCATACGTCCACCTCCGCTGCCGCAGTTTTCGATCGTCAGTTCTGGGTAGCGGGCTAGCACTCCGTCCAACCACGATAGGTGAGCTCGGTTATGCTCCAGCAGTCCCTGCCCCGGGCTGTCCGCAAGATATTCCGTTCCTTCAAGGCCGTCGACGTTGTAATCCATCTTGATGTATCCGACCTTGTACTCGCCAACTATCCGGTCCACAACTGCGTTCAGATAGGCACGCACTTCTGAGTTGCGGAGATCGAGGAGGTAACGCGAATGGTCTATGACCCGTTTACCATGTCGTTGGAAAAACCATGCGTCGGGCTTGTTCTTCAGTGGAGAATGGATACCGATGACCTCTGGCTCGAGCCACAGTCCAGGCACCATCCCCTTAGCCCTGATGCGATCCAACACTTCTTGAAGTCCGCCGGGAAATCGGGTTTTGGAAGGCTGCCAAGCTCCAACCGATCCCCACCAGTCTTCGTTCAACTCCGCATACCAGCCGGCATCGATCACGAAGTATTCGCAGCCGGCCGCCGCGGCTGCCTCGATCAGTGGCAACTCCTTGGCAGTCGTCGGATCGCCTTCCAGACAATTCATGTAATCGTTGAAAATCACTGGAAGGTTACGCGTGTCGGCACGCGGACGAAGGCAGGCGGCGCGTCGATACTGCGTTAGAGCGTCAACAGCCTCTTCAAAGCTTCCGCGGACGCAGCCAACAGCCGCGGGAACCGTAGTATAGGTCTCCCCAGGTTTGAGGTTCTTCCAGGCATGACCATGGAGTTCGTCCGGGCCACCGATAAATGCGTAAACAGCTTTGTCCTGGGTATTTGCGAGCTCCCAATGCCACGTACCGTTGTGTTCAATCTGCCAAAACCACGCGACGCCAAGCTCAGTGTTTTCGACCACGCCCATGGGCAGATAGCGTTGCGTCGACCAGGTGCCGATGCTGTCGAACGCAGCGGGCGAAACCGTGAAGTTGCCATTGTCGATAAAGCCCGCACGCGAAGGCTTCATCACCCGCCATTGTGCTTCGGCTTGCCAAGTATTTTGAGCGACGTGGATGAGAAGCTCCTGCTCGAATCGGCGCGGCGCAGCGAGATTGTAAAGCATCGCCGAGCTGAGGTATTCAATGCCCACATTTTGGTGTCCGCGATTGATCACTCGTGTGCTTCTGCGTACTACCGGCAGGTCTGCGAACGTCTCGTAGACAGATTCGATGTCGAGGTTCAGCGGCGGATCTGACTGATATATAGTTAAACGTTTCCCGTCGGCGGTTGGTGCTTCCGCCCTCCCTTTGTAAAGCAGCCTCACGCCCGGGCTACCGCCGGTCAACTTCAGCCCGTGATGATCGTTTGGGTCTTCGCCGGTACAGTGAATGGAAGTCTCGAGACCAGAAATTGCAGACGAAGGCGGAAGGCCCGCAGGAGGCTCAATACCAGCCGGCAACACGGTTCTCGAACGAAGCTTCTTGTCGAAGAACTCAAAGGAAAAAACCAAGTTTGGAGCACTCCATTCGAACGGCTCGTATACCGGAGCAGGCAATTCGTTGCCGACCTGGCCCGAACCCTGATCGTCCGTAACTGACTCGACTGCAAATGCTTGTAGATCCCCTGTGAGAGCACTTGCAGCCAGCAAACCGGTCCCTTGCAGAAAAAGTCTTCGATCCAATCGCGGCATTTGACTTCTCCAAATTCGCCAGCTTCAAAGATAGGTAATGTCAACTTGGCAACCGATACTACATCTCAAACCAGCACAGTGACAATTCACCCTAGTTCGGTTTGGCCATGTCGGGGTCTTGCCTTCCGGGCAGATAGCAACTGCAAACCCGATGTCAAACGGGACCGCGGTGAATGCGCAAGCGTTTGACTTTAGTTTTTCGAGTCGCTACACTCGGGTCGCTTCACGCGAGACAGATTTCCGCTTCAGAAAGCGGTCAACTTCAACTTGTGGGAAAACGTTTGCCGAAAAGAGCGAGCTCCAGAGGGCTCAGTTACCGACCATTGAGCAGGAGTCGGACAAGTATGATGCAGCGTTTGATTCTCGGTTTCATCCTTGGATGTTCCACATACGCCGTCGCCCAAACGAGCTTGGATGGATATTGGGAGTACAGCGTGCCGAACGGCGGCGTGACCTTCTTCTCCTTGAAACAGACCGGCGATACCGTGACAGCTACGGAAGATGATCATCGGACCCCTTTTGTGGGAACGATTCACGGCAACGACCTGCACCTCACCTCCAAATTCCAATCCTCCAACGGAATATTCGAGATCGTCTATGACGGTGTACGCCAGTCGACGGATCGATTCGAGATGAGTAGAAACGCGCCGGGTGTCCGGCCGGGCGAAGTTTTTGAGACGGAGGGAATTTTGCAGCGTGTCGATCGCGAAGCTGTTTATCCGGCACGATTACCTCTTCCGCCGCTTCAGGACCAGCCAGACAACGGCCTTGTCCGTGCGCCTCCCATGGGCTGGAACAGCTGGAACCATTACCATGATAGGTTCGACGACGCGACAGTGCGCCAAACGGCGGATGCCATGATCTCGAGCGGAATGGCGGCCGCCGGATACAAATACATCATCGTCGACGAAGGCTGGTCCAGTTCCCGCGATGCAAACGGCGACATAATTGGAAACTCACGCTTCCCCGATATGAAAGCGCTGGCCGACTATGTGCACTCCAAAGGCCTAAAGATCGGCATCTATTCCTCGCCCGGTCCGCAAGTCTGCGGGGGTTATCAAGGCAGCTATGGCCACGAGGAGCAAGATGCCAAGACCTTCGCAGCCTGGGGATATGACTATTTGAAATACGACTGGTGTGGCGCTCGACGTGTGTACCAACGCGCTTCGGCAGACCTCCAGGGCGCCTACCAAAAAATGAGCGAAGCGCTTGCCAAAAGCAATCGCCCCATTGTTTACAGCCTTTGTGAGTACGGATGGGGAGATGTGTGGAAGTGGGGCGCTAAGGCAGGAGGCAATTTGTGGCGCACCACTGGCGATATCTCCGACCACTGGGAGTCGATGGATCGTATTGGTTTTGCGCAGCTGGATATCCAGCAATACTCAGGTCCGGGCCATTGGAACGACCCGGATATGCTCGAGGTGGGAAACGGCGGCATGACCGCCGATGAATATCGCACCCACATGAGCCTATGGGCCCTACTGCGGGCTCCCTTGATTGCGGGTAACGACTTGCGCACGATGTCCGAAGAAACAAAGTCAATCCTGATGAATGCGGAAGTTATTGCCATCGATCAGGATCCAGCTGCTTCGCCCGTGCAGCGCACCCCGCCGCAAGGTACATCCGAGGTTCTCGTTCGGCCGCTCTCTAACGATGCAGTTGCGGTTGGGTTGTTCAATCGAGGGTCCTCCCCAGCCGAGATAAGCTTCCGCTGGGATAGTCTCCATCTCAACGCCACCCTCGGTGGCAAATCGCTCGAAGCCCGCGACCTCTGGAAACATGAGGCCATTGCGGTCTCAGGCGATACTTACACCGCCCCAGTGCCTCCGCATGGTGTCGTCCTGGTACGGGTGGCGGTCAAGCCAATTGACACGTTCTGAACAACCATGCCATCTGCGACCGGCGCTGACGCAATCAGTCTGCAAGGAGATCTGTTCATGATGACTTTTATTCATCAAATCCGGCGAAACTTGCCGGCACTTCCGGCTTGGCTGTCCACCTGTCTTCTTGCCTGCCTTCTTCTGTGGAGTGCGCGATTCTCGCCGCTTTATTCACAAATGACCCAACTGGCTCCTACTCCGCCAATGGGCTGGAACAGCTGGGACGCGTACGGGACAACCGTAAAAGAAGATGAGGTAAAAGCGAATGCGGATGCGATGGCTTCCGGCTTGAAGCAATTTGGCTGGCAATACATCGTGATCGACATCCAATGGTACGAACCAAATGCGCAGGCCCATGGCTACCGACCCAACGCGCAACTCTCCATGGACAGCAATGGGAGGTTGGTGCCAGCGGCGAACCGTTTCCCCTCTTCTGCAAATGGGCAGGGATTCAAGCCGCTTGCGGATTATGTGCACAGCAAAGGGCTCAAATTCGGGATTCACATTTTGCGTGGAATCCCCCGCCAGGCAGTTGCACAAAATGCTTTGATTCTCGGCAGCACTTTTCATGCCGCGGATGTTGCCAACAAAGAAAGCCTCTGCGAATGGAACACCGACATGTACGGTGTTGACATGTCAAAACCCGGGGCACAATTCTATTACGATTCGATCGTTGCTCTCTATGCGAAGTGGGGTGTGGACTTTATAAAAGCAGACGACATGTCAAGGCCATATCACAAGGACGAGGTCACGGCGCTGCATCGAGCTATCGTAAAATCGGGGCGGCCGATTGTCCTCAGCTTGTCTCCTGGACCTGCACCTTTGGAAGAAGTCCAGGATCTTCGCGCCAATGCTCAAATGTGGCGCATCGAAGACGATCTCTGGGACAACTGGGGGTCGCTTAAGCAGATGTACTTCCGGGCCGAGTCCTGGGCGCCATTCGTGATTCCA
>Ga0182024_10014845_pt1 | contig 15002 bp, 12 predicted proteins | sample P32metaG_FD_120480 | JGI IMG/M metagenome (GOLD analysis project Ga0182024, IMG submission 120480) | Permafrost microbial communities from Stordalen Mire, Sweden - P3-2 metaG (Illumina Assembly) | ecosystem: Environmental > Terrestrial > Soil > Wetlands > Permafrost | place: Sweden: Stordalen... | reverse complement strand
TCAACGGGTCGTCTCCCCCCAGCGATACTTGCGCGGAGTCATGCGCGACCTGCAATGGCTCTTCAATACATCCGCCTGGCTCGGCCCTGAGGCGGCGTCCGACGCCAAGTGGAAGGAATTTCCCGAGGCCCGCCGGTCCGTGATCAACTTTGGCGTGCATCAGCTTTGCGGTTCGACCTCGCCGGAGTTGGAACGGCTGCAGGAACAATTGGGGGAAGCAATCCATTTTTTTGAACCCCGCATTTTCTCCCGCACTCTCTCCATTCGGGTTGATGCGGAGCGCAACTTCTTGATTTTCGAGATTGACGGTGAGTTGTGGGCCAACCCGCTGCCAGAACATCTTCACCTTAAAACCACTGTGGACGTTGAGACCGGTCAGTGCCTGTTTGGAGATTCGTCCAATGGATGAACGGCTGCTGGAACTCTACAATGTCGAGCTGCGGCACCTGCGCGAAACGGCCGCCGAGTTCGGGCGCGATTTTCCCAAGATTGCCGGACGGCTCTCGCTGACCGACGCCAAGGAGATCTGCCCTGATCCTTATGTGGAGCGATTGTTGGAAGGATTCGCCTTCCTGGCGGCGCGCGTCCATTTGAAGCTGGACTCCCAGTTCCCTCGCTTTACGCAAGGTCTCCTGGAGACCGTTTACCCGGACTATCTTTGCCCGGTTCCTTCGATGACGATTGTCAAATTTGAGCCGGAGGAACAGGAGGCAGTGCTGAGCGGGGGCCTGGTTATCAAGCGGGGGACTCTCCTGCGCAGCCAACTAGCCAAGGGCGACCGAACCGCCTGCACGTTCAGCACGGCGCATGACGTCCGCCTCCTGCCCCTGGTCGTGACGGAAGCCCGCTACTTCATACGCGACCTGGCGGAATTGAATCTGCCGCGCGATCTGTCGGCTCCCGTTAAAGCTGCCTTTCGCATCCGCCTCAAAAAAACCGTCGCCAACCCATTCCGGGAAATCCGTGCCGACCCGCTCGTTTTCTATATTCGGGGCGCGGACGAATTGCCCGGCCAGATTTACGAGCAAATATTCGGGCACAAATTCCGCCTGATCATCCAGTCTCCGGCCGATCGCACCCATGCCAGCACGGTTCTTTCACCGGACTGCATCCGGCGCGTCGGCTTCGCGTCCGATCAATCGCTCCTGCCGCCGGCCCCGCAAAGCTTCGAGGGTTACCGCTTGCTGCGTGAGTATTTCGCGTTCGCGCCGCGTTTTTTGTTTTTCGAATTGACTGGTTTCCAGGAAGCCTTGGCGCGGGTCGAGGGTGAGCAAGTGGATATCATCCTGGCCCTGGACGAGCCGGAGCGAAGGCTGGAAGGAAGGGTTGACGAGTCGTGCTTCAGTCTTTTTTGCGTTCCGGCCATCAATGTTTTTGAAAAGACCCTTGACCGCATCCTGGTCTCCAACCGCCTGTCCGAATTTCATCTGGTTCCGGATCGCAACCGGCCGCTGGATTTCGAAATCTACCAGATCATTTCCGTCACCGGATACGGCGAGACGCCGGACCAGGAGCGGCGTTTCCTGGCGTTTTACCAGGCGCGCGACACCGACTTGGAGGCCAGCTCCTTCTACACGCTGTATCGTCTGCCCAGGCTGTTTAGCGACCGTGAGCGGCACACGCGCCGCCGCTCCTCCTACGCCGGAACCGATGTGTTCATCTCTATTGTTGATGCGGACATGGCGCCTTACCGGACAGACCTTCGCCAATTGGGCATCCGCGCCTACTGCACCAATCGGCACCTGCCCATCCAAATGGTAAAAGGCGTGGGGCGGACGGATTTCACCATGGAAACCAGCGCGCCCGTCAAGTCCATTCGCGCCATCGTGGGGCCAACCCCGCCCCGGCCCAGCATGGTTCTGGCGGGACAGGAGCCGGAGCGCCCTCAGGTCGCATCGGGCAGGTTCGCCTGGCGCCTGGTCAGCCACCTTTCGCTCAACCTGCTTTCTTTGTTGGACAACAACGCCGAATCCGGCGCCGAGTCTCTGCGCGAAATGCTCAGACTGTACGCCGACCCCTCCGACCGCCAGGCGCTCAAACAAATTGATGGTATCCGGAGCGTCCGTTACCGGCCCACTGTGCAGCGGGTGGAAATCCCGGGGCCAATTACCTTTGCGCGAGGTTTGGAGATCACGCTGCTTTGTGATGAACTGGCCTTTGAAGGCCAGGGAGTCTTCGTGCTGGGCGCCGTCCTGGAGCAGTTTTTCGCCAAATATGTTTCGCTCAACTCGTTTACCGAAACAGTCATTACAACCCAACAACGCAAGGAGATCATGCGATGGCCAGTGAGGATAGGCAAAAAGCAGATTCTTTGATCGCCGAGCTGGCCGCGAAGACTTTCGAGTTCGACTTCTTCGCGGCCGGGCGATTGATCCAATGCTGCTTCTCCGACCGCCCGCGCATCGGCTATTCGTGGTCGCCGGCGCAGGACCCGGTGCGGTTTGGCCAAAGCCCGGCGCTCGATTTTGCTCCGGCCACCTTGGAGGCGCTGCGCCCGAGGCGTCAATCGGGCCAGCCCTGGCTCTATAGCCGTCATTTCGGCCTCTTCGGCCCGAACGGCCCGTTGCCTCTTTGCCTGACCGAGTACGCTCACAGCCGCATCATTCAAAACGGCGATGCTACGTTTGCCGCGTTCTGCGACGTCTTTCATCATCGCCTTACGTCCTTTTTCTTTCGCGCCTGGGCCGATGCTCAGAAGCACATCGATCTCGACCGCCCCGACGAACAGCGATGGACGCATTTTGTCCGATGCCTCCTCGGCTTGGGAATGGAGAGCATGGTCGAGCGCGACAGCGTGCCGGACCGCGCCAAGCTCTTCTTTGCCGGCCGGCTGGTGCATCAGAACCGCAACGCGGAAGGTCTGGAATCCATCGTCCAGGATTTTTTCGGCATCCACACGGAAGTCTGCTCTTTCGTGGGCCGCTGGCTGAGACTGCCGCCGTCTTCGCTGTGCCGATTGGGAGCCTCCGCGAAGACAGGCGCTTTGGGCCAGACGCTGGTGGTCGGGTCCAGCTTCTGGACCTGCCAACTTCATTTCCGTCTGCGAATGGGACCGATGACTCTGGCGGATTACGAGCGTCTGCTGCCTTCTGGCGGCGGCTTTGGACGTCTTCGCGACTGGGTTCGCCAGTACACGGGGGAACATTTTTCCTGGGACCTCAATCTCATTCTGGACAAAGGCGAAGTGCCCCGCATCCAGCTTAACAGAGCCGGCCGTCTGGGCTGGACTACCTGGCTCAAAACCAAGCCGTTTGAAAACCATGCCGACAACCTGGTCTTGGCGGCCTCAAATTAGAAATATCTATGGCTGAAATCAAACGATCCACCCTGTTTGGCAAGCTCAATCCGTTGGGCTATAAATCCATCGAATCCGCGACCATTTTCTGCAAGATGCGCGGCAATCCGTACGTCGAAGTCGTTCACTGGATTCAGCAACTCCTCCAGCAGCCGGATTCCGATCTACTGCGCATCATCAAACATTTCAACCTCGACAGTTCGAAGGTCGCTGCCGACATCGTCGCCACGCTGGATCGCCTGCCCCGTGGCGCCACCGCCATCAGCGATTTCTCCCCCCTCATCGAGGCGGCCCTCCAACAGGCTTATCTCTACTCCACGTTGCTCTATGGCGAACCGCAGGTCCGCACCGGCCATCTCGTCGTGGCCTTCCTGCGCACCGATTCCCTGCGCAACGTCTTTCTGGGCCTCTCGCGCGAGTTCTCCAAGATCAAGGGCGAACAACTTAGCGATGAGTTTGCCAAAATCGTCGCCGGTTCGCCCGAGGATGCCATGCGCTCCAGCGACGGCTCCGGCATCTCCGCGGGCGCGGCTCCGGGCGAAGCCAGTGGCGCCATGGCTCCGGCCGAAATGGGAAAACAGGAAGCCCTCAAACGATTCACCACCGATCTGACCGAGAAGGCCCGCAAGGACGAAATCGATCCGATCGTCGGGCGGGACGAGGAAATCCGGCAGTGCGTGGACATCCTGATGCGCCGCCGTCAAAACAATCCCATCCTCACGGGTGAAGCCGGCGTCGGCAAGACGGCGGTGGTGGAGGGTTTTGTCCACCGCATCCTGGCGGGGGATGTGCCGCCCGCCTTGCGCGACGTCACGGTCCGCTCCCTGGACGTGGGCCTCCTCCAAGCGGGAGCCAGCATGAAGGGCGAATTCGAGCAGCGCCTGCGCGGGGTGATCGACGAAATCCAGGCTTCTCCCAAACCGATCATCCTTTTTATTGCCGAAGCCCACACTCTCATCGGCGCGGGCGGCGGCGGTGCGGCCGACGCCGCCAACCTTCTCAAACCGGCGCTGGCTCGAGGCACCTTGCGCACCATCGCGGCCACCACCTGGGACGAATACAAGCGCCACATCGAAAAGGACCCCGCCTTGACCCGCCGTTTCCAAGTCGTCAAAGTGGAGGAACCCTCCGAAGACAAATGCATCGTCATGATGCGCGCCGTGATGGCGCCCTTTGAAAAGCATCACAAAATCCAGGTCCTCGACGAGGCCGTGGACGCAGCCGTCCGGTTGTCCCATCGCTACATCGCTGGACGGCAGTTGCCGGACAAGGCAGTGAGCTTGATCGACACAGCGGCCGCCCGCGTGGGCGTGAGCCAGCACGCGGTTCCGCCCGAGGTGGATGATGTCCGCCGCCGCATCCTGGCCCTGCAAACGGAACGGGAAATCCTGAACCGGGAAACGGCCACGGGCCAGGATCACCAGCTTCGCCAGACCGAGATCAGCGAGAAACTGGCTGCGGAAAAGAACGACCTCACCGGCTTGGAGAAGCATTGGAACGAAGAGAAGGAACTGGTGGTCAAAATTCTGAGCCTTCGAGGCAAGCTTCAAGCGGGTGGAACCAGTCCAGACGCAGCCTCGGCGAAAGCACCTGCCGCCGCGTCCACGCCTCCGCTGCCAGCGCCCAGCTCGGCGGCGGCGGCGCCGGTTCAACCTGGGAACGGCCAGCTTTCATCCGATGAGCGCGCCAAGCTGCTCGCGGAGCTGAAGGAAGTTCAGGCCAAACTCAAGCAGTTCCAAGGCGAGTCGCCGCTCATTTTCCCCAGTGTGGATGCCAACGCCATTGCCAGCGTGGTGGCCGACTGGACCGGCATTCCCGTCGGTCGCATGGTCAAGAACGAGATCGAGCAGGTTCTCAAACTGGGGGACGTCCTGGAGCGCCGTGTCATCGGCCAGCGTCACGCGCTCGACACCATCGCTCGCCGCATCCAGACCAGCCGCGCCCGGCTGGACAATCCCAACCGGCCAGTGGGCGTATTCATGTTGGTAGGACCCAGCGGCACCGGGAAAACTGAGACAGCGCTTTCCCTGGCCGAAAGCCTCTTCGGCGGCGAGCAAAACCTTATTTCCATCAACATGAGCGAGTTCCAGGAAGCCCACACGGTCAGCACGCTCAAAGGCTCGCCTCCCGGCTATGTGGGTTATGGGGAAGGAGGCATCCTCACCGAAGCGGTGCGCCGCCACCCCTACAGCGTCGTGCTCCTGGATGAAGTGGAGAAGGCGCATCACGACGTTCACGAAATCTTTTTCCAGGTCTTCGACAAAGGCTGGATGGAAGACGCCGAAGGCCGCTACATTGATTTCAAAAACACCATTATCATCTTGACCAGCAACGCGGCGCAGGATGTCATTATCAACATGTGCAAGGACCCGGAATTGATGCCCGGGCCGGAGGGCCTGGAGAAGGCCATGCGCGGCCCCTTGACCAAGGTCTTTCCCGACGCCCTGTTGAATCGTTTGGTGGTGGTGCCGTATTATCCCATTACCAAGGAAATCCTGCACCGCATCATCAAGCTCAATCTCTCCCGCGTGGCCCGGCGCGTGCAGGAAAATCACAAGGCCCCTTTCACCTACGACGAGAGCGTGCCGGAATTGATCGGCCAGCGCTGCACCGAATTGGAGCGCGGCGCCCGCATGGTGGACGCCATGATCACCAACACCATGCTGCCGGAAATGGGCCGGGAGTTTCTCAGCCGCCTGGCCGGCGGCGGCGTGGTCAACCGAGTGCATGTCACAACGGCCAAGGGAGAATTCGTTTACAACTATGAATGATCGCCCGGCAAATCTGCGCATGGCGGAAAGATGGGCGTGTCAATAGCATGGAGGTTTTTGTTTTATGCCGCTAAATCAAGATTCGCGTCTTCTAGCCATCGGCACGCCGCTCGATGATAACGTGCTGGCGTTGCGTTCGTTCTCGCTCCGCGAGCAACTTGGACGCCTGTTCCAAATCGAGGCCGAACTCCTCAGCGAGGACCCCGAGGTGGATCTCGATAAGGTCGTCGGCAACAATGTCACCCTGCGGTTGAGCATCGGCCAGGATGTGGATCGCTATTTCAACGGGTTTGTCAGCCGCCTGACGCAAGTCGGCAACCAGGGAAGTTATGCCCGTTACCGCGCCATCATCGTGCCGTGGCTTTGGTTTCTCACGCGCACGTCCGATTGCCGCATTTTTCAAACCAAAACCGCTCCGGAAATTATCGAGGAGGTTTTCAAAGGGCACGGATTTAACGATTACCTGCTCAGCCTTTCCGGCACCTACGCTACGCGCGAGTATTGCGTCCAGTATCGCGAGACGGATTTCAATTTCGTCAGCCGCCTGATGGAACAGGAAGGCATTTATTACTTTTTCCAGCATGAGGATGGCAAGCATACGCTTGTTCTGGCCGACTCCATCAGCGCGCACAGCCCAAGTGACGGCTACGAGGAGATCACTTTCCACGAGGCGGAAAAAGGCGCCTCCGGCCGGGAGGTGATCACGGATTGGACGATGGAAAAGGAGGCCCAGCCAGTCGCCTGCGCCTTGAACGATTTCGATTTCACGAAGCCCAAGACCTCGCTGCGCTCCAACACCAATGTGAGCCGCCAACATGGCGCCGCGCAATTTGAAATCTATGATTATCCGGGCGAATACGTGGATCCAAGCGAAGGCGACCGCCTCACCGCCGTGCGCCTGGACGAAATCCAAACCCAATACGAAACGCTGCACGGCCAGGCCAACACGCGCGGCCTTGTCACCGGCTGCACCTTCAGCCTGAAAAAACATCCCCGCGACGACCAAAACCGCGATTATCTCATCACCGGCGTTTCACTCCACGCCGACGGTGGCGAGTTTGGCAGCGGCAAGACGGAGGGCGAATTCTTTTCCTGCAATTTCATGGCCATGCCCAAGGCACAGCAATTTCGGTCCGCCCGCCTGACGCCCAAACCCATCGTGCAAGGCCCGCAAACCGCCATCGTGGTGGGCACATCCGGCGACGAAATTTACACCGACGAATATGGCCGGGTGAAACTGCAATTTCACTGGGACCGGTACGGCAAGGGGGATGAAAATTCCTCGTGCTGGGTGCGCGTTTCCCAGCAATGGGCCGGCAAACAGTGGGGGGTGATCCAAATCCCGCGCATCGGCCAGGAAGTCATCGTCGAGTTTCTCGAAGGCGATCCCGACCGGCCCATCATCACCGGCCGCGTTTATAATGCCGTGGCCATGCCGCCCTACACTTTGCCGGCAGAAATGACCAAGAGCACGATCAAGACCAATTCCACCAAGGGCGGAAATGGCTTCAACGAACTTCGCTTCGAAGATAAGAAAGGCTCGGAACAGGTTTTCATTCACGGCGAGAGGAATCTGGATATTCGCATTAAAAACGACGCCTTCGAGAACATCGGCGAGGACCGTCATTTAGTGGTTACGCGAGACCGGTTCGAGCATGTTGTCAATAATCGCAATGAAACGGTGGATAACGACCACAAGGAACAAATCGGCAACGACCGCAACCTCAACGTCGTGGGCAAGGAAGCCAAGGCCGTCGGCGGCAGCCTGTCGCTGGCGGTGACCGGCGACGTGATCGAGGTCTTCCAAGGCAACCATTCGGAGCAGGTCACCAGCGACTATTATCTCAAGGCCGACAACATTGTGATCGAAGGGATGACCAACGTGACCATCAAAGTGGGGCAGTCTTACATTGCTATTGAGTCGGGAGGCATATCCATCGGCACTACTGGCACGATTTCGCTTCAGGACAGCGGAGGATTGACCATCCAATCAAGCGCCTCAATTTCGATGCAGGACAGCGCCGGATTGAGTGTTAAATCCAGCGCTCAAGTTCAAGTTGACGCCCCGCAAACCACGGTGAAAGGAGACGCCATGTTGACTCTCAAAGGCGGCATGGTGATGATCAACTAAACCGAATGGAGCGCTCCCATGCCTAGCCCAAAAAGCGGAACAGCCGGCTCGGCGGTTTCGCCAGCCGCTCCCGATCCGGCCTTGGACGCCGATGACGCCGTCGCCGGCGGCGTTGACCAATCGCAAGCCAACCCAGCCACGACGAAGCCGGGCACGTATGACTCCAACAAAGTCAAGCCCTACAAGAAGGACCCCGCAAAGAAAAGCTGGATCGAGATCAAACTCATCGACGAGCAAAACAACCCTGTGCCAGGCGAACCCTACAGCGTCACCCTCCCTGACGGTGAGACCGTCGCCTCGGGCACGCTCGACGACAAGGGTTTCGCCCGGATCGAGGGCATCGACCCGGGAACGTGCCAAATCACATTTCCGCAACGGGATACGGAGGCTTGGAAGAAGGCCTGATAACGCGGATTTTTGCTTTTTATGGCTGAAGACTACACAGTTGAACCAGGCGACTGCATGAGCAGCATCGCCTATGAGAACGGTTTCTTTTGGAAGACGCTTTGGAACCTTTCGCAAAACGCCGCTCTCAAAGCCAAGCGCAAAAACCCAAACGTGCTGATGACGGCCGACGTCGTCCACATTCCCGACTTAACGATTAGGCAGGAACCCGGCGCCACGGAAATGACGCACAAATTCATGCTCAAGGGCGTGCCGGAAGTATTGCGCATGAAGCTGATGGACGCCAACCATAAGCCGCGCCCCAGCCTCGACTACGTCATTATCATCGAGGGCAACTCGCGAAGAGGCAAAACCGATGGCAACGGCGAATTAAAAGAAAGCATTCCACCAAACGCCAAGACAGGCAAGCTCACCTTCGCGGCGGCGGGAGCGGTGGACAAGACAGGCAAGCCCATTCCTGGGAGGCCAAAAACGCAAGTCATGATGTTGCAGTTGGGTAACCTCAATCCCATTTCCGAAGTGAGCGGCCTCAAGGCCCGATTGACCAATCTTGGATGCTACAAAGGCCCCATTGATGAAAATCTCGATGACCGCACCAAGCGGGCCATTAGTGCTTTTCAGAGCAAGAAGGGCCTGCCCGTCACAGGCGTCGCGGATGATGCCACGAAGGCGCTGTTGCAAAAGGTTCATGGCCATTGACCGGAATTGGCCAAAAGTCCTTATATAGATGCAATGCAGACTGCCGGGCGAAAACAGAATATGAATAGATCACAAAAGGAAAAGTATGGGTGAACTTCCCGAAGGCGGCACGGGCAGCCAATCTGGCGGCGGCACTGGCGGCTCTAACGCCGGTTCTGGCAGTTCCACCGCTGGCTCTGGCAGTTCTACGGCCGGCACGGGCAGTTCCAAGGCCGGTTCTGCGAGTGGTTCTGGCAGCGGTTCTGGCAGCGGCTGCACGTTTTGTAATGCTGATAACCAGGCCGCTCTCGCTCGGGGGGGGCAGTCCACAAATGGGTCGGGCTCGCCGAGCCAATCGCCCTGTCTTGGTCAAGCCACTCCCGCCCATGGCACATTCCCGACCAGCCGGCCACTGACAACGACTGAAAAAATTTTCCTGCAGGCCCTCCTGGCCGGTGTGCAGGTACTGCCTGGCGGCAGTATTGTAAGTTTGTTAGTAGCCGCAGGTGCGATAGCGAGCGCTAAGGGATGTACCGTCGCCCTCGGATACGGCGGTGATGTGATCGGGATCGGAGGGGTCAGCGGCGGTGTGGGGATTTACTATGGCCCAAGCGGCGAGACGGGGCTTTACGGGGCCGTGGGGTTGGACGTGGGTTTTGCCATGGGATTGTCGGTGGAGGTCGTGTACACGATCATCGCCTGGGCGCCGAGCGTCAATTTCGCAGGCGACTGCTGGGTGGTATCCCTTAGTGGAGGGGAGCTTGCCGTGGGGGGCGGCTCGGCTATCTTTTCTTACAGTGACGGCCACTTCGTTGGCGTCTCGTTAGCCGCCGGGATCGGCGCTGGCGCGCCCATCTCCTTATATGGTCAACTCTCTCATACCTGGATCACTCCTCCCGGCTCCTGACCATCTCGATAAGTTCGGCCGGGCTGCTGTTTCACAAACGAGACGACTGTTCTTGAAGGATTTGGAACCGAGGATGGATTTAATGAGTTGAAAATTGTCATTCTTTTTCGTAGCGAGAGCGGTTGGGAAATCGCTCCATCAGGAATTTGCGGACGCTCTCTCCAAAAGCTGAATCGTCAAAATTAAAATACATTTTTCCTTCGCTTTGCTGAATCACTTCTTCATACAAAGGAGGCTTTTCCCAGAAACCGCACCGGCTTTTTTCCTCCAACAAATTGGTCAGGCTCAACTTTCCCGACTTATAGGCATGGTTGAGAATGGCGCTTTGGGCCAGCATCCCGTAATAGCGATCTTCTGTGACAAAATCCCTGAAATCGCGGTAGGCCGCCATGACCCGTTTTCGAGTCATATAAGTGGGGGCATGGGTTTCACAATTATAACCTGTGTATCCAAGACGAAGCAGCAAATCGTAAGTGCGCCAGAGCGCATCCTTCCAAAGCCCGCGTCCGCGCACCTTCGTTAGAGACAGGTCTTCTAGGTAACGCTCTTTACGAGCTTCATCAATGGTGTGGCTTTTGAGGAAATAAAAATCGTCGCAGAAAAAAAGGAACTCGAAAGCTAAGTCAGGGATCAATGACGCTAGAAAAAGCATCAAAAAACAATTGGTCACCGGCGTCTTGACGCCCAACACCCATGCCATCGCCTCATGCGGAACGTTCTCGATCAGGGACGTGTCGTCCGAAATGAAGTTTGGTTTGTCGCCAAAGATCCAGACTTTCCTGATGTACGGCGCGCATTGCTCGATGCTCCTCAAAGAATAACGAATCTCAAAATCGTCATTAGCGGAATGTTTGAAAAGGTAGAGAGCATCCATTGTTCCAGGCGCGTCCATGCTAAACGTTGATGGCGCCGCCGGAGGAAGCGCTTCCCCGAGGGGAAGCAGAGGCCGCATTAACCAATTTCCAGAGGATTAAGATGCGTCGCATATATTTCGTGGTCTGTAGCAGAATCGGTAGGTGATTTTGGGCTAATTCCGAGCTTTGGCAAGTTCTTTTCTTGTTCTTCCTTCTCACTTTCGAGTTGACGGCGACCGTTTTTGTGGACAACGTGGTTCCACACCAAAATGTTGGAAACATCGAGTCTTGGCCGCGTTTGGTTTGGCCGAGTTCTTGGTCGATTGCCAAACCGGCAATTTCGTGCTACTAAGAAGTTGGTCATTTAGGTTATGTCCTTGATCAAAATCACGTCGCCACCATCCGAAATCGCCGCAAAGTATAAGCCGCATCCCGAGGCGAAGGCGCTGTTGCAGCCGGGACAGACGCCGACGCAGTATTCGGCGGCGTTGCAGAAAGGAAGTTTTTCGCAGGACCATATCCATTTCCTGGCGCACGGGATGCCGGAACGGGAATCGGTCGGCTGGGCCTGCAAAAGCTCCGCCAAGGTGTCGGATAAACTCGAACCGACCGACAAGACGGCCTTGCAAGCGGCCCAGGCCTGGACGAAAAATCCGACCCCGGCCACTCAGGCTGCGGCGGCCGCAGCGGCGGCAAAAACCAATTTCCAGGGACCTGGCGCTTGGGCGGCCCAAGGCGCGGCTTGGGCAAAAACTCCAGGCGCGCCCGCCTCGCCAGCGGCGCCGAATCTCACCGGTCACGCTGTGGCCGGTTCGGTGATGCTGGCGGCGGTGGCCATGGCCGCACCCAAAGCGCCCGCCTTCAAGCCTCCCACCGCGCCTCAAATGCCTGCCGTGCCGAAAGCTCCTACCTTCCAAGCGCCCAAGCTTGCAATGCCAAAGGTGCCGACGCTAACTCCGCCGCCACCGCCGTCGCTAGCTCAACGAACCGCCGCGGCCAAAATCCACCAGCCGTTTATTGACATGGGGCACGGTATCGCCAGCGGCAAGGAGTCGTTTATTTGATATCGCCGGTTCGGATCGGAAAAATTGTCTCAGGGCGCTTGACGCCCATGCGCTATTCGGGCACACTGCAAATATGCCGATGGCCGCTCGCCTAACCGATATGCACGTCTGCCCGATGGTAACCGTGCTCGTGCCGCACGTGGGCGGTCCGATTACCGGCCCAGGTGCTCCAACTGTCTTGATCGGAAGCATGCCCGCCTCCGTCGTCGGCGACATGTGTGTTTGCGTCGGTCCGCCGGACACGATTGCGATGGGTTCAACCACCGTGATGATTGGCGGCATGCCTGCCGCCCGCATGGGTGACATGACGGCGCATGGCGGCTCGGTCGTCCTCGGCTGTCCGACGGTGATGATCGGCGGTTGAATCGCCATCACTCCTCAGGTCACAAAGTTTTTCTCCTGCAAACTCGCGACGGAACCGCAACCATAATGGTGGACGGGTCGTGACTCATCGTCTGGGCGCGGGCCAAAGGGACGCGGCCCGCTCTGCCGGACGGCTCCTAACTCAATTTCAGCGGGCCGCCGTCGCACAACGCCGGTTTGCCGAATGATTCCATGCGATGGCCCATGGCGTGGGCCAGGGCGAGGTGAAAACGATTGTGCGCAACATTGTCCAGCTTCACCGACCGGCCCATTTGAAAACCAAATCCGCCGCCGATGAGCACAAATGGAATGTTGTCTAGCGTATGCGTGTTGCCTTTGCCCAATTCGTTGGTCCAGATGACGAGCGTGTGGTCCAGCAAGCTGCCGGAGCCGCCCGGTTCGGGCGTGTTGGCCAGCTTGTCAACTAAATAACGCAATTCGCCCGCGAACCATTTGTTGATTTTCACCAATTTGCCCTGCGCCACTTCATCTTTGTCCGGCTCGTGGGACAAGGAATGGTGCGCGTCTTTGATGTCCAGCCAATTCATGCGCGCCTGGCCGACCGACTTCGTGTATTGGAGGGTCGCCATGCGCGCCATGTCGTTGACAAAGCTGTTGACGAGCAGATCAGCCTGCATCCGGCTCAAACGCGGCACATTGTCGTTCTGATCCACGATGCCTTCTTCCAAGGTTGGCGGGGCCACCCGCAATTTCTGCTGGTCGGCGATGCGAATTTCCTTTTCCATCTGGCGGACGAGCGTCTCATGCTGCTCGAGCAAGACGCGGTCCTCGGCGCTGACCAGTTTGCTGACCTTTTTCAAATCGTCCCGCACTTCATCAAGAACGCTTTGCAGGTTTTCCTTGTCGTTCAATTGCCCGTAAAGTTTCTGGTACATCTGGTACGGGTCTGATATCGGAGCCAGCGGCTGATTGGCGCCGGCGTAGGACATGCGCGTCCAGGGATCGGCGCGGTCGGTGACGCCGACGCCGAATTCCAGCGAGCCAAAACGAGTGCGGGAATCCTCGCGGCTTTGCAGGAAGTTCTTAATTTCCTGGTCGATGGAAATGCCGCCGGCCCAGCCGGAGGGTGTGTCGGACCCGCCTTGAACGTTTCCCGGCAGCAACTCGATGCCCGTCAAGAGACAACTCATGCCGCGCATGTGATTGTCACCGTCGCCATGCACTTTGTTGGACAATCCATGCAACACCAACATGCGCTCCTTGAATGGCTCCAGCGGCGCCATGATTTCCTTGAGCTTGAAATCGCCGCCGGTTTCATCGGGCCAGAAAGCCGGCGGAATGGTCCCGTTGGGGCTAAACACGATGACCAATCGCTGCCGCGGCCGCACCGGGCTGGCCAGGCCCAAGCTTGGCAAGCCCACGAGGAACGGCAGGGCCGAAGCCGAGATGCCTAACTGTTTGAGGAATTGGCGGCGGTGAATCGCGTTCATGGCATCAAGCATACTCCTAGGTTTGCGGTTTGACCACAGGAAATATTCCTTTGGCGAGGGCGGTGGCGCGGCTCGCTTTCTGGGAGAGTATGGCTTTCATTTCGTAGGGGTTGGCTCAAAGACACGCGGAAATATCGGAAACTATCATGGAAATCAACGACTTACGTAAGCCCGTTCGGCCATACCAAGAAATCGAACGTAACCGCGAACCACGCCAAATACACGAAAGAGTGATTGTTTTCGCGTGGTTCGAGTATTTCGCGATTAACTCGAGTTTCCACGGGTAAGGTCGCGGGGATTTGGGTGGATTCGCGGTTCTGCTCGAATTGCCGCGCAACTGGCTCACCCTCAACCTGACCTTCTCCCCCAGGAGAAGGAACGGCTTTCGTCCGACTCCGGTTGTGGCTATGCGCGTCCGGTAAACCCAGTCTTTGGAATTTCGAGAGTGCGGCGGATGATTCTCCCTCTCCTGGAGGAGAGGGCCGGGGTGAGGACGAGCGTTGCAACTGACTTCGCTTTTTTCATGGCTCGCCCTCAACTTGACCTTCTCCACTTGGGAGAAGGAACAGCTTGCGCGCGGCACACGGGGTTCGTCTGCCTGCAAAGAACATGCGCCTGCGCGCTTCATACTCACGACAATACCACTTCTAAGTGGGAACGCAAGCATATATATTAAGTATAAGAGCGACACCTGGATTTGGCGGTGATTTTTAGGATTTCTAATGACATTATCTCGCGCCGAGGCGCGGAGAGCGCAGAGTTCTTGATCCGTGCGAGCGAGTTGGCGCTGGCGCAGTTGCTGACTTTCTACTTTACGCTGAGTTTCGCAGCCGCGTCCGGATAAAGCCGGCGCAACGTGTTAGTCGCGACGTGGCGCGTAAGTTCGTCGTGATCGGTCAAGAAAGGCGTGATCTGCGATATTGACACCCACTGAGTGGCGGCGCGACCGAAGGCGGAGGTGGCCAGGAGGGCGGGCAGGCGCATCCAGCGGTTTGATGATGAAAGAAATTGGGTCATTGCCGGAAGACACAAATCCGGGTGCGCGTGAATTCCGCCCAACGCGACAAGTGCAAGTGACTGGAC
>Ga0182024_10014844_pt1 | contig 15002 bp, 11 predicted proteins | sample P32metaG_FD_120480 | JGI IMG/M metagenome (GOLD analysis project Ga0182024, IMG submission 120480) | Permafrost microbial communities from Stordalen Mire, Sweden - P3-2 metaG (Illumina Assembly) | ecosystem: Environmental > Terrestrial > Soil > Wetlands > Permafrost | place: Sweden: Stordalen... | reverse complement strand
TCGACCTCGATGCTTTGCCGTTCCAAACAATCGACAAATCGATTGATAAATTTCGCCGCCCTGTTCATGCCATCTGTCGAGAGAAAGAGGCTGCGATCGATGGGCACGAACTGATCGTTCTCCAAAGTTCCCAGCGTGAACTCCGGCTCGAAAGCCACCTGAAAGCTGACGCCGCTTTGTTTCGCCTTTTCAATTTGCCGCTTGAGCAAACTGCGCGGGCACAGCGACCAGGGGTTGTGATCGAGTTCGATCAAATCGCAGATCATCGCTGCTGCCCGATCGGAATAAGGAAGCACAGTCCAGGATTCCGGATCGGGCACTAATCTGATCTCTCCGGTTGCACTGAATCCGGTATCAGTCTGGAGCTGATCCAGCATGTTAGTGGCCAGAGTGGCTTTGGCCAAGCCGATTCCCGATTCGAGCCGATCCTTGAGTCTGTCGACTCGCGTCGATTTCGAGCGAATAATACCGGTCGTATCGCAAAACAAGAACCTGACCAGGGAGATCGCCGATTTATTGGCCAGGGTGACAATTTCGTCGAATGTTTTGGCAGGCATCACGGTCATTAGTCCAATTGGATCCTCATTAATGCGGTCCTTACAAATGCGATTCTTATAAATGCGATTCTTATAAATGCGCTCCGTCGGCTTCGTCCCTCGCCTCCTCCGCGCTGTCCCCGTTCGCTTCGACCGGCTCCTCGCCGCTCTTGCTCTCTTGCTTGCTTGTCCTCTTAAGTGCGCTTTGGTCGGCTCCTGCTCTCGTGTTTGTGGTTACGTTTTTTTCGTTGTGAAGTATATAGCGATCAAGAAAAAGATGAACTCCAGTCCCATTGCCACCCGAGCCATATCCCAGAGAAAGTGCATCAAAGGCTGCCAGACAAAGGTCGATAAAATCGCCAGAAGGAATGGAACCGCCACGAAGCAGATCGGACCACCGACGATAACGGTGATCCACATCCATTTGCGCAACAGCTCGCTGTCTGGCATCAACTGAATCTCGCGCAGCCGGTCCTCATCGCCCTGGGCCTTCTTGAGTTCATGCGAACGCAAGCGGTTAACCACTAGAATTCGGTATTCCTCAATTATCTTGGCATCACTCATGGACGGCGCGTTCCTTGCGCCTGGAAACGCTTCTATTGTACCGGTTTTGTCAATGCCTTGATGGCAAGCTCAGGGGCACCGTCAGTCTTTTTGAAAATGACTCCGATGGGATCCAGCCTGGACTGCGCCAGACGAAGAGTTCACGCCATCAGCCAGTTATCTTACTTGCCGTTCTTCCGGGCATATTCTTCGGCTTTCTGTATCAGTGCGCGTGCCTCAGAAGATCTGTTGAGAGCCATCAGATTGTCTGCGTGAAACTTATAAAACTGACCATCCTTAGCCCAGCTTGGCGCTTGCTTTTCAATTTTATTCTCGGCTTGCGGATACCAGTGTTCGGCGTCCAGGAAAAACTTCCTGGCCGCAGGCTCATCGTTCAGTTTTAGTTCCAGATCACCGATGTGACGCAAGTTATCGGCAACCAAAAAATACAGATCCACGCATTCACCACCCCGCGCTTCTGTTCGTTTGATCAGAGCTTTCATCATCACCAGGGCAGTGTCGTAATCATCGATCGCCTTCTTGAATTCATGGTGGTTGGACCGATCGCCTGCGCGATATTCGTACACGACAGCAAGGTCGTGGCAGTTTCCATAGTCGTTCCTGTTTCGCGCAAAACCCACAGAATAGGCGATGATTGCGGCATTCTTCAAAGCAACCTTTCTGCCCCAATCGTTGTTTTCCTGCACTTCTTGAAACATACGTCCAAGGCAATTGAATTCGTCATCAAGTGGTTGCGCTTTCAAAATGTCGATCAACTTCTGTGACAAGACAGCCGAGTCTTTTCCCGTTCCAGCTGGCTGACCACCCCAGGCCGCCGCCTCGATGACGTCTATGACTTGGATGAAATTTTGGCGAGCAGCACCTTCTTCACCGTTCCTGAGAAGAGCGCATCCAGAGATGTATTTATCTTGCCAGTCTGTAGGCACCGCAGGCAGTACTGAAACTTGGCTCGGCGGCTGAGCGGCAACGTTGCTAACTGGCGGAGCCGCAACGTCATGCGTGGTAATCCATAAATGGCCCAAGACCGCTAGCGTGGAAACGATTGTGACTGCGAGTAGGGCGCCTACTATGAGCTTGCCCTGTCCACGATCGAGATTGCGATTGCGGAGCTGAGGAAGCAACGGCTTTTTCTGTTCAGCCTCCTGAAGAGCTTCCCAAAGTTCAGACATGGATTGGAAGCGCTTCTTCGGCTCCTTTTCGATTGCCTTGTAAATTATGTTTTGCATCCGGTCAGAGATCGCCTTTCCGGCGTGTTCCGAGATCGGTGTCGGCTTGTTGTGCACATGGTTCGCCAGCACCTGCAAGAAGTTTTCACCGGTGACAGCTTTCGTACCGGTCAGCGTCTCGTACATAACACAGCCGAATGCGTAAACATCAGACCGTTGATCTGACTCTGCTCCCTGGCACTGCTCAGGACTCATATAAAACGGCGTGCCTACGATCTCTCCTGTCTTCGTCAAATGCATCGACGCATCATCAACGTCTTTGTACTTAGCGATTCCGAAATCCAACAACATCGCTGAGCGTTGGCCACGGCCGCCTTCAACCAACATGATGTTGCTTGGTTTGATATCTCTGTGCAAAACGTGCTTCTGATGAGCATGCACAAGAGCATCGGCAACCTGAGAAAAAAGTCGCAGTCCTTCCTTTTCCGGCAGCGGCCCGTTGCGTTCAATCTCTTCTGATAAAGTGATGCCTTCCACATACTGCATAGACATGTACGGCATGCCGTCAGGAGTGACACCAACGTCATAAATCGCCACTGCATTCGGGTGGGAAAACGCGCATGCGGCTTTGCCTTCCTGGGAGAACCGCATTACTCGCTCTACAGTCACGTAGCCAGAAGCAATCGTCTTGATTGCTACCATTCGGCCTGTAGCTAGCTGTTTCGCTTTAAAAACAAAACCCATGCCGCCTTCGCCGATCAGGCTCAAGAGCTGATAACGACCATCGATGATTGTGCCAAGCAGTTTTTCTGCGGACTGTCTCGGTCCACTGACTGCAGACCTATCCGCACTCGCTGCAGACGTATCCGAATGCACCAGACGTGCATTTTGCAGATCTTCGAATTTTTCGAAACTTGGCACACCTAAATCCAACTAGCTACGATTTGTTATATGCCCCAAATATGCGATGAGGATAGCGGAGGCACCGACAAAGTACTTGGAATCCGCGCGCAATCAAGTACCAGTTGGTGATACCGCATCACTTAATGCTTTACAACAATCTTCTCAAGTCAAAGAAATCAGCTATTATTACAGTTGTCATTAGTTTGTCTAAAATTGACCAGGGGAACAATACCAATAGACCACAGGTCAGAAAGAGCAATGTGGTTGTTGACAGCAAATACAGTCTGCCTTATGGGTTAACCTATGAGACCGTCACGAGTGCTTAAAATCTATTACTTGGTCACCTTTGCCATCGGCACGCTGATGACCATACCGGTTGCCCACTGGGTTCAGATACAAGAAGTTGGAGCGCGCGGCGCTTCAATCATGGCACTTTGCTGGAACGTATTGTTTATCATGGTTTTGCCGCTAGTGATGGACTGGGGCGAGCGCCGTTACTTCAAAGCGCGGTTCATGGCGCTGGAAGAAGTGGCGCAGACTAACCCTGAGTTGGCTAATGTCATTTCTGAACAGTGCAAAAAGCTCTCCATACCCGGTCTCCGGTTCGCCGTTGTCGATACCGCCTCTGACGAACTCTTCTCTTATGGATTGTGGCGCCACAATCCCCGATTGGTGGTGCCAGGCAACTTCCTCTCTGCCGAACCGAAAACAACGTTGATCCCCAGCGTTGAGGCAGAGCTTAGCCGTTTTGCCACACAGGACCACACGTTCGTCTTCTTATTTTTCACAGTCGTGCAAATCAGCCTGTTGCTGGCACTAGCCTACGTGTTCATCCACTGATTCTTCAAAGCTGCAAGACTGAAAGATGTCGAAATGCGCGCCCTGCTTCCAGGCGTCGGCGCTGCAACCGGCTTTGAGGGCGAGCTGACTGAGGGTTTGCTCCAGGTCCCAGCCGAACTCAGTCGCTACTGAAGGCAAGAACACGGCTTGTTTGCCATCCTTATACAAGAGCACTCCATCGCGTCCGATGACGATGTCATCTTGAGATCGGACCCGCTGCGGCGGCGTCAATACATTAATATCGATTTGCAGATGCGGCAGCTCCTCCGGCGTCACATTTTTGAAACGATAGTCACGTGAAGCCGCACCGATGGCATTTTCGATCACAGCTTTCAGAAGCGGCTTGATCGGCCAGATGTAGCCGATACATCCGCGCAGCTCTTTCTCTTCACCATGGGCGGTGTCACCACGCTGGTCGCCACTGGCGCGCGTATACAGCGTCACAAAGGCACCCATCGGCTTGCGCATTACTGGCGTGACAAGCTCACGAATCTCGCTGTGTGAAACCTCGCGACGCTCCCTCACGTATGTCTCTAGCGCAAGACGGGCGATTTTCAAAAGCGCTTCTTTGTCAGCATCAGTCAAAGAAACAGTTGTAATCGGCTTCTCCACCGGCCAGCCATTGTGCTCGCCGGCACTGCTGAAGGCAATAGCCAGATAAGAGACCGAGTTTTTATCATCTTCGACAATACTGTCTTGCGACGTGCGGTAATGCAAGAGGCTTGCGTGTGCGCCTTCCGGCAAAAGCGCCAGAAGCAGCGAGCAGGGAAAGAAACCACATATGGTATCTTGCGTACGTTCTCGGAATGACAAAAAACCATCGAGATCGCGGCTGTTCAAACAATCAAACGCCTGTGAATCCAGCTGGCGAACGCCTTCACGTACATTGTCTTCAAAAGGCTCGTACTGGTATCTCGGTCCATAATGAGTAAAATCAGAACTGACTACCACCAGATCGCCTGGCTCGATATACCGGCGCATAATCTGCGCCGTCAACTGGATTTCGCTGTTGTCGGTGAGCGTGCCGACAATCACCGGCACGATTTTCACATCACCAAAGGTCTGCCTGATGAACGGTAACTGCATCTCGAGCGAATGTTCCCGCCGGTGCACTTCGGGCATGATGGAAAAATTGTTGTATTCACGCAACGCCTCGACAACATCTTTGTCAACCGACAGATCACCCAAAGGAGTAGCGAACGTTTTCTCCGCCGGCAAAGCCGCGCCCTGGAAACCGGCATAATGACTGGGACCCAATAGGAACACTCTTTTGATCTTGCGGTTGGATTTTACGGCATCGTATGCGTAGGCCGCGGTTTGCCCGGAAAACATATAACCGGCGTGCGGCACGACGATGGCAAGAACCGCACCATCGATTTTCTCGTTGCCAGAGAAAGTCGTTTCAACGGGCGTCTTCTTGAGATGCTCACCAGCGATCTGCAGAAAGCGCTGCAACTGGGTCTTCAGTTTAGCCGGATCAGATTCATACCAGCTGCCGGCGAAGGTGGCACGCCGCTTTTCAGTCCAGGATAGAGTTGCTTTGCTGAAGAAATTCGACATCGTAATTGCTAGGATTGAAGCAGCGAGAGCAGTGGGAAAAGCCACGCTTTATTATCTCTCGTTGCGATCGATAGCTCCTCCAGTGAAAGCGCGTGGTTATTTCGAATCTGCAGGGGCGCCGTTGGCAGTCGCTGGTTTCGGGGGTTGGTGCGGATCCATGCGAGTCAAAATGTTGGACGTGCTGTCACCATGCGGATCGACTTTCGAGACAAATGTCAGAATGACAATCGCACCTTGATTGAGTCCTGACGGCAAGGCTTCGAACGGTTCGCTTTTAGAGACCGAGTCAGACGCGGATTGTTCCGCCGGTTCGCACTTCGGCGTGCTTTCCGCTTTGACGCCGTTGACGGCGCCATCCGGCGCCACATCGATCGTCACCACGACACGATTGTCACCATCGCTCATTAACCAGAACGACTGCAATTTACCGCGCAGCCGATTGAGATATCCATTCATTGCTTGCGACATCGCTGCGCTGTTGGGAGCCTGTTTCACCGGCGCAGCGGACGGAGCGGCCTTGGCTCTGGCCGCGTGGGCAGGCGCGGCCGGGGCGGCTGGCATCTGGCTCACAATAAGAGCGAGCGAAACAACGACGGCCGGTCGAACTGAAAGTCGCAACTCAACACCCACCCATACAAGCAAGTAATCTCTGTTTGGAATATTACATGAAAACGCCCAATCAGGCGAGGCAAGAGCAACTGTCGATGGGCAAAACCTTGACGCAGCGCCGCGCGTGTTCCGCTAACCAGGCTCTTTTACGGCAACCGACCCGCTCAGACCGTCGCTTAAGATAACTTTAGCCCGCGACCGGCTCCTTCTCGCGGAAGATGCCAAAAGAAGACGTATAGCCGTGCAAAAACGTGGTTCCACCGACAGGTCCGATTTCACCGTTGCAGAAGAAGCCGCCAAGCGGCACTTCACCCAGGTACTGGCGGAAACAGTCGCTGTCATGGTTGGCCTCACCATAGAGATAGCGCCCCCGCCCGAGGCAAGAAAATAGCAATGCGCCTGCCGCCTCTGATTTTTTGTCATCGCTGCGCTGATCGCAATAACGCTTGAGCATCATTTGCAGATCATCGGCAGAAGTAGCGGCGTCCCGCAGGTGAAACTGCACGCGCCGCTCATTGCGCAAAAGTTCTCCGATCACAAGTGATCCCGTCCGCGGCTCGATGCCCAGAATGTTGCGGATGAGGAAATCGCCAACCTTGAAGTCGTCTTTGAATTCATCCATCACCACACCAAGGAAAAGCGAGTTGCGCGCCAGCTCTTGATCCTGCGCCGACAGGCTCTCCAACAATTCCTTCAGCACGCGCACGGCCGAGACGCCGTCCAACTCGATCAAGAAATTATTGTGGCATTTAGTGACGCTGTACGTCTTGCCGATCGGGCGGCAGCCCTGTGCCACCACAGCATCGACAGTGACGTTGCCGGTAATGCTGGCACCGACTGCTCCGGTTCTGTGCAACTCGTCGTCGCGAAACAAGGCGTTGACGCCGGCGCGATTGGCACCGCTAGCCAGCCCGCCGAGCTTGACGGCGCGGGGGAAGGCGTAATCCAGTCCCTGCACCAGAGTGTCGATTTGAAAGCTGAACGGATCGGGCAGGAGAATAAAACTGGGCTCCTGCTGAGTTTGCAGTCCGACCAACTTTTCCCAGGACGATGGAGCATCATCGAGGTCAGGCAACTGTTCGTCTTCCAGGTGGAACGTCTTGATCTCCACCCCAGGTAAGATCGCCGCCGTCAGGGCAACCGCTTTCTGCTGTTCCACCTCGATGCCGCCGCCAATCAATCCGCCGGCGGAACAGCCGATAAAATGCTTGACGCCGAGTTCCTTTTTGAGCAGCGCGGGAATATGCTCGTATTCTTGCTGGAAATGGGGAGAGACGAAAAGGATGGCGAAGTCAGGCTTTTGCCCGGAGAGTTGGAACTGGACTTTCTCTACACAATCAGCGATGTATTGGCGCGCGCCACCGTATCGTTTGTTTTCTTCGTCATAAGTGATCGCCGAACCCCACTTCATTGATTGGCCCTCGAAGGTTTCCATCGAATATCGTCCTCACTTCACGATCGGCGCGAATCGCCACAGTCCTTGACGCAGCCGCTATCGGCCGGTCCAGCGGTCAAACACGACCGCCCTCTTGAGCACCATCGACGTCGATATTATCCAACTTATCGATATCGCCAGCTACGTAATCAGGGTTCACCGGTTCCACCTTATCGATATCGCCAGCCTGGTAATCGGTGTTCACCGGTTCGCTCGTGCCACCGGCTGAAGTGTCAGTGTAGGGAATGGTCAAGGCACTACCGGTGGCGCCAATCGACGGCCGTCCCGGACCTGAACCAGCGGGAAGCGCACCGGCCACAGCCCGCATTTCATCAGACTCTGCTTCCAGTTGCGCCGCCTTGTCTTTCTCACCAAGGCGAGCGTAAAGTAGCGATAAAAGCTTGATGCTGTCAGCCACTTCGCTGTGCACCGGCCCGTAAAGCTTCTTTTTCAACTCCGGCACGGCGCTGTAAAACTCGGCGACGTCCATGGTGGCACCGCCAAAGTCAGCGGTGGCGATGAAATAATCGAAGTCTTTCAGCAGCGTATCGGTCGGCTTCGAGATCATCGATCGCCAGTAGGCGATCAATTGCTGTGACATCTCGCGCGCTTCTTTTAACTTGCCCTGCTTGCTGTAACAGTCAACCAGGTGCACCATACAGCTCGATTTTTTTGTAAAATCGCCTTCCGCGCCATAGATCTCCAGCGCTTTCAAAAGTGAGTATTCCTGTTGCGGGTGGTTGCCTCGCTGCCGTTCCAGATGCCCCTGCCGCAAGTGCTCGTCTGCCTTGAGCAACTCCAGTTCCGATCCGCCCCTGCCATTCATGACCAGAGCAATCACTGACAGGATCGCCACGCCTGCAATTAATGCAATTGCCATGTTCGTGTCTATGTGCATGCTTTCCTCAACTTTCCAGTTCCGCCTTAACCAACGTGGATTGTGGGACGACGTTTCGGGTTCGGTTCGAGTTCGCGCAGAATTTCGCGTGTCACAGGAGCTGTTTCTCCTTCGCCGAAGAAGATGTATTTGAAGATGTATCCGATCGGATTGCCTTCGGTCCAGCCGAAGTAAGCGTGGGGGATGGTGTTGGTGTAATCGCGCAGATGCAAAAGCAAGGCGGCGATGGCATTGGGGATGGCCGGGCTGGAGCAGCGGATCACCTGGAATCCATCGACCTGCTCGCCTTTCAGCTCCAGGCAGTCCTCCATGAAATCAGAGGCATCTTTGAGGCGCACCTCGAGGAAAATGAAATTTCCTTCCGGCGCTTGAATGCTGTGCGTCTCTCTGGCTTCTTTTTCCTTGGTGGCGTAATCGGTGCCCCCGGGGCGATGTGCCAGGATGCGGATCTGACCTAAATAACTGCTTTTTGCTTCGTCGATAAAACGTTGAGCCGTGTCGTCCAGCATGATTCGCTGCACGCGCAGCTCGGTGGCGCGCGCCGCACGCGAGATCAGCGAAGCAGAGAATATCGTCAGAATGAAGAGAATGGCGATCTGCAACCCCTCAGGCCGCTCGATGCAGTTGGTGATGGTCGTATACACGAAGACCAGGAAGATAGTCAAGAAAAACCAGCGCTGTGCAGATTTGAGCTTCCATACGCTGAGCGTGCAGGCGAGCGCCCCTGATGTCATCAGCACCAAAACGCCGGTGGCGTAAGCACCACCTTGAGCGTCTACGTCAGCTTTGAACCACCACGTGACAATAAAACCGATCGCCGTAAAGAAAACCACCAGCGGGCGAGTGGCACGCGCCCACTCCGGAGCCATTCCATATCGCGGCAAATAGCGTGGCACCAGATTGAGCAACCCGGTCATGGCCGATGCACCGGCGAACCAGAGGATCATGATCGAGCTGATATCGTATGCGGTGCCGAAGTAAGGTCCCAGGAAACCATGGGCCAGATAGGAGATGGCGCGGCCGTTGGCTTCTCCATTTTCAGCAAACTTTGCTTCAGGAATGAGCACCGTGGTCAAAAACGAGGTGATCAACAAAAATATGCTCATGACGATGGCAGCGACGAAAAGCAGCTTGCGCGTATTGCGGATGCGCCCCTGAGGATGCTCCGGATCGTCGTCCGGATCGCCCTGCACCAGCGGCATCACGGCCACGCCGGTTTCAAACCCAGACATACCGAGGGCCAATTTTGGAAACAACAGGACGGAGATCAGCAACATTCGCGCCGGCGATCCGTGCTTGAGGAAGAGGCGATGCCACCAGTCCTCAATCATCAAGGATTCATGCGGCAGTTGCGTCAGCCCAACTGCTACGACAATTGCGTTTAGTATGAGATAGAGGCCAACCAGTAAAACGGAGATGCCAATCGCTTCCCGGAATCCCATCAAAAACACTCCGCCCAGCAAAAGCAGCAGCAGGAGAGTCAAACCCATCTTGTTCTGCAAAAGCATCGGCGCAAAATGTGACGCCGGGTTCTGCGCAACGTGCGCGGCTGCGTCGGCGGCTGACAACGTGATGGTGATGATGAAATCGGTGGCGGCAAACCCGAGCAAGCACAGGACCAGCGCTTTGCCCTTCCAACCACCCAGAAGATGTTCTAGCATTGAGATGCTGCCCTGACCGTGCGGGCTTTCGTCGGCGACGCGGTTGTAGACGGGCAGCGCGCCCAGCAACGTCAGCAAAACCAAAATCACGGTGGCAAACGGCGACAGCACGCCAGCGGCAAGAAATGCGATACCAGGAGCGTAGCCAAGCGACGAGAAGTAGTCGACGCCGGTGAGGCACATGACCTTCCACCACTTGTCCTGATGCTGACTAGTCTTCTTCTGGCTTTCGCGAATGCCATGGAAGAACCAGCGTCGGAAACGATTTTGAAAACTAATCGAACGTCGATCAAGCATATTTGAAGTCAATAACGAAATGCACTCATTTCGTAGAATTGAACCAAACTACCACTAGTACGAACCTTTGACCAGTCTTCTTTCTGCACATCTTGAAAGATTTTCAATGAACTAGCTCAAAAGCAGGCGGGGCTCCCGAAAGCCGCTGATATTCGTCACTGGCACTATTGTAAAGTGAATTGAGTCCGTCAGCTCAAGCCCAGCACTCGATAAAAGCAACGCGGAGGGGCGCTTCTTCCTGGCCAGTGCAGATTAAACGGCGACGACAATGCGTTTGCGACGCCGCTTTTGTGGACCTAAGAATTTCCGGCAGAAAATCTTAGAGATTTACCGTCAGCGTTGTGGTGACGGGGCTCGGCAGCCGTGAGCTATTCGAGCCCGGGTTTGGTCATTTTGAACGGATCGAGCAGACGTTCCAGGTCTTTTTCAGTCAGCTTTGTTTTCTTCAAAGCTACTTCGCGAATGGTTTCACCTGATTCGAAAGCATCGTGTGATATTTGCGCCGACATGTCGTATCCGATCTCCGGCACCAGCGCTGTGCACAAAGACAGACCCCGCTCGACCAGCTCTGGCCCGCGCTGTGTCGCCTTCAGGCCGTCGACGCATTTTTCCTTGAAGTTGTCGACTACCGTCGACAACAGAGTGATCGACTGCAACAGATTGTAGGCGGCCACCGGCATCATCACGTTAAGCTCGAAGTTGCCTGACTGTCCGGCGATCGTCACTGTCACGTCGTTACCGATTACCTGTGCTGCAACCATACAGACTGCTTCGGCGATCACCGGATTGACTTTGCCGGGCATAATCGAGCTGCCAGGCTGCACTTCCGGCAGGGCAATCTCGGCGATGCCGGCGCGCGGTCCGCAGCCCAGCCAGCGAACGTCGTTGGCGATCTTGATCAAGCTTACGGCGATCGTCTTCAACACGCCGGAAGTCTCCACAATCTCATCGAGCGTGCTTTGCGCCTGAAAATGATTGGTCGATTCTTTCACATTCACGCCTGCCAGTTTCGACAGTTTTGACAAAACCTTGCCGGCGAACTCCGCTCTTGTGTTGATGCCGGTGCCCACCGCTGTGCCGCCGAGAGCGACTTGAGCCAGTCGCTCTTCAGCAAATGTGAGGCGCTCGACGGCGCGTTCCATTTGCCCGGCGTAGCCGAGAAACTCTTGCCCGAGGCGGATCGGCGTCGCATCTTGCAAGTGCGTGCGCCCGGTTTTGATCACCGGCATAAATTCGTCCGATTTCTTTTTCAGGCTCTGGGATAATTTCTGCAGCGCCGGTTTCAGCCGCTCTTTGATGTCGATCAATGCGGCTACGTGAATGGCTGTGGGAATGGCATCGTTGGATGACATACCGTGGTTGACGTGATCGTTGGGGTGCACCAGATTGCGATCGCCGCGCTGCCCGCCCATCAACTCAATGGCGCGATTGGCGATCACTTCGTTGGCATTCATATTGGTCGAAGTGCCAGAACCGGTCTGGAAAATGTCGACAACGAACTGCGCATCGAGTTTGCCATCGGCAACTTCCATCGATGCATCTTTGATCGCCTTCACCACTTTGGCATCGACGTCGCCGAACTCTTCATTGACTTCGGCCGCGCAGTGCTTGATCAAGCCAAGGGCACGAATGAATGATCGGGGGAAACGCAGATCGCTTACCGGGAAATTCAAGACGGCGCGTTGCGTGCTGGCGCCGTAATAGGCGTCGGCCGGCACCGCCATCGTTCCCATCGAGTCCCGTTCCACGCGCGTTAACTCTTTCACGACCATCACTATCTCCTTGGCTCAAAGGTAGCCTTGAAACGTCAGTCCAACACTTACGGCAGTTTACACCGCACTTTAGCTAAATCCGGCGACGATAATCATTTGCGAAGAATGGTAGGGGAAACATCGCTTGCAAGAAAATCTGACGGAAAATCTTGCGGCCCGGAAATGCAGCCGCTGGGGCAAAATTAAAACTTCCCAATGATTGACACTAACGCTGCTGGAAAACATTACATTCAAAATTGGATGGATAGAAAGACGTCGAGGATATGAGTCATGAATACGTTGAAGACGATAGTGCTGATGGGCATTTTAACGGCGATTATCGTTTCTCTCGGCTATTTCTTTGGCGGCCGCAGCGGGTTGATCATGGCCTTCGTTTTCGCCATCGCCACCAACTTCGGCAGCTACTGGTTTTCGGCGCCGATGGCTCTGGCGATGAACAACGCACAACCGGTGTCGCGTGAAGAGATTCCACAACTGTATGAGATCGTCGAACGCCTGGCCGCGCGCGCCAAGATGCCGGTGCCGAAGATTTATGTGATTCCCACTGACTCCGCCAACGCCTTTGCCACCGGACGTGATGTCAATCACGCCGCCGTTGCAGTCACTGCCGGCATCATGCGCATTCTCAATTGGGATGAGCTGGAGGGCGTCCTCGCTCACGAACTCAGCCACGTGCGCAACGGCGATATTTTGCTGTGCAGCATCGCCGCTTGCCTGGCTTCAGTGATCACGATGGTGGCGCATTACGGAATGTATTTCGGCGGCGGCTCGCGAGACGATGGCGAGCGCAGCGTCAATCCCATCTTTGGCCTGATTCTGGCGATTGTGGCGCCGATTGCGGCGATGTTCATTCAGTTGGCCATCTCCAGATCGCGCGAATTCGAAGCTGACGCCAGCGGCGCCAAACTCTGCGGCAAGCCATTGGAGCTGGCGGAGGCGCTGAAGGATATCGAAGACGTCAACTATCAGCGCCCGATGGCCACCAATCCAGCGTTTTCGTCGCTGTATATCGCCGTGCCCAATCCAGGCGACATGCTCAATAAGCTGATGTCGACGCATCCACCGACCGAAGAGCGGATCCGGCGCTTGAGGGAAATGGCGCAAGGGCGCAACGTAGGCTGATTTAGACCAGCCCTTCGCGCATCGCTTTCACTGCCGCCTGGGTGCGGTCCGACACGGCCAGCTTTTCCATAATGTGACGCATGTGGGTCTTGACGGTTTCGACGCTGAGAATCAGACGGTCGGCGATCTCCTGGTTGCTCAAACCATCGACCACCAGCCGCAAAACATCGAGTTCACGCTGTGACAATGGCGATGGTGACGGAGCGGGCTTGGCAGCGCCATCTTCGGCGTGGCCGGCCGGAGCCACCGTCGCGCACGCGCGCAGCACCCGGCTAGCCACTCCTGGATCGAGCCAGGCAACGCCGTCTGCCACTGCACGAATGGCCATGACCAATTGCGCCCCGGAAACTTCCTTCAAGCAATAGCCGTCGGCGCCTGCACCGAGCGCAGCAAAGATATCGCGGTCATTGTCATGCGAAGTCAGCATGATCACCCGCGTTCCCGGTGCTTCTGCTTTGATCCGGCAGGTAGCATCGATGCCGTCCATCAAAGGCAAGCCGATGTCCATCAGCACCACATGGGGCTTGAGCTCGACTACCTTCTTGACTGCGCCTTTGCCGTCTTCAGCTTCGCCGACAACGCGGAATCCGGCAATGTGCTCGAGCGTCAATTTGAGCCCGACGCGAGTGATCTCATGGTCTTCGGCGATGAAGATATCAATCGTTGGGGTATCAGCAGTTTCCAAGGATAACGGTTCTCAGTAGATTTGGCACAACGACCAGGGCAATTTTAGCAGGACACAATGGAGATCGCGTTCAGTGCCAAACGAGCGACTGATACAGATCAATCCTGAAGCAATCTCTTGAGCACCTTGCCGGTGGAATTGCGCGGCAATGCTTCGACAAATTGCACCAGCCGCGGCACTTTGTACTCGGCCAGATTGTCGGAGCAAAAAGACTTGAGCCTCTCTTCGCTCAATGATTGACCGCAGCGCAATGCGATCACGGCTTTGACGCGTTCTCCCATAAACTGATCGGGAACGCCGACAACAGCTACTTCAGCCACTTCCGGCAAGCGCATGATCACGTCTTCGATCTCGCGCGGATAAATATTCTGGCCGCCGCGAATAATCAACTCCTTTGTCCGGCCGACAATAAAGAGATAACCCTCTCGATCGCGATAGCCCAGATCGCCGGTGAAGAACCAACCGTCTCTAATGCATTCTTTGGTGGCATCAGGCTTTCCGAAGTATCCGCGCATGACGTTGGGACCTTTGACGGCGATCTCACCTACGTGTTCGCTGGAGTGCGGCAAATGGTGTCCCTGGCGATCGACGATCGCCACTTGTACGCTGCTGAGCGGCACGCCGACGGAGCCTCGCTTCTGGATGCCGTCGACGGGATTGATCGCCACCACCGATGAAACCTCTGTCAATCCATACCCCTCGACAAACGCTCCGGGAAGGCGCGCCATCAGCCGGGGAAACATCTCCACCGGCATCGATGAAGCACCGCTGAGGCAAGCGCGTAATGACGAAAGGTCGTATTGATTTTTCTCCAGTTCCATCAGGAGAAACTGATAGATAGACGGAACGGCAGGCAAGAGCGTGACGCGCTCTTGCTCGATCAACTTCAGTGCAGCTGCCGGTTCGAACTTCTCCACCACCACCAGCGTGCCACCTTTGGACATCAAGCCGAGC
>Ga0182024_10014843_pt1 | contig 15003 bp, 12 predicted proteins | sample P32metaG_FD_120480 | JGI IMG/M metagenome (GOLD analysis project Ga0182024, IMG submission 120480) | Permafrost microbial communities from Stordalen Mire, Sweden - P3-2 metaG (Illumina Assembly) | ecosystem: Environmental > Terrestrial > Soil > Wetlands > Permafrost | place: Sweden: Stordalen... | reverse complement strand
CCTTCCTTTGTCAGATAAACCGCCGTTTTTCTGACATCTCTCTGCCCTTCCTTTGTCAGATAAACCGCCGTTTTTCTGACATCTCTCTGCCCTTCCCGTGTCAGATAAACCGCCGTTTTTCTGACATTCCTCTCCCCTTCCCGTGTCAGATATACCGCCGTTTTTCTGACATTCCTCTCCCCTCCCTTGTCAGATATACCGCCGTTTTTCTGACATTCCTCTCTCCTTCCCGTGTCAGATATATCGCCGTTTTTCTGACATTCCTATCCCCTTGCGTGTCTGCAAACTGGTGGACGCTGGCAACAAGGTGCAGTAGAGCTGGGCAAAGTTCCGACAAATGTGGTTCACTAACTTCAGTTGCAGCGTCAATTTCCAGCGGGCAGTAGCGCCGGATCGAGCGGGCACTAGATGTCGCAAGCAAAAAAAACTAGCATGGGCAGGACCTTTAGCACGGTCGCCCTGCTCACTATTGCCTCAAAAGTAATAGGCATGATCCGCGATATCCTTGTCGCTCGCGCCTATGGAGTGACGCCCCTGGCTGATGCCTATAACTATGCTTTGTTGTTCACTGGCAACATACTGATTCTCTTTGGCGGGCTCGGTGGACCCTTTCATCAAACCACACTCTTGGTCCTGAACCCCAAAAAAGACGACCCAGACTCAGGCACTTTGATCAGCCAAATTCTTGCCATCACGGCCCTGATACTTTTTCTTGCTGCCGCTCTTCTATTTATTCTTGCTCCTGAGATTCTGCATCGGGTGTTCAACGATTATGGTGCTACCGCAGCCCCAGTAGACAGGCTGGTGTTTTTTCGGGAAGCGACAATACAGTTGCGCTGGATGTCACCGCTGGTAGTGCTCTCCGGTTTGATCGGAGTAACTTACGGTGTCCTAAATGTTTTTGAGCGCATCTTCTGGCCGTCGTTATCACCGGCAATAGCCAGCGTGGCGATCATAGTCGCTCTTTTTCTCTTTCCTAGTGACCCTTCACTGCCCCTGGAGCAGAGAACGTCTTTACCTCTGGCAATTGGCGCTTTGATCGGCGCCTTTGGCCAGCTTTTCGCCCAAATTCCGGATATGTTCAGATGCGGTTTGACTTACAAATTCTCCCTCACACCATCTCCGGAACTGAGAAAGTATCTATCTATTCTCTGGCCGCTGTTCGTAGTCACTTCAATCGGTCAACTGACTATTTATATCGACAGCACGTTCGCTTCCTACTGCGAACCAGGCACCTGGACAGCTGTTTCCAATGCCAACCGCTTGATGCAGCTACCGCTTGGAGTGCTCATAACAGCGATTCTCGTTCCCATTGTGGCGCGACTGCAAGACCACGCTAAGGCCGGTGATCCCGCAGTAGTCCTACACGAGTTTTTCCGGGCATTGCGATTCATGCTTTTCGTTTCTTTTCCCCTGACCATGGTTTTGCTCGTGCTGCCCAGACCGATCATCGAATGCCTCTTCCAGCGCGGCAGCTGGACGCAAGAAGCAACGAACCTGGTAGCACTGGCGATGCTCTATCTGGTGCCGTCGCTGGTGATTTATATCGGCAGAGATCTGATCTCCAGAGTCTTTATCGCCTATGAAGATACAAAAACTCCTTATTATGTCGGCATCGCGGCAATTGCGGTTAAGACCGCTCTCAATTACTGCTTCCTCTTTTACCTGCACATGGGCATCGCCGGTCTCTCGTTATCAACAAGTTTGATCACGGTCTTCAACTTCACATGTCTGGCTGTGCTGCTGCGGCGCAAGATTGGTCCGCTCGGCATGTGGAAGTTGTTCCTTCCCTTTCTCATAATGCTGGTGGCATCGGTGGTGGCAGGGGCGGCCACATATTTCGTCTATACTTTTATGGGGCCTCTTATGGCAGGCAGCAAAGGCATGCTCCATACGCTGGCGTTGCTTGCCGGAATAAGCGCGGCCAGCGGTGTTGGGATGGTGATTTATTCCGGCATCACCATTGCCTGCAGACTGGAAGAACCGACTATGCTGATGCAACGACTAAAGATTCTGCCAAAGGAAATCGACCAGTAGAAATGGTGCGGAACAAGCGGTGCGCATCGGTATCGGCATGTAAAGACGCCAATTGGATACAAACTAGAATATTTTCCGCGTACAAATTATTCCGTGTAGAAGTTCTCGCCCTTGCCGGCTTTAGCCACCAGCAGCGGTGCGGGGCGATAGTTCTCACCGCAGAGGCTGGATAGGAACTCCAGCTTTTGCAAAACCACCTGCAGCCCCAGCTGGTCGGCGTAACGGATGACTCCGCCGCGGAAGGGCGGGAAGCCGGTTCCATATACCATAGCCAGGTCAAGCTGTGATGGCTCGGCAACGATATTTTCCTCTAACACGCGCACAGCTTCGTTTACCATGACCAGCACCAGACGATCTTGTATCTCGCCCTCTGTCTTCGGTTTGCGCGGAGCCTTGATCGCGGCCAGAACATCCGGGTTGAAGGTGTATTTCTTCACTTTCTGAGGGAAAAGCCCTTTGCCCTTCTTCTCTTCAACAAACTGCCGTCTGCCATCCGCCCCGTATAAGTAGATTCCTTTGCCGCCTTTGCGCCCAGTGATTTTGAGCTCTTCGATGTTTTTCATGATTGCCGGCGCTGCCATGCGGTCGCCCAGCGCATCATGAATGACGTGAATCACCTTTTCAGAAATATCCAGTCCCACTTCGTCCAACAGCTCGTACGGACCCATCGGCATGCCGAAGTTCTTCATCGCCTTCTCGACGTCGTCCATCGGCACTCCCTGCTCCATTAGAAGGATTGCCTCGCGCAGATACGGTGCCAGAATTCGATTAACAACAAAGCCCGCCGCATCACTGGTGGTGACTGTAGTCTTGCCCAGCTTGAGAGCGAAAGACTGAGCAGCACTGGCTGTTTCATCGCTAGTCTTGTTCGTGCGCACGACCTCTACCAATGGCATTTTGTGCACCGGATTGAAGAAATGCAACCCGACAATACCGGCTGGATTCTTAGACACTGAGCCAATCTCAGTCACAGACAATGATGATGTATTGGAGGCAAATATAAACGGTTTAGTGATCACCTTTTCCAGCTCAGCAAGCGAGCCTTGCTTAACGCTCATCACTTCGAGCACAGCCTCGATCACCAGATCGCAGTCGGCCATGTCGGCGTAGTCGATCGTGGGTTTGATCGCCGCCACCAATTTAGCTGCTTCGGCAGAATCCATTTTCTTTTTCTCTACCAGCGAGTCGAACAGACCCTTGATCGTGCCCATGCCTTTGTCGACAAACTCCTGCTTAATATCCTTGAGCACGACTTGATAGCCGGAATAGGCAGCTGCTTGGGCAATACCTGCGCCCATGACGCCGGCTCCGAGCACTCCCACCTTTTCCACTTTGATACCGGATTCAACACCAGATTCAGCACCATCAGGCAGTTTTTTGGATTCCGATTGAGCGAAAAATATTCCCACTAAATTTTTGGAAATGCTTGTCACTGCCAGTTTGGCAAAAGCCTGTGATTCTTGATCAGAAGCCTCGTCCATGGGCATTTCGAATCCGTTAAAGACAGCCTTTGCTGCTTCCAACGGGGCAACGTAGCCTTTACTTTTCCTCTTCACCATGGGCAACGCCTGACTCTTTAGAACTGCGCGACCGAGAGGATTTCCCTCAAGGGCAAATAGTTCCACCTGTTTGGTCAGTGGCTTGGAGAATCGATTGACATTGCCGGTAGTGGCTACCTCTTGCGCCCGATCAGCCAATTTCTCGCGATCGACAATCTCATCAAAGAGTCCCAATTTCCACGCTTTGCGAGCGTCTACAACCCCTCCGGCAGTGATAATTTTCAATCCTTCCTGGATGCCGATCAGTTTGGGCAAACGGATAGTGCCGTCCCAACCAGGCACAAAGCCGAGCATCACTTCCGGCAAGCCGATTTTTGTCTTCGAGCTGTTCGACCCTATGCGAAATTTGCAGGCCAGAGCCAACTCCGTGCCCCCGCCCAGACAGGCACCATGAATTGCTGCCACCGTATTAAATGGCAGTGCAGCCAGGCGATTCAACACCTGCTTGCCCTGTTTGCTCGCCTCATAAGCTTTCTGGGAGGGCTGGTTTTGCAGAGCCTTGATGATTTTCACATCGGCTCCGGCGATGAAATTGTCTGCTTTGCCGGAGATAATGACCAGCCCTTTGACGCCTGAATCGCGAGTGATTTCGTCGAGCCTGGTGTTCAACTCGGTCATTAACCGCTCACCCAGCAGGTTCATTTTCTCGTCTGGTAAATCGATTGTGAGCACAACCACGCCGTTGGGCAGCGTTGATTTAGTAAGAGAATCAGCCATTAACGACCTCGCGTAGTAGGAACTGTTTTAAAGTAAAGCGGTTGGATGCACAAACCTTGGATCCACAGAACTTAGATAAACAAAGCCCGGTTGCACTAAATCTGGCTACGTTTCCTCTCATGGGCTCTCCAGCAGTGTTGCAATGCCCATGCCACCACCAATGCACAAAGCGGCGATGCCCCGCTTCAACTTGCGCTGCTGCAATTCGTACGCCAGTGTGAGAATGAGCCTGGCGCCAGACATGCCGATCGGATGACCCAGGGCGATGGCACCACCATTTACATTCACTTTGTTTCGATCCAGATTCAAGAGCTTTTCACAGGCCAGATACTGGGCCGCGAAGGCTTCGTTAATCTCGATCAAATCGATGTCTTCAATCTTCAAGTTGTTCTGCTCCAGCAATTTGCGGATAGCCAAAACCGGTCCCAAACCCATCTGTTGATGATCCAGCCCGGCGACAGCGTGATCGATAAGCAGTGCCATCGGAGTCAGCGAGTGCTCTTTCACCTTCTCATCGGAGGCGAGAATGAGCGAACAAGCACCATCATTGATACCAGAGCTGTTGCCCGCAGTGATGGAACGCGTGCGCAACACGGGCTTGAGCGCCGCCAGCTTTTCCAGGCTGGTTTCGCGGGGGTGTTCGTCGCGCGAGAAGAAGCCGCGCCCCGGAACCTGGTAAGGGTCGATTTCCACGTCAAAACGACCAGACTTGACAGCAGCCGCCGCCAACTCTTGCGACCGCATACTGTAGGCGTCAGCTGCCTCTCTGCTGATTTCATAGGTGTCTGCCACTCGTTGTGCGGTTCCCGACATGTAGACAGACTTCATATCCCAGATCAGTTTTGTCGGAGCCAGCCCGTTGTCCGCTGTTCCAAACAAGATGGGAAGCGGTCCCAGGCGCACAATCTTGGGAAACTGCTTGGCCATAAACCCTTTCCAGCGCGCCGCTCCGGGCACGAGATAGGGCACCGTGGACATCGACTCAGCCCCCCCGACAAGCATGAGCCCGGCGCGACCGAGCTGAATCTTGTCCATGGCAATGTTGGCCGCTTCCATGCCGGAGCCGCACTGACGTTGCACAGTCATGGCCGGAACAGAATCGGGAATCTCAGCCAGCATCGCTGCCACCCGAGCGGTGTTTAGCGTGTAGGAGGTTTGATATCCATGCCCGTAGATAACGCCGTCGAGAGCGCCGCCCACGACTTGAGCGCGTCTGAGAGCATGCCCCATTGTATGGGCAGCCAATCGTTCTACTGTCACGTTTCGTAGAGATTTGCCAAAAGAAGAAATTGGGGTCCGACTGCCGGATATAAGCCAGACTTTGCGCTTGTCGTCCATCAATGTGCCTCGGTTCCGAAAGAAAACTTTAGCAGAATAAAGAGCGGTCGCGTGGGACGGGGTTGGATGTCCAACCCCGCCTCACGGACTTTGCTCGCTCTTGTAGACCATTGACGATCTCCCAAGTTAGAACAATCCAGCACTTTGCAGGAGTTGTTCAGTCATGTCGGCAAGCTGTCCCTCTTTCGAGGAGCGGCAAGCGGACACAATGTCTTGGAACGCTGAGACGATGTTTTCCATCGACTCAAGCAGCACGTCTTCAATCAGGCCTGCCTTTGCCAGGGCCGCAACGCATGCCGTGTAACCAGCCATCACTGCCTGCCACTTCTCATCGCGAGTAAGCGTGAACGTAAGCGAAGGGAAGTGAGTCAGATTTGGCTTAACGAGTATGGCACCGTCCTTCTCGGACACTACCTTCTCGTGCTTGCAGGGCACGCAGTTCTTGCCAGCAAAGAATCCCCACAACTTTTGCAATCTGCGGGACTTCTTGTCCGTTTCTTCTCCTGCGTCGATGGCGATGATTCGCTCCGCGGTGGCGTCGTTATTTGCGATCGGAACCGCAATCGGACACCGCCCGTGGGGGCTGAGGGCACCGTCGTGCAGGAAACGCCCCTGGAAGGGCATTGCCGAGATAATGCCAGGGACCGCGCAGCTCGCCCTCACAGCAGTACCCAGAGATACGGGCTTGCTTGAGAGTGTGATGCGAGAGCCATCAGGCTTTATTTCGTACACACCAGTTTCGTCAAACAGTACTTGGCTGTCGCCAACTACCGCCATTGTCCAGTAACCTTTTGGCCAATGTGACGTTACGCCGCGTTTGAGGTGTGCGTTCTCAACCGTGGTGTCCACGTATTCGCCCAAACGCTCTGAGGTCATGACCCCATTGTGTGGACGGGTGCAGGCTAGACGCCCTTTTCTGAAATACGCGAAAAGAATGCTAAAAATGTTCGCACGCTTGGTCAACATAGACGAGAAGTCGATGTTGATGGCGCAGCGAACGGTTTCCCGGGCACTGAGACAGGCGGCAAGGAGGAGCGTCGGCAATGAGCCGCCACTTATCCCACCGACAGATTTCAGTAGTTTCTTGAGCCCGGCGTGGTCGATAGCGAGGATAGCTCCTGCGCCACCTAGAATCGCTCGTGAACCACCGCTGCTACAAACCAGATGCAGAGGGCTGCTAGCAGAGGTGTTTTCGCGAGCGTTAGAGCCATGGTTCGGCTTCATTTTACGCTCCGTGTTCGAACCGGGTTCCGCGGGGTTTGCGGGTTACGGTTCTGTCTGAACCTCGCGTTGTGCAAGGTTTTCGGGTGATGTGAATTTAGATAGGTGTGACTAGGCTTGAATTAAAGGGGATTTGAATTGGGTGGAAAAATCAGTTACGAATCTATACTAAGAAGTCGGTTGTAAAGAACCAAGAAATCCCGCCTGGATTGATGTTCAGAATTTCTTTAGCATTTCTCTTGCGATCTTGAAATGTATCTGACTGGCGAAGCTAGCTCATGACAACCGCGAGGCACAACGAATTGTGCAACCGGCACAGCATTCAGCCCCTCCACCATCACCCCTTAAATCGGCGAGCCTCCGACCGCTTGACATTAGCGCAGCTAGTCGCACCCATCGCGGGTTTTCGGGTTAAACCGAAAACAGTTGTTCCACCTGCGCTAGCGGGTGGTTGCGGTGGCGAAACTGGTCTGAACGCAAAGAAGCTTCTCAAATAGTCATGTCCAAATTGTTGTGGCGGAGTTGTCTCGCTCAACGGTTGGCCTCGTCGCTCGGCCGCACAAATGCCGAAAATGATGAGAGAGGGGAGCGCTTTAAGGAATCGGAGCCGGAGTGAATCGGCCAAGAAGCTGAAAAAGACTCTTTTTCACAACCAATCATCGAACAGCATGCCAACAAAACCTCACAGGATTCGAGGGTTCGGAATATTTTGCCGAAAATGATGCACCAAAAAAATGACATAGAGGAGCAAAAAGAAAAAATGACAAACCAGGAGGCAGGCTGAGGAAAGCCCGCCCCCTGGTAGTCAAAGTAACAAAGACGACGGAAGATGCAACGCATCCCGAACCGCACCTACCGGCTCAACACCATGTCAGCATCTGTGCTTGCGCGCAGATACCAAACACATGCGCTGAGGAGACCGTTAGGTGTTAGATGCTTAGATGTTGCACTTGCCGCCGTTCATCCGCTCCAACTGCGCAACCCGCTCCGGAACCGGCGGATGTGTCAGCTGAAGATTCTGCCACCAGGCTTTCAGGTGCTGCCAGAAAGTGGTGGGGGCAGGATCGGCGTGAGTCTTGTCGAACAGCGGATCGATGGTCATCATCGGGCGCATGGCGCGGAAGAATTCCCGCTCCTGACCCTTTGGCCGGTTGCTCTCGACCCAAGCAGCGAGCTTGTTCAAGGCACTGGCCAGATCGCAAGGACGCCCGGTCATGAGGGCGCCACCTGCATCGGCACCGGACTCACGCGAACGAACCACGAACATCTGAACAACGCGAGTAACCTGGCTGCAGGCCCAGAAAATCGCGTAGCCGACGATGGAGCCCAAAATCGCAAAACGCGACTTCGTGCGCCGAGGCTGGATGTTCATGGCGCGACGGAAGATCTTGATCGTCGCAATCCAGGCGTTCACAATCGAGTTGGTCGCCAGGAAGAAGATGCTCGAAAGCACCGCCACGAAAGAGTTGATGCCGACGTCGTAGTGTTTCACGTGGCTCAATTCATGGGCGAAGATCGCCTTGATTTCGTCATCCGTAAAGCCAAGCTGGAACAGCCCTTGAGTAGCGGCGACGACAGCTTTGCGATGGATGGGACCGGTAGCGAAAGCGTTCGGTGCCATGGTGGCGGCGATGTAGACTGGCGGTCTGAATTTGAGACCACTTTCGTCGAACACCTCGCCTACAAGCCGAGCCAGACGCGCGTGCACTGGGTTGGACATGTCGACAGGAACAGCCTTGGCCATCTTGAGAGAGATCTCGGCGCTGAACCACCAGGAGACGAGTGGAAGCAGAATCCAGAGAATGCCCCAGCCGAACAACACATGCACAGATGCGTGGAAGACCAGGAAAGGAATGAGAGTGATGCCGGCCATAATGGCCACACCAAGCAGAGTTTTGAGCCAGGTTTCGATCAGCCTTCTCACAGTTTTCTTGTGAGTGAGGTCGCCTGGACTGAGAGGTCTGATTTTCATAGGACACCTTCTGCGGCTTAATTGCCGCTTGTTAAGGTTTGGACTTGGACTTACAGATGTGACAATTCGCACTATCTCGAAGCGCACCAGATGCGATACCAAATGTTTCAACCATCCCTCCTCTCGGAAAGCTGTAACAGTCGATGTCGTATTTGGGTGGGGTTTAAAGAGAAAATCTAGGAGGTTAGCGGAATTATCAGAAGCCCTATTAGGTTACGGCTCTACGGCCCCTATTTGCAACGTAGGCACAGCCGCGCCGGGGCTGACGTCCATAGACGGAACCATCGGAATCGAATGTTTGTCAAGTGCGGAAACAGCCACAGAATCAATACTTTGCAAATCGTATAGGTCCGTAAGAAAGGTGACCGACCATGCCAAGAGTCCACTGAGAGCTATATTTTGAGATATGTCGAAGCTATCGCGACCACTTGATTAGCTCCTGATTGGGGCGCGACAGCAACAACTTCCGCGACACCGTCGCGAATTCATGCGAGAAGATCGGTTCCTTCGTAAATAGCCGACAATTCAAGCTCCGGCTCACCCAACGCCACAAGCTTGATCACTCCTGTCGTCAAAACCCGCATCTGCCAAGCATTTCCACTACGCAGATAGTGCTCAACTTTGACTAGGTCTTGATAGACGACCAGATAGTCCATAACACTCGGCAATTGTTTGTAGGCAGCCAGCTTCTCACGCCTATCGACAATCTCGCTGCTAGGCGAAATTACCTCCACCACCAGGCATGGCGACTGTTTGTACAAGCTTTTGGCAGAATAAGGCTCGCAGGTGACCATAACATCTGGGTAGTAAACACTTTGTGCGAGTCTCAATTTCATTTGAATTGCATAGGCCCTGCACCCTGTTTCCCGCGCCAGTCCATGAAGCAGAGCGAGGATATTGCCAGTCAGCACATTGTGCGCATCAGTCGATTCAGCCATGGCAAACATTCTTCCGCCAACATATTCGTGCCGCAAATCACTGGCACACTCAAGCTCCAAATATTCTTCGAATGTCAAAAACAGATCTGGAGTTGAAGTCATTACAGATCGACCGTCAGGAGTAACTCCCATTGTACGGCCCCAAAAAACCCAGGAACAAGTGCGTCCCGTGAATCATCCACATTTCCCGATCGTGAAATTCGCGTCACTGTAACAAACCCTCAAAACAAGTGCCCTGTGTCAACGCATTCCTGCCAAACTTGGCGATAGTGGTGATTACCACATATCGCGATTTCACAATTTCCCTTAGGATACAGCCCATCCCAACTTCCACCAGGCGCAAAAATGCAGACATGCTTCCGCAAAGGACTTGTTGTCCACACCACTGACCTCAGCAAACCATGGGAAGATTTTGCACATCTGATGGTTTTGGATCTGAGTAATTGCCAATTGACGGAACCGGATTTCGTGCAACTGTCACAGCTCGATGAACTGCGCGTCCTCAATCTATCCGGCTCAAACATTTCGGATCAGACAATCAAGCATTTGCACCGGCTCAAGTCTATTACAGCGATTTATTTGCAAAAAACAAATCTGTCTCGTCGTGCCCTCACTCGCCTGCGCGATCACCTGCCCTGTTGCGCCGTCATCGCATAATGCATGCTGTGCATGGATTTTCCAATATTCAGACTATTCTGTTGTTCACGGTTGCTGTGATCGCCGCAGTAGTCGCCGCGCTAATCGGCCGCATCCAGTCTGCATCTTCTCCAAAATCTGCGTCTACCCCGGAAGATTGCTCTTACTGCGGCTACCTAGAAACGTTGAGCCCCGAAAGAAGACGACGGGCAGGGTTGACTTTGGCCGAATCTATTCAAGAGAAAGCTGAAAGAAGGGAAGCAGGGGAGCTGACAGAGGAAGATCTTGCTGATGATCTCGCCGGACAAGAAGCGATAAGAATGTGGCACGCATTAAGCGAAGCAGAGAAGGAAGAAAGACGCCACATACCAAAGCCGGGAATGTTCTGGCACACCTGCGAACTGCGCAATCGTTAGAAATGCGAAGAGAAAAGCTCATCACGCCTTGAGATCTGGGTCTGTTACAGGAAAGCGGGGGCCAGATGTAAGATGCCCAAGAGCGTAAACAAGGCGACCACAAACCAGTCGCCTCTACGACGTCCCAGATAGAACTGCGCCCCCGCTCGCAGAAACAAAAGCCAGCAATTGCGACTGCGCCAAGCACCCCTGGAAATGTGCGTTCCGGAGTCAGAATATGACTGACATTCGGCATATTTCTGCATCCCTTGAAGAATATTTTCAGCTTCCATCAAACACTACCTGCGGTGACTCTACGCCGGCACATACTTGACTCCAATCTCTCAGCGGTCAGCCACCTTTGCCGTTTGCGCATCTCAACTTTCAGTTTGGCATAAATACGCCCAGAGGTTGGCAATAGAGACACGCGCCAACAGGCATTGACAGGCAGGAGCATACGCATGAGAATACGTATATTCAGAGAGGAGCATTCCAGCATGAGTTATAAAGGCAAAATCACAACGTCTGGCACCTCAGAAGCCATTCGTCTGGAGAAAGCTCTCTTTAGGCAGCATCCCGAGTTTAGACAGTCAGTAGAAGTCCGAGCAGACATTATTGGACCAGGGAAATTGCTGATTTCAGTGTTGGACAGCTCAAACATTGATCAAGACGATGATCCAATCGTTGGCGCTTTTCTGTCTTTTCTCGAATCGGACATGAGCAAAAACGCGGCTGCCATCACACCACTCAATGCCGATACAATCAACCGCGCTAAGGCACTGACAGCTGGAATCACGGTTACGGATGATGAGCTGGACTAGCGATGATGGAAGTAAACGGTTGGCGACTCTTTCAGCACCCGCTGTTTGAAGATCAGTTCGATAGATTACTTGCCGACGCCGAGCGGGTTCTGGCGAAGGAACCCGAAGGCTTTCAAAACCACAGAACCGTAAAACTCTTGCTTCGCATCACTCAGTTGATCAGCGAAGAGATTCCTGCTGACCCCGCAGACGACCGCTACAATCAGGGCAATACCTTGGGAAAGGATTACCGGCACTGGAAGCGAGCGAAGTTCGGACGATACCGATTGTTCTTTCGTTATGCACGGAAAACCAAAAAGCACGGAAAAGCAATTGTGTATGCATGGGTTAATGACGAAAACACTCTTCGAAAGGAAGGGGACAAGTCTGATCCCTATGCTATTTTCGCAAGGGGACTGCAACGCGGACAACCGCCAGATTGCTTCGAGGAACTACTAAAGCAAGCGAAAGAGCTAAACAAACTGCAGTCAAAAAAGTTCGATGAGCCCAAATAAAACGAATTCAGCAATTTAGCCTCTGTCGCAGCGTCGCAGCATCACTGTTACCAATCCGGACCGTTGAAGAACCGGACTATGGAGCGTCGAATCTTTCCTGAATCCGCTCTTCACTGTCGGTTTTCCACTTATCCAATCCGGATGGCCAGACGCCGCCGGCCCAGAATCCTTCGGGGCTGGCAATGCGATCGTAGTTTTTGTCCAGGAATTGCAGTCCACGTTTGTCGGCATCAGTCAAGTCGCCGCGGGTCATGGCTGTATCAATATCATCGCGAGATATGTAATTGGTGCCGAGCCAACTGGTTCCTTCACCGAATTTGTTCATCGCTGCCGTCGCTTCATCGTACTGTTTGTCGACAGCTGCTTTATCTGCTTGAGCTTGAGCGGCCGCTCTGTCTCCGCCAAAGTCAGTCTGATCACCGGCTCTGGTGCTGGCCGGAATGATAATTTCATCGCCAGGTTTGATCTGCGAAACGTTGATGCCGTTTGTCCTTTCCAGCTCAATTTGGTAGTTGGCCATCTGGTTTGCCGTGGGATTGTCTATGCCTTGCGATCTCAGCACTGCTTGCGAAAGCACCCAGGGGCTGCTGTCTCCCCGTTTCGCGGTAACTGTTCCAGAACCGTCCGCATTTGTGGTGGTATACCGCCCACCAATTTCGCTTGTGGAGCCGGCACTGTATCCCTGGTCGTGGACGCTTGTTATGTTTGTCGAGTCGACCAGCTGCACATTACCAGAACTGTCGCGAGTGACAAGATCCTGACCTTTGACGCCGACGATGTCCATGCCTGGGAGAACTCCCTTTTCGTGCAAAGCATCATTTGTTTTTTCCAAATCTTGTTGCCAGAGTCCCGGGCGGTGCGCATGTGCTTCAGTCAAAGAGTGCGCCACATCGGAGAAGTTGGTGTCTGTCGACTGATGATGGCTCACTTGCTCCGCGATTGAATCTCCATTGGGTGTTCGCATAGTCAATTCTCCAGGGGTTTAGGGAAAGCTTCGAGGTTGCCAACATCGTATAGTTTTCAGGTTACGAAAACGTTGAAGTTCGTCAAGGCACAATTCACAGCGATGACGATAAAATGGCAGGATGAGTGCCATAGGATGGAGCATTTTTGGTAGCTACGGCCGACTAAAGAGATTGTTGAAAAGGTCGAAGAAAACAATGATGAATACCTGGATAGCATAGGACGAGGAGAATTCATCTACGTTATTGTTTATGCTGATGAAAAACCATCCCAGATTTATTTCGCAGGCTGCTCGTGACACTTCAGGCTGGCGCTTTCTCACCGACACCTCTTATCCTGGGCGTGAGAGCCTATCCCAGCGGCGTAGAGTTAGCGCAGGCTCGCGTTAATTCACCCCGAGTGCGACGCAGTGCAACCCAGGTATCCGCAGCACTTTCAACCTGCGATGGCACAGCTCTGGGTATGTTTCCATTTCTAAATAATCAGCTTTTACAAAAGGTCATTTGTTTATAAGCCCAAAAGCCTGATATTTAAATGAGTACATACCTCTTAGCTATTATCTCTCTAAAACCTCCTCTCACTACTTCTCACTAACTCCTAACCCTTTATCCAGATTTCTCCGACTAGCGGTATCAGCCGCGGTGCCACCTTTGGAATCTTAGCCTTCGGGCTCACAGTGCGAATCCGCCTTGTAGTGCCCCTTTCACCCGATGGAGAGTTTGATGTGTGAAGAACAAGCAAAAGTTGCGGTCAGTTACACACTGCCCACCGGTAGGGAGCTGATTGGATTTGTTCACAAGACCAACGGTCCCGGTGCATTCGCTGTGGGCGACTGGGCTGAGTTATCCGACGAAGTCACCACCGAAGACGTTCTCGCCTTCGCCCTCATCAGTCGCGACTGCCAGTGGATTCACTGCGACATCGCAGGCGCCACTGCCCAATTCGGTGGTCTGGTTGTGCATGGTGCCCTGACTTGCAGTCTCGTTTCGGCCCTGCTCGGCAACGTTTTCCCCGGCTCGGGCACCATCTACCTCGAAAATGGCATCAACTTCAAGAAGATGGTGATTGCGCCCAACAAAATCACGGTGAGGGCAACGATTACCGAATACACCGAGAAGAGCGCCAAAGGCAAGATGCGGCTGGCGGTCGAAATCACCAACCAAGACGGCGACCTCGTCGCTCAAGGTCACGCTCTTGTGCTGGTTCCGCTCACGGCAATTTCTGCATAAGCCTGCCCACACCTGTGCTCCAAGAATACCAAGCAGGCAAGACAGGAGAGTCTCCATGTCAGTACAACACAGCCTCAATCGATATCATCCAATCGCTTTAGCCCTCGCAGTATTCATGGTTTGCGGCTTTACGATGGCGGATGCCACGAACATGCCGGCCAATGCCCGCCAACGAGTGGTCCACACGAAGCGGAGTGTTCAACCGGCTGCCAAAAGCTGTGCAGCAGACGCAGGAATCTCGATCAGTGCGAGCGAACTGCCAGGCTTTGTCGTCTTGAAAATGGGAGAGGGACGGCAGGGCTGGTTCAACGGTAACGAGGTTAAGGCGTTCTACCAGCCAGTGAAGGGCATCACGGTACCATGCGCCAAGACCGAGATTACCGTACATGATACTCACTACTGGGTTCAGCAAGCACCTGAAGAGGTGGCGAAGAAACTGGCTGAGGCACTCGGTGTTGAGAAACTGGCGGGATTTGCCGTCCTAAAGATGGGCAACGGCACTAATGGTTGGTTCAATGCGGGCGAAGTGATGGCCTTCTACGGAGCGATTCAAGCGATCACGGTCAAAGCGGCTCAGACCGAGCTTACCGTGCATGGTGATCGCGTCTGGCTTCAAGAAACGCCGGAAGAAGTAGCGGAGAAACTGGCTGAGGCACTCGGGACAGAAGAACTCGAGGGCTTTG
>Ga0182024_10014842_pt1 | contig 15004 bp, 13 predicted proteins | sample P32metaG_FD_120480 | JGI IMG/M metagenome (GOLD analysis project Ga0182024, IMG submission 120480) | Permafrost microbial communities from Stordalen Mire, Sweden - P3-2 metaG (Illumina Assembly) | ecosystem: Environmental > Terrestrial > Soil > Wetlands > Permafrost | place: Sweden: Stordalen... | reverse complement strand
GCACGAGAAAGAAGGAGCCCAATGACGCCGCTCACGGGCTATCTTCTTGTCGCTGCGCTGTTGTTTTCGATCGGTCTGGCCGGCGCGCTCACGCGGCGCAACGCGATTCTGGTGCTGATTGGGATTGAGCTGATGCTCAACGCGGCCAACCTCAACCTGATTGCCTTCTGGCGCTATGGGCCACATCCAGAGGCGCTGACAGGCATGATGTTTGCCATCTTCTCGATAGCCGTCGCGGCGGCGGAGGCTGCGGTGGGATTGGGGCTGGTGATCTCCATTCATCGCCACGCGCACACCACGGATCTCGATGCCATGAATAGGATGAAGGGGTGAGAAATTGATCCAAGAAGAGGTGGTTCAATCCTTTCATTGTATGTATGACTGTTACGGACCGTTGGATCCGATACAGCTTCTGATGTTTATTCCTGCGGCACCGATTGTTGCTGCTGGAGTTATCGCACTGCTCAAGCGGCCGCGACGGAAGACGGCTGCTGCACTGGCTATCGGGTCATTGAGTTTTTCGCTACTGCTATCGCTTTATGCATTTGCTCATGTGGTGCGGGACTGGATGTTGGGCATCGCTACCCGCGAAGTTATGAACTTCACCTGGCTTCAGTTTGGCTCGACCAATGTCGACCTCGGCTGGGTGCTTGATCCGCTCTCGGCCGTGATGCTTGTGATGGTCAGCTTTGTCGGCCTGCTGATCTTCATTTATTCAACCGGCTACATGGAGCACGATGAGAACTTCACCCGCTTCTTCTGCTTCCTCTCGCTGTTTGCCGGAGCCATGCTGGGCGTGGTCATCGCCAACAGCATGCTGCTGCTTTTTATGTGCTGGGAGTTAGTGGGACTTACATCTTACTTATTGATCGGGTTCTGGTATCAGAAGCCCGCAGCGGCGGCGGCGGCGAAGAAAGCTTTTCTCACCACGCGCGTCGGCGACGTTTTCTTTCTGCTTGGCATCGTCTGGTTGTTTGCGCAGACGGGCACGCTGCTCTTCTATAACCATGGCGCGGGTTCCATTGAGACTGTGGCGCTGACTGCATTGTTGTCGCAACATGCCGCGCTCGGCCTGACCGCAGCGGGCGCAATAGGCCTGCTGATCTTTGCCGGAGGGGCGGGCAAGAGCGGCCAGTTTCCGCTGCATGTATGGCTGCCGGATGCGATGGAAGGCCCAACGCCAGTGTCTGCGCTGATTCATGCTGCGACCATGGTGGCCGCCGGCGTTTACTTGATCGCACGAGTCTATCCGCTCATGCAGGCCGGTGCGTTGGCCGGTGGGACCACGACAGCGCTGACGGTGGTGACCTGGGTCGGTGCGTTCACGGCGGTTTTTGCCGCGCTGATCGCCGTTGCGCAGAACGACATCAAGCGCATTCTTGCCTATTCGACCGTTTCGCAGCTTGGCTACATGATGGCCGGCCTCGGAATGGGCGGCGTGGCCGTGGGCATGTTTCACCTGATTACGCATGCGTTTTTCAAGGCGCTCCTCTTCCTCGGCGCAGGGTCGGTTATTCACGGCTGCCATGAAGAGCAGGACATTCGCCGCATGGGCGGGCTCAAGGCCGACATGCCTGTGACATTTCTGACTTATGCCATCGGAATGCTCGCCCTGTGCGGGTTTCCGCTGGTGTTCTCGGGTTTCTGGAGCAAGGACGGCATACTGGAGGCGGCGCAACACTGGAGCGTTGCTAAGACACCGTTTTATATGCTGGTCTTCGGCGCTCTACTAACCGCGTTCTATATGACGCGGCAGTTGAGCTATGTATTTTTCGGCAGCTATCGCGGCCATGAGCATGCACACGAGAGCCCGAGGGTGATGACCGCACCGCTGACGATTCTGGCCTTCTTCGCAATTGCGTTGGGTGCGATTGGAACGCCCGCATGGCCGTGGTTCCGGGCGTTCCTTGAAGGCCGGGCGGCGGGCTTTGATCTGCATGGCTTTGCCGAGCCAGGGCTGATCGCGCTGATGGGGACTTCGACGCTGGTCGTTTTTCTTGGCCTTGGCTTGGGCTGGAAGCTCTACGGAAATAAATCGCCCGGGCCGGAGCAGCCAGATGTGTTGGAAGCCGTCGCGCCCCTGCCGTGGGGCTGGCTGCGCGACCGCCTGTATGTGGACGAGCTGTACGGCGTAACGGTGATTGCGTTCTACGGATGGTGGGCGCAAGTTGCGGATTGGCTCGATCGCCGGGTTTGGGGCGGAGTGGTGGCTGGTGTGACGGTGGCTTTCCAAGGATGGGCGCATCTGAACCGCTTCCTCGATATGAATGTTGTGGACGGCAGTTTCGACAAAGGCTGTGAAGAGCTTTCAAGCGGCGGTGGCCTCTTGTCTCGCGTGCAGACGGGACGCATGCAGACTTACCTGCGAATTCTTGCCTTTTCGATTGTCGCGCTGGTTGCGATTCTCATCTGGAGCAGCCGGCCATGAATGGATATCCTATTACGCCCGGATTGCCAATCTTGACGCTGTTGACCGTGCTGCCCCTGGTGGGGGCTTCGATTGCGCTTTGGTCGGGGAAGCACGCGCGCGCCGTTGCTCTCGTTACGACGTTGGTCAGCTTGGCGCTCGCGCTGGTTGTATGGGCCCACCTGCCCGCGGATGGGACGATGGCGTTGGTCGAGCAGCACACGTGGGCGCCGTCCCTGGGCATCGAGTATCACCTGGGCGTCGACGGCCTGGGCGCGCTGATGCTGGTACTTTCAGCCATTGTGACGCTGATGTCCGTGGATGCCGCTCACCGTGTCCATCACCAGCCGGGGCTTTATTTCGGGTTGGTACTGGTGCTCGAAGCCGGCCTCTTCGGGTCGTTCACTGCGTTGAACTTTTTTCACTGGTTTTTGTTCTGGGAACTGAGTCTGATTCCGGCCTTCTTCCTCATCAAGCTATGGGGCGGCGCGCGCCGAGGGCCGGCGGCGACGCAGTTCTTCGTCTACACCATGGCCGGCTCCGTTGCGCTGCTGGTCGCATTCCTGGCTGTCTTTCTTTCCACCGGCAGCATGGACTTCGATCGGCTCACTTTTCTGGCATCGACAGGCGAGTTGACGCCCATGGTCACTGCGCATCTCGGCCCGGTGATGCTTTGGCTGGCCATAGGCGTTCTCGCCGGGTTTGCGGTCAAGGTGCCGATGATCCCCTTCCATACCTGGCTGCCCGCAGCCTATGCTGAAGCGCCTTCGCCGGTGACGATGCTGCTCACAGGCGCCATGTCGAAGATGGGCGTCTATGGCCTGCTGCGGATCGCGATTCCGATCTTCGGGCCGCAGATTGCGCAGATGCGCACGCCGCTGCTGGTGCTGGCCGTGGCTACGGTGGTGATGGGCGCGTGGGCGGCTGCGGCGCAGAAGGATCTGAAGCGCGTCTTCGCCTACTCGTCGGTGAACCACCTGGGCTACTGCCTGCTGGGCATCTTCGCGTTGGCGGTTCCGGCTGCTGGGGTCGCGGCGCAGGCCAGTCAGGCGGCGGCGCTCAACGGTGTGATCCTGCAGATGTTCAATCACGGCATCACCGCGGCAGCGCTGTTTTGGTTCGTGGCTATGATGCAGCAGCGGACGGGCGGGCATCGCGGCATCGACCAATTTGGCGGGCTGCGCAAGCCGGCGCCGGTGTTGGCCGGGCTGATGGGGATTGCGCTGTTTTCGTCGCTGGGGCTGCCAGGCCTGAACGGATTTGTCGGCGAGTTCCTGATCTTCCGCGGAGTCTTTTCGCTGGCCTGGGTGGCGGCCACGGTGTCGATCCTCGGCTTGCTGGTGACGGCGGCGGTGATTCTGAGTGTGATTCAGAAGGTGTTTAGCGGGCCGGTGCCGGAGCACTGCGTGGGCTTTCCCGATCTGCATCACGGTGAGCGGGTGGCGCTGGCTCCGGTGATCGGACTAATGCTGCTGATCGGAATTCTGCCGCAGTTAATTGTGGACACCGTAAACCCAACCGTCGTGAACCTCTTGGCGCACTGGAGATTTTTTTAGATGTTGGCTTGGACGATCTATCTCTCGTTTGCCGGAGCGCTGCTCGAGGCGTTATTGCCGGCATTGTTGCCGGCGCTGCTGCCCAAGGGGCGCAATGCCCTGGCGCGCTGGCTGGCGCTGGCCGTGGCCGTGCTTGGCCTGGCTCACGGCGTGGGAGGGTTTGTGGCGGGCATGGGGCAGGGAAGAGTGACCATCGTCGATGTGCCCTGGGTGCCGTCGATGGGGATTCACTACCTGCTGGCGGCCGACGGCATCAGCCGCGTGCTGGTTTTGTTGACGGGCCTGGCCGCTGTGGCTGGGGTGTTATTCAGTTGGAATATCGAACTGCGGACGAATGAGTTCTTTGCATTCTTTCTGGCGTTGATCGGCGGAGTTTACGGGGTCTTTCTTAGCTTCGACTTGTTTCTGCTCTTCGTGTTCTACGAGATTGCGATCGTGCCGAAATACTTCCTGATCGCTATCTGGGGTTCCACGCGGCGCGAGTACGCGGCCATGAAGCTGGCGCTCTACTCCTTTGCCGGCTCGGCGATGGTGCTGATCGGCCTGCTGGCGGCTTACGCCACGGCGGGCAGCCATTCCACCGGGTTAGTCGCTTTGGGCCACGCGAACCTGCCGGTGAGCTTTCAGATGTGGTGCTTCCCGCTCGTCTTCGTTGGCTTTGCGATTCTGGCCGGCATGTGGCCCTTCCATACGTGGGCACCCACCGGCCACGTGGCCGCGCCTACAGCGGCCTCCATGCTTCTTGCCGGAGTGGTGATGAAGCTGGGCGCTTACGGCTGCCTGCGCGTGGGCATTGCACTCTTCCCGCACGGGCTCGATCCATGGGGATTCTCGTTCGTTGGCATCGGTTCGTGGCGCGATGTGTTTGCTGTGCTGGCGGTGGTGGGCATTGTCTACGGCGCGCTGGTGGCGCTGGTCCAGACCGACTTCAAGTTCGTCATTGGCTACTCCAGCGTCAGCCACATGGGTTTTGTGCTGCTGGGGCTGATGACCCTGAACCAGATCGGCGTCACCGGCGCGGTATTGCAGATGTTTTCGCACGGCATTCTGGCTGGGCTGCTCTTTGCGATTGTGGGGCGGATCGTCTACGAGCGCACGCATACGCGGCAGTTGGCGGAGTTGGAAACGATGCACCTTTCCAAGCGAATGCCATTTGCCGCTGGAGCCTTTGTGATTGCCGGGATGGCATCGATGGGACTGCCCGGCTTCTCCGGCTTCATCGCCGAGTTGCAGGTGCTTGCCGGCGCGTGGATTGCCAAGCCTTGGTGGACGGTTGCAGCGGGTGTCGGCATCGTGGTGGGTGTGGCCTATACGTGGAGGGCCTTGCAGAAGGCGTTCTTCAGCGATGCGCTGCCTGCGGGACACGTGCTTGAGCAGGAGCATCTGCATCCGTTTGCCGCAATCACCTGGCCCGAGGTCACCGGCGTCGTGTTGCTGGCCGGAGTCAGTTTGTTTGTGGGCCTCTACCCGACCATTCTGCTCAATCAGATTGAACCGGCTGTGAAGGCGCTGCTTGCGGGAGGGGGACAATGAACTACGCAGATCTCTTCCGCGTGACGCTGCCGGAGACGGCGCTGGAAGTAGCGGCGCTCGTAGTGCTGATCGTGGACCTAGGCTTCTTGCGCAAGGCTGCGCTCAAGGTGCGCGTGGCCATCGCGGCATTGTTCGGCGTAGCTGGTTGCGGGGCAGCGCTGTGGACCGTGAGCCTGCAAAATGGCAATGGCTTCTTTGTCGACGGATGGGAAGTGCTCGCCATTGGCCCGGTCACCATTATCGCGCAGATCGGAATTCTGGTTCTCACCGCGCTCACGCTTCTGCTGCTCATCGACTCGGACTTCACGCGTAATGCTGGCGAGTTCGTTGCAGTGGTACTCATGGCCGCCGCCGGTGGCATGATCGTTGCATCGGCTCAGGATCTGCTCGTCATTTTTGTCGGCCTCGAACTGCTCTCGCTGGGACTCTACATCCTCACCGCCTTCGCCAAAAAATCCGGTAAAAGCGCTGAAGCGGCGATGAAGTACTACCTTTTTGGCGGCATGTCGGCGGCTTTCTTGCTTTTTGGCTTTAGCTATCTTTACGGCCTTAGCGGCAACACGAATTTAGCCGCGATTCAGCAGAGCGTTCCACTGGGAAGCACACCGATGCTTTACGTCGCTTGGGTGCTCATTGTCGCAGGGCTTGGCTTCAAGGTTGCGGCGGTTCCATTTCATCTGTGGGCGCCGGACACGTATGAGGGAGCGCCCGCTCCAGCCGCGGCGTTCATTGCGTCGGTATCAAAGGTCGCAAGCTTTGCGCTGCTGCTAGGTGTCAGCTACGGCCTATTCCAACCCGGCAAGGTCTGGGGTGGACCGCATCGAGTCATTAACGAGATACTCCACACCGAGTTCGCAATCTGGCAGCCTCTACTGATCATCTTGATCGTCGTCGCGGCAGCTTCTATGGTTGTCGGCAACTTGGCGGCGTTAGCGCAGGTGAGTGTACGTCGCTTGCTGGCCTACTCGGCCATCGCCCATGCCGGATACATTCTGCTTGGGATTGCAGTTCGCCGTCCCTATACAGGTCAGGGTGACGGTATGCGCTTCGTACTGGATTCGTATCCATCGGCACTGGCTAGCACAAACGCCGTCCTGTATTACATCCTCACCTATGGCCTCACGACCATCGGCGCATTCGGAGTGATCTCGGTCGTCGAGCGCGCCACGGGTAGTGACCGGCTTGACTCGTTCCTCGGACTGCACAAGCGCAATCCGGTGCTGGCGGCGGTGCTGGGGGTGCTGTTCTTGTCGCTGGCCGGGATTCCGCCGCTGGTGGGCTTCTGGGCCAAGTTCAATCTGTTTGCCGCTGTGCTCGGCGTCTCCGCCGGGCCGGTTCCGTTTGCGCTGGTGGCCCTGGCAGTCGCTCTCAGCGCCGTCTCGCTCTATTACTACTTGCAGGTGCTCAAGCGGGCCTATGTGATGCCTGCCGTTGACGATACGTCCATCAAGGCGCATCCGGTGACGATGGCTGTGCTGGTCGCGATTGCCGCCGCAGTCGTGATCCTGGGCTGCTTTCCGTCGTTGCTGCAAGGATGGATCCAGAGCTTCTATCCGGCGTTTTAGAGCATTTCCGGGAATTGTCTGGGCCAGAGATTTGTAGGTATCCCACCCATTCCGCAGAAAAACGCGGAATGGAGCACGGAAGCCAACAGTAAATCCAAAAATGCTTTAGCGCCGAAGTGGCAGGTTCCGGCGGACCCTCGTGCTGCCGAGGAGCCACGCAAGCAGCAGCAATTGGCGATCTATTTCATGGAATGAAAAAAGAAGTTTCTTATATGAAAACAAATTCTAAGGTTCACGAAGAATATATTCGCGGTAATCCGTTATCTGCACGATTTCTGTTGAAAAGAGAACTGCTTTCCGATTATGGTTTATCCAACCTCTGATTTGCTTTTTCTTGTTTTCCCTGAACTGCCGTTTCCTTGGTTACCTTGCATGATGAGGTGTACCCATGGTCTGCCCGAAGTGCCAATCGAGTTCTTTGTCCGTGATTCCGGCGGAGATCCGACTCTATCGCAACAGTCCTCGTACGATGAGCCATCCACCTTTGACGCCCTCCCCCGATGTCCAGGTTTGCCTGGACTGCGGGTGGTCGGAGTTCTTAATCCCGCGTTCCTGGCTTTCCGCGGGGTGGCTACGTGCGCCGCGCCCACAAGCTGTCCCTAACCGGGCTGAAATCGCCCCCTCGAACCGTATCGCCCTGGTGTCGTAAAGCGGCATCTCGACAGTGCTGGAGCGGCGATATCAACCCGCCAGTCGAGGTGGGGCACCGTACTAGCCTGACCGTTGCACCGCGTGGAAGCATCCTTCGCAACAGAACAAAAGGCCCCCAACCGAAGCTGGGGGCCTTTTGTTTTGGCGATTTCCGCGGATCCCGCTGCTACAAGGGAACCTTGTCGAGGGAAGCGATAAAGCCGATGCCAGGCACATCGAGTTTTTGCAATTGTCGATCGTTGGTGATAAACAGATCAACGCCGCAATGAGCCGCGCAGGCCAACTGAATGGCGTCCGCACTCCGAATATTGTGAGTCGATCGAAGTGAGGCGTAGCGCCAGGCTACCTGCGGGTCGAAGCTGACGACCTCGGAGGTGGATCGAATTGCCTTGTCGTACTGCTCAATCAAGGACACTTGCCCGAGCTTGGTGGGTTTCACCAACACTTCGCCGAGCGTCATCGCGGAGGTAACGATTCGATCCCCGCGTTCCAAAGTACGCTTGCGAATTTCGAGCATTCGGCTCCGGTTCGGTTCCAGCCCCTCGAACATGTAGATGAAGACATTGGTATCGAAGAAAATCCGCTTCATGTGGGTTCTTCCCGGAGCCGGTTCACGTATTCATCGGCGTGCTCATCGGCCCAAATGTGTTTGCCGGAACCGATTAGCTGAATTAGTGGATCGTTCTCCCAGTTGATCGGCGCGTCGGGAGCATGAGTTTCTTTGCTCCAGGTTTCGTACCAATCGAGCAGGGGCCGGTAGTTGTCTGGAATCTCATCCCGTACCGGGATGTGCTTCGGAATGTGGCTCGACGGCCTCCTCGGCTGTCTACCTGGATCGATGAAATCGCCTGCACGCAATAATCGGAGGCTGCCTGGCTGCGTTTCGAAAAGCATCCGATATTTGCTCGACGAAGGCGGGACGTTGGCGACCAAATGCTCTTTCAAATGGGCGTTGACGGATTGTGGCCGAAGAGCGACAGGGAGATCCATCAAGCCGGTATCGCGCAGCTTGCTGCGGATTTCGGCCCGCGTGAAATCTTCGCGGGCGGGCGCTTCACGGTGGAGCGTGGCTACGGCAATCCAGATGCGGTCTGCGAGTTTGAGACTAGTTCCGTTTGTGATCATGCGAATTATCCTACAAGGGAATACTAGGAATAGTACGTAGGTATGTCAAGTGAATACGTATATTTCACAAAAACGGGCCCCTGCCTAACTGCTTGCTTGTTCCATTTTCGCGTGAGCCGGGGGATCGGAGAGGGCACCTCTACAGTGGTCTGCGCAGCGCATGCAAAGGCACGACGCAGCTCAAGCAGTAACGGCGTCCGGTTTTTCTTGCTGGCGGGGGAGCAAAAAGCAACCGCAGATCCTTCGACTCCTCGCTTCGCTCGTCCCTCAGGATGACATTTGTGGGAAGTTCGCAGTGTGACCACAAAAAAGCCCCCAACCGAAGCTGGGGGCCTTTTGTTTTGGCTTTGCGCGAAGCGCGTACGCCGGGACGGCCAGTCCTAGTACATGCCGTCCATGCCGCCACCGTGGCCGCCGCCTGCCGGAGCAGACTTGGGCTCGGGAATCTCGACCACCAGAGCTTCAGTGGTGAGCAGGAGACCCGCGATCGAGGCTGCATTCTGTAGCGCCGTGCGCGTTACCTTGGTGGGGTCGATGACGCCGGCCTTGACCAGGTCTTCGAAGTTGCCGGTAGCGGCGTTATAGCCGAAGTGCGGTTCCTTCGATTCGAGAACCTTGGCTACGACCACAGCGCCTTCTTCGCCGGCATTGGCGACGATCTGACGGAGTGGCTCTTCGAGCGAACGGCGAACGATTTGCGCGCCGATCTTCTCGTCGCCTTCGAGCGTCTTGATCAACGCGTCGACTGCGGGAATGGCGCGAACCAGGGCCACGCCGCCGCCGGGGACGATGCCTTCTTCGACTGCTGCGCGAGTGGCGTGCAGAGCATCCTCAACGCGAGCCTTCTTCTCCTTCAGCTCGGTCTCGGTTGCAGCGCCAACCTTGATGATGGCAACGCCGCCGACCAACTTGGCCAAGCGCTCCTGGAGCTTTTCCTTGTCGTAGTCGGAGGTGGTCTTTTCGATTTGAGACCTGATCTCCTTGACGCGGCCTTCGATGTCGCTGGATTTGCCAGAGCCATCGACGATGGTGGTGTTGTCCTTGTCGATGGTGATGCGCTTGGCCTTGCCCAGATCCTCGAGCTTGACGCCTTCGAGCTTGATGCCGAGATCCTCTGTGATGGCCTTGCCGCCGGTGAGGACGGCAATATCGCCGAGGATGGACTTGCGGCGATCGCCGAAGCCGGGAGCCTTGACAGCAGCTACGTTCAGGGTGCCGCGCAGCTTGTTGACGACGAGGGTCGCGAGCGCTTCGCCTTCGACATCCTCAGCGATGATCAGCAGGGGCTTGCCGCCGCGGGCCACTTGCTCCAGCAAGGGGAGCAGGTCCTTCATGGCGCTGATCTTCTTCTCGTAGATCAGGATGTAGGGCTCTTCGAGGACCACTTCAAGGCGCTCGGCGTCGGTGACGAAGTAGGGGCTGAGGTAGCCGCGGTCAAACTGCATGCCATCGACTGTCTCCAGGCCGGTGTGCATGGTCTTCGACTCTTCGATGGTGATGACGCCGTCCTTGCCGACAACCTTGACCGCTTCAGCGATAATGTCGCCGATTTCCTGGTCGCCGTTGGCCGAGATGGCGCCCACCTGGGCAACCGAACCCTCGTCCACGGGCTTTGACAGCTTGCCGAGTGCTCCGCCGTCAGTCCACTTGCCGTCTTTGTCGCGGGTGCCGATGATGACGGTAACCGCCTTCTCGATGCCGCGCTTGAGGGCCGTCGGGTTGGCGCCGGCCGCCACAGTCTTCACGCCTTCGCGGAAGATGGACTGGGCCAGAACCGTTGCCGTCGTGGTGCCGTCGCCGGCCACGTCGCTGGTCTTGGAGGCAACTTCACGCACGAGCTGTGCGCCTACGTTTTCCAGCGGATCTTTCAGGTCGATCTCTTTGGCCACCGTCACGCCGTCCTTGGTGATGGTGGGCGAGCCAAACTTCTTCTCAATTACAACGTTCCGGCCCTTGGGGCCCAGCGTTGCCTTGACGGCGTCCGCGAGCGTGTTCACGCCGCGCAGGATCGCCTGACGGGAATCTTCACCGTGCAAAATCTGCTTTGCCATTTTTGTTTCTCTCCTTAGTACAGTTGTCAGATTTCAGTGGTCAGTTGTCAGTGATCGGAATTCAGTGGCCAGCCGCCGCATTCGTTTAGAAAGGGCATTTACTGACAACTGAGAACTGATAACTGACTACTTCTTTACGATTCCGAGAACTTCTTCTTCGCGCATGATCAGAAACTCTTCGCCGTCCAGCTTGATCTCGGTGCCAGAGTACTTGCCGAACAGGACATTGTCGCCAGCCTTGACGTCGAGCGGGAAGGTCTTGCCCTCGTCATTGGACTTGCCCTTGCCGACGGCGATGACTTCACCTTCCTGAGGCTTTTCCTTGGCGCTGTCGGGGATGATGATGCCGCCGCGGATGGTTTCGCCCTCTTCCAGACGGCGTACGAGGATGCGGTCGTGAAGCGGAGTGAAAGTGGTCTTTACGTGAGTTGATGCCATTGCTTTGCTTCTCCTTCACACGCAAACGGGGTTGAGCCCCGCTGGCGGGATTTGAGTGATTTTCAAAAAAAAACTTCGGAAAGGGCCGAATGCGTCCCCTGGGATTGAAGAGGAGGACCCGCTTGAGCAGCTCCAGCAGCGGTGTGCTAGCACTCTCACCTTCCAATTGCTAACGATAGGCAAGATGGCAGCATTTTGTCAAGAGGCGCGATCGATATGTGAGCACAATACGCTCATATAGAATGACAATCCTGATAACTTTCCAGCAACGGGATTGAATTCTTTAGATATTGGGCCTTTTGATAGTCTAAAGCGCAAGAAGCCGGAACGATGGGCCGCTGAGTCGCTTTCTTCCACTGGCAGGGATTGTATGGCGCAGTTCGGCAATTCTACGCAAACTCGCAGGGATTTCATGGTGATTGCCGCAAAGGCAGCCGGAGCGGCGATGGCCGCCGGTTCCCTGCAAACCATGGCACAGATTGCGGCGATTCCCGCAGCCGATGCGCCGTCGGACAAACCGGCCTGGAAAGCGACCTGGGATGCGGCTCTGGCCGTCCTTGCGGGCAATATCAGCACAGTACCCGGCTACAATCGTCCGCTGCTCTTTGAGGGCAGCACCTACCAGGGAATCTGGCAGGAGTGCGGACCGCTTGAAGCTCTGGTCTACGCGAATCTGGCCAAGTACGTTCCCGTCGGCCAGCCAAGTGGGTCGCCGCTCGAGATAGCCCGCAACAACCATACGGCCTTCTTCGATCTACAGCGTCCCGATGGTCAACTCCCCGCCGCCGTGAAGACGACCGACATCGGCTTCGCCCAGATCCAGATGGTGGTCCCGATCGCCGCCACAGCGTGGGAGTTTGCACAGCTCAGCGGCGATGAGCTGTTTTTGGCAACGGCCTACCGCGCCTGTAGCCGCTGGGATGCATGGCTGCGTCAGTATCGCGACACACGCAAGACGGGCCTAGTGGAGGGCTTCTGCACATACGACACGGGGCACGACAACAGTCCGCGCTGGAGCGGGATTCCCAATCGCTGCCCCGATGGCGATGCGCGCAAAGCACCGCAAATCGCTTCGATGCCTAGGCTGTGCCCGGACCTTTCAGCGACTGTCTATGGCGGCCGGATTGCCCTTGCGGCGATGGCCAAGGCACTGGGCAAGCCGGATGAAGCGGCCCGCTGGCAGAGCGATGCGGAGCACCTGCGGCAGTTGATTCTCGACAAGCTCTACTGCGCCGAAGACGCCGCTTTCTACGATCTCGACGCGCAGGGCAAGTTTGTCCGGGTGCGTTCCGATGCGATCAGCCGCGTGCTTGGCGAGCACGTTCTCGATCTAGCGCACGCGCGCGACCGGGCGATCTTTGAAGCGGTTTGGTCTCGCCAGCTTCACAATCCTAGAGCCTTCTGGGCGCCGTTTCCGTTTTCGAGCATTGCCTTGGACGATCCCACCTTCGTTCGCCCCATTCCGCGCAACTCCTGGGGCGGAGCTTCGCAAGCACTTACCGCTCTGCGCGCGCCGCGCTGGATGGCGCGCTACGGCAAGCAAGCGGAACTCGAACACATGATGCGGCAATGGTGCCTGGCCATTCTGCGGCACGGCGAGTTTCGCCAGCAAGTGGACCCGCTGACTGGCGAATTCACCCAGCCTGACCCCGGTGGTTACTCGCCCGCGGCTCTGGTCTTTCTGTCGTTCGCACGCGCTCTCGGGCACAATTCATAGCAGGGGTGGAACCAATTACAATGATTCCCATGCAACCCCGTTCTCGCTTTCGTCTCAGTCTTCTCGTAGCCGGATTTGCCCTGACCTTCCTGCTGCTGGCCACCCATGCCCAGGACACCGCCAGGCGTGGCCGCAAGTACAAGCCGCCGCCGGCCACAGCGCGCATCGCGGTGACTGTCTTGCGCGATGGGAGTGGCAAGCCCATCGAGAATGCCGCCGTTATCTTTCACCCCATGCAGGGTGAGAAGGACGAAGGCAACATGGAACTGAAGACGAACGAGGATGGCAAGACCATCATCGACGTGCTGCCGATTGGCGACACGGTTCGGCTGCAGATCATCGCCAAAGGCTTTCAGACCTATGGGGATGACTATAAGGTCGATAAAGCCGAGATGGCCATTGAGATCAGGATGAAGCGGCCCGGCGAGCAGTACTCGATCTACAAGAAGCACGATGAGTCCGAGATCGGCGGCAAGAGCCCCGATGCGGATAAGACGGGAAATCCGCCTACGGGAGCTGCCAAGGATCCTGACAAGAGTGCGGGGCCTTCCTCCGGCAGTACAACAGATCCGGCGAAAGACAAACCAGCCGCCCAACCGGATGCGCAGCCCAGCCAGCCGCAGCCGAAGTGAAACCTAGTCCTTCCGGTTAGCAGGGAGGCACTGAATGAACACCGAGTCGTACTATCTGAGCGTGCTGGTCAAGTTCGCTTTCTTGGGAGGGACGGCTGGCGGGTTGCTTTTGTTTTGGAAGTGCCGGGGCATCAAGAGCATCCTTCTCTATTTCCTTAGCTGCGCAAACATCCTCTGTTTTGTAGCTTGGCTTTCAATCAATGGCGCCGTCTATGCCATGGCTAGATCTCCCAATCTTCGCCCGATGATTTACTACGGACCTCAGGCTGTCCAGGTCGGACTTGTGGTCTTCACGTACGGATGGCCCTTCGTTGCGTCGGTGGCGGCATTTTGCCTGCTCGTAGTAAGTCTCTTAGCTCAGCCGAGGGAGCTCCCGTTTATTGTCCCGGCAAATTTGCTCATGTTGTTTTTATGGGCATTCACTATCGTCGCTCTAAAGTAGCAGGATAATGACCACGCAACCCCTTCACGGCAAATCGGCACTGGTCACCGGCGGCGCACGGCGCATCGGCCGGGAGATCGCTTTGGCTCTGGCGCGGGCCGGTGCGGACGCGGTCATCACTTATCGGACCTCCAGCACTGAGGCAGCGCAGACCGCCCGCGATATTGAATCTATGGGTTGTCGCGCCTTAGTGGTGGAATGCGATGTGCGTTCGGAAGCCTCGGTGCGCGGGACGATAGCCGCCACAATCGAACGCTTTGGCAGGCTGGATGTGGTGGTGAACAATGCCGCCGTTTTTGAATCCATCCCGCTGGAGCGCATCAGCGTGGCCGAGTGGGACGCGGTCTTTGAGACCAATGCGCGCGGGCCGTTTCTGGTAGCGCGGGAGGCATTGCCAGCTTTGCGCGAGGTTCACGGCAGGATCGTGAACATCGGTTCGCTGGGGGGCATTCATGCCTGGGCGGGACATGGCCACTACTGCGCCTCGAAGGCCGCGCTGCATATGCTCACACAGGCGATGGCCAAGGCATTCGCGCCGGAGGTGAGCGTGAACTGCGTTGCGCCGGGCTGGATTGAGCTCGGCGGCGGTTCCGCAAACGAGACCGCTCGCTTTGCCGCTCGAACGCCGATGAAGCGGAACGGGACGGCGGAGGACGTGGCCCGGGCCGTGCTGTTCTTTGCCACCGGGCCCAGCTTTGTTACCGGCCAGATACTGGCTGTCGACGGCGGATTGGGGCTTGGTTAGGGCGGTTCGCGATTCTGCCAGTGTCCTGTCCCCAAAGTTCTTGGCATAAATCCCGAAATGCAGCCGCGGATCCTTCGACTCACCACCCCCAGACTGAAAAGCGTCTGGGGCCCCGTTCGCTCAGGATGACACCCCGTTTGGG
>Ga0182024_10014841_pt1 | contig 15005 bp, 20 predicted proteins | sample P32metaG_FD_120480 | JGI IMG/M metagenome (GOLD analysis project Ga0182024, IMG submission 120480) | Permafrost microbial communities from Stordalen Mire, Sweden - P3-2 metaG (Illumina Assembly) | ecosystem: Environmental > Terrestrial > Soil > Wetlands > Permafrost | place: Sweden: Stordalen... | reverse complement strand
GAAGTCTCAGGCTCACTCATAGGAGAGGTTTGGTTTTAGAAGAGATTTGTTTGTGTTTGTTTGAACCAAATCTTGTGTGACTACACAATAGGCGTCCGCTGTGTGCGGCCGGTCTCCTTGACCTGATTGGCTGATTAGATCATCCAAATCCCAGTCAGTTTTTACGTGATTGATGGTTCTCAATCCCTCCGTTACGGTCAAGGAGACTGTTGTGTGTTCCCGCGGGAGATCCCGGGGTTAGGTTTTCTCCTTTTATTAGCTCGTAGATCTCCTGTCAATAAATCATCTTCTTCCGTCAATTATCCTTTGGAGCCGTCCTCCAACAACAGCCTCCACAAACCAAGGTTCTAGTTGGACCTTGTGACTTTCAGTTCAAGATAAGAGATAATCCAGGCTTGAAACTGCCTTTATGGCCGGAATTTTTCAACTTAATGCAGTACCACCACATTAGTACTAGTAAGCAAAGCCACTAGTACTAATAGTAATGTCTCTACACGACAATACCAGGATGCCAGTGGGGCAGTAGTGCCGTAGGCTCTGAGTGCCACTACCACCATTTCAAGAGGTTAGACTTGCCAAGTGCGACGTGAAAGTTGCGATGGGATGTCCGAGTCTACAGCACTGGCATGCTCACTGCTGTTTCCCATTTCGGCGTTTAAAATCTTAAAACAACGCAGCTACTGCCAGTGGTACTAGTACTATACCAGTAGTACTAGTTGCAGTAGTCGTACGTATTAGTAGGTGATCTAGCCCACTGGCAGTCATTTTGTACTAGTCACAGGATCTCTCTCTGCCCATACGGCCCTAATACCCGTGCCGAGCACAGGTAGTCACCGTGTTTGGCCCATCGTTGCAGGTCCAAGCCCCAGGCTAGATAGAGATAAAAACGACGCCCAAGCAATAATTGATTCCATTTTCTAGAAACACGTTAAATATGACACACTACCCACGGCCAAAGTGGCCAACTTATTGCCTTGCGCCAACGCCATTAACTTTCTTGCTTCGACTAGGAACAGTTTCCCAACCAGCCTCCTCTTCCTGCGGAGTAGCCTCGACCTGTACATCCGATTTTCTCCATGATGACTCGACAGATTCCGATATCGACTCCTCCTGCGCCTCAGCCTTTGCGGCAACAACTTCGTTAATCTCTGAACTTGGTTCACCACTGCCAGCGACAAGGTTGGCAGATGGTCGTCGTAATAATTGCTTTGGCTGCTGTCTTCCCTTGTCGTGTCGTGGGCCAGTTGGAGACGATGGCGTTGAGGACACTGCCGCCCCTTTAGCGGACGTGATCTCTTCTTTATGCTCCTTTTCTTTGGCCAATTTCTCCTCAACTTTTTTTAACGCGGAGTCCGTGTCCACTGGTCTGGCCGCGCCAAACGGGTTGGTTTTCGGCTTGACTTCTTCAACCACGGACGGAACCGGTGTCGAGTGGGTTTCTTGTGGATGTTCACTACGAGGCAATAACGTCAACTTCTTGCGTTGCATAACTGGGGAGCCTCCCAAGGAAGGAGAGGACGGAGGAGGGGTGTCTGAAGCCAGTTAGCTCAAATTCAATAGTTCGGGATATACTTCCGTCAGATCGGACTGCTGGCGCCAAGGGTCTCGCGCTTCGCCATTCGCCAGTATCAGCAAAACTTTCGCGTGGTGGAGAGCGGCTTGGTGGGCCGCCAAAATTTCCACTACCTGAACGGGAGCCGAACCCGCCCCGCGATTTCCGTTCGGTAGATTCTGTAGGCGGAAGGGGGCCTCTCCGTTCCCACTTGTCGACTCCACTTTCAGATGACGCCAGAGCCATCTCCCGACGTTCAGGTCGTCCAGAATCACCGGAAAAATCTCTCGCCATGCGAGGTTCGCGCTCGCCGGGCCTGTTACGGGATTCGAGGGGCGGCAATACTTTCCCGCTTCGCCACTCGCCTAGAGAAGCTTCATCGGCACCGTATCCGCCAGATTTCGCTGGAAACATTAGCATTGTCTAACAAATAGGTGGGTACGTGGCTCTGCAACACTCACCCTTACACTACGCCCAGCTAATTGTCCATCTGCAAGACTGAGAGCCTTTTTCAAGGAATCCAGGTCAGCGAACTCAACGTAACCAAAGCCTTTGGGTCTGTTGTCCATCCTGTCTTTCAAAATGCGGACACTGATCACCTTGCATCCTTCAAAATAGTTTTCAATCTCCGTCTCGGTAAGATCGAATGCGAGATTGCCAACGTGGGCAGTATATGGAGGTTGGGTCGGGAAAGGCACTACTGCGCGAGGCATACGGCTATCGCCCTCTTGATCTATCAAGAGTCAGATAATAGGGAACAGAGCGTACCACGAGAAAACGAAGACATCTCACGTCGATCGCCTGAAAACTGGTGCGAATCGTATCTGTCCCTCTGTTCTCTCCCTGCTAATAACTGTAAGCTTGGATTCCTTGAGCGATTACCACCAACTGAAGCTAGAACGTCAGCTTGATTTCAGGGGTAAGTACGAGCAACAGGCATGTCTTCCAGTTCATCGGCCCAATTTCCCAAAGCTAAGCAAGTCAACGCGAGGCGATAAAAGGGGTCGAACATGAGTCCTGGAGGAAGTCTCCAAGAGACATTTTCTGCGTTTGCTTTTTAGGAGCTGTATCCAAATGTCAGCATGACCATAGAATGACTGAGGGCGGAACGGATGCAGTACCCATGATTCAATAGAACTAGCTCACAAGTCTTTGATATCGGCAACTTAGAAATGTGGTTGTTGCTCGAAATAGCTGCGAAGAAATTCAATGAAATTTTGCATTCGGGGATATGAGCCGCGCTGACTCAGCCATCGTTGGGCTTAAAGCCGCTTAATTTGTAGATCCCCATTCTATCAGATTGCTTGGACGAGGAGAGGCATCAGGCGGGCTCTGTAACAGCAATAATCGACCATATGCACATTTAACTTGCTTGATCGAGTAATCTGACTCCTATGATGAGGGAGTGTTCTTTATATATTACAATGGAACTCGATTAGATATATTTCCAACCATGAGATCCGTCTTGAGACGAAATCTTTCGGTTCCTTATTTCATTCCTATATCTCCTGAAGCTTGCTGAAACATCAGAGGATGAAAGCCTCGAGCCCTCGAAGACTGATACAAGTAGTTTGCTTCTAGTCGCCGGACACCAAGAATCCGACCGTTAACCGGTACCTGTAATGCTATTAAATACCTAGGGTAGGGTTTACACCGGAATAGGGCAACCCATGACATGTGAAACCCAAAACAAGAACGGATGTTGAGCGACTCCCGATGCTTGAAAGTCTATCAGGTCTTCTACCAGCCAGTATCCCCGTCATCGATGTTCCAGAACTAGTCAAGTCGTCCTGGAATTCGTTCACGGAAAGAAAACTGCTGGTTCAGAATTCACTAGCTGAAGTATCCTCCAAATCCGCTTTGGCTGATCACAACACCAGGTTATTAACGAGCAAAGATCTATTCGTGCGAGCAGGCGGCACAAGAAATTCTCTCAAATTGCGCTCGAAAATGCGACGTCGTATGAGGACTGGGCTCGAGCGGCTTTAGACCTTGATGCCCTTGAAGGTGGATTTTATTGGATCCGCGCTAACGGCGATTAGGGAGAGATGCTTGGAAAGAGGATCCCAGCTCTCCAGCCTATGATTTTAAGCTTCTGGGCCAGCGGCTCAGCCAGCTTCGGGAAGCACGGCTCGCGGGAGATCTCCCTCGTGTGCTATTTCTCCTTCGAATCTCACTCACACGAAATTTTGCCCACGCTGGAAACCCGGAGGTGTGCTACTGGCGTTATCTGTATGACAGGCTGATCAAGTAGTTGTATGCTTATACCAACATCGGAACCAAAAAACTTGTTGAAGACTATATTTCAGAAGTTGAAGAGTCACTCCACTTCCTATTAAGGACGGATAGCCCCGTGGTTTCGGATGCCCATAAACTGGATCAATTAACATGTCTCCGGCAGGTAAGCCCTCTTCATTCTGTTCTCACTACACAGGCTTATGGCCGGACTGCATTGCTGCTTTCAGGTGGCGGTACATTAGGAATGAATCATGTCGGGGTCCTAGCTGCCCTGATGGAGAAGAATATGCTCCCTCGAATCATCAGTGGCACCAGCGCTGGCTCGATTGTTGCTGGGGTTTGTTGCACTAGGATAGACGAAGAGCTTCCACAACTGCTTAACGACTTTATTCACGGCGACCTGAATGTATTTCAGGACTCTACGAATCCAGAGACGATCTATGTTCACATTGCAAGGCTATTAAAAATAGGTCTCTTCATCATCTATACTTTGCTGATAACTACAGGTGTTTGGTCAGACATTTCCCATTTGAAAAGAGTGATGCAATCACTACTCGGAGACTTGACGTTTCAGGAAGCATACGTGAGGCATCATATTATTTTCCTAACAGTAGAATCGCACCCGACGTATCTTGAACATCACAGTATCTAGCGCTAGCATGTACGAACTGCCGAGACTGTTAAACTATCTCACAGCGCCGAACGTTTTAATCTGGAGTGCAATTGCGGCTTCATGTTCCGTTCCTTTCATATTCTCAGCATCTGAGATCCTGGCAAAGGATCCCAAGACGGGCCAACCCCAGCCTTGGAATGCTTCACCTCAACGCTGGATTGATGGTTCTGTGGATAACGATTTGCCGATGGCGAAGCTTTCGGAACTTTTCAATGTGAATCATTTCATTGTTAGTCAAGTAAACCCGCACATCGTCCCTTTCCTTGAGAAAAGCGGAATTGTTCACAACCGTTTTCATGGCTCAGGAAAAGCCGAAAGCCAAGAGGCGGCCAATCAAACGAGTGGTGGATACACGGGTACAGCAATAAACCTAGCTGTTGGCGAGATTATGCATCGAATGCATATGTTATCAGAGCTTGGAATATTTCCTGTTCTTTGCACCAAAGTGCAAGTAATACCTAGACAGACAAATCGAGCTAATCTTAGTTAATGCTCTCTCAACGATACAGTGGAGACATTACCATTGTCCCCGATATATCCTACACCGATTATCCCGCCCTCATGTCCAATCCTACACCAGAGTTTCTCGTCGAAGCCAGATTGCGCGGAGAAAGAGCTACTTGGCCCAGTACACTACCGTTTGATCTTGTCTGATTTAATAGAACTAAGTATCATACATAATCACTGCGCCATCGAACTTGCCATCGACAATGCCTTGTATGCAATGAATGTTAAGATGGTGTTCGGAAACACTCCCAGCCTTCATCATCTCCGACATCGTTCCCATGAGCCTCAAGTCAACCAACGCATATGGGACGCAGACAAACAAAGACCGCAGTCTTATCGCCAATCCTCTGCTACGAAATCGGGTGCAACCCATCCATCTCTTTCTCTGGAGATTACTCCACTCGACGTTGATAACCCAAACATGTCCTCCGAAACGCACCTTCGCTTTTTCCCAACTATCATCGGTAGCCATAGGAGTAGCCCAACAACCCCATCCGAAGAGTCCCGGCATCGAAAGAGGCTGACAGCCTCAATCTCAGGCTACGGAGACGCCGCCGTTGACTGGCAGGGGATGACATTCACAGCCCTCAACACTCAGTCTCCTGGCAGTTCTGAGGATTCAACAGAAACTGCGAATTCGTCGCCAACTAAGCGACATGGTGAAGCGTTCTCCAGTTCTGCAGTTTCGATACCTGGAAACCCAATGTCTGATACACAAGCCCAGCTGTCATCATCTGTCACGCCTCCTTCAACGCCGTCGTTGACAAGCTCTTCCCTAGGATCGCCTACCTTGACATATTCTGCTGCTAGGAATGGGGTAAAGGATGCCAGCGGTACACGACGGATGATGCTAAAACGAAAAAGCTCTTCGTTTTTAAGAACTTCGTCATCGGCGTCTGTTACATCTTCTAATGAGAACGGGTCAAAGGCGTATCATGCTTCGAAGAGCGCATACTAAGCGACCCTTGTGATACCCGGAGTATTTGGATGTCTAAGTATGTACATATTTACACAGATATTGGTCGATTACGTAAGACGTCTTTTAACTTGTATATATCCCGAAATTTTGCACGCCTCACTTGCAAAACTTTTCATAACGCTTTTTTCGTTGACCAACCTGTCAGGTTGGAGCAGCGCATTGCACGGACAGGGTGTGATTTTCGATCATGTAGTAAGCTTTACACGGTTATCTTGTGCATTCTGTACCTTGCTACCTTTAAAAGCACGCTGGTCAATTCTCTTCCGGGCTCGTCAACAATGGCGCTATGTGCTCGGAAGATACTAATACAGCGGATATTGACATTGAAGGGAATTTTTTCTGCAACGGTCAATTCTATTCTCCGTAGCTCTACGAGCCCTCCCACATGCCAACTGCCCGACCTTCGTAAATCATATAAATTCGCCGCTAGCGCCGAATAACTTATTTATCCTTGCCTATACTGTCGATACGTTTTATCGAAGGAAGTTCCCATCCTCGCCCTTGAAAACCGAATCGGGGCACAACATAAACTTCCTTTTTCAACACTCCGTTTTCGCTGAATACGCGAGGGGGCGGGTAATTTAGTGGCTTAGAGTATTGAATCAAAGGCGTTCCCCTGGCGAGTGGCTCGATTTCACGGGCAGAGACTGTTGTCAATGGTATCAGTCGTAGCTTGTGAGTTTTCTGAGACTCTCGTATCTCACTGTACACAATGTAATCTGGTGCCTTTGACAGATCTGCCACTGCCGACTTTGGGTGAACAAAAGCGAATTCCGTGGTAAGTCCTTGCCCTGTAGGAGTAGTCATCGGGAGATATTCGGCTCGCAAAGTAGTCTTCGTATTCGAGCTGGAAGAGTTCGAATCCACCAGATCCGCACGGATAGCAATGCAGTCCAGATAGGCGGCAGTAATGACCTGTTTGATCGTCCTGATTTGAAGTGGAGATGGGGGAGGAAGATTTGCTGTAATCTCCACAGGTGCAACAATCCCCGATAACTGATTATTGACGATACTTGTAATCTGCATTCGGAGTTTACGAATATCTTTCATGGTCTTGACTCTGAGGAAATGTTCCTCGCAGAAGTTGTCTGCAGCGCCGCTAGCTTCATATGCACCAATTGCGCACAATAGGCGAAGCACATCACACCCGATATCAAGTGCACTGAATTGTTGTCGGGATTCTTCGAACTTTCTTCTCTTGAACCCCGGAATGCCCGATTCACCACTTCCATCTTGGCTGTCTGCAAAGCCGTGTAATTCTTCCAAACCGATAAATGGATCTCCGACCGAGAGACCTGCAACAATGGCAATGAGATAGGGCATATTATCAAATTGTTGTCCCAAAATGATCATCTTCGAATAACGCGGCTGTAGGGGGAAGGCGGACATCGATTGGCCAAGTGGGGTAATGCGATGATCGTGGTCAAGGGCGCCGAGATGCTCGAGAAGCTACATGTAAGTCAACGGCATACAGAGATGCTACCTTTTCAGCTTGCTTGAGGCTCTCACGGTCCGGGGAGGTGGGAAATGGGAAATTGACGACCTTCTCAATGTGCATGCTTTTCATCTGTAGTACGATTCCTAGATCATGATCAGGTGAGAATGCCACGGAATTTACCCTCAATAGGATATTTCAAGATCTCTGGCTCCGAAAACTGGGCAAAATCTCGTTCGAAAACAGCCGAGGAATATAATCGATAACAATGCCCCGGACCTGTTCTTCCAGCTCTGCCAGCTCTCTGGGCGGCACTGGCCTTGCTGATCCATCCGATCTGGAACGATTCCACTCCAGTAGCTTTCTCGTATACGCGCTCTTTGACACGGCCGCAATCGACAACGTACTTGATACCAGGAATCGTCAAACTCGTTTCAGCGATATTTGTGGCCACCACACACAGCCTAGAGCCTTCCGGAACAGGCTGGAATACCTTCAGTTGATCTGCTACAGGAAGTAGCGAGAAGAGAGGGAGAACATGCAGAGGTTCTGCCTCCAGACTCAAACTCTCGTCTACTAAATCTTCAAATTCAGACTCATCAGAGACAGAAGCATTTGAGTCGTTCTCAGAAAACTCCTCTTCTTCGACATACTCATTGTCTTGCTCGATCTCGACATCTTCGGCCTCCATGTCCATTTGTTTGACTAAACATTTAACACGGGGTTCCAATATTCTCTCATCTGATCGTTCCATCGTCCTTGGCGGAAATTGTGCCCGCAATTTAGTACATACGTCCCGAATTTCCTCCTGACCGGTAAGAAATACAAGTATGCCTCCAGGAGGCAATTTTTGGTGTATCTTTGAAATCTTTTTGAGGACTTCCTCTATATAGTTTTTCATCGCGGTCCGCTTGCTGAAATGGATAGTAACTGGGAACTGCCGAGCATCTACATTGATGACAGGGGGAGGTTGATTGAATAATATTCTGTTCGCGGTGAAGTCAGTGACACGCATGGTAGCCGACATAATAATCAATTTTAGAGGCTAAGAAATATTAGCTTTCGCATTGGAGCGTTCCGTACCTTCACCGCGGAGTCCTTTTCGCTGCTCATCTCACGGCGCAATTTGACAACTCGGCTCAAAACCCCTACCAGAACGTCGGTATTTATGCTTCGTTCATGGGCTTCGTCCACTATGATTGCAGAATACTTACTGAGGAGTAAGTCCAGAGCAACCTCCCGTAAAAGAACGCCATCAGTCATGAATTTAATCGAAGTGTTGGCATTAACGGTAGCGTCAAAACGAATCTTAATGGTAAGCAAAGGAGAAGACAAGAGAATTACCTGATAGCCAACTCGTTTCTCGTAAGGAGGCCCAAGCTCTTCGGCCACCCTGGAAGCCATGCTAACAGCGGCTACCCGCCTTGGCTGCGTGATGCCGATCATCCCTGGTCGTTCGCTTCCAGCAGATCCGTAACCAGCTTCGAAGAGAAATTGTGGAAGCTGAGTGGTTTTCCCAGATCCCGTTTCGCCACAGATGATTAGGCAATCGTTATTACCAAGTGTTTCCATTATTTGTTGTTCTTCGGAGATGATCGGCAACGAAAGTCTTGACTCCTGTATCTGTGGCCTCCTTTTAATGGGAACAAAGAAGGACTACGATTAATTCGAAATTGTGAAGAATGTACAGGTATTGATTTTTGAACTTTGGCAAGGTCGGTTGTATATATATCGGCAGTTAAAGCTTTTTGGTTTTTGAGATCCTGAGGCAGCTGTGGAAGGCTGGAGATATTTGAAACAGAACTTCCAAGTCCAGATTGCTCTCTAGCCCACTCTTTGAACTCCTTCGCTCTCGTCTGCCTGTCACCTGCATCTTCATCTTCAGAAGAATTATCGCCCGAGCTTTCTGATATGAAGTCGATCTCTTCAGTGGGCGCAGTTAGTGGGACAGCTGCAGCTCCAGAGTTTTGAGTGTGATCGCTGGTACTGACATCAGGTTCAAGTTCATCTCGATCCGAAAAGCCACTCCATTCACTTAACTCGCTTTCGCTCTCGCTTTCCGAAGACATTTCGGACTCGGGATCCTCAGATTTTTCAACACCAAGGAGATTGCGTTTATCTCCAAGTCGTTCTCTCCAGCTTAACCTACTACTCTTTGCTCGTCTCACCACATTCGACACTTTGCCGTCCTCTTGTCCTTTACCCCCCTTTAGAGCGGATCCCACCATGGGTTTATTGATATCCTCGGAGAGATCCTGCTGCGCGTGGCCGTCAAGGATTGAACTCGATGTCAAATTCACGGAAATATCATCGATGACACCGACCGCCGCATCTTCCTCTTCAGAGCTTAAGGTATCCCATTGTCCGTTCCTGCTCTTTTCTGATTTGGCTTTTTTCGCCTGCCCTATAGTTTTTGTACTCCGGAGAGAAGAGGTATCGACAACACGCTCACTATACAACGTCAGCTCAGCAAACCGCATTGACAGCTTCAGGAGAGAGCGTACCTTAATTTCTTGATAAGAGCAGCGGCTTCCTCCTTTCTCAGTTTGTTTTCCTGCCCTGTTTCAGTTCAGAAATGCAATGTCCATTACAATGTATTTATCTAAGCGCTTTCGCTTTTTGCCTGTCAGCTTGCGGCCTTCTGGGGCACTCTAAGAGAATTAGTGCGCCGTGAGTGAGAGGTTACTTGAGACGGAGCCGCTTGGTTGCTGACAGGAGGCTTCGCAGGAAGAACCTCAACATTTGTGTCGACCGGCAGATTTCTTTTCTTTTTTCTTGCATCGTCGGCTGTTGTGTCATCTCCCTTTCTTTTCCGTGCCATCCTGGCGTCAATTCGTGCGATCGATGGAGGTCGAAGATGTCGATCCAAAATTTTGATGCCACAATTCTCATTGGTGCTCGTCGGTCACTTCTAGAATCTCGGCGTAATCTCGTGTCAAACACACAACTACTCGGCAGCCCACGATGCTATGATTGCCTTGGACCATCTCAGCGCCTCATCATTAGGAACAATATCGTCCACCCAGAGGTCTTGCATTTAATCCCTACTGGTCGAGAATTGCGGCACTTCTGCTCCTGGTTCACCATCCGTAGGCGACCCAAGCCGGCCCCTTTCGGCAACCCTCTTTTTGATGTTTAACACGAGTCGCCGGCGATAACTCCGAAAGCAAAAGCAATGACCACGATACAGAAAAAGACAAGTCCCCCAATTCCGAGAGCCGCCTCCACGCTTGGCTTGCTCAACACCACATATCCCCGCCATGAGATCACCCTATTTAGCTGTGAGGGAATGACACTTAGATGAACCACGACAGAGCACAACTTACTGACTTATGGCAGAACCTTCGCTGGCTATAGCTGTGGATAAGATAGCAGAAGAGCTTATAAAAGTCAATAATTTCAATTGCATCACGTTTCAATTCAATGCAGGCTGTCTGTGGGTTATATCAATGATTAAATTTGAGAAGTTTTGAGACTTTCTTATTCAGAGACTCCGCAGAAGTAGTCAGCTACGCGAATTCTGGGATAGAGAGTCTCATGTTCTCGCCGTACTACCTCCAAATATGTGGCTTTCCTTGCCTAAAATTGCGTCTCCGGCATCCGCAGATTCTGAAAAGTCCAGACAAGAGAATCGCAATAGAGAAATACTTGCCATTTCCCAATGTCGAAATTTTCAGACTTTGGGGATATAGCGTTTGTCGTCGTCGCTAACGAGACCGTCCCCACCGTAACGGCTTTTCCGCAGGTCGCCCCCGATCTGTGGCTTGGAATGGCCGATTGATCTATTTTCGGGTCAGATTGAATACTAAAGAGCCCCCCCTGCGGCCCATAGCAATTCCCCGAAGGTTGTCCATTAATAGCACATACCGCCAACATGAAAGCCCACGTTCCGAAACTGGTTTGACCCTCCATCCAGCGGAACTCGCTCATAACTTCTGGATCATCAGAGCACGCAATATTGTTCAGTGAGCTCAACTAGTGCAGAAATAGAACTAAATATATTCCAGCTTCAGCACGGGAAGAACTATTTGCTCTTTCTTTTGTTGATCCGCGGCCGTCCTAGAAGTGGGGTGAAGCGATGTCCTGTGAATGAGACACTATAGTCAAAGAGGGCAATACAAAAAGAATGAAGATAGAGCCACAACGATAATCAATCCGAGCTATCAACTAACATTATATCAGTCATGAAATTGAGGGACTTACAGTACATGATCAGCCACTTTGGCATACGCCTTCAACCCAACACTGATATACTCTAGTGCTGCCTTGGACCCATAGCCTTCCCCCAATGGGTTCCACATCCCAGTCCAATTGGTGTCTCCGCTAAGCCATTCCCTCAAACGATAGTACTTGACGAGATCATCTGTAATACGAGATCCATAACTAGGAAGCCGCTAGCTCCAGAGCCTGTTGCATACATGTTCTCTTCATATAATCACTTGTATTCTCCCAACTCATGGAATACAAAAATTGAAAAATTTCACCAGCAAAACAAACTCGATATGGCTGAAGGGATGTTTCCAAAAATCTAGCCAACGTGGCGGCTCGTGAATTGTAGCAGTGGCTGATCGATCGGTCTCCACTTTGTGCTTCTTCAACTTCTGAGAAGATTTGAAGGCACATGTCCAAATCATCTGTAAAAGCGAAAGACACAGGGTCATAGCCGATCAATGGGACCGTCCCGCACTCGTCCCAGTCGATAACAGCCACGATCCTGAGCCCTTTGATGAGAATGTTGCGTAATTTGAAGTCGTGATGTTGAAGACAAAATTGCGGGCCGAGTATTTCTGAATCGAGGAGTCGCAGACACTGTAAGTGCAAAAATGCAGTGAATAGATCTTTCTCTGATGCCGTGGCATTTTTCCAAGTCCAACTTTCCGGTACGAGTGTTAAAATTCCAGTATCCATAGATGACATTGTATCTTTCCAGTAATGACTTGCGAGCGTTCTGTAGTATTCGTGTGCGTTGCTGAAAGGCCCATATTGCGTGCCGTTCCAACTGAACTTTGGGCAAAGGACAACGTAGGGGTCAGGTGTAGTCGACATGCTGCCGATCTGATCGAATCGAAGTTTCGAGAGCTCATAAGAGATACGACAAATCTGCTTATAGACATTCGTGAGTCGTTGAGTATCGCAAGGATCGAAGTTGGAAAAAGGGATCGGTACTCCATCAATGAAATCCATGACGATGAAGGGCGCGTCGAGAGGGTTATCGTGACTGGAATCATGGAAATGTACTCGTGGTACGGGGATTGCTGTATGACTTGAGATGTATTCCATCGTCTTTACAGTACTCTCAATCCTACTTGAGGTGGTTATAGAGTCCATCGTGTTTCCTGAGGGACACCTTATACGCAGGAGCCAATAGATATCATCTTCGAAGACAATAGGAAACGAAATACAGAAGCTACCGAACGAGGATTTCGACAACTCGACTGTGCAGGGAATATGGTTGCGTAGCAGCGACGCGCGTTTCGTAATGGTCTCAAAGACTGCTGAGCCGAGCGAAACCAGTTTGCGGATATAGGTTTGTCGGCCGTTATTCGGTCTGGACAGTACCAGACATCTTGGTTCATAAGACATCGTGGTATGCCAGATTCAAGTATAGCCGGCATCGTTTAGACACCAATCCTTCGTGACTGAGAATGACGTGAGGAAAATTATTAGTCCCGAATATGAAAAAAGAAGCTAGTCAGGGGCACCCACCCCACTCAGGCACCAGATCAGCTAATTATCTTCATATCCCACGATCAGTTAAATACACCCCAATTCGCTTGCAAGTGGGCGCTGCATCTCGGCAGTTGAGGCGGCACCCCCGCGAAAGCTTCCGGCTATTCTCGAATTCGTCAGACATGGGCATCGTCAAACCGGGAGACAGAATTCTGGTACAATTCGCAAAGAACGAGCTTATTTAGGTTACTGGACCATCGGGATATCTTGGCGCACATGTGCTTGATCAGCTCCTCGCGAAAGGATATCGCGTTCGCGGCACTGTCCGCTCGCAACGAAAAGTGGATCAAATTCGACGGAAATATCCCAATGCTAAAGATCAATTAGAACTGTTTGTTGTTGAAGATATGCAAGTGGATGGGGCTTTTGATGGGCTGTTGAATGGTCGCACATTTGCCGATTTCGCTGAGAGTAGACGTTCAGGGGATTTGCCATGTTGCTAGTCCGTTCCATTTCAAGCCTCAGGACAATGAAAGGGATCTTTTGTTGCCGGCAATTAAAGGCACAACAAGTATACTTACATCGGCGCTCAATGCCCCGTCTCTGAAAAGAGTTGTGATCACCTCAACCATGGCCACTATATCCCATATTGGCAAAGGTGTTTGGCCCGGTAAAGTCTACAATGTATAGCTTATCCTTGCCTTTCTTATCGTTAGGAAGAGGACTACAATCCCGCAACCTGGGAAGAATGTATAGGCAACCCGGATGCGCATTTTGTGTATACCGCTGGCAAAACATTCGCAGAACGAGAAACATGGAAGTTTGTTGAACAACATAAACCGAACTGGGATGTCATCACGATCCACCCTGCGCTTATAATCGGACCGTTCCTTCATCATGTGGATAAATTCTCCGATTTGAATGAAAGTGTCCGGCAAAGTTATGATAATCTGTTTAAACCAGGCGAGGATATTCCACCTACGCAAGTTCAATTCTGGGTATGCCTTGAAAACTTTTGTGCTGAGATAGACGGATGTGAGAGACACGGCGAAGGCGCATGTGGTTGCTTTAGAAAATCCAGAGGCTAAAGGTCGTTATCTTACGGTTTCACCGGAAAAATTCACTTGGAAGAAGGTTCGATCTCAGATAATGTTGACTGATCAATAAAGGCGTTCGATGTAATCCGGCAGAGGTTTCCAGACGAGCATATCCCTAAGGGAACAGGGACCTATACTGTTCCGGAGACTGCCACTGTCGATGTCCGGAAAGCCGAGAAAGATCTGGGCTTCGGGTGGACCACCTTGGAAAAGTCATTTGGCGATATGGCGGAGCAATTCTACCAGCTAAAGCGAGAAGGCTTTCCTGAGTAGCGGCTGGCAAGGAAGGGCAGCTTCATCACTTTGTAACTTTAAAAGAATGAATAAAATTGTACCGCGTCAACTATGCAGTGCTCTGTTTAGCTTGTGAGTGCAGGTTGACTGCGTTCTGCTCAACGGCCGTTACCGGGCTAAGCCAAAGCTATAGCTAGAGCTCGGTAAGGATTTGGCACCGCGGCCGTACACGGCATAACGATATCAGATTGGCATATTTAGCTCATTACGAATTATCAGATCGCTCGGAGTGTCGTTATTTGACGGTGCTCCCCACGACGTTTAATTTGTGGAATCGTATGTTCAATAAATCCTCCACGCGAGCCATTTACGGGTTCCAAACAGGCCAAATAACCGGAAAATGTCTGCCGAAGACAAGCAGAGGCCAGAATTTCGGCTTAACCGCGATCCGGCTTGGCACTCGGCGGAAGTCTCGCTAATATAGCTGTGTTGCCAGGGACACCTTGCGCGAATGAATATGGCTGATTGGACGGGATTGTCCTTGGAGGTGTCCAAGCGCGTCCGAAATTCTCCGATGAGGTGGTCTGAGCGGCACGAGTGGCCACGGCGATCGAAACGGG
>Ga0182024_10014840_pt1 | contig 15006 bp, 11 predicted proteins | sample P32metaG_FD_120480 | JGI IMG/M metagenome (GOLD analysis project Ga0182024, IMG submission 120480) | Permafrost microbial communities from Stordalen Mire, Sweden - P3-2 metaG (Illumina Assembly) | ecosystem: Environmental > Terrestrial > Soil > Wetlands > Permafrost | place: Sweden: Stordalen... | reverse complement strand
TACCTGGATCTCTTCAACGAGGCCGACATCGCCCTGGACCCCTTCCCCTACAACGGCGGCGTGACCAGTTGCGACGGCCTGTGGATGGGCGTCCCGCTGATCGCGCTCGAGGGCAACAGCTACCTGTCGCGCCAGGGGCTGTTGCTCATGACCAACGTCGGCCTGCCCGAGCTGGCAGCAAAAACAGAGGACGCATACGTCAAGCTGGCCTGCGCCGTGGCCAGCGACACCCGCCGGTTGTCGGCCGTGCGCTCGGTCCTGCGCGAGCGGTTCAGAAAATCACCGATCGCGGACGGACCGGGCTTTGCTCAAGACCTGGCCGCGGCATACGAGCGGATGTGGCGGGAGCGGGAGCGACCCGATCCAAATCCCTGATCAGGAGGATTCCATGTCACGTTTGATTGCGCGCGGCAACCGGTGCGTTGCGTATTTGAATCCGGCGAGGCTGCGGGACGGCGCAAGCCAGTGCCGTCCGAGCGATTGAATTTTTTCCAAAACTTTTCCTTGACTCTGTATGAACATTGACCTAACATGCCGTGAGCGCGCAGCGGCAGCGGTGCCGCACGCACGAGCGATACGAAGCAGGACACACCAGTGGCGATGGACATCCGCGTGCCTCACGCTTCGCGCTACGCACGGCGCTCGGGCAAACGATGGACTTGGGAGCGCGCCAAGGCGTCGCTCTCGGCTTTGGCCGACCGGTCCGACCGGCACTGCGGCCCGTCGCGCGGACGGCGGCACTGTCCAGCCGGCGCCGTGGTTGTGGAAGGGATCATCTGACGTCGATGACGATGAAAAGCGACCGAAGATCGGAAGTTCCGTTTCTGCTTCAATAATCGCGGTGACAATCTGTCCAAACGCATCAAAAACCCCACGGGCGGGGTCGAAAAGGGAACTTCCGAACTTTGCCCAGGCCCATGTGGGAAGTTCGAAGTTCGGATCCCGCATGCCAGCCTCTTTCTCGTCGCCGCATCGCGCCTGCATCCTGCTGCTCGTCGTGCTGGCGCTCTGCCTCCGCGCGCCTGGCTCCGCCCTGCCCGGTCCGGTCCTTCCCGACGGCTTGGGCGTCAACATCCACTTCACCGACCCACGCCCCGGCGAAATGAAGATGCTGGCCGACGGCGGCTTCACCTGGGTGCGGATGGATTTCAACTGGGCCGGCATCGAACGCAAAAAGGGCGAATACGACTTCTCCGCCTACGACCGGCTGCTCAAGGCCCTGGATGAATACCACATCCGGCCGGTGTTCATCCTCGATTACGCCAACCGGTTCTACGACCAGGGCATTTCACCGTCCTCTGACGAGGGCCGCGAGGCCTTCGCCAAATGGGCGTCGGCGTCAGCCGATCACTTCAAGGGCAGGGGCGTTCTCTGGGAGATGTACAACGAGCCGAACGGGGGTTTTTGGAAACCGAGGGCCAACGTCGATGAATATGCGAAGCTCGCCTTGGCCGTCGGCAAAGCGCTTCATGAGTCGGCCCCGGATGAGACCTATATCGGCCCCGCCACGAGCACCATTGACTTCAGGTTCCTGGAGGCGTGCTTCCAGGCTGGCTGCCTGCAATACTGGTCGGCCGTTTCTGTCCACCCCTACCTCCAGAACGACCCGGAAACCGCGGCGGACGAGTACCGTCGGCTCCGGTTGCTCATCAAGCGCTACGCGCCGAAAGACAAGACAATCCCCATTCTGTCCGGCGAGTGGGGATACTCGGCTGCCTGGGAACACTTCGACATCGAGCGCCAGGGCAAGTATCTGCCGCGCGAATACCTGGCCAACATCGCCAATGACGTCCCCTTGTCGATCTGGTACGACTGGCATGACGACGGCACCAACCCCAAAGAGCCCGAGCACCATTTCGGGACTGTTGCAGCCGAGTACAACGCGGGCCGGGATCCCGTCTATGATCCCAAGCCCGCGTACGTCGCGGCCCAGACGCTCGCGTCGCAGCTTAAGGGCTACCGCTTCAACAAACGGCTCATCGTCGACGACGAGAACACCGATTACGTCCTGCTCTTCAGCAACAACGCCGATCCGAAGCAGGTGAAACTGGCGGTCTGGACGACCGCCCGCGACGAGCACAAATTGTCGATCACCGCGAGTCCCGGCACGTTCCATGCAACGAATTACCTCGGCAAGCCGCTGGCGGATCTGGCATCAACGGAGGCCGCCGGCCTGGCCGTTTCCGCCAGCGACGGCGTGCAATACCTGTCGCCGGACAAGCCCAATGATCTTCTGGCCCTTGCCGCGGCGTGGCAGCGTGCGCCGCTGGAACTCATCACGCTTGGCGGACATCAAGTCACGCTCCCGTTGCGGTTGACGAACCCGCTGGCGGAGTCGGTGACGGTCTGGAATTCTCCAACCGGAAAACCAAACGCTACGCTGGCGCCGGGAGCGGAGATTTCGGTGTCCCACTCGGCCTATGCCGACCGATCCGACAATCCCAAACCACTGGTGCTGCGATTGGGTGTCGGCCCAAGCGCAACTTTCATACAGCAGACCCGTTTGATCATCACCAACCCGCTTGGCATCGTTCCGCTGCCGACCTCGGACGGGGCCTTGGCCGCCCGCATTGAAAACCCATCGGGGGAAGCCTTCCGCGGCAGGCTCGGCACCGTCGAAGCCCCCGATGGCGCCGACACCGCCGGGCAGGATTTTCAATTGAAGGACGGCCAGAAAGAGCTGACCGTCCGCCTGCCGTACAAGACCGACGGACGATCGCCCTACCGCGTCGGCTGGCGGGTATACGATACGTCCGCTTCTCCGCCGGCCGTGGCCCTGACCCTGCCGATCGCCGAATACCGGCCTGTCGTGTTTTCCGCCGAGGCATACAAGCTGATCGCCGACGGCGACGCCAAGGTCGCATCGGATCTGCACCTGTCGGCAGGCGCCCCGCCCGAAGGTCCTCCGGTGCCGGGAGCAGACGTTCTGGAATTGCGCTACCGTTTCGATGCCGGGTGGAAGTTCGCCCGGCTCGCTCCGCAGACTGATACCGCCAGGCGGATCGACGGCAAGCCCAAGGCGCTGGCCATCTGGGTATTCGGCGACAAATCCGGGAACGTCGCCCGTATCCGTTTCACCGACTCGACCGGCCAGACTTTCCAGAACGGGCCGCAGGTGTCCTCGGCCGACCACGATACGGACAGGATCGACTGGACCGGATGGCGGCGTCTGACCTTCTCTCTCGAAGAAACCAGTTCCCACTGGGGCGGCGCCGACGACGGAATGGTCCATTACCCGATCCACTTCGATACCCTTTTCTTGTTAGACAGCGCCAACCGCACGGCGACAGAAGGTGCGATCTACCTCGCGGGGCCGACGTTGATATCGGAGTGAAGACGTGAAACCTGAAGACGTGAAAACGTGAAGCGTGAAAAGTGAAGCGTGAAGCGTGAAAAGTGAAGCGTGAAAACGTGAAGCGTGGAAACGTGAAGACGTGAAACGTGAAGACGTGAATCGTGAGCGGACAGCGTGCACAGACGACGGGTTCGTGGTAACGCCGCTTTAGCGACGTTCTTGACCGCTGTCCGCTCACGCTTTCACGCTTTCACGTCTTCACGTCCTCACGTTTCACGTCCTCAAATCCCTCACCCAAAATCTTCCCACCCTCCCGATTCGACCGTGCCCACCCAGCGCTGCAAGTGAAGGCCGATCGTGTGCAGGGGCAACTCGCGGTCGCGCTGGGCCTGGCGGGCGAGCCGCCGGGCGTCGGCGGCCATGTTGCCGAGGCAAACCAGCCGGCGGTGGCCGTCCATCAGCTCGGCCACGACGCGCCAGTTGGCCGTTCGCGGCGGGCCGGCCGACAGATGCATCCGAGTGACCAGCCGCACCGGCTCCGGGTCGGGCCGGGGGTCTTGAAGGCCTGCCCTGAGCTTGTCGAACGGGCTTTCAATCAGACGAGATTGGGACAACGACGTGACAGCCGAACGCAGAAGCGTCGCCATGGCAGACCTCCGATGAACGCCGTCCCGTGTTTCCCGGACCGGCCCTGACCATCAGGGCGCAGACCGGGAGCCGGGCGGCAAATGCATCGAGGTCGAAAGATGTGAAAATCAGGATGTGGGCTTCATGGCAATGCCTTCCTAACCCTCTATACGACGGCAAGTGGAGAATCTGACAGAGGGCCGTAAATCCGGGTGCGAACCCGGTCCGAAAGGAACTCGCCGTGCAGTTGCCAGCCCCATGCGGGCCGGATTTCCGGGCGTTTGTGCGGCGTGAGAACGAGCAGCGCGGGTGAAATGGAGGCCAACTGGCAGGTCAGCCGCGGCAGGCGCGAGGTTTGGCACAAGTGCAGTGCGAAGCTGCAAACGATCAGGCTGTAGTGCCGGCCCGACAGCGCGCCGGCGGCGATCTGGTCGAAGGTCATCTGCTCGGCCTCGCAGCCGGTTCGACCGCGATACGCCTCAAACGTGTAGGGATCGATGCCGTCGATGCGTCCCGCTCCGGCTTCCCGCAACGCCAGCGTGGCTTCGCCGCTGCCGGCCGCCAGGTCCAGGACCCGGCACAGGTCCAGCTTCCAGCGCTCGACCGCCGACAGGATCGATTCCCGCACGACCGGCTCGTGCGGATTGCGATAGCCCCGGCCAAATTGCCGGTAATACCCGTCACTGCCGTGGCGCTCGTATTGGCCGCGGATGCCGGCGGCGATCGGGTGATTGGTGTTGCGGGGCATGGCGAGTCCCATTGTAAGGACCGGCACATCAATAAGTACCATGTTTACGGGCAATGCTCACGCCGAGGCCGGAGTTTTGTGTATGATCGAAGCATAGAAATGAACGAGCCATCGACCATCGAGGCCCCAATAGCAGTGGCAGGACGCCCGCCGTTTGACGAGTATGGGGTCGATGACGATCGTTATTTGGATGGGCCTCCGGTCTGCGACCTGATCGAAGACCGAACCGATGTCCCCTCGTTGGCGTTTTTTCCGACGATGGTTCGGCCATCCGGGAAGATTGCCATCGCCCCGGCGCGGCTTCGCGCGGCACTCATCGCGGCGGGGATCTCGTTGATCGCCCACGTCAGCCTTTCCTTGGGCGTTTACTGCGTAATGCGCTCATTGCACGTCTTTGTGGCCGCCCATCCCCAAGCGGTGCAGGGCGATGGCGCGACGGCATTGGGCGCGATCGACCACGATGGCGACGACCAGGCGCCAGGTGCGGCCGGCCCAGGGTCGCTCACCAGTGGCTGGTCAGCGCCGCCGCAGTCTGGCGTCGCGCGGGCACTTGATGACCCACTTGCCCTGGACACGAGCGACGCGCCTCCCCCGCCGGCCAGTGCGCCACCGCCGACCGGGCCGCCTGAGCCGGTTGACGACCACCCCGCTCCCGCCCCGGTGGCCGCGGACGTTATTGTCAACCCGCTGCAACCCGACCTGCTCCCCGTGTTCACGCGCTCGCCGCCTGTGTTGCCCGGCGCGCCGCCGTCGCCTGCAACGGCGCCTGCGGACCGCGCAGCAGCGGCAACGCAACCGGCCGCTCCAGTTGAACTGGCCACAACACGCCCCGCCGCTTCCACGACGGCACCATCACCGCCAGCAACCGCGGATGGAAAACAATCCGTTGGGAACGAGGCAATCGCCGCCGGCTTTGCCAGCCCCGCATCCGACAAGACAGGCGGCCTGCTCCACCATGGCGGCGCCGGGGGGTCCAACGGAAAGGGAGGCGCCACCACTGGTGACAGGGGCACCGCAGTCACTGGACACCCGGGCAGCCTTGCCGGGGTCAAGGGCCGGCCCCTGCACGCCGACTACCCCGACGATTGCCAACGGCGCGGTGAATCTGGACGGGTTGTGATTGAGGCGGACATCCGTGCTGACGGAAGCATCGCCTCGCTGAAAGTCATTTCCGACGAGGGACATCCCCAGTTGGCCCAGGCCGCCCTTGACGCCTTTGAGGGAAGAACGTTCACGCCAGCCCTGCTCGACGGGCGACCCATTCGGTCGACTCTCAGGTGCCCGTTTGTGTTTGAGCTGCGCGAAAAACGAGAAGGGCACGAATGATTGGTCATTCGTGCCCTTCTCGGTTTTTTCCTGCGTGTGACGGCGTCCCGTGCGCCCAAGAGCGGTCAACGCGGGTCAACGCCGCGCGGAGCGGGGCCGCCAAACCGCTCTGGGTTACAGCCCGCCGCCGGGGCCTTCCTTGGCCTGTTGCATCGTCTGAATGACGGCGGCACCCAGGCCCTCGAGCAGGGTGTTGGGGATAAACACATCACAGCGAATGGCGCTGCCATCCGAGCTGGCGGTCATGCCCACCGGCGGGAGGTTCGGCTTCAGCTTCACGTTGATCGCCATCCCCTGCTGTTTGGCGCCTTGAATGACGAAGTTCCCGATCGCGCCCAGGTCGACGTAGACTTCGGCGGCGCGCTTCTTAGGCAGCTCGCCGGCGACCGCCTTCACGCTCGCCCGATCGCTCACCGCGTCGCTTCCATTTTTGGCGGCGGCGACCGAATCGGCAATCAATTGATCGGAACCACCCTGCACGAGCAGCAACGTCTTGGCGTCGACTTCACCGACTACGCCGGTCTGGCCGTTGGGGCCGTAGACCATCGTCATGATCTGCTTGGCCATCGCCCCTTCGGGAGTCTGCTCGTCGATCGCTGTCTTGGTTTCATAAGCATCGAGCTTGACGCCGTCAACGGTCTTGGCGTCAGGATCGAATTTGAGTGAGGTGCTGCTTTTCGGCTGCTGCGGCAGTTCCTTAAGGAGATCGCCCATCGCCTCGAACATCTGGCGCTGGGTTGCGTGAATCGCCGTAGCGTCGCCGTGGATCACTTCCACCTGCTGGAGCACGCTTTCGGTCCCCAATGCGCCCGTCGGGGCGACCCATCCAAAGGAGACCCCGGACGTGGCGGCGGCGTTCTTCTGCAAAGAATCCAGCGCCGGAAGGAACTTCTTTGCCTCCTTGATCTTGGCCAATTCGGCCTTGATGGGCTCGAGGACGTTGTCCAGCAGCTTGGCCGACGCTTCGGGGTTGTTCACCGAGCCGCCGAAGGCGAAATACTTCTTGTCGGGCAAGCCGGCCAGCAGCGGCTTGTCGGTATTCTTGATTTCGCGCGCCATCTTGCCAATCGCGCTGTCCGGCTCGAAATCGGAAACGATGGAAATGCTCACCCCTTCATCGCTCAGGTTCACGCCGAGCACGGCGCCCCGGCAATCGTTCAGGACTTCCTCGATCGCGTCCATGTATTCATTCAGCAGCACGCCAAGAACCGGAGCAAACGGCTTGAGCGAATCTCCACCCGCATCAGTAAGCTGCTTTTCGGCCTGGCTCACCATTTCCTCGCGGGCCTTTTTCAGCTCGGGCAACGCCTTGTCCCGAAGGGCGACAACGTTTGCATAAATGATGGCGTCCCTCGAGGCGGCTTCTTTCGCCACCGCGCCCTCGAGCTTCAGCCCGTCAGGCTTTTTGGCGACCAGGTCCTTGTTCGGGCTCATGGCGGCAAATTTGCCCCAGTGGGCGACGAAAACGTCCTCATCGCCGTCGACCGGCGTGGCCTTGGTCACATCGCCGACCGATTCCGTCGCCTTGAAGTTGCTCAGGAAGGCCTTGTAGTCATCTACCGGGACCAGGATGAGCAGCGACTTGTCGCCTTCGCCGTGCTTGTCGGGATCCTCCAGGACCATCGCCAGGTCCCCATTCTTGTCGACGCCCTTACCCATATGCGCCTTGTCTTCCAGCGCTCCGAGGGGGTCGCCCAATTCGGGCGAAATCTGGTCCAGGCCAAGGCCCCTGGCTAATTTGCCGGCCTTCTTGCTGACGGCGTCCACGTTCTTGATCCTGAGGACTGCCAGCGCGTCGGAGGGGACCTGGTCAAAGACCTGGGCTTGGGCAAGGCTGCCGAGCAACAACGCCGCCATTGCGCCCGCGACCACTATTGGAGTTCGGATGCTGTTCCAGATCTGCATCGGTGTTCCTTTCCCGTGGATAGTTGTTCTGTCTCTCCCAAGGCCTTTAAGGTGAGTGCCTTAAACGCCGTCTCCGTTTATTAATAGCGGCGGCGATTCCCGCCTGCCGCCCGCCACGACGCACGCGCGCCGTGCAGGAAGCTGATGGTACGCGCACTCGCAAGGGGGTCAAATATGAAATGGCAAGAGATTTGTAAGCCTCATGCCAAATGACGCTTGGGCGACTCAAAAAGACAACGTCGAAACATACACGACCTTTTCAGGCAGGATATAGTTCCTGCCGCGATATTCAGTCACCGTGCCTGAGAGCCGGAAGCGGACATCCAGGCCCGCCCCCAGTTCAGTCCCCTGCATCTGGGCGAGCTTGGCGCAGGGCACGATGATCAGCGGCGGATCGCGGAGCGCCTTGCCGTCGGAATCGAAGGTGAACTCGGCGGTCTTGCCGTCGGGGCCGCGCGTCAGCCGGCCGAGGCGGTCGGGAATATAGCGCCCCTCGCGGATCAACGTCACGCCGGGGGCGCTCGGGCTGATGGCGCCACTGCCGCTGGACTTGTCGGTCTGGGACAGTTGGTTCACGCGGAGCGGCGCAGGACGCGGCGCGGACGCACCGGGCCCGGTTCGAAGCAATTGCCCGAGCATTTCGTCGGCACTCAGGTTTTTTGGGGCCGTCGTGGGCCGTGGGGCAGGAGCGGGTGCAGTCGTGGGCGGACCGGCGGGGTGCGTTTCATCGTCCAGCAGCAGGTAGTTGTGACCGTCAAACTCGGTGGCCGTCCCGCTCACCATGAGCGGAAGCGACTTCCCCTTGAGCGCGTCCTCGATCGCCATTCGCTTGAGGTTGGGGAGCACGTAAACGGGCGGCGGCGGCTTGGCGTCCTTGCCGAGCTTGGGGTCCGGGTCAAACTGGAGGATGGCCTTGCCGTCGGCATCCACCGAGAAAACGGCTGGCCGCTGGTATACGAACGTTCCTTCGCCCAGGAACGACATGGGCGGGCCCTTCACCTTCTGCGGGAAGCCGCCAAACCGGACCTGGTCGGGCACGATCGGCGTCGATTCGATCGGATGGGGTGTGGCCGGTGACGGACGCAATCCTCCGATCGGTGCCGGCGTGGCTTCCGGAGGCGTCGTCGTCGGCGCCGAATCGGTAGGCAACAGCGGTTCGGCCGCCAGCGTCGCACCTGCCATGAGCGCAGACGTAGCGGCCCAGATCGTCAACAACTTACCGCGCTTGATCATCTCTGCCGTCCTTGCTGGGGTGTCAAGATGAGAATGACCTCTATTGTCACCGCCATCCTTTGTCTCTTCAAGGCAACTATCGCACCCTCCGCGCCGCTGTAAGGCTTCGCGCTGGCGAATCTCTCACTTTTCCCTCGTCTATCGGTTCAGACCACGGTACAAGAGCAACAGACATCGACCAGCAGCGTCATGATTGATACTCCACCTGAACCGGTCCCATATTATCACGGCCCGCCGCTGAAACCGTACGTCGGCATCCGTGCCGGGTCGCGGGCGTTCGGCGCGGTCGCTTTGATCCTCGGGGGCCTGAGCGGGTGCATGGGGCTGGCTGTGCCGCTGCTTTTGACTGTGAAACAGCCTGGACATCCGACGGTGCTGCGCCCAAGCGTGGTCGTCGCCGGAGCACTTTTCTATCTTGCGGTTGGCGTCGCGGGAATTGCCTTCGGCCTCGGCGCTGTACGCCTGCGCCGGTGGGTGCGGCCATTGGGAATGATCGGGGGCGTCCTTGGCACGCTCGGCGGGATGGCTTTCGTGGTCATTATGGCGTTTTCGCTCTCCGCTACCGAGGCCGAGATGCGAAGCAGGCGCAGTGCGGCGCCGGTAACGGCAAATGTATTCCCACTCCTGTTCCTTATGATCGTCTTGCTGGGGATCATCGTGCCTGCGCTGTTTTTCTGGTTCTTCAGAAAGCCGCAGGTCCGCGCCATGCTCGAATATTATGACCCGGCTCCGCGATGGACCGATAAATACCCGGTCCCGGTTCTCGGGCTTGCCGTGGCGCTGGCGGTTTTCGGACTGAACGAATTGGTCTCGGCTCCGGAGGCGATCGCTCCAATATTCGGCAGGGTCTACAGCGGGCCGCCCACCGTCGGGATCCATGTAGCCGAATGCGCGATCACGTTTTCACTCGTGCCGCTGGTTCTGCGGCGTCGCGCCATCGGCTGGTGGGGAAGCCTTGTTCTGTGCCTGGTCCTGAGCGTCGCTTATGGTGCGACGATCGTCCGGGCCGACCGCATCGAACAGTATCGACGCGCCGGTTTCACCAATACCCAACTGACCTCGATGGAAATGCGCGGCGCGGCCGGCCAACTGGCAGCGGTTGTGCCGCAGGCGATTTTCTCGCTGGCATACCTCATTTACGTGCGCCGGTATTTCCTGAAAGCTCGTTACAAAGACACGGCATGAAGTGTCAGTTTGGTCAGGAATTGCTTAGTAGAAACACACGAAGTAGCTCAAGTCGGCCGCTTTCCCGTCCTTGGTCTTGAGCCCGGTGATGACCACTTCGTACAGCACCTCGGGCCGGACGACAAATCCTTTGGGCCGGAAGATGATCGCGTTGGGTACGCCGAAGCCGTCATGGTTGATTTTGAAGTAATCCAGTGCCAATGGCTGGTCGGCGCGCTGGAGTGAGAGATTGGCGGGGTAGATGGCCGCCTTCACATCGTCGGAGATCGTACCGTAGTGATCCGGATTCAACGAGACGTGCCATGCGTACGATGCCCGGAACATGTCGCGTGGGGTGTAGCCGGAGGTTGGGAAGCTCACGTGGTCGTAGTCGGGCACGTCCTTGCGCGAGTTGTCGAGCGAATACATCGCCGAGAAATGCGACCCGGCCCCGAAGCCGGTTTTGCCCATGGCCGGGTTCAACACCCAGCGGCGGTGACCGATACGGTCGATGTTCCCGGAATCGCTGTCGTCCATGTAGGCATCAACCGAAGCAACGATGTCGGCGGAGGAAAAGAGGTTGCTGTGGCCGCAACCCTCGTGGCCAAGCTTGAAGTCCTCATCGTCAACACCGGCCGGCTGCGGCGGATCGTGGGTCAGCTTCCCGACCGCGTCGAGCAAGTGGCCGGCGTACGTGCACAAGTTGATGTAGCCGTCGTCGTAGGTGACGTCATCAGGCACGTTGCAGAGGTATCGATACGCCCGCAGCCGCCCCAGCGCCCGAGCCAGCCGGTCGGCTGACGGGGCATGGGGATTGGTCGGCGGCGACATCTTGGCGACGTACGCCTTCGCCTCCTGCATCACCCGGGCGCGATTGGCATCGATCAGACGGGGCGAGCGGGGGAAGACCAGTCGGCCCATCACCCATGCTTCCTCGCCGATCGGCGTGCCGCTCTCATCGTAGAGTTCGCGTACCCCGTTCAGTTGGCCCGCCTCGTACTCGGCGCGTTCCTGCAGCTTTTTGCCGCCGGGCAAGTATGCCGTGTAGGTGCCCTGGCGCCGACCCTTGGAGTCGAGGAGGATGCGGAAATGGAGCGAGCCGTCGGGGTATTTTTCCTTCTCCTCAGCCGCGCGGGCCAGGAAAGGCAATGTCAAAACGCAAAACAGGGAAGCAGCCAGAGTACGCGTCACTTTCGTCAACAAGGGGGTCCTCCGCCAGGAGTTCGATCGAGCAGTCAACGGGTATTGACTGTATCCGCTACGCATCAGCCTGGCGAGCAGTTCGGCCGCGATTCCCCCAACCGAGCTGTACGGGGGTGCGAAGCCTTCTGTGCCTCATTTATTCAATAGCCGCAGCCGGACCGCTCACTCCCCAATCGGCTTGATCTTCCACTTGGGGCATTGCCCGAAGAACCGGCAGGGGTTGTTGAAGAAGACCTCGATGGCTTCGGGCTCCGAATGGCCGCGGCGGCGGAACTCCAGGCAAGTGTCGGTGAGGTTGCTGGGGCCGCTTTCGCCCCAGTCGCTGGCGCTGTTCACGCACACCATGCCGGTTCCGAAGGTCTCCAGCATGTCCACGGCCCGCTGCGGCGTCACCTTGGTGACAGGGTAGATGGTCATACCGGCCCAGAAGCCGTTCTCACGTGCCAGGCGGAAGGTGTGCTCTTCGCAGTGGTCCACCAGCACCCGTTCGGGGCGGATGCGTTTGTCGTTCTTGAGGATGCTGGTGATGATCGAGGTCCCCTTGTGCTTGTCCTCCAGGTGCGGCGTGTGGATCAGGATCAACTGGTCGTGCCGGGCGGCCAGGTCCACCTGCTCCTCGAAGACGGTGATCTCGTTGCGGGTGTTCTTGTTCAGCCCGATCTCGCCGACGCCGAGCACGCGCGGGTGGTCGAGCAGCGGCGGGATCAGCTTGATGACCTCGCGGCTCAAGGCGACGTCCTCTGCCTCTTTGGCGTTGATGCAGAGCCAGGCGTAGTGGTCGATGCCGTACTTGGCGGCGCGCTTGGGCTCGATGTCGAGCAGGTGCCGGAAATAATCGGCGAAGCTGGCCGCGCTGGACCGGTCGAACCCGGCCCAGAACGCCGGCTCGGAGACCGCCACCACGCCGGCGCGGGCCATGTACAGGTAGTCGTCGGTGGTTCGGCTGACGCAATGGATGTGCGGGTCGATGTATTTCATGGTTGGGTCTCTACCGCGGCGGCGGCGTCTTGTCGCTGAAGATGCTCTGCACCTGCTCGGCGCGGTTGGGCCGGCCTTCGAGAAGGACGCCGAGGGCCTCGCGGAGTTTTTTCAGGCGGGGGTCAGAGCCGATTACGGCGTTGCCGCCGGGGGCGCGTTCCACGCGGTCCAGGTCCGCGGCGAGGGAGAGGCACCGCCAGCGCATTTCGAGGAAGTATTGGTCGAGCGTCTGCTGTGCGTCTTGCATATACGATATTGTATCGGCCTTCGGGGCAAACGGTTGTCGAGTGTGCAAAAAACCACCGACGGGCATGTAGAAAAGGCCCGTCTTGCGTCGGCAAGCGGGGGTGGTGGTGAAGGTAGGGAACGGGACAATACGCGCCTGGAGCGCGAATCTTACGGGGCCGGCCGCAGCAGCGTGATCTGCCGCCCGCCGTATTCGCAGAGCCCCACCAAAGGCGTTCCGTGTACTCGATCTCAGGAATTGAGGGTCCGATAATGGCGGCTCGTGCCTCGTGCCGTTTCCAATGATGGGCTGGCCCTGAAGCGGGTCGGGGCGAGGTTGTCCTCATCCCGCTGTTCTCAAGACGGAAGGCCGTCATCCTGAAAAGCAGCGAAGGGACTCTTCCGCCGCCACGGCAAGAGACCTTTCGCTGCGCTCGAAATTGTAATTGTCTTGTGACACGGGACGCCTGTGCCACCAGATGCTCACCTGAGGTTGAATGCCAGGTCATCCAGCGCGAAATCGTTGCCGGTGTTAGAATGGTTCAGATCGACGATCTTGATGGTGGCGGTCGTGCTGCTGCCGGAATTCCAAATGGCGGCGAACTCGCCGAACTGCCCGTCAGTGGGATTGACTTTGAAGATGCCCACCTCCGCGCCATTCATATAGAAAGCGAGGTGTGCGGGGCTGGGGTCGGTGTGGTCGTTGCCCAACTGTGAAAACGTCGCCGCGAGCCCGGTGAATTCGTAGGTGGAGTCTTTGGCAACGCTCGTCTTTTCCTGCCAGATGTACGGGCTTCCGGAGGTGGCGCCATTTGCCAGCAACTGCAATCCGACCCCGCCGGGAGGTCCGAAGGGGACCACCCCTTTATAGACCGAAGCGGGGTTGCTGGCGATGGCGTAGTCGCCCGGATTGGTGCCTTTGACATACTGGGTGGAGAACCCGACAAATCCCGCGGCAAAGTCCCCGTTGACCAGCAAGTTGGGGTTGGCGGCGGCGAAGCTCAGGTCAGCCAGCGCGAAATCATTGCCGGTGAAGGTTGGGTTCCGGTCGACGATCTTGATGCTTGCGGTGGTGCTGCCGCCGGAATTCCAGAGGTTGGCGAACGTTCCAAACTTCCCGTCGGCGGCCGCGACGTCGAAGGTGCCAATTCCGGTGCCGTTCACGTAGAACGACAGGCGTGCGGGGCTCGGGTCGGTGTGATCGTTGCCCAGTTGTGCCAGGGACGCGGCGAACCCGGAGAAGTCGTAGACGGAATCCTTGGTTACATTCACCGTTTCATGCCAGACATATTCCGTGCCGGTCGTGGAGCCGTTGGCCATCTGCATCAACCCGATGCCGTTGGGCGGCCCGAAGGAGACGACCCCCTTGTAAAACGAAGTGGGGTTATTCCCGACGACATAGTCGCCCGGCGAAGTGCCCATGCCGTACTGGCTGGAGAAGCCGGTTTTCCCGGCCGCGAAATCGCCGTTGACCAGCAGGTTCGCGGAAAGGAGCCGGCGTGCTTCCAGGTGCTCCGCGAGGGCAAGCACCAAAGCACGCTGCGAAATGCCTGGGAGTTGGCTGCTGCTGCGCGACCCTGCCCCGTGCCGATTGCCGAATTGGAAGAAGTTGATCATTTGTTGTTTCCTCTACTGGCCCGTGTCAGGGCACGCGCCCAGGCAGCCGTCTGTGGGCCGCTGACGATCCAGTTTAATAAAATTGCTCTCTACAATTTGAAAGGCAGGAAAACCGGCGTGGTCACCAGCGGGTGTCCAACCATGCCGGCTACATAAGACCTGGCTTGAGCTAAAGACGTTGCCCCATGTCATTCAACGCAATGATTTGTATTTCTTCGTCAACGGCTCAAGTCACCCGGCAATATACGATCGTTGCGTTGGAAAAGCAATGGGCATTACTTTATTTTCACTTCTTGTCGTTGTGGCTGCATCCTCCCTGCCCTATCCTCGCCGGATATAATCTCGTTGTGGCTCCGGGGAGGTTCGGAGCCGGTTGGTTCGTTTCTGGTAACCGCGGTCCTCGAGGGCCGCTGGTTTGGCGAAACACATGAAAAACGCAGCATCTACACGGTTTTTAGCGCGACCAGAGCGTCGCTGGGGCTTTGCGAGGCTTTTGCCGGTTGTGCTGGCGGCGGTGTTTTGGGGCGGGGCCGCCCCAGGTGTTTCGTTCGGGGCACATACCAAGGCCGAGACAGAAGCGCCTGCGCCGGATTCGGGGGATTCGACAAGCTCACCGCAGGCAGGCTCAGAAAAGGCGCCCACTGAGACTGCGCCCAATCCTGCCCAAACCACGCCCAAGACGGCG
>Ga0182024_10014839_pt1 | contig 15007 bp, 12 predicted proteins | sample P32metaG_FD_120480 | JGI IMG/M metagenome (GOLD analysis project Ga0182024, IMG submission 120480) | Permafrost microbial communities from Stordalen Mire, Sweden - P3-2 metaG (Illumina Assembly) | ecosystem: Environmental > Terrestrial > Soil > Wetlands > Permafrost | place: Sweden: Stordalen... | reverse complement strand
TTTGTATTACATGCTGAGGGCAGCGAAGATGCCGAGGAGTGGGTTCGTGAACGCGCATTGAGCATTTTGTCCGGAGGGGCAGCCAATGTGGCTGCCGGTATTCGCAGGAGTGCAACAATGCGCAAAATTCCAAAAGCTGACCGGGGTCCTTTGGACACTTGTGCAGACTACCTTCTCAAATACGCTCCAATGATGCAGTACTACAAGTTTCTCGATAGCGGACTGCCAATTGCCACCGGAATAATTGAGGGAGCCTGCCGACACCTGATCAAAGACCGAATGGATGTGACTGGTGCACGCTGGTCGGTGGCGGGCGCCGAGGCAATTCTAAAAGTTCGATCGCTCAGATCCAGTGGAGACTTCGAAGACTACTTGCACTATCACAAAGAGCAGGAACTTCAGCGCAACCACTTAGCCCGCTACGCAACATCGCCGCTTAGGAGCGCAGCATGACCGGATTTCGTCGTCACAGAAAAGCCACACCCAAATCAAATTCTGCGCCGCCCCTTGATCGCCGACGATGTCACTTCAATTTTGACACCAAGCTTCTTCCCAATGGTCTCAAAGATTGCTGCAACATTATTCATTCGCGGATTGCCTTTTGAGGAAAGCATTCGATGAAGGCTTTTGGATGGCATCATGGTTTGAGCGGCCAAATTCTCAAAACCGACAGTAGCATTTACAAGATCGCGCAAAATAAGGCGAGCCGCTTCCGATTCTCCATTGAGCAAGAGCCTTCCAGCTTCGTCTAATAATGCCTGCGCAAAGGCTGGATCGCGCCTCACACGTTCGACCACAGTTTGCTTAAAATCTCGAGTAAGTGCCATGTTTGTTACTTTTTCCTTTTGTTTTTCTTTGATGTATCGCGTCCGCACGAATGTATTCTTCTACCCTCACCTCTCTATAGTAACATATGTGTTACTATTTGTGAGCAGCCGACCACTCACTCTAAGTCCACTTTGTCTTTGCCTGCGTCTTGATCTGCGATGCGCTTGTTCGAGCAGCTTGATCGCCTCGATCGCCGTTTCGAATGTGGCGATAGTTTCAGCGAGAAATTGGCGGTCATCCAGTTTATCTGCTTGAACCACCGACGAGCTAGCAGCCGCCTTCTCTTGCTCGATCACGCCCCGGAAATCGGCAATTTTCGAAAATCAGGGGTAATCGCCGGAAACGCAATGGTGGTAATTATTTATAAGCATTGATCCATCCCTAAAACTGGCCCTGAAAATTGTCGATTTCGACAACTCGACATAGGCCTGTCCACAGATCGACCCTACCTCGTTACACCAAATTTGGTGAAGAATTTCGAGCCCCCGCGAAAGGTCCATCAGCTGTTAACCAGCTCCAGGCAATGCTTTTGACCGATCTGGATAACAAGAGGAAATTACACCAAATTTGGTGTAACGAGGTAAGGAGAAAATCTACGTTCCCGCTCTCCCTCAATATCAATATCAATATCAATGGCGGCGGTGCAGATAAGCTTTCGTCTGGTACTCTTCGATTCGCGGGAAAAGACCTAAGTATGAGCAGATAACGATAAAGAGTGACAGAAGCAGCGAGCCTGAGACCAATCCATTTAACTCCTTGATTGCCTTCTGGACCGCCAGATTGAGATTGTCCTCGTTGATGCTCTCCGTGCGTCCAAGCGCATCTTCGTATTTGGTGAAAAAATAGTTGCTGCTGTTTGGGTCGTATCCAAGCCCGATTTTGATGGCGGTGGCAAAGGAACTCGATGCAGGCGAGACGCCTGCGCTGCCGGGCTTGGATACAGGCGAGACACTTGGGCTGCCGGGTTTCGCCCCAGGCGCTGCGCCTGCGCTGACGGGTTTGGATGCGGTCGCAGCACCTGCCTGCGCGCGCATTTTCTGGTCGCAGGCAAGGTAATCGGCAAAAGATTGCAATGCCTCAAGCGCAGCCTCTCCTTCTCCGCCGAATCTGACGTTGTTCAATTCATTGGCAAGGGATCCGCTGAAGCCTGGCAAATTCAGTTTTTCATGCTCGCTCATCTGTTTTTGAGCTAAAGCGATAGTCTTGGCAAAATCGTAGTCCGGCGCAAAGTTGGCTACTCGGTTGGTCACCTCAGAGAAATGTTTCTGGTGAATGTCTGCGTGTTGGCGGTCAACAAGCCAGCGGCTCTTGGCGGCGTTGGCATCGCAGGAATCGGCAAGGGCATCCAGCAGCGCCACGACTGAGTTATAGGAATCTTCCTTAGCAACGATCAAGTTACGGCTGCTTTCCGACAACTCTGAAGAAAGATGCTGCACAAAAACGGCAGTGCATATTGTCGAAAGAAACAGGGGAACATTAACTCTTCTCTTGAAACGCGTATAAAGAAAGATCTGCGTGCCCACCAGTAACGCCGTCAAAAAACCGCCGATGCCTAGAACAAGTCCTCGAGACATTGCCGATGCGCTTTTTTCACGCGCGTAAGTATCCTCCAGCACATCTATGTTTGCTTTGTTGAGCTCTCTTGTATTGGGGACAATCTCTGCCTGCAAGATTTGTAGGGCCGTCAGATAAGACTTCAAGGCTTCATTGTTTTTGCCCAAGCTGTGCATGTCTCGCATAGCCTGCGCCTGCATATCGTACTTACCAAGGGCTATTTGAATGTTTTCGATATGGGTTTGCTCAGTTGAATAGGTGATGTTCTTTGCCGCCGCAACCAGCTGCCGGCAAACATTGACGCGGCACCTTTCAAATTCATCTGCACGGCTGCGGGCCTCATATTGCCCCGGCTGAAGAATCAGTTCGTCGGCCAGGTCGGCATCCATTTTTTGAACGCCGATCTCGATTCGGTGCGCCGCGATGATCGAAGGTGCCGCATCCACACCGAGCGTTATGGCAGCGTGGATGTGTTGCTGAACCGTCACAATCGCAGACGCGCAAAAGGCTATCGCACATACCCAAATGCAAATCAGAAAGAGCAAGAGTCGCGCCGGAGTCGTGTTTTGCAGAGCCGAGTGAGCGATGGTGCGCAACGATGTTGTGTGTGCTTGCGTGTGCGCTTGCGCTGGCGTGTGCGTTTCCATTTAGTTTTTCATCTCCACTGCTGCCCTGTCACCACTTGCTGTCCTGTCACCACTTCTGTCCTGTCCTGTCAAAACCATGTTGCCCTGCGAATGCGATTTGCTTCATCGACTAATCTGATCCGCTCATCAAATGTTAGAGCGAAGTGCGCACAATTTCTCAGTGCCTCTTCTGCAGCCTCTCTCAGCGCGCTTTCCCGCAACGGAACGCCCATTACTTTTACGCTTTCGTCGGCTTCAATCGTTCTGGTTTCCAACTTATGAATTGCCGCCAGCAGAAGATCAGCTTGCATTTTCCAGGCATGATAATCATCCGGCACCATTGACTGGAGTTTTTGCGAGGCTTCCAGCAACTCATCCTTGCTTGCCGGTTCAGAGGGCGCTTGGACATCGCCGTTGGCCGCGGCCGGGGCGGAAGGCGCAGCCTTCAGCGGGTCAGTTGCAGGTGTTACATCTTTAGAATCCATATTCTTCCCCGTTAGATCGCCATTCATATTTCATCCCACATGCACCAGCGGACGTTTCGCTTCGTCAAGTTCGGCAGAGCGCAAGATTTCTCTTGTCAGCATTGCCGTTTCCCCTTCTCCGAAAAAAATGTACTTCAATGTATATGCAACTGGATGTCCGTCGGTCCAACTAAAATAAACATTAGGGATTTTGCCTGTTCTGCGTCCCAGCTCAAGCAAAATTGCAGCAATTGCGTTGGGCACCGCAGGGCTTGAGCAACGAAGAATCTTGTGCCCGCTTTGCTCATGTCCGGTCACTTCCAGGAGTTCATGGAGAAACTCAGATGAATCTGAAAGCTCCACTTCCAGGAAAATGAAGTCGCCTTCTTCTTGCTGAATACTATGCACTCTTCGCGACCGGTCCTCTTTCAATTTGAAATCTTGCATGCCTCGACGGTGAGGTAGCAAGCGGATTTCACCCATGCGATCTTGGAGAGCGAAATCGATAAATTCAAGCACCTTTTCGTCCAGCACCACTTTTTCCACTCGTAACTCTGTCGATCTGATCGCCCGAGAAAGAACAGAGGCGATAAGAATGACGCTGATGAAAAAGAGGGCTATCTGCAAACCTTCCGGTCGCTCTGACATATTGGCAAAAGATGTGTAGACGAATATAAAAGTGATAAGGACAAAGTAAAATCTCCACCTTGGTGCGGTTTTCCAAACGGTCACGGTGGCCGCAACAGCCGCCGACGTGATCAGCACCAGAACTCCGGTTGCATATGCTGCCGCCTGAGCATCGACGTTTGCTTTAAACATGATGGTGACGCCGAAGGCAACGCTGGTGAAAAAGACAACCAGCGGGCGAGTGGCTGCCGACCAGCTTGGTGCCATGCCATAGCGGGGCAGATATTTCGGCACCAGGCTGAGCAAACCGGCAATGGCCGAGGCCCCCGCGAACCAGAGTATCAAGATGGTGCTGAAATCATATACGGTGCCAAAGCCGTCTCCCAGATATTTGTGGGCCAGATAGGCCAGCGCTCTGCCATTTGCTTCTCCGCCCTCCAGAAATTGAGGTGCCGGAATCAGCATGGTTGTGACTATGCTGCTGATGACAAGATAGACGCTCATAATCAGCCCGGCGGTGATGAGCAGATATCGCGCATTCTTGATGCGCCCGCTGGGCTTCTCGAAAGTATCGCCAGGCTCACCTTTGACCAGCGGCATGACGGCCACGCCCGTTTCAAATCCGGACAATCCCAAAGCCAGTTTGGGAAAGAGGAGCATGCCGACGCCAAACATCATAGGCGGCGAGACGTACTCTTTAAACAGATTGGTGTTCCAGTCTGTGACCAGATGCGGACTAACGAACATGAGCTGCTGCAGGCCGACCACCAAGATGACGGCTGACAAGCCAAGATATGCGCACACTATAAAGAATGAGAGTCCGATCGCCTCGCGAAAACCTTTCAAAAACAGTGCTCCCAAGAGGGCAAGCAGTGCCAGGGTCACTTCAATGCGATAGCTGTGCAAGAATGGGGAGAGCGCTGGATTCTCGATCAGGTGTGCCGTTGCGTCAGCAGCGGACAAAGTAATGGTAATGATGAAGGCTGTGGCAGCAAATCCCAAAAGAAAGAGGACAAGCGTCTTGCCCTGCCAGCCAGGCAACAATTTTTCCAGCATAGCGACTGAGCCCTGACCGTTGGGGCTCTCTCTGGCGACAATGCAGTAGGTGGGCAGGGCTCCAAAGAGCGTGACAAGAACGAGAATCAAAGTGGCGACAGGCGACAAGACGCCGGCGGCAAGAAAGGCGATTCCAGGCTGGTAGCCTAAAGTGGAAAAATAATCCACCCCGGTAAGACACATAACGCGCCACCAGGCATCCGTGTGCGGCACCTCGGGCTCACCGGCATCGAGTCCGGCAAAAAACCAGGATTTGAAATCGTCAACTTCCTCTCTTGATACTTCGTTGATAGTTTCCATCTAAATGTTTACAGCAGGTTGCTCGACATGAATGAGTTTAGCAATGATCTACCACCCACATGGTTGGCAAAACCTATATGTTCGCCAAACGCAATAAACAATAAAACCTGTGGCACCGCATCCGGTGCCAATTACTTACCATGTCTGTACTTCCCGATGTCTCTTATCTCCCGGTGTCTGTTTTAGGTAGAACCTTATCTGAATGAGGTATATTCTGGCAGTGCCCATTCAGGCGGTTAAATCGATGCAGAATTCAGCCCAGGCCAACCTCACGCGCCAAGATTACGCAGGCTTCTGGTTGCGAGCGATTGCCTTTCTCATCGACACTGTGGTGGTGTTCTTTCTTAGCCTGCCGATAACCTTTGACGCCTTTGTCAAGATCGCAGCGCTTAAAGGAAGTACAGACGCCGTTGACGCCGCTACGGGCCACATAACGTTCTCGGCTTATTGGCTGTGCTATTTTGCCAATCTCTGTTATTTCACGATTTTCGAGTGCACAAAACAAGCAACGCCTGGGAAAATGCTTGTCGGGCTGGAGGTAACCGACAAAAACGGGAAGAAGCTCGGGTTTTTTCGCGCTTTGGCGAGGAATCTGTGCAAATATTTTTCCGGTTTACCGTTGTGTTTTGGATACATCATGGCTGGCTTCACGCGGCGCAGGCAAGCATTACACGATCTGATGGCCGGCTGTCTGGTCATGCACAAATCACAGTCAAAAGAAACAAAATGGACTGAGGCTCATCACAAGCACGGTACTTCCTGGACAGATCCCAATCCGAAGAAACCGGAGACGATCAGTGCCGTTAGTTCTACCGAGACGATCAATACTGTTAGTACTGCCCAATCACCTCACGCCGTTCAGATCTCATCCAACACCACCGATGGTGCCGCAGTAACGACCTCTCAGTCACAATCACTTCCACTATCACAATCGACCGACCAGCAGACGGTCAAAGCTGTCGTTCCTACGCTGGTCTCTACGCCCTCCCCGACGGCAAAGGGCAGCGAGCCACCGTTTTTGCCCGCACCGGCACCGGCAGTCAGTCTACCGATTTCGGTGACGACCAACTCGCAGTCTCAGGCAGTAGCTGTTGCTGTCACTCCAGAAATGCCGGTGGCGGATACCGTCGATACCGCGGGTGCCTCCAGTGCACAATCCGGTGAGGAGTCTGCCTCCGAATCTGCTGAGAAGGCTTGCCGCACCTGCGGCGCCACTTTGGACAAGAGTTTTTCATTCTGTCTGAAATGTTTCGCGCCAGTCGAAAGTTAATCATTAGAGACTATGCCACTCGACTGGGCTGATTAAAATCAGCTCAAACTCGCTTCCCGCAAGCTACCAGTGTAAAGAATCTCGCTAAAACGCTGCCAACCCACCGGATTGTTAAGACGCGCTTGTGAACCGGCTTTTGAAGCCCTCGTGTCTAGAATGCGCCCGGCCCCAGTCCCCGGGCTCTTTACAGTCGCCCCTACAACCCTGAGGCGCTGGCACTCACTTGCCATCCGTGTGCTATCGTATTGAACCGGGGGTTCTCTAAACGCTCGATCTGACGCTTGCTGCCTGGCAGCGGGCGACTTCACAGATTTGGCGATTGTGGAAGTTCTTAGGAAATAGCAAAAAGTTTGGCAAACTAATTAAAGATCAATATATTGTCCTGACAGATATTTGGTGAGGAGATCAAATGCAGGAAGTCACAATTGGCATCGCAGGGGCAGCTGGAGACGGCTTAGACAAGTCTGGCGACACTCTTGCAAAAACATGCGGCAGACACGGGCTTCATGTCTACGCTTACAACAGTTATCAATCAATCATTCGTGGTGGACACATCTGGTTGAAGCTGCGCATCGGCGCAGAAAAGGTTTATTCACACGGCGACCACTTGAACGGGCTGATCGCTCTTAATCAAGACTCGATCGAAAGACATGCGCCGGAAGTGGAAGAGGGCGGAGTGATCGTCTTCAACTCCGATAAATTCAAGTGTGATCCGTCCCTGGTACGGCAAGGCGTGCAGGTTCTCGGTTTGCCGATGAGCCAGGTTACCGCTGACGTCGTCAAAGAGCATGGTCCACTGCAGCCGATCATGCAGAACACCGTTATGGTCGGCGCCATTTGTGCCCTGGCTAATCTCGGGTCCGAAGGCGCTTCTGAAGTGTTGGCCGATACTTTCGCTCACAAGGGGCAGAAGGTCATCGACTTAAACGTGGGGCTATTGAAGGCTGGTTACGAGTACGCCCAGAAGAACGCTAAAACTTTCACGAAAGAATGGACTTTCTCTAAAAAGCGGCGTCCATTTGTCACCGGCAACGAAGCGATCGCGCTTGCTGCCTGTGTTGCCGGCTGCAAATTCTACTCCGCTTATCCGATGACTCCAGCTTCCACCATTCTTCACTGGATGGTCAACCACTCCAAGCAAACCGGAGTTTGCATCAAGCAAGGCGAAGACGAAATCGCCGTTATCAATATGTGTATTGGTGCGGCAATTGCCGGCGTGCGCTCAATGTGCGCAACTGCCGGTGGTGGCTTTGCGCTAATGACGGAAGCAATTGGCATGGCTGGAATTATGGAAGTGCCTGTTGTTTGCGTGGAAGTGCAACGCGGCGGACCGTCAACCGGTTTGCCGACAAAAACGGAGCAAGCAGACCTGTTCCAGGTTTATGGTGCCTCTCAGGGTGAATTCCCCCGCATCATCGTCGCTCCCCGAGACATTGCCGATGCCTATCAAACGACAATTGACGTATTCAATTATGCCGATAAGTATCAACTTCCAGTGATCATCATTTCAGACTTGCTGCTCTCCGAGCACCCTGAAACGGTTGATGCGGAGCTGTTTACGCAAGATGGGAAAATCGAACGCGGCGAAATCGTTCACGAGTGGTCGGAAGACAAAGGCAAGTACAAGCGTTTCAGATTTACTGAATCAGGTATCTCGCCCCGCTCCTTACCGGGCACGCCAAACACCCTTTTTGTCTCCGCTTCAGATGACCATGATGAAGAGAGCATCCTCATTTCGGATATGTTCACATCGGCTCCGGTGCGCCGCATGATCATGCAAAAGCGCATGCGCAAAATGGAAAACCTGGCCAAAGAGCTGCCGGCTCCCAAGCTGGAAGGACCTGCCGATGCTGATGTAACCCTGGTTTGCTGGGGTTCAACATCCGGTGTGGTGAAAGAGGCGGCGGAGATGTTGACTGCCCAAGGAACCAAGACCAACTTCTTGTGCATCAAGTGGATTGTGCCTTTCCACGCTGATGTAGTAGCACAGCTTCTTTCCAAAGCGAAGAAGAAGATCTCAGTCGAGATCAATTTCACGAGCATGATGGCTCGCTTCATTCGCGCCGAAACGGGAATCTCAATGGACGCTCATATCAACAGATATGATGGCGAACCGCTTGAGCCTAAGCAAGTTTTTGATGCTGTGAAAGAACTTGCCGGCGACAAGAAGAAGAATCTCGAACTCGACGAAGCGGAAGCGAAAGAGATCGCATATCACTATTTGCGCACTCATTTTGCTGAAAAGCTGCGCCCTGTCAAATTGACTCGTGAGTCCGCTAATGGACACGGTGAGCCGGTTTGGACAATCGAATTGGCGGAAAGAGCTTCCGGAAATAAGGGTGCCACCATGAAAGTGGGTGCCCGCACCGGTTCCACTTTCTCATTCGAAAAACATTCGTCAGAATAGTCATTGCATTGCATCCATACACTGAAGAGGAACTAAGATGGCAACTGTTATTGAGCTTCCAATAGATACATACAAAGGACCAGTCGACCCAGACTGGTGCCCCGGATGCGGTGACTTCGGCGTACTGCGCTCTGTGCAAACAGCAGCCGGCAGGCTGGGCATCAAACCGGAGAATCTCGTCATCGTTTCAGGCATCGGCTGCTCGTCGAACTTGCCGGGATTCATTCACGCCTATGGCGTGCATAGCCTGCACGGTCGTTCCGTGCCTGTGGCGACCGGATTGCATCTGGCCAACACAGACTTGAAAGTAGTGATCACAGGTGGTGACGGAGACGGATACGGCATCGGCGTAGGCCACCTGATTCATGCCATGAGACGCAATCTGGATGTCACTTATGTGGTCATGGATAACCAGATTTATGGACTGACCACTGGTCAAGCTTCCCCCACTACAACCAAGGGACACAAGACCAAGTCAACGCCGGCAGGCAACTTCGAAAGTCCACTCAATCCAATGGCCTTAGCCATCACCGCTGGTGCAACTTTTGTCGCTCGTGGATTTTCAGGCGAAGCGAAACAGCTTTCAGACCTGATTCAAGCGGGTATCGATCATCGTGGATTTGCCCTCATTGACGTGTTCAGCCCATGTGTCACTTACAACAAAGTGAACTCTTATCCGTTCTTCAAAGAGCGTGTATACAAGCTGGAAGACGAGAATTGGGACGCCAGCGATTTCCATAAATCGCTGGAGAAGTCTTTTGAATGGGGCGATCGCATTCCCCTGGGCGTGCTCTACAAAACTGAGCAGCCGATCTATGAAGACAGCGAGCCTGCTTTCAAGAACGGTGCACTCGTGAAGCAAAAGCTTGGCCTTGATGCCGCTGTCTTCAAAGAGCTCGTGGATGAAATGATCTAACGAGCCCGCGACCGGCGACGCAAGCCATCTCAAAAGCCGTTTGCATCCAGGCAAGCGGCTTTCTAATCAGCAAGCAACATCTACGACGACTGACCTGCAGGCATTACTTCTACAAAACTTGTATCGTGTATCGATACACGATACAGGCGTGCGATCCCGAAAAATACCTACCAGTAAGGCTTTGCACCGTTTGCATCAGCTGCCGACGAGTAACACGCAGGCGATATGCGTTCCCTGAAAAATGCTCACCAACAGGGTTTTAGGATTTTTCAGGGTGTATCGTGTATCGATACACGATACAATTTCACGCACGTGGTGCCCGAGCTTCTTAATGATCGTAAGTCCTGACGGTGGGGCTTATCGTTTCTGGCGTTAAGCGCCCTGAGCCACCGGGGTTGGATGGTGAAAGTGCGCCCACTCGCGCATCGGCGGCACCGGAATATTCCTTCTTGCGCCGTTCTAGATCTGCCTTCAACTGAGTTATCCGCTTGTCGGCATCCGCCCGCAACTGAGTGGCTATGTTGCCCGAATAGCGCGGCAGATTGGCAATGTCGATAGCAAGCTGGTTCTGGATCATCGAGATTTCGTTATCCACCCTTCTCTGATCGTCGTTGATGCGGGCCTGCGCGTCGGCGTTAATTTGAGAGCGCTGTTGGGTCAAGCGCTGCTCATCTTTTGACAGGGTACGAGGGCTGGCAGTTGCCAGTGCCTGCGTGTTTTTATATATATCGGTGTCAGGTATTTGTCCCGAAACTCGATTCACCAGTTGTCCCTGTGCGTCAAAAAACAGCACGGTCGGGCAAGCAAGCACCGCGTATCTCATAAGAATGTCCATATCCTTGGGATCGGTCGATGTCTGCTGGAGCTTGCGGAAGGCAACTTTGTCACCAAATTTAGTCTGCAAATCCGCCAGGGAAATCTCCAGGCTGTGGCAAAGTGGGCATCCGCAGACAATAGCCATGATCTGCGGTTGCTGTCCATTGGTCAGGCCCAGCACCGTCTTTGGTGCCAGCGGATTCACACCACCTTTGCTATTGGCACCACCTTTTGGCGAGGTCAAACTGCTCAAAGCCTTCTGACAATAATCGGCTAACTGTCCCTCAGGCTGAAGGGCAAGCGCCACCTTGTATTCTCTGATGGCGTCGTTCTTTTGATTAATCTTGGAGAGAGCATTGGCTAGATAGTAATGTAAAACGGGATTATTAAACTCAGCACTCTGGGCCTGACCAAGCAATCCCACAGCATCCATGTAGTGTCCGGAATTGTATTTTTGGATACCCTGCTCCAAAAAAGGATTCGTAGCCATGGCAGGCACGCAGCTGTACCAGACTGCCGCCAATCCAATTGTGATTGACGCCAGGCCGTGCCGACTATAATGGCGATATGGATAACGAGCGGTCATCGGAAGATAGTGAGGTTCTACTTCTAAGTTGTACCATTTAATTCGATTGGCTAAATCGTCCAAGGATCCATCTTAACCAGTCCCAGTTCAGCAATTCGCAGATTCTCCCGCTTTCCTCCACAGATTCTCCTTCCTTCCTTGTTATTCTGGAATCATAGTCCCTCCAAGCAAAATCCCTCCAAGCAGAGCAGCGAACCACTAATGCGTCCGGGCACAATACGATCTCAAGGCGGAGCCACGATCTCAGAAATGGCGCCGGCTTTGTTCATTCTTGTCATTTTTGCTCTTTTGCCGGTCATTGATCTGATTGTTGACGGGCTTGGTTATTGCGCTTGCCTCACTTTAAACAACTTGCAGTTGCGTGAGGCCGCACGGGTGCCCAAATCTCAGGCAACCGACCCAAAGGGCAGCGTGCAGTTAGCGATTCCCAACAACTGGCGCAATTCGGCTTTCGGTGGTCTGGCGCCTCTAATGGACGACCCTCAAACCAGCGTCACGTACGACATTGTCGCCCACAGCGCCTTCGTCTCCGTCACCACAACATTGAGCGTCAGACCGATGATTCCCGTCCCCTTTTTTAACAGCACTCCGGGGCTGGGCGCCCCTATGGTCTTTACGGTAGGCAGCGAAAAGGTCCTCGAAAATCCAGGATTCTTGAACTACTGATGAGTGAGGATTGGTCCAATGCGTCCCATGCCTAAGCGTAAACAAAAAGGAGTCAGCCTGATTGAAGCTGTCATAGGCCTGGTTGTGATTATTCCTATTGGTTTGGCCGCCCTGGACATGTATGCCTTTATGGTTGCGGCGCAACAAAATGAAGAGCTGTCCGAAACAGCCGCTCGCGTTGCCGCCACTAAAGGAAGTCAGTCGACCGCCGAGGCGGCGATCTCCGAAATTCTCGATCGAGTGCAGACTTCTGCCATTGTCAAAAGTGTGGTTGCCGATCAGGTTAAATATGATCCGGTGGTTGGCAAAGTCACCGTCACGTTCTCAATGACCGTGCACCTGCCCGTTCCGTTTCCAAATTATGAGAATCTGAACTGCCAAGCAACCAGTATCGAGCCCATCGTCTCACAACCAGCCCCCCTTTAATTGGAGACAGCCCTTGAAACGCAAACTCAAACATAGAACCGCCCATGGTGCATCAATTATTTTGGTGGCACTGTTTGCTCTCGGACTGATCATTTTAGTTTTTGTCGCTTTCCAATTTGCCATGGTGATGGGCGGATCGCGTGAAGTGCGAAATGCAGTAGACGCGGCGGCTTTGAACATAGCTAAGCGCTCCATCGAAATACAAGTGCCGGCTGTCGCTGGTTTTCGCGATGTCGCTAACACACAAGGCAATGTAGGCTTGAGCAATCTCTCCAGAACATGGGGCAAAGCCTTTTTGATTAATGCCAACGTTCAAGACATGCAAAACACAGGGCAGATAACAGATGCGGCCACGGCAAATGGAAACCTGGCCTACGAAGCCGCGCAAACGACAAACGATGCTATATGCAACGGTTTGAAAAACAAAGGTGGACTGGACAATTATTTCAACGACATGGCGATGAACAAGAATGCAACTTTGCTTGGCGGTTCGTCCATAGTCACAAGTCAATCCGATCAAGCAGCACAGAACAAAGACTTTGCCACGGCAATGGTCGATCGAGGCGATGAGAGCAACCTTTCCTTCAGCGCCGCCCAACTCCCCAAAGGCGTTACTCTCACGGGAGTAAAAAGGGGCAACAATGAGTATATCCAGGGATATGTTCCCTTCATGACAAACGGAAAGGAATTCTGCGTACCCACATTTCATTTAAATGAGCAACCTCACTTAATCTCGGATGACTACTTTACAAAGAATAGATCTGATCTGGCAGGACTTCCGGGCAATCCGATTCCCAATGCCTTCAAAGAATCTGGTCTCGCCAGTGGTACCAATAACTCTCTTATCGCAAGCGCCTGTGCTGTCGCCAACCCGCAGCGGCAGTATACATTAGCCATTCCATATTCCTTCGTGGCTATATCATTTTCAAATCAAGCATTATGGTATGTGAATGGAAAGAAGGTAGCGCAAACATCTTATGCGAACGAGCCCCAGCAATATTTTCAGGTCAAGCACTATCAACCCTTGCCTAATGGAGGCTTTTTGGATGGATCTGCCAATCTAGGTAATGAATATAAAGCCGCTAATTTGTGGATGCTATACAACGCGCTGCAAGGTGACCATCAGACACCGCTGTTGAAAGTGGTGCAACGGGTGCAGGAAATCGACCCCACCTTCACTATGCAGCGGTTGGAGGGACTCATGCAAAGCCAGGCTTTGAAAGCCGGAACGAATACGCCACCAGTGCGTTACTTGATCTATCCCACGTATTCGACTCCTGATTGTACAAGTCCTAAGATTCAAATTGCTGATAGCTCAAGCGGAAATATTCCTTCATGGCTTGCCCGTGCGGCTATGGGAGAAGGTATGGGAATGGCTGTTTCCACTGAAGACTCCGAAAAAGATATACCAAACACTTGTTTGGAGCAAATAACCGGTGGCAAAAATCCCAGTGGCAAACATTGGACCATCCTCAGTGGAATAATCGGTTTTCAACCGGGCACAGGTTATGGGCAGTGCCTGGGCGAATTGCACATCCACCGGGCGACGAACGTGTACTTCACCGACGAGCCCGAGAACTAACCAGAGCCGATCCGCATGTGATTTTGGGGAAGCATATTCATAAACTGCCCAACCGCAATCGTATTGAGCAAAGAAAATGATTTTACTCCTCACTTTCGTTTTTCTGACCTCCTACTTCGCCTATGCGTTGATTCCGACCATTGCTAAAGCACCAATTGCGGTCTCAGTGCAAGGTCACACAGGAGGCGCGGAAGCAGCCAAAAAACAGATGGACGAAGCCGAAATTCTTCAAGGCGATGCTTGGGAAAAGATGGAGAGTGGGAATGTCAAAGAAGCAATGGATTTGGCGGAAAAAGCGCTGAAAATCAGAATGCAGTGGGCACCGAATTCGGTACTATTGGCAGAAAGTCTTCATCAAGTGGGTTATCTGTATGCCGAACGAGGTTATCGAGACGATACCGACCAAACTCTCAAGCAGAAGGCGGAAGAACTTTATTTGCAAGCGATAGAAATGGTGCCTCGATCAGAAATGTATATTCTTTCGATCTGACACTAGAGGAAGTCGGGGCAAATAAATTGAAGGCAAAAGTCTCGAGTGCAAACGGCGATGCAAAAAAGGCAGACCGAGACAATGACGCGACTGGTACCTTCAAAGGTTCAGTCGGTGCGATTAACTGGACTGCCTTTGGAGGACAGGGAAAAGCGAAGATAGTGCGGGTGGGTGACTATCTCGTCTGGAAAATCGAATCGATCACAGGCGAAAGTTTTTGTCCTATTATCGCTGTGCTCCGCACAAAGCCTTGAACACTGAATTGTCCAGGCAAGGCTGGTTGATTGATGCGTGCCATCTTAATCAAGATGGCCAATTTCCAATCACGCAGGTGCGTCATGGGAGATCTGGCCGCCCTCTATATACAGGAGGAAAATTATGACAAGGCTGCCT
>Ga0182024_10014838_pt1 | contig 15008 bp, 13 predicted proteins | sample P32metaG_FD_120480 | JGI IMG/M metagenome (GOLD analysis project Ga0182024, IMG submission 120480) | Permafrost microbial communities from Stordalen Mire, Sweden - P3-2 metaG (Illumina Assembly) | ecosystem: Environmental > Terrestrial > Soil > Wetlands > Permafrost | place: Sweden: Stordalen... | reverse complement strand
GACCAGCGCGAAGAGTCCGAGCATGATCTGCACGGCCCGCGTCCCGCGTATGAGGAGGAGCAGATAGTACGTCAGGATCGACGTGGCGATCACGTCGATGGCGTCGATGGCCGTGAAGCGAATTGCGAGGTGCGGCCACATCATCGGCGCGCCCCGATCTGCGTTTCGATGATCCGGCCGGCGTCCAGGTCGGGCTCGCCGAGCCCCGCCGCGGCAATCGCGGCGGCGGCGTCGAGCGTCAGATCGGCCGTCGATCGAGCCGGGACGAAGACGGACTCGATCGCAACTAGGTCGTCGATCAGTTCGGCCGCCGTCACCTCGCTGTCGAAGCGAATCGTCACGCTTGCCCCATCGTCGACGACTCCGAGGACGCCGCGCGGGGCGCCGTCGCCGGACAGCGCGTCGACGACGTTCGCGCGCGCGAGCGGATCCGCGAGCTGCACGGTCCTGATGACGATCACGATGCGGCAGACGTTCGCGTGAGCGAGGAAGGACTCCGCCGCGCCCGCGTGATCGGGGTCGGGCGCAACGCCGCCTGGATCGTCGCGGACGACGAGCTCGAGCCGCGGCTGGCGGCGCTGCGAAAGACCGAAACCGTGACGATGGTCGTGCCGGGCGACGTGGTCGACGCACGGACGATCGGCGAGGGGCGGGTCGTGATCGACGCCGTGCTTCCGCGCAGTTTCGTGCTGGTGCGCCGCACCTCAGGCGGACGAACCAAGATGATGGCTGCCAACGTCGACACGATCGCGATCGTCGCGGCGCTGGTCGATCCGCCCTTGCACTACGCGCTGATCGACGGCTTGATCGCTTTCGCCGAACAACACGGCGTCGAACCGCTGCTGCTGCTCACCAAGGCGGACCTGGCCGGGGAAGAAGCCGCCGCCGCGGTCGCGGACCTCTATCGGAGCCTCACCGTCCCGACGCTCCTCCTGCATCCCAAAGCGGGCCGCGGAATCGACGAACTCCGCGCGACCCTCGCCGGACGCCACGCCCTGCTGGTCGGGAATTCGGGGGTCGGCAAGTCGAGCATCTTCCGCGCGCTGGGCGGCATCGCGGTCGTCGGGGAACTCTCGCGCGCCGGCCGGGGCCGTCAAACGACGAGCTCGGCCCGGCTGGCACGCTTGGGGGACGGCTTCATGATCGACAGCCCCGGGATCGGCGACTTCGGCCTCGATCCGATGCCGCCTGAAGAACTGACCTGGCTTTTCCGCGAGATGCGCGAGCCCGCGCAGCAGTGCCGGTTCAAGAATTGCCGCCATCTGAGCGAGCCCGGGTGTGCGGTCCGGGCGGCCGTCGAGGCCGGCGAGATCGCGCCCAGCCGCTACGCGTCGTACCGGAGCCTAGCGCTCGCCGAATCGACCTAAGGGCGCCCTGGAGAAGGGGCCTCTCGGCTTTGACCCGCCACACCCGGACGTGCTATTCTAACCCTCGTGCCCAACATCAAAGCGGCCGTGAAATGGGTGCGCCAGAGCGAGAAGCGCACCCAACGGAACCTCGACACCAAGACCCGCCTGAAGACGCTTTTCAAGAAGGCGAAAGCCGCCAAAGACGGGGCGCTCACGTCGTCGGTCGAGGCTGCGTTCGACAAGGCCGCCACCAAGGGGATCATTCATCCCAACAAGGCGGCCCGCAAGAAGTCGCGCCTCGCGAAAGCAACCGCGACGTAGCTGACGCTCAGGCGTCGATCGCGACGGTCAGCCGCACGCCGGCGGTTGCCGAAGCCTGCGGCATCACGCGCTCCCGCAGCGTCAGCCGCAGGGCATCGAGATCTTTCGTACGCACCGCCAAGCGGTAGCGCCACTCGTCGTTGACGCGAGCGATCGCATACGGCGCCGGCCCGAGCACATCGAAGCGCGCATCCGCGCGCAGCAGAGTCGCCCAGCCCCCGATCGCCGCCTCGACCGCGCGCCGCGAGTGACCGATCGCGCCGAGCATGACCAGTCGCGTAAACGGCGGCCAACCCAGCGCACGCCGTTCCTGCAGTTCGACGCGCGCGAAACCATCGTAGTCGTGCTGCGCCGCGAAGACGATCGCCGGATGCTCCGGCGAGTACGTCTGCACGATCGCCTCGCCGTCACGGGCCCGGCCGCTGCGCCCGCACACCTGCGTCAGTAACGCGAAGGTGCGCTCCGGCGCGCGGTAGTCGGCGACGTGAAGGTCGAGATCCGCGGCAACCGCGCCGACCAGCGTGACCGTAGGAAAGTCCAGCCCCTTGGCCACCATCTGCGTGCCCACCAGAATGTCACCCGCGCCGGCGAAACGGTCGAGCAGGCGCGCATGGTCGCCGATGCGGGTCGTGGTGTCCGAGTCCATCCGCACGATCACGGCCGACGGAAACAGCCGCGCCGCCTCGGCCGCTACGCGTTCGGTACCGGCGCCGAACTCCCGTACCGGCCCGTCACCGCATTTCGTGCAGACCGCCGCGAGCACGGCCTGATAGTCGCACCAATGGCAGCGCAGCAGCGTCTCGCTGCGATGCACCGTCAGCGCCGTCGAACAGCGCGGACACTCGGGAACGTGTCCGCAGGTCCGGCACAGCACGAAGCGCGCGCTCCCGCGACGGTTGATGAAAAGCACCGTCTTTTCGCCGCGTTCGATCCGGTCGGCGATCCCTTCCGCCAGCGCGGTCGAGAACACGCGCCGGTTGCCGGCGGCAAACTCCGCCGCCATGTCGACGATGCGCACTGCCGGGAGCGGCTGCGCGGTCGCGCGGTCGCGCATCCGGATCAGCAGCGAGCGCCCGGCCTTCGCGCGCGCGTAGTCGTCGAGCGCGGGGGTCGCGCTCCCCAGCACGAGCAGGCCGCCCGCGCGCCGCATGCGTTCGCGCGCGACGGCAACCGCATCGTAGCGCGGTACGACGTCCTGCCGGTAGGACGTCTCGTGCGCCTCGTCGACGACGATCAGCCGCAGCTTCCCGAGCGGCGCGAAGACGGCGCTGCGCGCCCCGACGATCACGTCGACTTCATCGCGCGCAGCCGCCTGCCAAGCCTCGAATCGCTCGCGTTCGGAGAGCGCGGAATGGAGCACGGCGACGCGATCGCCGAAGGCGGACTCGAAGCGGGCCGCGGTCTGCGGCGTGAGCGCGATCTCGGGGACGAGCACGATCGCGCGCCCCCCTTCCGCCAGAACGCGGGCGATCGCGTGGAGATACACCAGCGTCTTGCCGCTCCCGGTCACGCCGTGCAGCAGCACCTGCGCAAACGAGCGGGCGTCGATCAGCGTCGCGAGCGTCTCGAGCGCCGCGCGCTGCTCCACCGTCGGAAGAAAGTCCGGCAGCGCGACGCGGCCGTTCCGTTCGCGCCGCGTCTCACGCTGCGCCTCGATCAGGACGCCGGCGCGAACGGCCCGGCGGATGACCGCATCGGAGAACCCCGCCAATACCGCATCGCTGCGCCGGAGCTCGCCCTCGCCGACGAGCTGGACGAGTGCATCAGTCTTGCGGCCGGGCAGGCGGCCGCTTCCGCGCCGCAGCACGCGCAGGGTGGCCGGCCCGATGCGCGCGTCGCCCAGCGTGCGGCGCCGCTCGACGACACCGGCACGCAGCAGCGCGTCGAGCGCGCGCACGATGGTCGCGCGGTCGCCGGCGCGGCGCGCTTCAGGATGGCGAATGAGTGCGGACAGGGTCACGCCGTCGCGAAACTCGCTCCACAGCAGTGCGATCAGCCGCTCCGGGACCGCTTTGAACCGCGTCGCTTCGGGCGCTTTGCCGCGCGGGATGAAACGCTCGGCGGCCCGCGGAATCGCCGCCGCAAGCACGACCGCGCCGAGTGCATCGCGCACCGAGCAGAGGTACTGTTCGGCGATCCAGCGTGCGAGCGCCAAGCCGTCGGCGTCAAATGCCGGGGCACCCTCGACGCGCTCGTTCACGTCGCGTAGTTTCGCGTCGTCCTCGCGTTCGTACGGTGCACCGAGCACGTAGGCGAACACCTCGCGCGGGCCGAGCGGAACGCGCACGATGTCGCCGACGCGCAGCGCCAGCGCGGGCGGCACGCGATACGACAGCGGCCGGTCGAAGCGCGCGGTGCGCAGGTGGGGCAGAACATCGACGCACCGTACGCTCAACGCCCCGGCTGCTCGTGCGGGCATATCAGGTCGGCATTCGACACTCCCGGTCGGATTCGTTGCTCGCTGCGGCGGCCTCGCGGAGCGCCGCCAGCGTGCCGTCGACATCGACGTAGGCGACGGCATTCCGGCCGACACGCTTGCTATGGTACATAGCGGCATCCGCGCGCTCCAGCAGCCCGCTGGCATCGCCCGCGTCCAGCGGGTAAGCCGCGACCCCGATCGAGGCGCTGATGCGCAGTGCGACCGGCGAACCGGCCGGCCGCAGCGGGCGCAGATCGAGCGTGCCGATGCGGCAGCGGAGCAGGTCGGCGCGCTCGATCGCCTCGGCCTTGTCGGTGTCGGTGAAGACGACGCAGAATTCGTCACCGCCGTTGCGCGCGACCAGGTCGTCGGGGAAGCGAGCGGAGTCACGCAGCACGGCCGCCAGCGCGCGAAGCAGCGCGTCGCCGGCCGCATGGCCGTAGGCGTCGTTCCAATCCTTGAAGCGGTCCGTATCGACGAACAGCAGCGCGATCCGCACGCCGGGCGCTGCCTGCGCGCGCGACACCAGCCGTCCCAGGCGGCGGCGCAGCTCGTACGGGGTCAGCAGTCCCGTGAGCGCATCGAACTCCGCGCGGCGCCGGTCCCCCTCGCGCTCGCACGCGAGCTGATATGCGGGCACGCTCCGCTCCGCCAGCGCAGCGAGGCGGTCGACCTGCTCGCGATCGAAGCGCCGCCGGCCGTTGACGACGAGCACGCAGTTCCGTCCTTCGTCGACGAGCAGCGGCACCGCGACCGCGTTCACATCGCCCGGGTGGAGCGGCCGGATACCGGACTGTCCGAGCATCACACGATGCCCCACGTTCAGCGCCTGAGCCGGCAACGAGCCTGCGTCATCGCGCGCGACGCGCATCCCGGCGAAATAGGCATAACGCGGCCCGCAAGTCTGCACGCAGCTGAGCACCCCCTCGCGCTCTGCGAACAGGAGGACGCCCTCGGCCTGCGGCACTTCGCGCGCGGCGGCAGCAACGATCTCCCGGTGGACGGCATCGCGCCCGCCGCACGCTGCCTCCGCTAAACGTCGCGCCGACGCGACCACCTCCGCTTCCCGCCGGCGTGCGTGCTCGAGCGCCGCGTTGCGGACGTGCTCGCGCGCCGCACAGCGAACGGCGACGGCCGCCGCCGGAACACCGCCGGCGCAGACGCCGGCGGCAAAGCCGCATGCAAGCGCCGCCTCCGGCGTCATGCAGCGCGCGGTACCCCATCGGCTCGCCCGCGAGTCGCCCAGGACTACGGCGCGAGGAGGTTCTCGATGGTAACCGGCAGCGCGCGCACGCGCACGCCGGTTGCATGGTAGACGGCCGCAGTGATCGCCGGCGCGACCCCGGCCAGGCCGATCTCGCCGACGCCGCGCGCGCCGAGTTCGTTGAGCGCGGTGTCCGGATAGTCGAGGAACGTCACGTCCATCTGCGGTGCGTCGGCGTGGCTCGCCATCACGTAATCGGCCAAGTTGCTGTTGACCGGAGCGCCCGAACGCGGATCGTAGTGCGTTTCTTCGAAGAGCGCCATCCCGACGCCCATGACGAGCGCGCCTTCGATCTGATTGCGCGCGGTTCGCGGGTTGATGATCCGGCCGGCATCGACGACAGTCACGATGCGGTTGACGCGCAGCCGCGCGATCTCCGGCTGCCAACCGATCTCGACGAACTGGGCACCGTACGAGTGCAGCGAATACTTCGGGTGCTCGTCGGCGAAGGTGGCGTCGGCCTTGCCCGAACCCGACACTTGCGCCACCGACGCCGTGCAAAGGACGTCCTCGAACGGCACCGCACCGGCGGCGGAATCCTTGCGCGCGATCCGGCCGCCCTCGAAGTGCAGTTCGTCGGCCGGCACACCTGCGAACGGGGCGTCGCTGCCCTTGGTCGCGAGCGCGACAGCCGACTTCATCGCGCCGCGTGCCGCCTCCAGCACGGCCGGGATCACCGACGCCGTGACCATGGAACCGCCGGAGATCGGCCCCGGCGGCAGGCGCGTGTCGCCAAGTTCGACGGCGATGTGCTCGAGCGCGACCCCGGTCGCTTCGGCGACGACCTGCGCGAGCACGGTGTACGTTCCCGTGCCGATGTCTTGCGTTCCGGTCAGAACGCGGGCCGAGCCGTCGGCATGCAGCTCGACCCGCGCCTCGGCCCCGAACCGCGCCGCAATCCAGGAACACCCCGCGACGCCCCAGCCGAGGATCGTGCCGTTCTGCCGCATCGATCCGACCGCCGGCGTGCGTTGCGACCAGCCGAACTTCTGGGCGCCGAGCGTCAGGCACTCGGCATAGTGCCGCGACGAAAACGGAATGTTCAAGTTTTGATCGTGCGCCGGCTCGTTGCGCAATCGCAACTGCACCGGATCGATCCCGAGCGCGAGCGCGAGCTCGTCGTACGCCGACTCGGTTGCGAACAGGCCGGGGACCGCGCCCGGTCCACGCATCGCGGTCGGCGCGCCGATGTTGCGTCGCGTCTGCGCCGCCGTCACGCGCAGGTTGTTCGTGCCGTAGAAGTACGGCGTCGCCTCACCGCAGTTCTCGTCGTACTCGTCCAGCATCCCGGCGCCGTTCACCGGATCGTGCCGCAGCGAGGTGAGCGTCCCGTCGCGCTGCGCGCTCATCCGCACCCGCTGCTGCGTGCGCGCGCGATGGCCGACCGTCTCGAACATCTGTTTGCGCGTCACCACGAGCTTCACCGGCCGGCCGAGGTTTCGGGCGGCTGCCGCGGCCAACGTCCCGTGCGTCCACGGCCAGAGCTTCCCGCCGAACCCCGAGCCCAAGAACTTCATGATGATGCGGACGTTCTCGCGCGGCACGCCCAGAATCTCGCTGACCACGTTGCGATGGTTGGTGATCGCCTGGGTCGTCTCGTACAGAGTGAACGCTTCGCCATCGTAGGTCGCCAGGGACGCGTGCAGTTCGATCGGGTTGTGCGTTTCAGCGGGGGTCACGTACGTCTGATCGACCTTCACTGGCGACGCGTCGTACGCGGCCGAGGGATCGCCGCGCCGGGCGACCTCGGTCGGTTCGTCGTCGGGTGACAGATCGAGTGCCACGTTCGGAGCGGCGACGTCCCGATAGGTGACGTCGACGAGCGACGCGGCGGCCGTGGCCTGCTCGAACGTCTGGGCCACGACCAGCGCGACGAATTGGCCGTAATACCGAATCACATCGTCGGCGAAGGGCGGACGCGTCTCATCGATGGCGCCGGCGCCGGGTGAAGGCTTATACAGCTTTCCGACGTTGCTGCGTTGAAACACCTCGATCACGCCCGGAGCCGCCACGGCTTTCGAGACGTCGATCTCGGCGATGCGGCCCGCGGCGACCGTGCTGCCGACGGGCACTGCATAGATCATGCCGTCAACGCGATGATCTGAAGTGTACTTCGCGACCCCGCTCACTTTGCGCGGGCCGTCGATCCGCGGCACGGCTTGCCCGACGACGCTCATCGCACTCGCCTACGCCGCGGACGTCGCGAGCGTCAGCGCATGAACCAGGCAGCGCTTCGCCAGCTCGAATTTGAAGCCGTTGCCCGACTGCGGCTTCGCGCCGTTCAGGATGATCTGTGCCGCGCCGGCAAAGCGTTCGGGGGTCGGCGGCTTTCCTTCCAGCGCGATTTCGGCGTCGCGGTTGCGCCACGGCTTGGTGCCGATGCCGCCCATCGCAATGCGCACACGCGCGATCGTCCCGTCGTTGATGGTCGCGACGACCGCCGCCGAGACGAGCGCGAACTCGTACGACGCGCGGTCGCGCAGTTTGAGATAGACCGATCGCGCGCCCGGCGCCGGAGGCGGCAGCGTCACCGCGGTGATCAGCTCGTCCGGCTCGAGAACCGTCTCGCGCTGCGGCGTGTCGCCGGGCAGCCTGTAGAAATCCCCAATCGGAACGCTTCGCTCACCCCGGGAGCCCGTCATTTGCACGATCGCTTCGAGTGCGGTCAAGGCGACGTTCTGGTCGGAGGGGTTCGAGGCGATGCAGTGTTCGCTCGTCCCGAGGATCGCGAGATTGCGATTGAAGCCGCCGATCGCCGCGCAGCCGCTTTCCGGGGACCGCTTGTTGCAGGCCGACGCCGTGTCCCGGAAATAGACGCAGCGCGTCCGCTGCAAGAGGTTTCCGCCGGTCGAGGCCATGTTGCGAAGCTGCGCCGACGCGCCGGACAGCAAGGCTTCCGAGAGGACGGGGTAGTCCCGCACGATGTCGGGATGGTGAGCCACGTCGGAGTTGCGCGCCAGCGCACCGATCTGCAGTCCGCCCTCCGGCGTCGCCCGGACTTCGGCCAGCGGCAGGCGATTGATATCGATGACCGCGGCGGGAGTCTCCACCTCGAGCTTCATCAAATCGATCAGGGTCGTACCGCCGGCGACGAACTTGGCCTGACCGCTCGCATCGCGCAGAGCATCCGCGATGCTTCCCGCTCGGCTGAAAGTAAAGGCGTTCACCTGCTCAGCCTTGCTGCCGCACCGATTGAACTGCGGCCACGATGTTCTGATACGCGCCGCAACGGCAGATGTTGCCGCTCATCAACTCTGCCACGTCCGCGTTCGCGGGGCCGCAGGGCTCCGCGAGGAGCGCGGCGGCCGACATGATCTGCCCGGGCGTGCAGTAGCCGCACTGAAAGCCGTCGTGCTCGACGAACGCCGCTTGTATCGGGTGCAGGCGCTCGGGCGTTCCCAGGCCTTCGATCGTGGTGATCGTGTCGCCGTCGTGCATCGCCGCGAACGACAGGCACGCGTTGACCCGCCGTCCGTTGACGTGGACCGTGCACGCGCCGCACTGGCCGTGGTCACAGCCCTTCTTCGTCCCTGTAAGGTCGAGCGTTTCGCGCAGCGTGTCGAGCAGCGTCGCGCGCGGATCGACGGTCAGTTCCGTGAACGTGCCGTTGATCGTAAACGCGACCTCGACCCCGCCCGCCCAAGTGCCTGGCGAAGGCGTCGCCGCGGCAGGCGCGGGGGCGATGGCGCCTGGACTCCTCATAACGCTCGACATGCTGTCTCCTCGTCCCCAGATCTTGGCCTTCACCCCACCAGGGCGCGCAGTTTGTCGGGTTCGGTGACGACGACGTGGGCCGTGCGCATGTCGACCAGCCGGTCGTCCCAAAACCGGTTCAGGGTGCGGTTCACCGTCTCGCGGGTCGTCCCGATCATGTTTGCCATCTCCTGGTTCGTCAGGCGCAGCGTGATGCGAGTACCGTTTTCGACCCGTTCCCCGAACTGATCGGCCAAATTGAGCAGCAGCGACGCGAGCCGGGCCCGGATGTCCTGAGAGGTGGTCGCGGCGATCAGCGCGTTGGCCGCGCGCAGCCGGTCGGAGAGTTCGATGACGAGCAGCCGTCCGATTTGCGGGTTCGCGTCGATCAGATCGAGGAAGTCGTCGCGGCGCACCGCGCCGACCCGGACCTCCGTCAGCGTCTTGATCGACGCCGAACGCAACGACGAATCGAACATCGACATCTCGCCGAAGAAGTCGCCTTCCTTGAGAATCGAGAGGATCGTCTCGCGGCCGTCGGATGCAACCCGGCAGACGGCGACCGACCCGCTCGCGATCACGAAGAACGTATCGCCGGGCTCGCCTTCGCGCACGATGAACTGATGTTTGGGGAAGCTTCGCTCGGCGACCGTCTCCCGAACCGCATCCAGCTGCTCGTCGGAAAACTCCCGAAACAGCGGAATGCGCCGCAGGGCGGCGTGATCGATCATCGAGGCTCCTTCGCAGACGACGGCCGAAGCGCCCTTCGGCGTCCGCCGGCATCATCGCGCGTCCGGCGGGCACCCTCGGGGACATGATCGAGGAGCACGAACCGTGCCTGCACGCGCTCGACGTCGAGCCCCGCTCCGCTTGCTCCGGTGACGTCGTCGCGTTCACGTTTCGCCTGCGCAACCATGGCAGCCGGTGCGCGGATTCGGCCGTGCTGCGGCTGATGCTTCCGCCCGGATTGGAGCCGCTCGGACCAGTCGAGGTTCCGCTCGGTAACGCAGCTCCCGGAGAGGAACTCCGAGCGATGTTCCGCGCCCGTGTCGGCACCGGCCTCGACGACCGCACCGAGCTGGCGGCACAGGCCCTGATCGTCCTTCCCGACGCCGTGCGGCCCACGAATCGCTGCCGGGTCCAGGTGCACACGGCTCCGCGATTCGACGGTCAGGGCAGCGGGACGCGCGTCGAATGCGTCGACGCCGAAACGGTGCGGGTCGTAGCGACGGCGACGAACGAGGGCGACGGACCGGCCCGGGACACGCTGCTCACCGTACGCGCGCCGGCCGGCTGCGTGCGCCTCGACGGGGACGGCCCCGTGCTGGCGCAAGCGACGCGGCTCGAGCCGGGCGAAACGCTGACCGGCGAACTGCTGGCGCGCATCGCGGTGCCGCAAAGCGCGCTGCGCGCCGACGAATGCGACGTGGCGTCGCGCGAAGCAGGACGGCGGGCCCTTCCGGTGCGGGCCGCCGTCACGCTCGAGGCGCAACTCGCCGACCCCGAGGTGCGCATCAGTCCCGGCCGCTCGCGGGTCGACGTCTGCGCGGTCATCCGCAACGACGGGTGGGTCGACGCGCACGACGTTCCCGTTTCGATCGTGCTTCCGGCAACGCTGCGCGTCGCCGACGCCTCGATCCGCATCGACGAGCTGCGCTATCCGCTGCGCATGACGCGCAGCGCGCCCTTTGCGCCCGTGCGCGTGATCCAAGTGAAATCGCCGATCGCGATCCGGCTCGCGCGCGTGCCGGCCCGCGGCACGACCCAGATCGCGTTCACCCTGGCGTGCGCGCCGGGCAGCGCACCGATCGGGATCGAGATCGTCGCGGGCGAACGTCGAACCGCAGCGAGCGTCCACGCGCCGGCAGTGCGCGACGTGCGTTTGCGTGTGGTCGACGCCCCGCGCTGGGTGGAATCGCGCGGAAACGGCCGTCTCGCGATCGAAGTCTTCAACGCCGGCGACGCATCGCACGATCTTTCCATCGCGCTCGAAAGTGCGGACGCGACGGCCGACCCGGTCCATGTCCGTGCCCGCGCACGGACGCTGCAGCAGGTCCCTTTGGCCCTGCACGTCGCGCCGCGCGAAGGTGACCCGAAAGAGAGCCTGTCGGGTGAGGTTGTGGCGCGCGAAGCCGCCGGCGAGTGTGCACGTCTCGCGGTGTCGCTTGCACTGCGCGAGCGGGCGTGGCTCGTGCTCGACGGCGCGCCGGCGCTCGCGGACGGCCGGCTCATCTATACCGTCCAGAACGTCGGCACGACGACCGCACGCGACCTGCGCGCGGAGGTCGGTGCGTGGTCGTCCGAACTCGAACCGATCCCGCCCGGCGATCGGCACAGCGTCGCCGTCGACCAAACCCTTGCGAACCAAGTCGGCGTGATCCGCATGGGGGAACGGAAAGTGCTGATCCTTCCAGCCCCCGACGACGGTGCGCGGGTCGAGCTTGACGCGACGCTCGCGGCCGTCCCCGAGGTCGTGTACGGCGCGACCCTTCCCGTGCGCTTGGTGCTTCGGGCTCACGCTGCGATCGAGGCGCTCGACCTGCAGGTCGATGCCGATGCGGCCTGTCCCTACGTCGCGGGCTCGACCACGATCGACGGTCGCGCGCTGGCCGAGAGTGCCGGCGCGACCCACCTGCACCGCGGCCTGCACCTGCGCCGCATCGCGCCTGGCACGCGCATCGAGATCGGCTGGTCGCAGCTGCCCGTCGTGATACCGCCGGATGCCGCGCTCGCGATCTCCGGCTCGCTGTGCGTCGACGGCGAACGGCGCAGCCTCGTGCCGCTGCGCGTACTGGTGCGGGAGCGCGATCCGTACGCTCAAGGATTCGCAACCCCGGCCTACGCCGTCGATGCGAGCCCGGCCGACGCCGCGGCCGGAATCCCCGCGCCGCCGGCGGCGGCGCCGCCCGCCGCGGAGGGCGACGGGGTCGCGGTCGCCTTGCGCCCGGATTGGCACGACGCGACGCGACGACTGCTGCAGCGTACCGAGGAGCCGGGGCTGCTGCCGCACATCCTGGCCCTGCGGGCGCTCTTCCCGGATCGCGAGCTCTCGGGCAACTGCGCGCTCGCAGCCGCGCTCGACGCCGCACGCACCGCCCTGCGCGACGTCTTCGACCGGCTCTTCGTGAAGGCACGGATCCCGGGCTTTCCCGTTGCCGCCGACGACATCGAAGACTCCGGCTTGCGGCTGGCGCTCAGCGCCCTCTTCGAGGCCTTTGCCGGCGCCGCTCCCAGCGCCCCGCCGGCGGCGGAAGGTGTTTGGGGGCGCATCGATCGGCGCGCGGCGCAATCGGCCTGTAGCGTGCTGTCCACGGCACCATACGGCGCGCCCGCCGTCCTGCGGACGCTGGCGCTGCTGATACCGACACACTCGGACGACGACGAAGCGGCGGCCGCGGTGGCGCGCTATATGGGCGAGCTCGACGACACCTTGCGCGCCTGCGCGGACCAGCCCCTCGAGGCGTTCGACCGCGCGCTCAGCAGCGGCCGTTACGCAACGCTCGACGCGTCCCGGGAGGCTCTTCTCGGCGCGGTCGCCGCGCGCGCTTCGCGCGCCGCGCCGCGGTGACGACGCTCTCCATTCCGATGCTCTTTGCACTGGTCGGGGTCGGGCTGATCGCCCTGGCCGCATTCGGTGCGCGCAAGGTCGAACTCGACCCGCCGGTCTCGTTCGCGCCGCCGGTCGTGCCGCGTCCGCTGGCCCGCTGGGCCCGGCCGCGCGGCTGGTATCCGCCCTCAGCGGCGCCGGCACGTCCGACCCCATCCGCGTCGGCGCCGCCGCAACCGACCTGGCCGGCGCGTATCGCCCCCCAGGCAGAGCGCTGCGACGCCGCTACGCGCATGGCGATCGTCGACGCGCTCGCGCAATTGGAAACGCCGTGGGCGGAGGCGAACCTGCGCGGCGTGCTGACGGAAGAAACCGACCCCGCTATTCGCGAGTCGGCACTCCGCGCGCTTGCCGCGCTAACGCTGCTTCGGCCGGCCTGACGCGCCGCCGGCAGTCCTAACCGGGACGGCCGTAGAGCCCGACGATCTCTCCGCTCGCGAGGACATGCTCGCGCGACACGAACTTGAACTTGGCGTAGGATGTCGAGCCGTCCAAGCCTTGCAGCGACGGTACGTCCAGCGCGTACACGGCCAAGTGATAGTGGTGCGGCGGATCGCCCGGCGGAGGGCACGGACCGTCGTACGCCCGCAGCCCGAAGTCGTTGGTGCCGTGAAGCGCGCCGACGCCGGCGCGCTTGCGGCTGCCGGCATCCTCCGGCAGCGACGTCACCTCGGCGGGGATGTTGAACAGCACCCAGTGCACCCATCCGACGCCCGTCGGCGCGTCCGGATCCCAAATCGTGATCGCGTACGACTGCGTCTCGGGAGGCCCGGGCGACCAGGTGAGGTCGGGGCTGCGGTTTCCGCCGGCGCAGCCCATCTGGTCGAAGACCGTGCTCTGGGCGACCGTCTCGCCGTCGCGGAACACGGAACTGGTGAGGATCAACTTCGCGCTTTGCATGCGCCCGTTCTACACCGAAACCCGCACCGGCGGCAAGAGTAGAGCACCGCATGGCCACGATTCGGATTGAGACCGACACGCTCCACGTCGAACTCGCGGGCTGGGAGGCCTTGTGGGCCTTTCATGGGTCGTTCGCCATCCCGCTCAAGAACATCGCTCGCGCGTCGCGGGACAAGCCGCCCTCGTTCTGGGAGTCGATCCGCCTACTCGGAACCGGCGCCTGGCCGCTGAAGCTGGCCGGCACGTTCCTCTACCACGGCGAGACGGTCTTCTTTGATTTTCAGAAAGAAGACGCCGTGCTGGTGATCGATCTTTTGCCCGGTGCGTCGAACTATCGGCACCTTTTCGTGCACGTCGATCCGCCCGATACGCCGGACGCGGCAGCGGCGCGGATCAGCGCGGCGTTGTCGCCGGGCGGGCCGCCCGCGTAGGGCCTAGGCGCTCTGGTCTTTGGGCCGCTCGGCGAAGATCAGCGCGGGCTGCTCTTTCTTCTCGACGACTTCTTTGTTGATGACGCACTTCTTCACGCCGGACAGCGACGGCAGGTCGTACATCACGTCGAGCATGATCTCTTCGAGAATCGAACGCAGGCCGCGAGCGCCGGTCTTGCGCGCCTGCGCCTTGATCGCGATCGCAACGAGTGCTTCCTTGGTGAAGGTCAGCTCGACGCCGTCCATCCCCATGATCTTCTGGAACTGACGTACCAGCGCGTTGCGGGGTTCGATCAGGATGCGGCGCAGCGCCAGCTCATCGAGCGCGTCGAGCGTGACCACGATCGGAAGCCGTCCGATGAACTCCGGGATCAGCCCGAACTTCAGCAAGTCTTCGGGCATCAGCTGCTGCAGCAGCTTCGAGCTGCGCTGATCCTTCTTCGACTCGGGGTTCGAGCGGAAGCCCAGCGAATTCGACGAGACCCGGCCCTCGATGATCTTCTCGAGGCCGTCGAACGCACCGCCGCAGATGAACAGCACGTTCGTGGTGTCGATCTGAATGAATTCCTGATGCGGATGCTTGCGCCCGCCCTGGGGCGGCACGTTGGCGGTGGTGCCTTCGAGGATTTTGAGCAGCGCCTGCTGCACGCCCTCGCCGCTCACATCGCGCGTGATCGACGGATTCTCGCTCTTGCGGGCGATCTTGTCGATCTCGTCGATGTAGACGATGCCCTTCTCCGCGCGCTTGACGTCGTAGTCGGCAGCCTGGATCAGCTTGAGCAGAATGTTCTCGACGTCTTCGCCGACGTAGCCGGCCTCGGTGAGCGAGGTGGCGTCGGCCATGGCCAGCGGAACGTCGAGAATCTTCGCCAGGGTCTGGGCGAGGTACGTCTTGCCGCTGCCGGTCGGGCCGACCAGCAGAATGTTGGACTTCTGCAGCTCGACTTCTTCGGCACCGGTGCCGCTCACGCCGCCGGAGTTCACGCGCTTGTAGTGATTGTAGACGGCGACCGCGAGCGACTTC
>Ga0182024_10014837_pt1 | contig 15009 bp, 13 predicted proteins | sample P32metaG_FD_120480 | JGI IMG/M metagenome (GOLD analysis project Ga0182024, IMG submission 120480) | Permafrost microbial communities from Stordalen Mire, Sweden - P3-2 metaG (Illumina Assembly) | ecosystem: Environmental > Terrestrial > Soil > Wetlands > Permafrost | place: Sweden: Stordalen... | reverse complement strand
GCCAACTCACGCGCGCGCAATGTCGGGTGGAGAATCGATTACGTGTTGGTGTCGGAGAAGCTGCGCAAGGCGGTGAAGAAGGCGGAGATTCATACCAAGGTGCTGGGCAGCGATCATTGCCCGGTGAGCATCATGTTGGATGAGTCGATTTAAATTGCGGCGGCCGCGCGAGCGCGGTCATGCAATGATGCCCGCGCCCTTCAGCTCAAGAATCTGATCCCATTCCAGTCCGAGTTCCTCGAGGAAAGTCTCGGTATGTTCCGATGCCGCGGGTGCGCGGGTCGCCGTCGACGGTTCTTGGTTGAATTGCACCGGGCCGCTGGCGACCCGCATCGGCGCTCCGCCGTCGACCGCCTCCACGTCGATCAGCATGCCGTTGGCGAGGGCCTGTTCATCGGCGGCAAACTCCAAGAAGCTCTGAACCGGCGCCCATTGGCCCGTATAGGTCTTCAGATGTTCGCGCCAATAGGCAAACGGCCGCGCGGCAAATGCCTCGACCAAGGAATCGCTTGCCGCCTGCCAATTCTGCATCAACGCCTGGGCGTCGCGGAAGCGAACATCGCCCGCTAATTCAGGGCGGCCGAGGTGTTCGAACAGACTGCGAAAATGCGGGCCCGGCTGCATGGTAAACAGGGTGATGATCCGGGCGTCGGAGGTTTTGAAATTGCCGATGAAGGGATTGCCCGGCGCTCCGCCCGCCGCGGGCATGCGATTGCGCGTGACCTTCTGCGACAGTGTCGCCGTATTGACCGCCACCCCCGACGCCCACCACGCGCTGCTCAGCAGCGATACATCCACCTCCAGCGCCTCGCCGGTCTGACTGCGGTGGTAGAGCGCGGCCGAAACACCGGCGGCGATGTTCATGCCGCCGATCGAGTCCCCGAATCCGCCGACACCCGGCATCAGCGGCACCTCGAGTTCCTCGGGCGTCACTGAATTGGCGATGCCGCTGCGCGCCCAAAAAGCCGTGGCATCGAAACCGCCCATATTGCGCTCGGGCCCTTTTTCCCCATGAGCGCTGCCTCGCACGTAGATGATGTTGGGATTGACTGCGCGAAGATGCTCGACATCGATCTGCAATTTCTGGCGTATCGAGGGCAAATAGTTGGTCAGGAACACATCGGCGGTCTTGGCGATTCGATAGATCAAGGCTCGCCCTTCCGGGGTCGACACGTCTATGCCGACACTGCGCTTGCCCCGGTTGGCATGCTCGATTATCGGATTGCGATCGGGATTGATGACCAAGCCGCCGACCCGGGCCAGGCCGCGCTGTGCATCGCCGCGGATCGGGTGCTCGATCTTGATGACGTCCGCACCCCATTCCGCGAGAATGACCCCGGCAGAGGGCACGAATATGAACTGCGCAACTTCCAGCACCCTCACGCCTTTGAACACACGGATCATCGGAAGCCCCCCAACCTTAACGACCGAAGCGGTAGCGCATGCGTACACCGTACATGCGCGGCGCCCCAACCGACGCCGTCTCGAAGCCGCCCTGTAGACCCAGGCCCGGTATGTAAGTGTAGTAATGCCGGTCCGTCACATTGGTTCCGAACAGCGCGGCATCGATTGTAGATCCTGCAATTGAACTCCAGTTGAGATTAAGATCGAGCAATTCGCGCGACCCGAGAACGCCGAAGTCGCCGCCGAGTGCGGCCACGGCCGCCGGACTGGTGTAAGCGTAATTCGAAAGCTGCTTGCTGGTGTAGGTAAATGTGGCACCCAGCGAAATCTTGCCCAACTGCGGATCGAGCAGCAGCGTATAGCTGCCCGAGAGCGCGGCTTTGTTTTTAGGCGAAAGTGCCAGCGGCGAGCCGACCGGGATCTGGCTCGATAAAACGTAATTGGGATCCGTCGACACCAGCGGAGCGATGTCCAGGATCCGAGTATTCAAATAGGTGTAGTTGAGGCCAAAGGTCAAGCCGGTGACCGGCGATATCGAGGCCTCGACCTCCGCACCAGGGCCATAATGCTTGCCTCGATGTCGAAGGCGACGTCGCTCCAGAAGAGCGCGCCGAGCACGCCAAGCTCATCGATGGCGCGGACCTGCTCCGCGCGGCTCGCCGACCTCAGAGACGGCCGGGTTGCCGCCTCTGATAGAACGTTGAAGGCGCTGGTGCGCGCGGCGCCGGCCCTGGCCATGCGCTGCGCCGCGCGAATCGCAGGGTAGTCCGCCTGCAGCGCCGCGAACTCGCCCGGCGTGAACGGCCGCGCGGTCGATGGCGCGGTGTACGCGGCGGAGCGCTGAAAGACATAGAGGTGCTTGGCCCGCTGCGCGAGCAGGGGTATTGCTTGAACACCGCTGGAGCCAGTGCCGATGACCGCGACCCGTTTGCCCTCGAAATCGACTTCCTCGCGGGGGTACTTGCTGCTGAACAACGATCTACCGGCAAAGCTATCCATGCCGGAAATTGCCGGATCGAGCGGAACCGAAAGCAGCCCGGTTGCAGCAATGATGAATACGGCGCAGAAGCGATCGCCACGATCGGTCTCGACCGACCAGGTCGCCGCCGCCTCGTCAAAGGTCAGGGAGGTCACACGGGTCGTGAACCGGATGTCCCGGCGCAGATCGAGGCGATCGGCGACGAAGTTCAGATACGCCTCGATCTCGGCCTGGGCTGGCATCGACTCGGTCCAGACCCACTCCCGTTCAATGTCCTTGGAGAAGCTATAAGAATACTCGAGGCTCTCGAGGTCGCAGCGCGCGCCGGGATAGCGGTTCCAGAGCCATGTTCCGCCGACTCCATCGGCTTGCTCGAACGCGCAGCTCCGCAGGCCGAGGACCCGCAGCTTATAAAGCGCGTACAACCCGGAGAAGCCGGCACCAATGACGACCGCATCGTATGCCCCATCCATACGTTACCTGATATCGTACTAGTTGTATGATGACATTACAGTATGTAATGCCACTAGACAACCGGCATCCGACCATCTAGAAAAGGGGATGAGTATCAAGCCGCTGCGAGAGCTCCAGAAGTCCGTGACGCGGGAAGCGTTGATCGACGCCGGGCACGCCTCCTTCGAACACAAGGGGTATGTAGAGACCACCGTCCACGATATCGTGCGGCGTGCCGGCGCGAGCCGGCCGACCTTTTACGCCCACTTCGACAGCAAGGCTCAGGTGCTGGAGGCGGTGGTGCGCAAGCTGCAACTCCGAGAGGAGTACCAACGCATGATCGAACACGTCCGCGCGATGAAAGAGCCGACGGTCGATGCGCTGCAGGCGTGGTTTGAAGAGTACACCTGCTTCTATGAGAAGAATCTGAGAATCCACGAGGCCATTCAGCAAGCGCAGGTGGTCGACCGAGAGTTCGCCAAGGCGCAGATCCAATACCTGCAGGAGTTCATCGATCTGTGGAAATCAGTCGGCTTCGTCGCAGACACCGACAACGACGATTTCCGCCTGGCAGCGTTGATGATGTACGCGCTCGGCGGCCGATTCATGTATCTATGGCTCGTTCACGGCATCGCCATCGACCGCGTCAAGGCAACAAGGGCGCTTGCCGTGGCACTGCACGCAACGCTGCGCCGCGATTAGCAAGGAACTGCCATGCTCAAAATGAGTGCGCTCCTCGCTGCTTTGCTGATGGTCGCGAACCCCTTGCACGCGGCGACCGCGGAACCGCCGGCAGCGGCGGCGCATGTGGACAAGGCACGGGCACTGGCCGGATCGGAGTTCGCGCACTCGCTCTTCCTGTGCGATCCCCAAGGCACGCTGACGATTGCATCGGTGGCGCTGAAGGGAAGCGATCATTGGCTGCCACCCACATGGGCGTTCGATGATCTTGGCTACGTGGGAAACGAATTCGTCGGTGTATGGGTGCTGCGCACCAGCGCGGGGCTGATCCTGTTCGACTCCGGCGAAAGTACGGCCGAAGTGCAGGCGCATATATTGCCGGGGCTCAGGGAGTTGGGTCTCGATCCTGCCGCGATCCGCTTCGTCGTGATTACGCACGGCCATTGGGATCACTACGGCGGTGCCAAGTATTTGCAGGAGACCTACGGGTCACGCATCGCCATGAGCGCCGAGGACTGGGATCTCATCTATCGGCTACCTCCGGGAAGCATCGAGCGCGCGCCGATGTTTGGCGCCGATCGGGCGGACCGGCCCCCACCCCGACGAGACATGGTCATTCACGACGGCAGCCCGTTGACGCTCGGCGACAAGACCGTCACGCTTTATGTCACGCCGGGACATACGCCCGGAACGCTCTCCGCCCTCATTCCGGTAACCGTCGGCGGCAAGCCCCATTTGCTTTCGCTGCTCGGCGGAACCGCCTTCCCGCGGACCATCGAGCCCACGAGCACAACAGGAGGACTGCGCGCGTTTTCGACATCGGTCGAGCGCCTGTCAAAGCTCAGTCAGGGCGCCGGGGCCGACGGCATCATCAATACGCACATTTTTGTGGATGGCTCGACGGAGCGTCTTGCCGCGGCGCATGCCCGGAAAACCGGCGAGGCCACGCCATTTGTTCTAGGAAGGGAAGCCGTCGCACGCTACTACGCAATGTTCGACGAATGCCTCAAGGCGGCCGCCGAACGCCCCGCAGCCCCATTGGATCTTTCCAAGTTTATGTCCGGCAGTGAGGCTCATTAGCCGGTAGTGAGCTCACTAAGAATCGAGCGCGGCGCCTGGAATCATGATTCGTCCCTGAAGTTCAATTCGAGCATCACGCCGTGCGGATCCTTGACGAACACCAGTGTGACGCCGGTTTGCACGCTCGCGACGTTGAATTCTATATTGCGCGCCTTCAACCGCTCCATCACCGAAGATAGACCTTGGCAATCGAGTGCAACGTGATCTATCGGGCCCGTTGAGGCCGAGTCAGCCGCCATGATTCGGAGGTGGATTATGGGCCGTCCGCTCTTGTCGTACAGCCAGTTTGGCTGCTGTCCCATCACCGGTTGACCCTCGCGGAATTTAAAGTCGAGTACATCCACATAGAATCGGGACGAGGCCGCGACGTCGGTCGTGCGGATGTTGACGTGATTGATTCCACTGACTGACATTCGAACTCTCCAAAAGCGGCGATGGCGATCGGGCTGATTATGATCCATCGGCCCGGCGCTGTGAAATCCCGCGTCCTCGGCAGCGCCGCTTCCGGCCGTCCGGTATAGTCGCCGGCAAATGGTGACGCTCGACATAATCGTGATGATGGCCTACATGGTGGGAATCCTCGCAGCCGGTATTTGGGCAAAGTCCAAGGTCACCAGCCAGGATCAATTTCTGGTTGCGGGCCGCTCGGTCGGTCAATTCCTCTACGCTGGGACCTTGGCGGCGATCGTCCTAGGCGGCGCGTCGACCGTGGGCGGCGTCAAGCTAGGCTATCAGTACGGCATCTCCGGCATGTGGTTCGTATTCATGTTCGGGCTGGGGATACTGGTGCTCAGTGTCGTGTTGGTGCCGCGGATTCTCGATCTTAATCTGTATACCGTGCCGGAGCTCTTGGAGAGACGCTACAGCGCGTCCTCCCGCATTGCGGGCGGCGTCGTGATGGTGGCCTACGACTTCATGGTCGCCGTGACCGCGACGATCGCGGTAGGTGCCGTAATGGAGGTGATCGTGGGCATTTCGCGCACCAAGGCCATCATCCTCAGCAGCGCCGTGATGGTTGCGTACTCGGTGTTCGGCGGCATGTGGTCATTGACCGTCACCGACATCGTGCAGTTCGTGATCAAGACCGTGGGAATTCTGTTCATTCTGCTGCCGGCGGCACTTTTTCACGCGGGCGGCCTGGGCGCCATGCAACAGCGCCTGCCCGCCGGGTTTTTCTCCCTGACCAACATCGGCGGCGCCAAGATCTTTTCGTTCTTCCTGTTGTACTTCTTCGGCATCATCATCGGCCAGGACGTTTGGCAGCGAGTATTTACCGCACGCAACATCAAGGTGGCGCGCAATGGCGGCATGGCGGTTGGCGTCTACTGCCTCGTCTACGCAATGGCCGGCGCGCTGATCGGCACCGCCGGCCACGTATTTCTGCCGCATCTTGCCGATCCGGATTCGGCATTCGCCAACATCGTCAATGTCGTGTTGCCGGCCGGACTTCGCGGTCTGGTGTTGGCGGCGTCGCTGGCGGCGATGATGTCCACGGCGAGTGCGTGTCTGCTGGCCGCATCCACCGTGCTGCTCGAGGATGTTTACCTGCGCCTGCGTGGAGCTGGAAGCATAGGATCGGTAAAGCAGAGCCGCATCGTGACCTTCGGCTTCGGCGTGCTCATGACCATCGTGGCGTCCGGCACGAACGATGTCATCGCCGCAATCACGGTTGCGTACGATCTATTGGTGGGCGCGTTGTTCGTGCCCGTAATCGGAGCGATGCTGTGGAGGCGCGGCACCGCCGCCGGCGCGATTGTCTCGATAGCCGTCAGTGCTCCGGCCGTCGTCATCGCTCTCATCACGCAGGGAATCGATTCCGATGCACCCATCTATGCGGGATTCGGAATGAGCCTCGTCGTTTTCATCGTCATCAGCTTGATCACCAGGCCCGCTCCTGCCGCGAACGAGGGCGCGGGCCGCGCAAAGATAGGTGTGGAATCATGAGCTATAAAAAAATCGGCACGGTCGACGGCAAAGAATATGAACCCATGCGCGAACCGCGCTACGCGGAGATCGCGACCTTCATGCGCGCGCCGCTCGCAAGCACGCTGAATGACATCGACATCGGTCTGATCGGCGTGCCAACCGATCTTGGCGTGACGAATCGTCCCGGCGCCCGCCACGGTCCGCGCGAGATTCGCAATTCCTCGAGCCTGATGCGGGCCTTCAACTTAGGGCTGCGCATGAATCCCTATGATCTTTGCCGAATCGCCGATCTCGGGGACGTGCGCTTCGCCAGCCGCTACGACTTGAAGTCCCAGGTCGAGGACATCGCGCAGTACTATCGGGCCGTGCACGAGGCCGGCATCCTGCCGGTGAGCGCCGGCGGCGATCATTTCATCACGTACCCCATCTTCAAAGGGATTGCCTCCGAACGGCCCGTCGGAATGGTTCACATCGATGCCCATACCGACACGTGGGGCGAAGTGTTCGGCTCGAAGTTCACGCATGCCGCACCTTTTCGTCTCGCGGTCGAGGACGGGCTGTTGGACCCCAAGCGAACCATCCAGATTGGAATTCGCGGCGGCCATAATCAAATGGACGGCATCGAGTTCTCGGAGGGCCATGGCATGCGGGTGGTGTTCATGGAGGAGTTCGCCAAACGCGGCGTGGAGTACATCATCGAGGAGGCGCGTCGGATCGTGGGTGACGGCCCCACTTACATTTCATTCGATGTCGATGGTCTCGATCCTGTTTACACGCCCGGGACGGGGACGCCGGAAATCGGCGGCATCTCGACCATCGATGCGCAACGCCTGTTGTACGGATTACGCGGCCTCAATCTCGTCGGGGGCGATGTCGTGGAGGTGGCACCCCCCTACGATCAGACGGGCAACACCGCCTTGGTCGGTGCCAGCATGATGTTCGAAATCTTATGCCTGGTGGCGGACAGTAATTTCGGTAAGCACAGGCGGGGGCGGGGCAAGGCCTAAGCCGCCGGGCGTCCTGCTATGCCATTCCGCGGGTCAATTCATGCTTCAAACGCATCTTGACATCGCTGTCGCCAAACAAGGAGCCGTGATACTGACGCACCGGGTGAATTTCCGCGCCGTCGAAGACGCTGCTCACCTCGGGGATCGTGCCATCGCCCCTCGGTGTTACGACGAAGCTGCCCTTTTGACACAATCCCATGCTCTCGCGTTCTACATTGGCGCCCGTGATCGTCTTGATGCCGTAGCCGAATACACAGACGGAGGGGACGCTCGAGCTCGTGCCCAACTCGGCACGAAATGCGCGCGCGTTTCGCAGCAGAGGGCGTTCGCGTTCATTCACCCACGACTCGTCCGTCAATACGTTAAAAGTCGACCGCTGATCCGAAACGAAAGGATAGGTCGGAAGAATCTGGTACCAGGAGGGGTAAGTCGACAGCAACGCCCGCCAGCGCGAGTTCATTAGACCCAATGGCAACAAGTTGGGCCCATGCAATAGGCTGGCGAACGCGTAGGGCGCCCCTGAATGAGGGCCGCCGAGGAAGATGCCGCGCTCGACTCTACGCCTGCCGCCGAGACGCTCGAGGTAATACCGGGCAATGAGACAGCCCATGCTATGCGCGATGATCGTAATCGGACCTGGAACGTTCCACTCGTCGATGGCGGCCGCCAACCGCTGCGCCGACAGCCGATTGTCCTGACGGAAGTCGTAGGGGAATTCCAAGAGATCCTTGCCTTCCTCGTAGTGGAGGCTTTCCTTCAGATAACCCGTCAAACAGCTGTATTGTTCCTGCTTGATCAAATTTGGAATGACGACGACTTCATTGACGAGTCCGCGCGCTTCCAGCGGTTGTTCGAAACTCAGGAGTTCCGATTGCGTCAAGGCCATTCGAGTCGGCCAGATTTGGTCGCTTCCACGCCATAGGGTCGAGCCGGCGAAACCCGGAATGAAGACGACGGGTCGCCGCGCGGCGGCCGCTCCCCGCTGCGATTCATTTGAAACCAGATCATCGACGTTGAATCCGCGTTTGAACAAGAGCCGCGCGGAACCGATTCTGATGGAATCGTCGTCGTCGAGAGCTTTCGTCGACACGCGCTCGTCCCCTACCCGGACCCCGTTCTCGCTGTGCAGATCTCTGATGATCACCGATCCATGCTTGCGTTCGAGCACGGCGTGATGTCGCGAGACGCCGTCCGAGTCGATGACGATATCGTTATCCGCGTGCCGGCCGATTGTCAGCGCGTCGCCCCGCATGAGAAACTCCCGCGTGCCGTCCGGCATGGATACGGTCACGCGTGCCAGCGCAGTTTCTGAAATATGGACCGACAAGGCGGATTCCTGCAATGGCAGATCGAGATCTGCGGGATTTCTCTGACGGGTCATGTCAGGATCCGGCTCATGGCCGCTTTGCTCGAAGCGAATCGCACTGTCACCGATGCTCAAGACGTCGCCGTATTTCAATACGGCGCGCGCCAGTCTCACGCCGTTGACCTGAAGGCCGTTGGCCGAACCTAGGTCGGTGACCTCGTATCCCCTAGGTCCGCGCTCCAGACGCGCGTGCCGCCGCGACACCAGTGCATCGGGAAGCACGATATCGTTGGCTGCCGAACGGCCAATCACGATGCTTGCCTTCGACAGAGTGAAATGCTGTTTAATGCCGCCCGGAAGATTCAGAACGAACCGCTCTGCGGTCGCGCTGCCCGAGGGTACGCGGCGAGTGTCCTTATCCCGCTCTGCGTCATTGGCCGCACCGGGTGAGCGGGGCGGCGCTGCGCCGCGGGATGATTGCCAGAACCGCTTCATTTGTCGGGGTGAGTGCTAAAGCTGGAGGCGCCAGGTTTTCTTGGGGACGAAGGTAGCACAGAACCGATTCTCCAGAAGTCCCTGCGGTAACATGCAGAGCGCATCCACCTGTATAATTATTCGACGCTCGGTTGCGCGCGCCGGCGACGATTTTGCCTGGAGACATATATGAGCCTGATTAAACGCAAACTCGGCCGTGAAGGCCTCACGGTCGGGGCCATCGGGCTCGGCTGTATGCCCATGAGTCAATCTTACGGCCCAGCCGACGAAGGCGAGTCCATCGCCGCAATGCACCGTGCGATCGAGATCGGCTGCGACTTTTTCGATACGGCCGAGGTTTACGGTCCCTACACCAACGAGGCGCTGCTCGGCCGAGCGCTCAAGGGTAGGCGCGAGAAAGTGGTGATTGCCACGAAGTTCGGCTTCAAACTCAAAGACGGCAAGCAGTTGGGTGCCCAGACCGATAGCAGCCCTGCGGCAATCCGCGCCGCGGTGGCAGGGTCGCTGCAGCGACTGCAGACCGACCACATCGATCTGCTCTATCAACATCGCGTCGACCGCGCGGTGCCGATGGAGGATGTGGCCGGCACGGTCGGCCAATTGGTGAAAGAGGGAAAGGTGCGCTTCTTCGGCTTGTCCGAGGCGGGCGTTGCCAACATCCGCCGTGCCCATGCCGTTCATCCCGTCTCAGCCCTGCAAAGCGAGTATTCACTCTGGGAGCGCAATCTCGAGGACGGCATCATTGCGACTTTGCGGGAACTCAAGATCGGACTGGTGCCGTTCAGTCCGCTTGGCCGGGGGTTCCTCACGGGGGCGGTCAAACGCGCGGAGGATTACCCAGAAGGCGATTACAGGCGCAGCGATCCGCGATATCAGGGAACGAACTTCGACGCCAATGTGAAAGCCGCGAGTGCCGTGCACACGATCGCCAAGGAAATCGGCGCAACGCCGGCGCAGGTGGCGCTCGCATGGCTGCTCGCCAAGGGAGAGGACATCGTGCCGATCCCAGGCACCAAGCACCGCGCCTACATGGAAGAGAATGTCGGCGCAGCTGCAGTTCGACTCGATGCTGCACAGATGACGCAACTCGACCTGGCGATGCTGCCGGGAAGCATCGCAGGACCGCGCTACGCCGAGAAAATCATGGCGACCATCGATCGCTAGAACGGCGCCATTCTTGCCTCTTCCTCCTTGAGCTTCGGCGCGTCTTCGGCCAGCAGCCAGCCTCCGGTCACCATCTGGTCTATGCCCGCGTCGAAGAGCTGCAGGTAGTTCTGCCGCGTCTTGTAGAGGCTCTCGAGTTTTTCTTGGCTAAATGGTTCCTGCAATCCCAGCATGCGGCGCACTCTGTTTTTCCCATCGGGGTCGGGCGCCGAGGCAATATAGCGCGCGATTGGCACATCCACGTATGGCGAGCGAATGCCGCCCTTGGCGTTGCCGAATTCATCACGAACGAATTCGCCATTGACCATCTCGATGCGCGCAGCCCTGGGAGGTGCCACGCCTTTCATGACCCAATCCACAAGGTGGGTCATGGCGGCCTTGTAGATCGGTGCGCTGGGAAACTGGCTCAGGTGCTCATCCGCCCCGGCGCCCTTGTCCAAGGTCGGTATCAGCACGCGCGGATCGCTCAAACCGCGGGTCGGCACATGCGAGGACGCGACGATTTGGTACTCGCGGAAGCGGTCATTGGGTGCATCGCCGTCTTCGCGTATCCCATAATCACCGCCGTGCGTCATGGCTCGAAACAACTCGAAGTCGCCCTCGCCAACCACGTGCATGACCGCGGCATCGCCGCCAGTAATCGGCCCGTGCGCAAACGCCTCCATCGGCGCGTAACCATCATAGATCGGCTTGCCGTCGGGCATGCGCGCCTGCGCGTGCGACTCTTGAATGTACTGCAGCGTGGTGCCCCCGGTTTGCGATGAGCCTCCCATGAGCAAATATTTGACCTTCATTCCCGCGAAGGGTCCGCTCTTGCCGTTGCTTTTCAACAGCGCCCCGACCTGTGTCAGGATCGCCTGGGAAATCTTGCTCTGCGCGCCTCCTGCGAGCGGATTGCCGCCTTGCGCTCCGGCGGCCGGCGCGGCTTCCGGGATCTTCAGCGAGGCATAGCGGGCGGGGTTGGATTTCCTGATGTACTCCTCCAAGGCAATGAGCTGCGAGCCGACAGCAACCCAACCGTGACCACCCTTCAGCCATACCTCACGTTGACCCCAGAAGGGAATGGCGCCTTGGGCATGAACCGTCTCGAGCGCCACCAGCCCCGAGAATTTGCGAGGGTCCCGGGGCTTGCGCACCAGTAGCGAGGTCTCATAGGGCTGGCCATCCACGGTGCCGGAAACGAAATACTCTTCCTCGATATAGCCGTAGGGAACGAGGGCCGGGATCGGCAGGCCGGGTCCGGCAACCGGTTGTTCGTTGGTTCCGCGATACGGCTCGCCCGACTGCGCGGTCACGGCTATCGGGCCGGTTACGCTCGCAATGGCGACCTTTGGCGCCGCATGAACCGGCATGCTGGCCGCCCATAAAAAACCCAATATTATCGAGAGCTTGAATATTGTGGACATATTAATCCCGCTGTTTGCGTTGCATGCGCCCAGCCAACTCCGTCCCGGGCCAGGACAATGCAAATTATAGTATGTAATTCGGAAGTTGAACGAGTTATAATTCGGAAACAGAACGATTGGCGAGAAGAGGCGCGGCGGCCATGCGTGTAACCTTTGTGATGCGATTCCTGGGCACCGCAACAATTCTAGGCGGAATCGCGCTGTATGCGCCGGGTGGGTCCGCGCTTGCCGCTGAAGTTCCGAGCGGCTTCGTGGTCTCCCATATCGCGTACGCACTGTCGAAGGATGCGAAGGAGACCGGCGCCTGTCCAAACGGGATGACGCTCGGGAACACCCAAATTGTCGAGGCCTCGGCGGAAGGCCAACGCCACGAAGGCGAGTCCGATGCGGACTACGCCCGCCGTATCCAAACGGCAGCATCGGCTTTGGGCACGGCGCCGAACGGCGACAACCTGTGCATGCACCCTGAGTCAGGCGCGCCCGATCCCCATTATCGAAGCGTGACGGGGCTCAATATTCCAGTCGACGGGATCGATCTCGATGGGCAGGATTCACGGGCCAACGGCCGGCCGGCGCCGAACACATGCCCGCATGACGACTTTCGCGGCATGAACGGCGAGCGCGGCATCGACAATCAATTCTTCAGAGTGGTGGGATGCAGCAACTCATTCCAGTCGACCGGGCAATCCAACACCTATGAAATCGAGATGTATACGGGTGCTTGGGGCATTCTCATCACCTTGAAGGGCGTCCACGATCTGCACAATCAAAAGGATGTCGAGGTTGGTATCTATGCCAACGCCGATCCGATCGAACTTAGTCCGACCCGCGAGGCTCTCGCGAACGCCACCTACGCCGTCGACCAGGACCCGCGCTTCCAGGCGACGACCCATGGCCGCATCACGAACGGCGTGCTGACGACCGATCCTGTGGACGTGCGTTTCCATGTGATCACCAACAGCATTCGACTCGAGCGACCGCTGCAGGACGCGCGGCTGCGCATGACCTTCACGAAGGAGGGTGGTCTGGAGGGCATAATGGCGGGATACACGCCGGTCGAGGATATGTACAACTATCAATTCGGCTACCGCGACGGCAAGGACGGCACCGGCAAGCCCGCGAACCAACGGCTGATTTTCGGCTCCGCCAATGGTGCGGCGCGCGTGCTGGGGCACACTTGCAATGGCGTATATTACGCCCTCAAGCAGTTTGCGGACGGGCACCGAGATCCCAAGACGGGGCAGTGCAACTCGATCTCGACGCAGTACCGCATTAAGGCAATCCCGGCGTTCGTGGTCAACACACCCACCCAGAGCGTCAACTCACCGTTGGACAAGCAATGAAGACAGCAGGAAAGTCCGGAAACGTTGCCGCGGGGGTCGCCGTATGCGCGGCATTCTGCTTGCCGCTGTTTGGCGGCTCGAGTCTTGCGCAGGAGTCGGCCAGGCCGCCGAGTGAGCCGGATGAAGCAGGCAGCGGGCAGCCGATGATTCGCAGGCTGACGGAATCGCAATACCGCGCGACGGTGGCCGATATATTCGGACCCGACATTCCGATCGTCGGACGCTTCGAGCGCGGGCTGCGCGCCGACGGACTGCTCGCCGTCGGCACCGGTCAGGCGGGCATCTCCTCCTTCAGCTTCGAGCAGTACGACGCCTCGGCGCAGGGTATCGCCTCGGCCGTGGTGAGCGAAGCGCACCGCGGCCAGCTCGTGCCGTGCCGACCGCACTCGGAGAGCAGTTTCGACGCTGCCTGTGCGAAACAATTCGTGCAGCACTATGGGCAGGCGCTGTTTCGACGACCGCTGACCGGCGAAGAGACCGAGCGCTATGTTCGAACAGCACGCGCGGCGCAGCAGCGCATGGGGAATTTCTACGAAGGACTGCGGTTCGCTCTGGCCGGAATGATGGACGCGCCGGACTTTCTCGTGCGCATCGAAATGGCCGTGCCGGATCCGCAGCATCCGGGCCGACTGCAACTAGACTCCTATTCCAAAGCGGCGCGACTCAGTTTCTTCCTCACCAACTCGACACCTGACGCGGAATTACTGCGCGCAGCAGGCGCCGGCGAACTCAATACGGACGAAGGTCTTGCCCGGCAAGCCGATCGACTCATCGCCTCGTCACGCTTCGAAGGGGCGGTGAGCGCCTTTTTTCAGGATATGCTCGAGTTCGACACGTTCGATGAACTCGCCAAGGATCCGGTCATCTATCCGACCTTCAATTCGACCGTGGCGCATGACGCCAAAGAGCAGACGTTGCGCACCATCGTAGATTTACTGGTGACGCAGCGGGGCGACTATCGCGACCTGTTTACAACGCGCAATACGTATCTTACGCGCGCCCTGGGAACCATCTACAGGCTCCCCGTGGCTACCCGTAACGGCTGGGAGAGCGCGCAATATCCCGCCAGCAGCGATCGTGCGGGCATTCTTTCGAATGTGAGCTTTCTAGCGCTGCATTCGCATCCCGGCCGCTCGTCATCGACCCTGCGCGGCAAGTCGATTCGACAAGTCATTCTCTGCCAACAGGTTCCGGATCCTCCAAACAACGTGGATTTCAGTGTGGTGCAGGATTCATCGAACACCGCGATGCCGACTGCGCGGATCCGGCTCGAGGCGCACCGCACCTCGCCCGCCTGCGCAGGCTGTCACCGTCTCATGGATCCACTGGGCTTGACGCTCGAGAACTTCGACGGCGTGGGCGCATTCCGAGCTTCCGAAAATGGCGCTCCCATCGATGCCAGCGGTACGCTCGACGGTCACGAGTTTGAGGGGGCGCCAGGGCTTGGGCAGGCAATCCACGACAATGCGCAAACGCCACGCTGCCTCGTGGACCGGATGTACCGCTCCGCCGCGGGCCGCAGCATCCTCCCCGCCGAGCGCCCCTATGTGGACTATCTCAACCAAGTGTTTCAGGCGGACGGCTATCGCGTGCCCGATCTGATGCGCGCGATCGCCCTCAGTCGATCTTTTTATCTCGTTTCGGCGCCAGAAAGGGGGGAAACCAAGTCCCCGCAACGCGCCCAAGTCCAGACCCGCAACGGAGGCCATTCATGAAAAAGCTCAATCGGGGCACAGTCTTGAGGGGGATATTGGGGGGCGCCTCG
>Ga0182024_10014835_pt1 | contig 15011 bp, 15 predicted proteins | sample P32metaG_FD_120480 | JGI IMG/M metagenome (GOLD analysis project Ga0182024, IMG submission 120480) | Permafrost microbial communities from Stordalen Mire, Sweden - P3-2 metaG (Illumina Assembly) | ecosystem: Environmental > Terrestrial > Soil > Wetlands > Permafrost | place: Sweden: Stordalen... | reverse complement strand
TTTGAACGCCCGCGAGGCGCGCGGCGTATGCGGCAATCGTAACGCCTTGCACGATGAACGTGATCGCCATCGCCCCGATCAGCTTCCCCGACCACAGATGCGGCGTCGCCGAGGCCAGCATTAGGCGGCGGTACGGCTCCAGTCAATGGCAGACTCGTCTACCGGTCCGATAATGGTCAGCCCAAGATTATTTTCCATCAGCAGCTCGCGGGCGAGTTCCTGTACTTCGTCCGGCGTGACCGCGTCGATGCGCCGTTCGACTTCCTCTGAATCGACGTGGCGTCCGAGCGCGAACTCGTTGCGGCCCAGGCGAATCATTCGGCTCGAGGTGGACTCCAGCGACAACGTGAGGTTGCCTTTGATATGTTCTTGAGCGAGCCGAAACTCGTCGTTGCCGATCGGCATCGACCGCGCCGCGGCGAGCTGCTCGACAATCAGATCGATGCACGATTGGACGTTTTTGGGAGACGTGCCGGCATAGACCCCAAAAAGGCCGGCCCGGCGATACGCCGCTTGGAACGAGTAGACGGTGTAGACCAACCCTCGCTTCTCGCGAATCTCTTGGAAAAGGCGGCTCGACATGCCTCCGCCTACGACCGTATCCAGGACCGAGAGCGCGTATCTGCGCTCGTCCGCGACGTCCAGACCGCGGCTGCCGATCACGACGTGGGCCTGTTCGCTATCCTTGAAGCGCACGTACCGAGCCGGCGTTGTTGCCGGGGAATCCGGTACGGGTAGGACGCACGATCCTTCGAACTCGGCAAAGCGTTCGCCGACCAGCTCGACGAACTGATCGTGCTCGAAGTTTCCGGCCGCCGCCACGACGACGGAGTTCGGCGCGTAGTGCGCGTGCATATGCGAACGCAGGTCCTGCGGGTTCACGGCGAGGACGGTCTCCTCGAATCCAATCGTCGGCTCGCCCAAACTCGAACCGCTCCACATCGTCTGCAAGAAGAGATCGTGGATCAAGTCGTCCGGCGAATCTTCGTACATCTTGATCTCTTCCAGAATAACCTGCTGTTCCTTCGCGAACTCCTGCGGATCGAACAGCGGGTGAAGAAACATATCGGACAGCACGTCGAGAGCCAGCGGAACGTGACGGTCGATTACCTTCGCGTAGTAGCAGGTCGTCTCTTTATCGGTGAAGGCGTTCATGTTGCCGCCGACTCCATCCATCGTTTCGGCGATCTCTCGAGCGCTGCGTCGCGGCGTGCCCTTAAAGAGCATGTGTTCCACCAAGTGAGAGATTCCACGCCGCTCGTGAGGCTCTACTGCCGAGCCCACGTCCGCCCAGATCCCCACGGTCGCCGACCGCACCCCGGGCATCGCTTCGGTCAGGACGCGCAGGCCACTGGGGAGGGTTGTCTTCTTATACATTTGCGATGCTCAGGTTACTGACCTAAATGCGTCGCGTGTCCATCGTGCGTCCCAGAAGACACCGTCACTCTCTTCCATCGCGCGCTCATGCAGTGCCCGCGCGTTTTCGCTGCGCAGAACGGTCACACTGAAGACCGTCCGCGAGGTCGGCCTCGCCAGGTCGCCACTCACGACCTCGTCTTTGCCCACATCGATCGGAACCGCGGCCCAGAAATCTATTTCTTCGGCGCCCGGCGCGGCCGAGAAGATATCCCCCGTCAGCGAGACTACTTCGTCGACGAAGTCCGCGCGGGTCATTGGGCGGTGAAACTTGACGCCCCAAATGCGAATTCCCACGATCAAGTGTCCGTCCATCTCGTTGGCCGACACTTGGTTGACTTCCGCAGGCCACTGCGTCCGAAAGATTGCCCGGCCGATGCTCTGCGCGATATCGCCCCGGTTGCCGACGGCGCGCGCTGCAGCGTCAAGATCAGCGACGCTCGGCGCGTGCGCGAACGCGACGGAACTTGTCGCCGCCAATGCGAGCACCACCAAGAGGATGGACTTAGTACGATTGCGCAAAATAGGCCCGAGCCTTTGCCGGCTCCCCGCAGGCTGTGCAGCGAACGTCGCCTTCTTGGAGTTCTCGCAGGACGCGCGTCGTAGCCATAGTCCGGCGCTTGACTTCCGTCTCGCACTCGACGCGCTCGCACCATGCGATGTCGATCATCCCTGCCCGCGTGCTGCATAGGTCCAAAAACTCGTTTCGATCGGCCGCGGCGATCGTGTGACTTTGCAGAAACGATCTCGCCTGCGCGTAGAGCGAAGCTTGAATTTCGGCGAGCAGCACCCGCAGCGCCGGTTCAATTTCGGTAACCGCGACGCTCTGCCGCTGTCCACTCTCATCTCTGTTCCGATCTCTGCGCGCGAGCACCGCGGTTCCTGCGTCCACGTCGCGCGGCCCGATCTCGATCCGGACGGGAACGCCTCGCATATCCCACTCGCTGTACTTCCAGCCCGGCTTCTCGTCGCGAGCGTCGACCCGTACCCGCAGGCCCGCGTCGGCCAATCTACGAGCGAGCTGGTTACAGACTTCGACCGCCCGCTCGTCGCCGGAACGCACGATCGGCACGAAAATGGCTTGCGTGGGCGCCAGCTTTGGAGGAATGCGAAGACCTCGGTCGTCGCCGTGCGCCATAATGATCGCACCGAGCATTCGCCACGAGATTCCCCACGAGGTCGTGTGCACGTATTTGACCGCCTGATCCGCATCGGTGAACTTGATATCGTAGGCCCGAGCAAAGTTCTGACCCAAGTCATGCGACGTCCCCGACTGGAGCGCCTTGCCATCGGGCATCAACGCTTCGATCGAAAAGGTTTCAACCGCGCCGGGAAAGCGCTCGCTGGCGCTTTTTCGCCCCGAATAGACCGGCAGCGCCGCGACGTTTTCCGCGAAGTCTCGATAAAGGTCCAGGATGCGTAACGTTTCCTCTCGCGCTTCTTGTGCGCTCGCATGAGCGGTGTGACCCTCCTGCCAAAGAAACTCCATGGTGCGCAGGAACGGCCGCGTGGCCTTCTCCCAGCGCACGACGTTCGCCCATTGGTTGATCAAAATCGGCAGGTCCCGGTAGGATTCGATCCATTGCGCGTACATCGTTCCGACGATCGCCTCTGAGGTCGGCCGAATCGCCAGACGCTCCGTCAACTCTTCGCTGCCGCCTTGCGTCACCCAGGCGACCTCCGGGGCAAACCCCTCGACGTGCTCGGCTTCCCGTATCAACAAACTTTCGGGAATGAGTAGTGGAAAATACGCATTCTCGTGGCCCGTGGCCTTGAATCGCGCGTCGAGCTCTCGCTGCAGATTCTCCCAAAGACCGAACCCGTACGGACGAAGAACGACGCATCCACGAACGGGTGAATATGACACGAGCTGGGCTCGCAGACACACCGCGGTATACCAAGCCGAAAGATCGGCCGATTTTGGAGGAATCTCCTTGACGGCGCCTCCGGCGAGCGCTTCCGACATGACCGGGCCCGTTTCGCTGCGGCGCTCGAACGGCCTTCGCGCCGGGGATATCGGATGCGGAACTCGCAATAGCAAAACAATGCCGAAACTTACCCGAATCTATACCCGCGCCGGCGACGGAGGGATGACGGGTCTTGTCGGGGGCCGGCGCGTGAAGAAAAGCGCGCCGCGTATCGCGACGTACGGCACCCTCGACGAGCTTTCCAGCGCAATCGGGATCGTTCGCGCCGCGTTGCGGCCGCTTCTCCAAAGCCATGCTCGCGCGGCCCGCCTCGACGGTTGGCTTGCGTGGACGCAGGACGTGCTCTTCAATCTCGGGACCGATTTGGCGACGTTGGCGCCGGACCGCCGGGAGGGTCTGCCGCGTGTCGAAGCGGCGGACGCGCACGCACTCGAACGTGCAATCGACCAGGCACAGTGCGATCTTCCGCCGCTGGGAAACTTCATTCATCCGGGCGGTTCGCTCCCCGGCGCTTACCTTCACCTCGCGCGCACGATTTGCCGGCGCGCGGAGCGTCTCGTCGTGGCGTTGCTCGACGAAGAGAACGACGTCTCGCCCGAAGCGCTACGCTACTTGAATCGACTCTCGGACGCGCTTTTCGTGTGGGCTCGTTGGATCAACGACGCGCTGCGCGACCCCGAGCATCTCTGGAATCCAGCGAGCCGGCCTCCGGACTAGTGGCCTGTTACAGGCCACTAGGTGTGATCGGTTCCTAGTGCGAACCGAGCGCGGAATGTCGTTCTTCTCTGCGCTCTTCGCAACGACCAACGTCGAAAAGCTGCGCGAACTGGGGAAGCGCAGGATTCTCCGTCGCGCCTTGACCGCCAAGGATCTCGTCGCGATTGGCCTAGGAACGATGATCGGCGGCGGCATCTTCACGACGATCGGGACCGGGGTTAAAGGCGCCGGCCCAGCCGTCATTATCTCGTATCTGCTCGCCGGCCTAACCTCGTTCTTTGCGGCGCTCTGCTACGCGGAGCTCGGCGCAATGGTTCCCGTCGCCGGCAGCGCCTACACGTATGCCTACGCGACTATGGGCAAACTCTTTGCCTGGATCATCGGTTTCGCGTTGATCTTCGAGTACGGAATCAGTGCCGCCCCGGTCGCCCAGCAGTTCTCCGCGGCGATCCAAGACGTTTTCAAGAGCATCGGCTTCGCGTTGCCCGCCTGGGCGCAAGAGTCAAACCTAATCGTTCACGGCGCGTGGTGGCTGCCGTCGAGCTGGGATCTCCTTCACTCCCAATTCGACTTCGTCGCCGCGTTCTTCGTTATCGGATTGAGCGTTCTACTCTCCGTCGGGATTCGCGAGACGGCCATGGTAAATAATACCTTTGTCGTGTTGAAGATCTCCGCACTCATTGTTTTTATCGTCGCCGGGCTCTTTCTTTTCCATGGTGCGAACCTCCACAACTTCAACCCCGTCGGCTGGGGAGCGCTGCGGCCCTTCGGAGGGATGGCCGATTACTCGTCGTCCGCTCAGCCTTATGGAATCATCGCCGTCGGCGCCTTCGTCTTCTTCAGCTACATCGGTTTCGACACCGCAACGACGACCGCTGAAGAGTGCAAAAATCCGCAGTTCGACGTTCCCGTGGGCGTGATCGGCGCGCTTGCGATCGGCACGATCATCTACTGCGCGACGGCGATCGTTCTAGTGGGCGTCGTTCCGTGGAGAGATGTTCCGATCAAGAATCCGCTCGTCTATGCGCTCGCTCCGCTGCACATACCGGCACTTACCTGGGTCATCACGATCGGGGTTCTGGCCGGCACGACGAGCGTGGCGCTTGCGTCACTGCTCGGTCAGTCGCGCATCTTCTACGTCATGGCGCGCGACGGCATGCTGCCGCCGATCGTAGCAGCGGTCAACCCGCGCTTCAAGACGCCGCTGGTCACCACGATGATCACCGGGGTTGCCGTCGCGATTCTCGCGCTGATCGTGCCGCTCAACAATCTGCTTAACTTAGTCAATATCGGCACTCTGATGGCGTTCACCGTCGTTTGCGCGGGCGTGCTCTATCTGCGCCACCGCAAACCGGACCTGCCGCGCAGCTTCCGAGTGCCGTTCGTACCGCTCTTTCCAATCTTGGGGATCGTCTGTTCGCTCTTCTTAGCGGTCTTCGGTCTCTCGCGCGCGACCTGGACGTGGTTCGTCATCGCGCTCGTCTGCGGGTTGGTCTTCTTCTTCGCCTATGGTTTCCGCAAGTCGAACCCCGATGCAGTCGTCCCCGTTGAAGAGCCCGAGGGCCTCAGCGAGTTCGTCTAACCCAGCGCCGAAGGTGCATCAGTGCGGTTCGGTATTGCCGGGATTGGGCGCCTGGCCGATGCCAGGCGTTACTACCTCGATGCGAGCTTCACGAGAGTTGTATTTCGCGCGCACGTTGAGCGCGCGCGCGACGGCGTCCAAGGAAATCAGCACGCGGCCGCGCACGCGGAACGGCGCGTGCTTGAGCGTAAGCGGCATGCCGTTGACCGTCGCGTGCGGGTCGCCGACACGCAGCGTAAGCGTCTGACCACCCAGAACTACGCTGATCGCACCGGTCTTGGCGTCGACCTCGGTCTCGGCGCCGAGTGCGTCGGCGATCGAGCGCAGCGGGACGAATGCTTTTGCATTCGCGGTCGTTACGGGCGCCACGTCCGTATCGACGCGCTCTCCGTCGACCAGCATGACGATCGGTCGGGAAAATACGAGCAGCGACGAGGTCAGCAGTGCGCAGACTGCCACCAGCGCGAGGCTTTGCCAGCGCAAGCCGACGTAAGCATCGGCGATCCGGCGCATCAGACGGCGGACGGCTCGGCCGCCGGAGGCCGTCCGATTTCGTCGAGGTATGCGGGATACTTCTCTGCGATGACCTTTTCGATTTCCAGTCGCAGCTTTCCGAGCAGCTCGCTCTCCGGATAGGTCCCGACCAACTCGCCGGCGCGGTAGATCGCGCCCTTGCCCTTGCCGCCGGCGACACCGACGTCGGCCATCTTCGATTCCCCCGGGCCGTTGACTACGCAGCCCATCACGGCCACCTTCACCGGCGCACTGTACGACTTGGCGATCGCTTCGACGGCTCGACCCAGCTCGAGCACCGATATTTCGGCGCGCCCGCACGACGGACAGGCGGTAATTTCAAAGCCTTTTTCGCGGAGACCGAGCGATTTGAGAATCCCCCAACAGACGGGAACCTCTTCGATCGGATCGTCCGCCAGCGAGACTCGAATCGTGTCTCCGATCCCTTCCCAGAGCAGAATCCCCAGCCCAATCGCCGACTTGATCGTGCCGTCGCGAAGCAGTCCCGCTTCGGTAATGCCGAGGTGCAACGCATAGGGCGTCGCGCGCTCGCGTAAACGGCCGTCCATCAGGCGATAGGCCTCGACGGTCGTGGCCACGTCGTGGGCTTTGAGCGAAATCGCAATATCCGTATGGCCGTGCTCTTCGAGCATCTCGACGTGACGCAAGGCCGAGAGCACCATCGCTTCGGCGGTATGGCCGAGCGATTTCTCCAAGTCGGGAGCAAGCGAACCCATATTCACGCCGACGCGGATCGGGATGCCCCGCGCTTTCGCCGCAGTGACGACCTCCGCGACCTTCTTGGGGTCGCGAATATTCCCGGGATTCAATCGCAGTTTCGCAACGCCGGCTTCGATTGCCGCCAGCGCCATCTTGTGGTCGAAGTGAATGTCGGCCACGATCGGGACGGGCGAGCGGTAAACGATCGCCGGCAGACCCGCGGCATCGGGCGGGTCCTTGACCGTGACGCGCACGACCTCACAGCCTTCCATCGCAAGGCCGTAAACTTGTTCGAGCGTCTTGTCGGCGTCGGCCGTGTCGGTCGTCGTCATCGACTGCACGACGACGGGATGATCGCCGCCGATCCAGACGCTCTTCGCGTCGGCCTTACCCGTCTTATTCTGAAGAAAGATTGGGTTGCTCTTGCGACGGAGTCGAAGCATTACAGCACTCCCTGGCCCTTGACGATGCGCGAGATGTCGTGGAAAGCCACGAGCATCACCAAGGCAATCAACGCCGCGAAGCCTGCCAGGTGGACCATCGCCTCTTTCTCCGGATCCACGGGGCGCCCGCGAATCAGCTCCGCGATAATGAACGCGGCGCGTCCGCCGTCGAGCGCGGGAATGGGCAGCAAATTAAAGAGCCCAAGCGCAAACGAGATCGTGGCAGCGAACGTCAAATAGGGTCCCCAGCCCCAGTCCTGCACCGTCGCCGCCGCCTGGCCCATGCCGATCGGCCCGGAGACTTGCGGCGAATACTTTGAGAACTGCGTCGCGAGGAGCACGATGCCTTCGACCGTCTCGTCGGCGATTACCACGAACTGCTCGCCGCTTTGGCGTACCGCGGCAACGAATCCAACACGTTCGAAGGCCGGAACGGGGGAGAATCCGATACAGCCAAAATTCCGCCCGACTTGCGGCGGACAGGCGCGCGGCGAAACGTAGATCTTCGTCTGGATGCCATTGCGTTGATAGACCAGATCGAGCCTTTTGCGCAGCGCGCCGTGAATCGTGTCGACCAACTTCTTTCCGGTCGTCATCGGCACGCCGTTGATGGCAACGATGCGGTCGCCCGGACGGATGCCGCCGATCCCCGCAGGAGATCCTGGGATCACTTCGCGGACCACCGGCTGGCTCGTTGAATCGCTCGCTACGCCGAACGCTAAGGCCCCGATTAACAGGATCGCATAGCAGAGCAAGAAGTTCGCGGCGGGTCCGGCCAGGATGATCGCAAGGCGACGCCATGGCGACTTCGCCTGAAAGTTGCTCTGAGCGTCGTGCGGCTGCGCGCGAAAACTTCGTTGCTGCTCTGCCTCAGAGCCCTTGCCGTCTTCGCCTTCCATCGCACAGAAGCCACCGACCGGAAAGGCGCGCAATGAATATTGCGTTCCGCTGCGCGGGCTCTTCCAACCCACCAGGCGTGGACCGAATCCTACGGCAAATTCGTTCACTCGCACGCCGTTTCGGCGGGCCAAGATGAAGTGATCGAGCTCGTGCAGGACGATCAGCACCGAAAGCATCACCAAAAACGTGGCGACCTTTTCGAATCCAACCAGAGTGACGACGGCGAGAAGATTCAATGGTTCGACGACCTTTGCGTTCCTTTCACGATTGCCTGTGCGTTTATTCGGGCCTCTCGATCGGCCAAGCGTACCCCATCAAGACTAGCCTCGCCCAGGCGAGTTCGCTCCATGGTTCGTTCGATAACCTCTGAGATTTTCCCGAAGGCAATCCTACCTTCGACAAACGCGTCCACGGCGACTTCGTTTGCGGCCGAGAGCACGGCGGGCACCGTCCCGCCCGCAGCCAGCGCTTCGTATGCTAAGGCGACGCAGGGAAATCGAAGCGGATCGGGCGCCTCGAAATCGTATCGCAAGGCGACCTCTCCTTGCTTTGCCCCCAATATTTGCAGCACGTCGTCTTCAGAAAGGGGGGACCCCGTGGGCTCTGCCGGTGGGGGGCGCCCAACCGGCGAGAGCCGGTTGGGGTAAGCTAGGGCGTAGCCAATCGGCAGCCGCATATCGGGAGCGGCCAGCTGCGACTTTACGCTTCCGTCGGTAAAGAGAACAAAGCCGTGCGCGATCGATTGGGGATGCACGACGATGCGTATTAGCTCGCCGGGGAAGCCGAAGAGCCGGCTTGCCTCGATGACCTCCAGACCCTTGTTCATCATCGTCGCCGAATCGATCGTGTTTTTCGTTCCCATCCGCCACGTTGGGTGCGCGAGCGCGGCCTCCACGTCCGCATGTTCCATCGCTTCGCGAGACTTGCGCCAAAACGGGCCGCCCGAAGCCGTCAGCACGATCGCGGCAATGCTCTCGCGTTCTTCGCCGATCAAGCATTGGAAGATCGCGCTGTGTTCGCTGTCGACCGGTAGGAGCTTCGCGCCGCTGCGTTGCGCCGACTCGACGAGCAGCGCCCCCGCCGCAACGATGAGCTCTTTGTTTGCAACGGCAACGTCGGTGCCGCGCTCAACTGCTGCGAAGACGGCCTCGAACGCGACGGAGCCATCCGTCGCCGCAAGCAGGATGTCGGGTTCGCTCGACACCGCGACTCGCAGAAGCCCCTCCGGGCCGTCGGCGATCGTCGTCGCTACGTGCGCGCCGAACCGCCGCGCTTGCTCGCGAAGCAGATCTTCTTTCCGCCCCGCGGCCAAACCGACGACCTCGAATCTTTCGGGATGCGCGGCAATCACATCCAGCGCTTGAGTGCCGATCGAACCCGTCGATCCAAGAATTGCTACACGCTTACGCTCGGTCATGGAAGACTCAAGATACCCAAGAGATGGAGCGTCGCAAAGAACGCTACGCCGCCCAGAAGATAAGAGTCGAACCGGTCTAAGACGCCGCCGTGACCCACGATCATGGCACCGGCGTCTTTTACGCCTGCGTCGCGCTTAAAGGCCGATTCCACCAGATCTCCAATCTGAGCCGCGACGCAGGTCACAACGGCGAGCACGCCGCCTTGCCACCATTGCAGGTGCAGCGGCGCAAACCACGTTGCGCCGATAGCGAAGGCGGTGGTGATGACCAGCGACCCAACGGACCCTTCGACGGTTTTGTTCGGCGAGATTCGCGTGAGCGGATGACGGCCCAGCGTCGAGCCGACGAGCATTCCGAAGGTATCCGTCATCACGATAATGACGATGACGTACAGCGTTAGCCACATGCCGTTGCCGGCGATCTGACGAATGAAGACGAAATAGGTCAGCAGCTTGCCGATGTAAAGAACGGCGAGCAGCGTGTAAGCGGTGCGCGCGAAGTAGCCCTTCTCCTCGCCGTACATTCCGAGTGAGAAGGCCGCGATGACGATCCCCGCAAGCAGCACGCCCTCCCAGTTGTGAAGTACCCCGAAGACGGCCATCGCGATGTACGCGACGACGCCGAGCACCGCGACTGGATACTCCAGCGGTTGCCCTTTGATCGCGCAGAGGTAGTTGAACTCGTAGATGCTGGCAAGTCCGATCACGAGCAAGAGCCCGTAGAACGCCCACGGGAAGAGTACGCAGAACAGCCCGATCGCCGCGACGATCAGGCCGACCACGACCCGTCGCCGGCTCAAGTCCCGCCGAAACGCCGTTCCCGCTGCGCAAACTCCACAAGCGCTCGCGCGAGATCGTCCTTTGAGAACTCCGGCCAGAATACGTCGCACATAACGAGCTCGGCGTATGCCGCCTGGTACAGAAGAAAGTTCGAAAGCCGTCGCTCGCCCCCGGCCCTGATCAACAAGTCGAGTTCGGGCAGATCTGCCGTATAAAGGTAACGGCGTATGACGCTCTCGTCGATCGCATCGGGTGCGAGGTTTCCGCACGCAGCGTCTTGCGCGATGGCTCGGACGGCCCGTTGAAGTTCGGCGTGCGAGCTATAGTTTACGGCAAGATTGAGCAGCAGCCCGGTGTTATCGGCGGTTTGCGCTTGCAGATCGGCCAACGCAGCGCGCGGGGCTTGGGGAAGCGACTCCCACTCGCCGATGACGCGCACCCGCACGTTGTTGCGCCGCAGCTCGATCAACTCGTTGCGCGCGAAGGCAACGCAGAGTTCAAAGAGCAGCGAAATCTCGCCGGCCGAGCGATTCCAGTTTTCCGTCGAGAAGCCGTAAACCGTGAGCACCCCGATGCCGAAGTCGCTGGCGGCGCGCGTCACGTGACGCAGCGCGACCATGCCGCGACGATGCCCTTCGATCGCGGGCAGCCCGCGCTCTTTGGCCCAGCGGCGATTGCCGTCCATAATGATGGCCACGTGGCGCGGCACGGAACCCGAACCCAGCGCTACCGCGCAGCCCTCGGCCAACGACATCGTCATGCCGGCCGATACGATTCGTAGCCGGCCACAACGTCCGCCGAGCGGTCCTCGTTTATTTTCAAGCGAAGGACGCGCAAGGCTCCGCACCCGAGCCACGCGCCGTGGGGAGCGAGCACGTGCAGTCGCAGAGGGTGATCGCGCAGCGCGCGCCGCGCTTGCACCTCCGGAACGAGTATCAGCTCCTCGTTCACACTTCCATGATCTCTTTTTCTTTGGCCGCGACGAGGCCGTCGATCTCTTTGACGTACTTGTCCGTAAGCTTCTGAAGGGTATCTTGCATCCGCTTATTCTCGTCTTCGGTGATCGCATGCGACTTCAGCTCGCTTTTTAGTTCGTCGTGGGCGTGATGCCGCACGTTACGAACGGCGATTCGGCCGTCCTCGCCCTTCTTCTTCACCAGCTTCGCGAGGTCGCGACGACGCTCTTCGTTCAGCGGAGGTATCACGAGCCGGATGGCGGTGCCGTCGACGTTGGGCGTCAGGCCTAGATCGCTCTTCTCGATTGCCTTTCGAATCTCTGAAACGACGCCTTTGTCCCATGCCGTGATCAGCAGCGTGCGCGAATCCGGGACCGATACTCCGGCGACCTGCTTGAGCGGCGCGGGCTGACCGTAGGCCTCGACGACGAGACGGTCGAGCAGTGCCGGCGACGCACGTCCGGTGCGAATAGACGCAAAATCGCCGCGAGCCGCGTCCACGCATTTGTGCATCTTCGATTCGATCTCTTTAAAATCGGCGCCCGCCATTGCTTACACGCTCCTTGCGCCTACCGGCGCGGTCTGCCGTCCGACGTACGTTCCGATCGCGTCGCCCCAGATGACGCGTCGAATGTTCCCCGGAACCGCCATGTCGAACACGATGACCGGAAGTGAGTTGTCCATACAGAGCGCCATTGACGTCGAATCCATCACTTCCAGTCCGAGCTGCAGCACGTCCATGTAGTCGAGCCGGTCGAAGCGCGTCGCGAGCGGATCTTTTTTCGGATCGGCCGAGTAGATGCCGTCTACTTTCGTCGCCTTTAAGATGGCCTCGGCATCGACTTCCACCGCTCGCAGCGCGGCGGTCGTGTCGGTCGTGAAATACGGGTTGCCCGTCCCGGCGGCAAAAATGACGATTCGTCCCTTCTCCAAATGGCGGATGGCACGCCGGCGAATATAGGGCTCGGCGATCTGATGCATCGCAATGGCGGTTTGCACGCGCGAAGCCACTCCCATCCGCTCGAGCGCATCCTGCAATGCCAGCGCGTTGATCACCGTCGCCAGCATTCCCATGTAGTCGGCGGTCGCTCGATCCATGCCGGCCTCTTCGTGCACTTTTCCACGCCAGATGTTGCCGCCACCGACGACGATCGCCACGGAGACGCCGTCGCGGCTTACGTCGGCGATCTGCGCGGCCATCGCATGCGTCGTGGTGAGGTCAACGCTGTTCGAGCCGCCGGCGAAGGCTTCGCCTGAGATCTTCAACAGCACGCGAGAGAATCGCGGCCGCTCGCGTTCACTCACCGAGGGCGTATCTTGCGAAGCGCCGGACCCGAATTCGCTCGCCCAGCGCTCCTATCGAACGATGGAGCAGATCCCCGACGGTCACGCTATCGTCCTTCACGAAGGTTTGGTCGAGCAGGCAGTGCTCCTCGAACCATTTGTTCAGCCTTCCGGCAACGATCTTCTCGCCGACGTCGGCGGACTTTCCTGACGGTACGCCGGCCGCAAACTCCTCGCGCAGGCGATCTACGACCTCGCTCGGCACGCTCTCGCGATCGAGATACCGCGGCGACATTGCCGCGATGTGCATCGCGATGTCGCGAGAAAGTTCCGCAAACCGCGGATTGCGAGCCACGAAATCGGTCTCGCTGTTGACCTCGACCAAGACCCCGATCTTCCCGCCGGCGTGGACGTAGCTTGTGACGAGCCCTTCGTCCGCCACCCGTTCGGCTTTTTTGGCAGCCTGCGCGGCACCGCGTTCGAGCAGCAGCACTTTGGCGCGATCGGGATCGCCGCCGGCATCGAGCAGCGCCTTACGGCAGTCCATCATCGGCGCGCTGGTGGCTTCCCGCAGCGCCTTGATCTCTTCGGCCTTGGGTTGATAGGAAATCAAAGCCCAGCCTCCGCCATCGTAACGGGAGCCTCGTCTTCGTACGCCTCCGGCGACGCCTCGTATTCAACGTGATCGTACGCACTCTCGCTCTCGGTCTTCCCCTCGATGATTGCATCGGCGATCTTGCCGACCATCAGCTTCACGGCACGAATGGCATCGTCGTTCCCGGGGATCGGATAGTCGATCTCGTCGGGATCGCAGTTCGTATCGATCACCGCAATAATTGGAATCTTCAGTTTGCGCGCTTCCAAAACGGCGATCCGTTCCTTCTTCGGATCGACGATGAAGAGCGCGTCGGGAAGCCGATGCATATCCTTGATGCCGCCGAGAAAGCGCTCCAGCCGGTTCATCTCGTCTTGCAGATTGGCGACTTCTTTTTTCGGCAGCCGTTCGAAGTCGCCCTGAAGCTTCATGTTCTCGAGCTCGCGCAGCCGCGCGATTCGTTTTTGGATCGTTGCAAAATTGGTGAGGGTGCCGCCCAGCCAGCGCTGGTTGACGAAGAACGTACCGGCCCGCTCGGCCTCTTCGCGCACGACGTCGGCGGCCTGCTTCTTCGTTCCAACGAACAAGATCACGCGCCCCGCCCGAGCCATTTGCCTGACGGCTTCGTAGGTCTCTCGAAGTTTCTGTACGGTGAGCGCGAGGTCGATGATGTAGATGCCGTTTCGCTCTTGAAAGATGAAGGGTTTCATCTTTGGGTTCCAGCGGCGGGTTTGGTGCCCGAAGTGGACGCCCGCCTCCAAGAGCTCGCGCATGGTGACGACGGTCATAGGTTAACCTTTCTGGCTCCCGGCCGCCGCCCATCCTGCGCTGGCGGACCTCCTTCGGAGCCATAAACACCCCGCCTCCCTGCGAGGTGAAGTAAGAGACAGCCGCGCGATTATAGCACGGCCGCCCTTCGACTCGCTACGCTCGCTCAGGACAAGCTCCTTCGACTCGCTACGCTCGCTCAGGACAGGCTTCTCGATGGGCCAGGCTCCCTTCGCCCAGGAACCGAAAGCCGCGCGGCATGCGCTGGGTGGTTACCGGAGGTTTGGGCTTTATCGGCTCGCACTTCATTCGGCTCGCGCTGCAAGAGCGGCCCGACCTGGAGCTCGTCAACCTCGACGCCATGACCTACGCCGGGAATCCGGCGAACCTATCCGATCTCGAGCAAACGCCTCGTTACCGCTTCCTGCGAGGCGATATCTGCGACTCGGCGGCCGTACGCGAGGCGATCGGCGCCAGGGCCGATGCCGTCGTAAACTTCGCAGCGGAGACCCACGTCGACCGGTCGATCGACAATCCCGAGGCTTTTCTGCGAACCGACACCTTGGGGACGCAGGTCCTCCTGGAAGCGCTTCGCGCCGGCCGGGTCTCGCGACTGGTGCAAGTCTCGACCGACGAGGTCTACGGCGAGGTCGCCGAGGGTGAGTCGACGGAGAGCGACCCGCTGCGGCCGCGCAGCCCGTACGCCGCCAGTAAGGCCGCAGCCGACTTGCTGGCGCTCGCCTACCACGCAACCTACGGCGTACCCGTCGTCATCACTCGCGGAAGCAACACCTATGGCCCGAATCAGTTTCCCGAAAAGATCGTTCCGCTCTTCATTACGAATTTGCTAGACGATCGGCGCGTACCGGTATACGGGGACGGTCTACAAATTCGCAATTGGCTCTACGTCGACGACCACGCGCGCGCGGTTCTCCACGTCCTCGACCACGGCGTGCCCGGCGGTATCTACAACGCCGGCGGTGGATCCTCGC